>Ga0213882_10000019_pt1:2500-116681 | contig 116681 bp, 106 predicted proteins | sample BarmaccoBMER_R09_FD_160106 | JGI IMG/M metagenome (GOLD analysis project Ga0213882, IMG submission 160106) | Barbacenia macrantha exposed rock microbial communities from rupestrian grasslands, the National Park of Serra do Cipo, Brazil - ER_R09 ...
CCCACCAACAAGCTGATAGGCCGCGGGCCCATCCCTAGCCGCACAAGGCTTTCCACCCCACAACATGCGTCGCGAGGTCATATCCGGTATTAGACCCGGTTTCCCAGGCTTATCCCAGAGCTAAGGGCAGGTCACCCACGTGTTACTCACCCGTTCGCCGCTCGTGTACCCCCGAAAGGGCCTTACCGCTCGACTTGCATGTGTTAAGCACGCCGCCAGCGTTCGTCCTGAGCCAGGATCAAACTCTCCATTGAATGCCTCAACAGAAAACGACACCCACCACACTCAAACCACACCAAGCCCGGCAGGCACCGCACTGATCACTAGCACAACACAAAAACAACACAACAAACATGGCACTAACATATCGACACACTGTTGAGTTCTCAAAGAACAAGCACAACACCATCACAAACCACCGAAGCGGCAGCTAGATCCGGGATGACTCAAACTCTGACCTTCCCCGGTCGCACTGGTCAACCCCGTGAGGTTCGCCTACGAGCCCGGAGACCCATGAAGCTTACCAGCAGCCCGAGTCAAGCTCCCCGCGACCCCGGCCTAGCATCTCAACACCATCTCGCTGAGCGCTTCGTCCGTTCCGCTGCGGGGCGAGGCAAAAGGTACGGCCAGCACACTGGAGAAGTCAAATCGGCGTGTCCGCCCAGGTGCGAGGGCGCCCAGCGGACAGGGCGGCCACGGACAGCGTCATGGCGACGATCACTGCACACGCACCCCAGCGGTATGGCGCCGACCGCGTCGAAGCACCAGCCAACCACCGGGCAGCAGATCAGCCGCCGCAGGCGTCCAGCCCACGTCCGCGACTTTGGCATTGTTCACCGATGCGCCACCCTCGCGGACCGTGCGACGCGCCGCACCCCTGCTGTCGACGAGTCCGCTGACCACTAGCAGATCAACTATCGTGGGCCGATCAGCCAGGCGCACCCGCCCAGTGGGCGCCTCAGCCATGACGGCGTCCAACGTGCGCTCGTCCAAGTCCCGCAGCTCCCCTCGACCGAATAACGCCTGGCTGGCCATAGCCGCACGGCGGACCTCCGCCGGGCCGTGCACCAGCGCGGTGACCTCCGCCGCCAGCACCCGCTGCGCCTCACGAGCGTGCGGCCGCTCAACCGTGCGTCGGTCTAGATCCGCGATGGCGTCTCGGGACAGGTCGGTGAACACCTTCAAGTAGCCCGTCACATCCCGGTCATCGGCATTGATCCAGAACTGGTAGAAGGTGTACGGGCTGGTCAGGCCGGGATCCAGCCAGACGGTGTCGCTCTCGGTCTTGCCGAACTTGGTGCCGTCCGCCTTGGTGATCAGCGGTGTGGCCAGTGCGTGTACTCTGCGTTGCTCCACCCGATGCACCAGGTCCACGCCCGCAGTGACGTTGCCCCACTGGTCACTACCGCCGGTCTGCAGTGTGCAGCCGTACCGCCGATAGAGTTCGAGATAGTCCATCGCTTGAAGAAGCTGGTAGCTGAGCTCAGTGAAGCTGATCCCCGACTCGGAGTGCAACCGCGCACTCACCGCCTCCTTGGTGAGCATCCGGTTCACTCGGAAGTGTTTGCCAACGTCACGCAGGAAATCGATCGCCGGCAGCGACCGCGTCCACTCCAGGTTGTCCACCATCGTGGCGGCGTAACGTCCCCCGAAGCCGCCCTCGCAGTCCCCGTCGCAATCGAGGAAGGGCTCGATCTGTGCTCGGATCCGCTCCACCCAGCTCGCGACGACATCGGGGGAGCTGAGTACCCGCTCAGCGGTCGGTTTGGGATCCCCGATCAGCCCGGTAGCGCCGCCTACGAGGGCCAGTGGCCGGTGCCCGGCGCGCTGGAACCGGCGCAGGGTGAGGATCTGCACCAGGTTGCCCAGATGCAGGCTCGGCGCGGTGGGGTCGAAACCGCAGTACAGCGTGAGCGGGCCGGCGTCGCAGTCACGACGCAGCGCGTCGGGGTCGGTGCTCTGCGCGATCAGACCGCGCCAGATCAACTCGTCGAGGATATGCGCTCCCACTCCGGCATCATCCAGCACCGGGTCATTCCCCCGTGAGTCTCGCCGGTTCCTGGTGCCGGCGGTACACCGACACCGCCGGGCTGCCGTGCACCCAGAACCGCCAAGGCCGGTCCCGCGCGGCGGCGACGCCAACCCGTGGACCGGTGCGCACCCGTTCGGCCGGCACCGGGTCTCCGGGCAGCAGCCGCACCGGCGACGTGGAGTCAGTGAGGTCCAGACCGTTGTGCTCGCGGCGTAGCCCGAGCAACGTCGCCAACCGGGCGGGGCCGCGGGCGAGCTCGGCGTCGGACCGCGCGGTGGGCCGGTGCAGCCGAGCGGCGTCAAGGTCGGAAACGACCTCCGCGGCGCGCAATAGCACCGCGCCTGGTTCCCCGTCGGGCAGGCAGGAGATGTTGGCACAGAAGTGCATCCCGTAGACGAAATACACGTAGAGATGCCCGGGTGGACCGAACATCACAGCGTTGCGGGCGGTTCGGCCACGATAGGAGTGCGCCGCTGGATCGTCGGAACCGCGATAGGCCTCCAGCTCGACGAGGCGGACCACCACCTGACCGCCCGGTCTGTCCGCGACCAACCGACAGCCCAGCAACAGCCGGGCGGCCGGCAGGACATCCACGGCGAGGTGCTCACGCGGAAGAGGCGCCCGGTCAGCCCCCACTCGGTCCACTCTCACCTCGCGACCCAGGCCCGGTGCGCCCCGACGGCATGCCGAGCGCGCCGCAGCTGCTCGGCGACGCGCTCGGGGGCGGTCCCGCCGTAGGCGTCGCGCGAGCCGACAGAGCCGGCAACGTTGAGCACCCGGCGCACGTCGGGGGTGAGCTCAGGATGGACGGCGGCAAGCTCCATCTCCGACAGCTCCGCCAACCCCACCCCGCGGGACTCGGCCAGTCGCACGCACGCTCCGGACGCCTGGTGCGCGGTGCGAAACGGCACCCCCTGGCGCACCAGCCACTCGGCAAGATCAGTGGCGAGGGTGAACCCGGCCGGGGCCAGCTCGGCGAGCCGCTCGGTCCGGAAGGTCAGGGTGCTGACCATCCCGGCCATCGCGGGCAGCAGCAGCTCGAGCTGGTCGACGGAGTCGAACAGCGGCTCTTTGTCCTCCTGCAGGTCCCGGTTGTAGGCCAGCGGCTGCGCCTTGAGCGTCGCCAGCAGACCGGTGAGGTTGCCGATCAGCCGGCCGGCTTTGCCCCGGGCCAACTCGGCCACATCGGGGTTCTTCTTCTGCGGCATGACCGAGCTGCCTGTCGAGTAGGCGTCATCCAGGGCGACATAACCGAACTCGGCGGTGGCCCAGAGAATGATCTCCTCGGCGATCCGGGACAGGTCGACGGCCAGCATCGCGAGCACGAACGCCGCCTCGGCCGCACAGTCCCGCGACGCCGTGCCGTCGATCGAGTTCTCCACCGGGGCGTCGAAGCCGAGCTCGGTGGCCACCGCCGCCGGGTCCAGGCCAAGCGACGAGCCGGCCAGCGCACCCGAGCCGTAGGGCGAGACGGCGGCCCGAGCATCCCAGTCCCGCAGCCGCTCGACGTCGCGCAGCAGGGCCTGGGCGTGCGCGCCGAGGTGGTGGGCGAGCAACACGGGTTGGGCGTGCTGCAGGTGGGTTCGGCCCGGCATGGGGGCGTCCGGATGCGCTTGCCCCTGGTCGAGCAGCGCCTCGATCACGTCCAGGGTGCGGGCGGCGACCCGACGGGCAGCCTCGCGGAGCCACATCCGCAGCAGCGTCGCAACCTGGTCGTTGCGGGAACGGCCGGCGCGCAGCCGGCCGCCGAGCTCCGACCCGGCACGCTCGATCAGGCCACGCTCCAGGGCGGTGTGCACGTCCTCGTCCTCGGGTAACGGGAGGAACGCGCCGGAGCCGACGTCCGCGTCGAGGCGGTCCAGCGCGTCGAGCATCGCGGTCAGCTCGCTGTCGTGGAGCAGCCCAGCGCCATGCAGCACCCGGGCGTGCGCGCGGGAGCCACGGATGTCGTAATGCGCCAGCCGCCAGTCGAAGTGCGTCGAGCGGCTCAGCGCCATCAGCGCATCCGCCGGTTTCTCGCTGAACCGGCCACCCCAGAGCCCGGTCACGACTCCACCCTGCCCAGCAGGTCTCGCCGTGCGGCGATCTTCGATGGAAGCCCCCACAGCTGCACGAATCCCTTGGCCAGGGACTGGTCGAAGGTGTCGCCCACGTCATAGGTGGCGAGGTTGACGTCATAGAGCGACCGCGGGCTACGCCGTCCGGTCACCGTGGCCCGACCACCGGCCAGCTCGATGCGGATCTCGCCGGTGACATGACGCTGGGAGTCGGCGACGAACGCGTCCAGCGCGCGCTTGAGGGGGGAGTACCACAACCCGTCGTAGACCAGCTCGCTCCAGCGCTGCTCGACGGTGCGCTTGTACCTGGCCAGGTCGCGCTCGACGGTGATGTTCTCCAGCTCCTGATGCGCGGTGATCAGAGTGATCGCTCCGGGCGCCTCGTAGACCTCCCGGCTCTTGATTCCGACCAGCCGATCCTCGACCAGGTCCAGCCGGCCGACACCGTGCGCCCCGGCCCGCGCGTTGAGCTGCTTGATCGCCTCCAACACCGTCACCGCGACGCCGTCGATCGCGACCGGCACGCCACAGTCGAAAGTGACCACCAGTTCCTCCGGTGCCTTCCACTCGGTCGGATCGCTGGTGTAGGAGTACACGTCCTTGGTCGGGGCGTTCCACGGGTCTTCGAGGAACCCGGTCTCGACCGCCCGGCCCCACAGGTTCTGGTCGATGGAGAACGGCGAGCGCTTCGTGACGTCGATCGGCAGGCCGTGCTCCTCGGCGTAGGCGATCGCCTTCTCCCGGGTCCAGGCGTAGTCCCGGACCGGAGCGAGCACCTGCAGGTCCGGAGCGAGCGCGCCGATGCCGACCTCGAAACGCACCTGGTCGTTGCCCTTGCCGGTGCAGCCATGGGCGACGGTGCAGGCACCGTGGTGTCTCGCGGCCGCCACCAGGTGCTTGACGATCAGTGGCCGGGATAGCGCTGATATCAGAGGGTAGCGGTCCATGTACAACGCGTTGACCTGCAGCGCCGGCAGGCAGTACCGCTCGGCGTACTCGTCGCGGGCGTCGGCGACGACGGCCTCCACCGCGCCGCAGGCGAGCGCCCGACGACGGATGGTCTCCAGGTCCTCTCCGTCCTGGCCGACATCGACCGCGACGGCGACGACCTCAGCTCTGGTCTCCTCGGCGATCCATCCGATCGCCACCGAGGTGTCCAGCCCACCGGAGTAGGCCAGCACCACCCGCTCAGTCATTCCTGCTCTCCTTCCGCTAACGCCTTGATCCGCGCTACGAGCTGCGCCCCGGTGCGGGGCTCTCGGGCGACGACGAGGATGGTGTCATCGCCGGCGACGGTACCGACGACATCAGTCAGCGCCGCCCGGTCCAGCGCGCTGGCCAGGAAGTGCGCCGCCCCCGGCGGCGTACGCAGCACCGCGAGGTTCGCGCTGGCATCGGCGGAGACGAGCAGCTCGGCTAGCACCCGCGTGAGCCGGGCGGTGCCACCGACCACCGGACGCACCGGGCTGCCGTCCTCGGGGATGACATACACCGGCGCACCGCTGTCCACGCCACGCAACTTCACCGCGCCGAGCTCGTCGAGGTCCCGGGACAGCGTGGCCTGGGTGACCTCGATGCCCTGCGCGGCAAGGAGAGTGGCCAGCTCGGACTGGCTACGCACCGCGCGGTGGGTCACCAGCTCGACGATGCGGGCCTGGCGGCCGGCCCGGGTGAGCGTCATGTCGCTCGCTCCGGAGTCGGCAGCCATGCCGGTAGCGCCGTGAGCTCGTCAGCCATCGATGACCTCCCGCTGCTCGGCCGGGGTGAGGTCGTCATCGCGCGAGAAGCGCCCTGGCACCGCTACCGCACCCCGTCCAGGATCGCGGGCAGGGCGCTGAGGAACTCGCGCGCCTGTGCCTCGGTGAGCACCAGCGGCGGAGCGAGCCGGACCCGGTCCGGCACAGCGTTGTTGACCAGGAAGCCGGCCTCTCGCGCGGCGGTGGCGACCTCAGCGGAGACGGGCGCGCTCAGCCCGACGCCGATGAGCAGGCCCGCCGCGCTGACCGAGCCGACGAGTGGGTGGTGCAGGGCCCTCACCTCGGCGGCGATCTCCTTACCGAGCCGGGCGACGTGGTCGAGCAAGCCGTCCTCGGCGATCGTCCGCAGCACGGCCAGCGCGGCGGCACAGCAGACCGGGTTGCCGCCGAGAGTGCTGCCGTGCTGGCCCGGCCGCAGCAGGTGCGCGGCAGGTCCGATGCCGACACACGCGCCGATCGGGAGCCCCCCGCCGAGGCCCTTGGCGAGCGTCACCACGTCGGGAGTCACGCCCGCAGGCTGGTGAGCGAACCAGCTACCGGTACGACCGATGCCGGTCTGGACCTCGTCCAGCACCAGCAGCACCCCCCGCGCCGAGGTGATCTCCCGAGCGGCCTGCAGGTAACCTGCTGGGGGGACCACCACGCCGTTCTCACCTTGGACCGGCTCGAGGAACACCGCGGCAGTGTCCCCGTCGACCACCGACTCCAAGGCCGCGGGGTCGCCGTAGGGCACGAAGACCACGCCGGGCGGCATCGGCTCGAAGAGGTCCCGCTTGGCGGGCTGCCCGGTGAGCGCAAGCGCCCCCATGGTGCGGCCATGGAAGGCACCGTGCGCGGCGACCATCGTGCGTCGCCCGGTTCGTCGGGCGATCTTGAACGCGGCCTCGACGGCCTCCGCGCCGGAGTTGCAGAACAGCACCCGTCCCGACCCGGTGGCGCCGAGTAGGTCCAGCAAGGTCTCGGCGAGCGCGATCGCCGGCTCACTGAGATACAGGTTCGAGACCTGCCCGAGGGTACTGATCTGCTCGGTGACGGCACGCACGACGGCCGGGTGGGCGTGACCCAGCGCGTTCACCGCGACACCGCCGAGCAGGTCCAGGTAACGCCGGCCTTCCACATCCCAGACTTCCGCGCCGGCACCGCGGGCCAGCGCCAGTGGCGGCGTGCCGTAGTTGGCCATCAACGCGGCTCGCCAGCGCTCCTGCAGGTCCGCGGTGGACATCAGGTCGCCTCCTCTTCCCGGGACTCTTCTGGGGGGGCCGCAGGCAGCACCATCGTCCCCACCCCCTCGGTGGTGAACACCTCCAGCAGCACCGAATGCGCCACCCGACCGTCGATCACATGGGCCCGCGGCACTCCCCCCCGGACTGCGCGCAGGCAGGCCTCCATCTTCGGCATCATCCCGGCGGACAGTGCCGGTAACAGAGACTCCAGCCGGTCCGCCGTCAGTTGGGGTAGCAGGCTGGACCGGTCCGGCCAGTCGGTGTAAAACCCCTCGACGTCGGTGAGTATGACGAGCTTCTCGGCGCCCAGCGCGATGGCCAACGCCGCCGCCGCAGTGTCGGCGTTGATATTGTGCACCACGCCGCCGGCGTCCGGGGCCAGTCCGGATACCACCGGGATACGCCCAGCGCCGACGATGTCGAGCACCGCGGCGGGGTTCACCGCGACCACATCGCCGACCAGCCCCACATCGACCTGCTTGCCGTCCACGGTGGCGGCGCGCCGGGCGGCGGTGAACAGGTGCGCGTCCTCACCGGAGATGCCGACGGCGAACGGACCGTGCGCGTTGATCAGCCCGACCAGCTCTCGGCCCACCTGGCCGAACAACACCATGCGCACCACGTCGATCGTCTCCGGGGTGGTGACCCGCAAGCCGCCGCGGAACTCCCCCGCGACTCCCAGCCGGTCCAGCATGGCGTTGATCTGCGGGCCGCCGCCGTGCACCACGATCGGGCGCAGCCCGGCCAGCCGAAGGAAGACCATGTCCTGGGCGAAGGCCCGCTTGAGCTGGTCGTCCAACATCGCGTTACCGCCATACTTGATCACTACGGTGGCCCCGTGGAAGCGTTGCAACCAGGGCAGCGCCTCGGCGAGCACCGCAGCCTTCTGGGCGGCCGTGTCAATGCTGGGGGTCATGAGGAGTAGACGCTGTTCTCCTCGACGTACCCGTGCGAGAGGTCGGTGGTGAGCACGGTGACCTGACCGTCGCCGAGGTGCAGGTCGATCTCCACGGTGATCTCCCGGCCGGACAGGTCGGCCTTGGAGCGATCCGCCATGACCGCGCCGCCTTGGCAGAGCAGCACTCCGTTGAGCTGGATGTCCAGCATGTCGGCCCGCACGGTGGCCGTTGAGGCGCCCACCGCGGCGGCGATCCGGCCCCAGTTGGGGTCGGACCCGAAGAATGCGGTCTTGACCAGGTTGTCCTGGGCGACCGCGCGGGCTGCGGCGAGCGCCTCGTCCTCGTCGGCCGCCCCCCGGACAGTGATCGTGATCTCCTTGGTGACACCCTCGGCGTCCGCCCGCAAACCCTTGACCAGCTCGTGGCACACCTGCGCCACCGCGGTGGCGAACTCCGCCCGGTCCGGCGCGACCTCCGAGGCGCCGGAGGCCAGGAGCAGCACGGTGTCGTTGGTCGAGCAGGTGCCGTCGATGTCCAAGCGCTCGAAGGTGTGGCTGACGGCGCTGCGCAACACGGCGTCCAGAGTGGGCTCCTCCACGGCGGCGTCGGTGGTGAGCACGCACAGCATGGTGGCCAGGCTGGGCGCGACCATACCGGCGCCCTTGGCGAACCCGCCCACCGTCCACCCCGCGCCGGTGACGGCGGCCTGCTTGGGGACGGTGTCGGTGGTCAGCACCGCGGTGGCCGCGGCCAGGCCGGCTTCCGGCGTGGCGGCCAACGCGGCCACGGCGGTGTCGACTCCGGACAGCACCGCCTTCAGTGGCAGCCGCTCGCCGATCAGTCCAGTGGAGCACACGGCGACCTCGACCGCCCCGCAGTCCAGCACCGCAGCGACCCGCTCAGCGGTGGCGTGGGTGTCCTGGAAACCGCCAGGACCGGTGCAGGCGTTGGCTCCACCGGAGTTCAGCACGACGGCCCGCAGCCGTCGTCCCGTGAGCACCTGTGCTGACCACAGCACCGGCGCCGCCTTGACCTGGTTACGGGTGAACACCCCGGCGGCCGTCTTGTGAGGTCCGTCGTTGACCACCAGGGCCAGGTCCAGAGCACCACCGGTCTTGATGCCGGCCGGCACCCCGGCCGCCCGGAACCCGTCGGCTGCGGTGACGCTCATCGCGGTGTCCTCCCTGTCGGTGTCCGCGCCATCAGGGGGCGATCCCCCAGGCCGGCAGGCCGGTGGTCTCGGGAAGCCCGAGCGCCAGGTTGAGGCACTGCAGTGCCGCTCCCGCAGTCCCCTTCGTGAGGTTGTCGACCGCACCGAGCGCGACCAGCCGGCCGGCTTCGGCGTCCACCGCGACCTGCAGCTGCACGGAGTTGGAGCCCCACACGGCTCCGGTGGCCGGCCAGCTGCCCGGTGCGAGCAGGTGCACGAACGGCTCCGCGGCATATGCGGCGTGGTAGGCGCCACGCGCCGTCTCCTCGTCGATGCCTGGGCGCAGCGCAGCGGTGCAGGCAGCCAGGATCCCGCGCGACATCGGAGCCAGCACCGGGGTGAAGGACACGGTCACCGCCTGGCCGGCGATGCCGGCGAGGTTCTGGGTGATCTCCGGGAGGTGCCGGTGCTCACCGGCCATCCCATACACGCTGGCCGAGCCCATCACCTCCGAGGCCAGCAGATGGGACTTGAGGGCGCGCCCGGCTCCCGACGTTCCGGACATCGCGGTCACCACGACGTCGGGGGCGACAAGCCCGGCCGCAAGCGCCGGAGCCAGCGTGAGGCTGACCACCGTCGGGTAGCAGCCGGGCACCGCGACCCGGCGGGCTCCGCGCAGCTTCTCCCGTGCTCCTGGCAGCTCAGGAAGCCCATAGGGCCAGGTCCCGGCGTGGTCGCCGCCGTACCAGCGCCGCCAGGCCGCAGGGTCCGTGAGCCGGTGGTCGGCACCGCAGTCGATCACTGCGGTGTCCTCGGGCAGCTCGGCCGTCAGGGCGGCGGAATGGCCGTGCGGCAGGGCCAGGAACACCGCGTCGTGCCCGGCCAGCCGCCGCGCCGTGGTGTCGGACAGGATGCGCTCGGCGAGCGGGACGAGGTTCGGATGGTGCTCGCCGAGCCTGCTTCCGGCATTGCCACCCGCCGTGAGCTCACCGATCTCGATCTTCGGGTGGCCGAGCATCAGACGAAGGAGCTCACCCCCCGCGTACCCGCTCGCCCCCGCCACCGCCACCCTGAACGCCACTCGGATAATTATGCACACTCATGCAATGTCATTCAATACACGAGCGCATATCGAGCGGGGCTGGAGATGGTCGTCAGGTCAGGGAGCGGTCCAGTCGCTGTCGGGGCCGGAACGGAATCCAGACTGCCACCGCTTCGCACGACACAACAACACCCCCTGAGTTCGGGCCTAGCGACCAAGGGTCGATCTGAACGGTGGGCGGCGGCGCCCGGCCCTGATCGACGCGTGAAGTGCCGCCGGCGACCGGAACGATAGCGCTATGGTGAGCGGGTGGCAGCGCTGTGGTCCTTCGACGAGCAGCCCCGCACCGGCGACCAGCTACGTCCCGGAGCGACGCCAGCGGCGATCCGGGACGCGCTGCTGTCTGAGGACAAGACGGAGTTCGACGCCGCGTACATGCGCGCGCTCACCGCCGCCCGAGAGGATCTGGACCTCACCGAGCTGTTCCGGTGCCTGGAGCACTGGCGACGGGTCGCGGTGCTCCAACGTGACCCCGACCGTTTCGCCTCGATCGCCCGCCGCGCCGCCGAACGTCTGATCGGCACGCCGGTGCCCGCTGACGAGCCACTGGCGCAGACTCGGCGCCGCGCCGGCCTGTAACCGGTGTACCGGGTTACCACCGACGAGCAGTCCCAGCAACAGGTCGATGCGCTCCCTCCGGGCGCGAGCCAGGTCCGCACACCTCAAGACTCCTCGCCACCGCCCGTTTCATGACTCACAATGTGAGTCGGGTTCACCTCGGCGAGGAGGCATCGCGGTGGAGGCCGACCCCGGCCGCATCCATCACGCCATGCGCGCGACCGGGATGGCCGAACTCGCCCTCGCGCTCATGGTCGAACGGGCGAAGTCCCGGGTGGCGTTCGGTGGGCCGCTCGCCGAGCACGGTGTCGTCGGTGACCTCATCGCCCGCTCCCGCATCGAGATCGAGCAGGGCCGGCTGCTGGTGCTCAAGACCGCCTGGCTGATCGACCGCCACGGCGCCAAGGGCGCCCGCACGGAGATCGCCGCGATCAAGGTGGCCGCCCCCGCGATGGCGACCGCGGTCATCGACCGCGGTCATCGACCGTGCCATCGAGATCTTCGGTGGTGCCGGTGTCAGCGACGACACTCCGCTCGCCTATTTCTCCAGCTGGGCCCGGGTCCTGCGGATCGTCGACGGCCCCGACGCCGTACACCGCCGCACCGTCGCCCAGCAAGAGCTCCGGCGCCGACACCCCTACACCAGCTGAGCCTCGGAGCCCATGGGTTATCCCACACGAGGGTCACCGGTCTCCACAGGGCGCTCACCGGCGTGGCTGTACTGGGACCATGATCCGGGGTAGAGCCGGCCGTGGCCTAGGCCCACAAGCTCCAAGGCGAGCAGGTTGTGGCAGGCGGTCACGCCGGAGCCGCAATAGGAGACGACCGAGGCGCCATCGGTGACGCCCACAGCGTGGAAGCGCCGGTGCAACTGCGCGACGGGCAGAAACCTGCCGTCCGTGTCGAGGTTCTCCCGACACGGGAGGCTGCGCGCTCCCGGGATGTGTCCTGACCGTGGGTCGACCGGGTCATGCTCACCTCGGTAACGCTCCCGGCTGCGAGCGTCGAGCACCGTGTTCGCCGGATCCGCAGCATCGTCGATATCAGCCAGTCGTTCCCTGGGCCAGGGCCGGGGCGTGAACACCGCCGGCGGGAACGACGGGCTGACCCGCTCCAGCGACCCGTCGTAGACGCTCAAGCCGCCGTCGAGCAGGGCGGCGTCATGCCCCGTAGCACGCAGCATCCACACCAGGCGGGCCGCGATCACGCCGCCGACGTCATCGTAGGCCAGGACGGTGCTGTCGTCGGCTATGCCGAGCCGGGCCATATCCTGCGCGAAAACCCCCGGATCCGGCAGTGGGTGGCGGCCCTGCCCCGGGCTGCCGTCACCGGAGAGGCAGAGTTCCAGGTCGACGAAAACAGCCCTGGGCAGGTGCCCTTGGTGGTAGGCGTCCAGTCCGGACCGTCCATCTAGGTACCAGCGGACGTCCACGAGGAGCACGTCGTCACGTCGGTCCCGCCACCAGGCGATGTCGACGACCGGAGGGACCATGCGTCGATCCTAGGCGGCAGGGCGACATCGAGTAGCCCCCGCCGTCTCACGAGCGCAGGGCGGCGCCATGGGTCTTGATGGCGGCGGCGACCGCCGCATCGCGGGCGGTGCTGGCCTCGGCGACGGTGAGGGTGCGATCCGGAGCACGGAAGCGCAGAGCGAAGGCCAGCGACCGCTTGCCCGCCCCGATCTTCTCGCCGGTGTAGACGTCGAACAGACGCACGTCCTCCAGCAGCTCTCCGGCGCCATGGCGCAGCGTGGCAGTCAGCTCGGCGGCCGGCACAGCGGCATCCACCACCAATGCGACGTCCTGCAGCACCGGCGGGTAGGGCGACACCACGGGCGCGGGCCGCCGGTCGGTCAGCGGTAGCGCGTCGAGATCCAACTCCATCGCGCAGGTCCGCAGCGGCAGCCCCAGCGCCTCGACCACAGCGGGGTGCAGCTCGCCGGCGTGCCCGACCGGGTGGCCGTCCACCCGGAGCTGCGCGCACCGGCCGGGATGCCACGGCGGGGTCCGCGCGGCGCGCACCTCAAGCTCGACGCCGGCAGCGTGGCCGATCAGCCGCGCGGCCTGCACCGCGTCGGCCCAGGTCACCGTCCGCCCGGGGCCCCACCAGCCGGGGCGTTCCCACTGCCCGGCGAGCACGGCACCGGCATGCAGCGGCTGCGCGGGTAGCGCACTGACCAGCACGGCGACCTCGGCGTCGCTGGGCCGGTGGTCCACCGCCACGTCCGGCATCGCGGCGGCGCCCGCGTGCGGCTGCACGACCGAAGCCATCCCGTAGAGCGCCACGTCACGCTGCCCGCGGGCGACGTTGCGCGCGAGGGTCTCGAGCAGGCCAGGTAGGAGCGTGGTGGCCAGCTGGTCGCGGTCGGACTCCAACGGGTTGAGCAGCGTGGTGGCGTGCCGCCGAGGATCGTCCGCAGGCAGGCCGAACGCATCCCACGTGGCGGCTGAGACGAACGGGCTGGGCAGCACCTCCACGTAACCCGCTCCGGCCAGCGCCCGGGAGACCGCTCGCCGGCGGCGCTGTGCGGCGGTGAGCCCGCGGCCGGGTGGCGCCGGTGGCAGCTCCGAAGGGATGGTGTCGTAACCCTCCAGCCGCAGCACCTCCTCGACGAGGTCGGCGGCCTGGAGCAGGTCGGGACGCCACGACGGCGGCACGACGGTCAACGTCGTGGTGCCGTCGGCCCCGGCAACCTCCACCGCGCAGCCGATCTGGGAGAGCCGGCGGACCGTAGCGCCGCGCGCGTAGGGTCGCCCGGCCACCCGATCCGGCGCCTCGATCGGCATCACCACCGACACCCGCCCCGGAGGGGTCCCGACGTCGGTGCGGCCCGACACGATCTCCCCCCCGCCATAGCGGGTCAGCAACGTCGCGGCGAGCTCGGCGGCGACCGGTGGCAGGGCGGGATCCACCCCGCGCTCGAAGCGCCGGGACGCCTCGCTGGGCAGCTTGTGCCGCCGGGCGGCGCGGGCCACCGAAGGCGGGTCCCAGGTCGCCGCCTCCAGCAGCAGGCTGGTGGTCTGCGGGCCGACCTCGGTGCTCTCCCCCCCCATCACGGCCGCCAGCGACACCGGGCCGCTGCTGTCGCAGATCACCAGCTCGTCCGGATCCAGCTCCCGGCTGACCCCGTCCAGCGTGGTGAGCTTCTCGCCCTCGGCGGCCCGGCGGACGATGAGGTCACCGTTCAGCTTCGCGGCGTCGAAGGCGTGCATCGGCTGCCCGAGCTGGAGCATCACATAGTTGGTGACGTCGACGGCCAGTGAGATCGGTCGCATCCCGGCCAGCTGCAGCCTCCGGCGCATCCACCACGGAGACCCGGCGGCCGGGTCCACGCCCAGCACCTGGCGAACCACGAACCGGCGGCAGCCATGCTCGTCCTCGATGCGTACCGGCCAGCCGGCGCTGTCGGTCCGGGGAACCTCGAGCAGGGCGGGATCACCGTAGGGGACGTCGAAGGCGATGGCCAGCTCGCGGGCCAACCCGCGCACCGACAAGCAGTAGCCGCGATCCGGGGTGATCTCCAGCTCGATCACCGCATCGTGCAGGCCCAGCACCTGGGCGGCGCGCTCCCCGGGGACCGCAGCGTCGGCCGGCAGCACGATGATCCCGGTGTGGTCGTCGCCGAGCCCGAGCTCGGCGGCCGAACAGAGCATGCCATCGGAGGTCCGGCCGTAGGCGGTCCGCGCCGCGATCGTGACCTCACCCGGTAGCACCGTGCCGGGCCGCGCCAGCACCACCAGGTCCCCCACGACGAAGTCGGTGGCACCGCAGATCACCCCGCACGGCACCGTCCGGCCGCCGTCATCGACCACGCAGTACCGGACGGCCTTGGAGAAGCCGGCCAGCTCCTCGATCTCCAGCACGCGGGCCACCACCAGCGGCCCGCTGACCGGGCCGAGCTGGTGCACCGCCTCGACTTCCAGACCGGCCCGCACGAAGGCGTCGGCGATCTGCGCCGCGGTGGGGCTGTCACTACCCTCGGGGAGCGCGACGTGGTCGCGCAGCCAGGACACCGGAACGCGCACTCTCCTCAGGCCCCCGTTCCGAAGGCGCAGGTGAACCGGACATCACCCTCGACCATGTCGCGCATGTCGGCGATGCCGTTACGAAACATCAGGGTGCGCTCGACGCCCATACCGAAGGCGAAGCCGGAGTAGACCGAGGTGTCGACCCCGCAGGCGCGCAGCACGTTCGGACTGACCATCCCGCAGCCGCCCCACTCGACCCAGCCGGCTCCTCCCTTGCGCTCGGGGAACCACACATCCACCTCGGCGGAGGGCTCGGTGAAGGGGAAGTAATGGGGACGCAGGCGGGTCCGGGAGGTCTCGCCGAACATCGCTCGGGCGAACGCGTCCAGGGTGCCCTTGAGGTGCGCCATGGTGATGCCCCGGTCCACCGCGAGGCCTTCCACCTGGTGGAAGACCGGGGTGTGGGTGGCGTCCAGCGCGTCACTGCGGAACGTCCGTCCCGGGCACACCACGTACACCGGCAGCTCCCGCTCCAGCAGGGCGCGCACCTGCACCGGGGAGGTGTGCGTGCGCAGAACCATGCCGGATCCCTCAGGCGCCACATAGAAGCTGTCCTGCATGGTGCGGGCCGGGTGGTCCTTGGGGAAGTTGAGCGCGTCGAAGTTGAACCACTCGGCCTCGAGCTCCGGGCCCTCGGCGACCTCGTAGCCCATGGCGACGAACACGTCCACGATGCGCTCACAGAGCGCGGCGATCGGGTGCCGGGCGCCGACGGGGACCCGGTCCCACGGCAGGGTGACGTCGAGGGCCTCCTCCCGCAGGGTTCTGGAGTCGCGCTCGACCTGCAGCGCGGCGCGACGCTGGTCGAAGGCCTCCTGGACGGCTACGCGGCTGAAGTTGAGCCGCTTGCCGGCCTCGGCGCGGGCCTGTGGCGGAAGGGCACCGATCTCACGTCGGGCGGTCAGCAGCGGCGACCGGTCACCGAGGTGGGCTGGTTTGACCGCAGCCAGCTCCTCGAGGTCGGCGGCCCCGGCGAAGGCCTTCTCGGCGTCCTCGACGGCCCGCGCCAGCTCTTCCGGCGCCAGCACAGCGACCTGCTTGGGGTCGTAGGGGTCGTTGGGTCCAGACATAAGGTGCGAACTCCTGGGCTTGGCCCGCCGTGCCGGTATGCGGTCAGTTGTGGCCAGATCCTAGGTGATCGGTCCGGGGAGAACGCGGTCGACGGTGCGCCCGCGCGCTGGCGTACAGGCAGACCGCCGCCGCAGTGGCCAGGTTGAGGCTCTCCGCGCGGCCGTGCAGCGGGACAGCGACGGCGTGGTCGGCGGCCGCGAGCAGCTCGCGGTCCAGCCCTTGCGCCTCGTTGCCGAACAACCACGCGGTCGGCGCCACCAGGGTTCCGGCGTCGAGGACGTCATCAAGGTCCCGGCCGGCGCCGGCATCGGCCGCCAGCACCTGCAGTCCAGCCCGCCGGCACGCCGCGAGGGCCAGCCGCGGATCGGGCTCCACTCCCACCGCGACGTGGAACAGGCTGCCGGTGGAGGCTCGCACGCATTTGCCGTTATGCGGGTCGACGGTGTCTCCGGCGAAGAGCACCGCGCCCGCCCCGGCCGCGTCGGCCACCCGGATGACCGTGCCGGCATTGCCGGGGTCGGCGACATCCGCCAGCACCGCGACCAGCCGGGTGCCGCCCGTCACGTCCGCCGCCGGCCGCCCGAGGGCGGCGCAGACCGCCACGACTCCTTGCGGAGTAGCCGTCCCGGACAGCCCGGCGGCGGCCCGCTCGGTGATCAGGGATACCCGAGCGCCGGGCGCATCGAGCAGGTCGGGATGCCGGGTAGCGGCACGCTCGGTGACGAACAGCTCCAGCACCGACCCACAGCTGAGGGCCTCACGCACGGCTTGGACGCCCTCGACGAGAAACCGCCCGGCGCGCTCCCGAGCCCGGCGCCGGAGCAGCTGGCGCGCAGCCGCCACCCGGGGGGTCCGTTCGGTATACGGAACGCCCGGCTCGGTCATGGGGTCGCAGGCGTGGCCGGCTGCCGCGCTCAGGTGGCGTCACCGTCCTGGGACACCGGGTCGCCCGCCCCCCGGCTACTCGGCAGGTTGGCCCTGGCGATCTCGACCAGCGCGGTGAACGCGGTGGGGTCGGACACCGCGAGCTCGGCGAGGTTCTTGCGGTCCACCTCGACCTCGGCGATGCGAAGCCCTTGGATGAGTCGGTTGTAGGTCATCCCGTTCTGCCGCGCGGCGGCGTTGATGCGGGTGATCCAGAGCTGCCGGAAGTCACCTTTGCGCGCCCGCCGGTCACGGTAGGCGTACTGCATCGAGTGGAGGACCTGTTCCTTGGCCTTGCGGTAGAGCCGGGAGCGCTGGCCGCGGTAGCCGCTGGCGGTCTCCAGGGTCGTGCGGCGCTTCTTGTGGGCGTTGACCGCTCGCTTGACGCGTGCCACTGGTTCGTCCTGTCGGTCTCGGGGGCGGGGGCTCGCCCATGGTCGTCAAACAGCGTCGGGGTCTGGCGCGGTCAGCGACCGAGCAGCTTGCGGACCCGCTTTTTGTCCTGTGGGGCCACCTCGACCACCCCGTCCAGCCGGCGGGTGACCCGGGAGGGTTTCTTCTCCAGCAGGTGCCGTTTACCGGCGCGCTGCCGCAGCAACCTGCCGGTGGCGGAGAGCCTCACGCGCTTCGCGGTGCCCCGATGGGTCTTGTTCTTCGGCATGTCCGTCCTCGTCCTGCCACCCGGGGGCGGCGGTGAATGGGGTCGTTACTCCGCTGGTTGCTCCGCCGACTCCGTCGCGCCCCGATCGGCCTTGACCACCTTGGGCTTGTTGCGGTGCGGAGCCAGCACCATCGTCATGTTCCTACCGTCCTGCTTGGCGGAGGTCTCCACGAAGCCGAGCTCCGCGACATCATTGGAGAGCCGCTGCAGCAGCCGGAAGCCCAGCTCCGGCCGGGACTGCTCGCGGCCCCGGAACATGATGGTGACCTTTACTTTGTGCCCCGCGTCGAGGAACCGCACAACGTGCCGCTTCTTTGTCTCGTAGTCGTGAGCATCGATCTTGGGACGAAGCTTCTGCTCCTTGATAACCGTCATCTGCTGGTTACGGCGGGACTCACGGGCCTTCTGCGCGGTCTCGTACTTGAACTTGCCGAAGTCCATGAGCTTGCAGACCGGTGGGCGGGCCTGCGCCGCAACCTCGACCAGGTCGAGGTCGGCTTCCTGAGCCAGCCGCAGCGCGTCCTCGATGCGGACGATGCCGACCTGCTCACCATTCGGACCGACTAACCTGACCTCGGGAACGCGGATGCGCTCGTTGATGCGTGTCTCGACGGTGATGTGGCCTCCTCGGTCGTCATACCCACGGCGCGACCGGGCGTGTGGGCCCGCTGCCCACTGTCACACCCCGGACGCAACGTGGCCCCCACGCCTCCTGGCGTGGGGGCCCGCAGATCCGACCGATCGACGCCGCGTGTATATCGTCAACACGCGATGTCAACGCCAGAAACCACCTAGGGATTCCGGCGACCGGACCCGGCCGCCTCGCGGCGGTCCGGGTGGGAGCGGGCTCCACTTGCCGCCTCCACCGGAGCGGAAGCTGGTCGCATCGATGAGGGTAGCAGGTCGCCGACCTCGTGGCGCGGCCGAGACGCCCAACCATGGACACCACGCTGGGCGATGATGACGTCTCACCTTTCCCGGTTCGTCCCGCTCTTCTAGTCTGGTCGCCGTGGCTGACACGGTGGGTTACGAGCTGGACGGACACGTCGCGACGATCACCTACCAGCGGCCGGACAGGCTCAACGTCATCGACGGGCAGATGCGTGCGGAGCTCAACGCCGCGTTCGCCGCGTTCCGGGACGACGAGGACGCGTGGGTGGCGATCGTCACCGGGGCGGGTCGGGCGTTCTGCGCCGGGGCGGACATCCTGTCCGCGGGTGATCCCGCCGGAGAGTTCCCCGGCACGTTCTGGGAGAGGCCGACCGTCAACTCCTTCGAGAGCGGATGGGAGATCTACAAGCCGGTGGTCGCCGCGGTGAACGGATACTGCCTGGGCTACGGGCTGACCCTGCTCACCTGGTGCGACTTCGTCATCGCCAGCGAGCGGGCGGTCTTCGGCTACCCGGAGGTGCGGATCGGCACCCCCACGATCGTCGGCGCCATCCGGCTGCCGCAGCGGGTCGGCTGGCAGCACGCCATGGAGCTGCTGCTCACCGGAGAGCGGATCGACGCCGAGCGAGCCAAGGAGATCGGGCTGGCCGGTTGGGTGGTGCCGCATTCGTCGCTGCTGACCGCCGCCCGGGAGCTGGCCGACCGGCTGCTGGCCGCCGCCCCGCTGGCCGCCCGGGCCACCAAGGAGGTGGCCCGCCGCGCCTGCGACATGTCCTCCGTGGACGCGATCCGGTTCGGTGAGACGATGCGACTGGTGGCCAACGCCACCCAGGACGCCGCGGAAGGCCGGGCCGCCGCCCTGGAGCGCCGGCCACCGGTGTGGCGTGGCCGCTGACGCTGCCCCCGCTCAGCGGGGATCGAGGCCCTCGGTGTGGTGGCCATCGACATCGAGCTCGTTGACCCGCCCCCGGTAGCAGTCCTGGCAACCGAAGGCGTCCGTGCTCGCGGCGGAGCCCAGCCTGGTAACGGGGGGTCACGTCGACGCGGCGTGACCCCCCGTCGGGGCTTACGACCTCAGCTGAGGTCGCAGATGACCGACTTGGTCTCGAGGTAGTTCTCCAGGGCGGCGTGCCCCATCTCGCGGCCCCAGCCCGACTCCTTGTAGCCGCCGAAGGGCATCGCGGCGTCGAAGACGTTCCAGGTGTTGACCCACACGGTGCCGGCGCGCAGGCGCTGCGCGGTGCGCATCGCCTTGGCGATGTCGCGGCTGAACACACCGGCCCCGAGGCCGTAGTCGGTCCGGTTCGCCACGGAGATGATCTGCTCCTCGGAGTCGAACGGAGCGGCGGCCACGACCGGACCGAAGATCTCCTCCTGCACCGCGCGCATGTCGTCGCGGGTGTCGGTGAGGATGGTCGGCGCCACGAAGTAGCCGCGGTCGCCGACCCGGTCGCCGCCGTGGATGGTGGCGCCGTCCGAGCGCCCAGAGTCGATGTAGCCGGTGACCCGGTCGAACTGCTCCTGGCTGACGAGCGGACCCATGTCGGTGGCCGGGTCGAGCCCGTTGCCGACCCGGATGCTCTCAGCCTCGCGCTGCAACCCCTCGATGACCTCGTCGTACACCGAGCGCTCGACGTAGAGCCGTGAGCCCGCCACGCAGCACTCACCCTGGTTGAAGAAGATCGCGCCCGCGGAGCCCTTGATCGCCTTGGCGATGTCCGCGTCGGCGTAGACGACGTTGGGACTCTTGCCTCCGAGCTCGAGGGTGACCTTCTTGAGGTTGCCCGCAGCACCGCGGACGATTTCGCGACCGACCTCGGTCGAGCCGGTGAAGGCCACCTTGTCCACGTCCGGATGCGCCACGAGAGCCGCACCCGCGTCTCCGAAGCCGGTGATCACCTGCAGCACCCCCGGCGGCAGACCCGCCTCGAGGGCAAGCTCGCCCAGGCGCAGCGCCGAGAGCGGCGTCTGCTCGGCCGGCTTGAGGATGCTCACGCACCCGGCGGCCAGCGCCGGTCCGACCTTCCACGCCGCCATCAGCAGCGGGAAGTTCCACGGCACGATCTGCGCCACGACACCGACCGGCTCGCGCAGCGAGAACGACAGGTGCGACCCGGGCGAGGCCGCCGACATCGGGATCGTGTTGCCTTCGATCTTGCTCGCCCAGCCGGACATGTAGTGGAACAAGTCCGCGGCCAGGGGCACGTCAGCCACCTTCGCGACCACGAACGGTTTGCCGTTATCCAGCGACTCGAGCAGCGCGAGCTCCTCGAGGTTCTTCAGGATCAGATCACCGATCTTGTGGATGATCTTGCCGCGCTGCCCTGGCGGCATGCGGCGCCACGGCGCGGTGTCGTCGAACGCCGCGCGGGCGGCCCGCACCGCCCGGTTCACGTCCTCCCGCTCGCCGTGGGCGACGTGCGCGATGACCTCCTCGGTAGCTGGGTTGAGGGTCTCGAACGTCGCGCCCGACGCCGCGTCCACCCACTCCCCATTGATCAGCAACTGGCGGTGCAGCCCATCGACCACTTTCTGGATGCGCGATTCTTCTACAGCCGATGTCATAACGGCGGCTCCTTTGCCCCGAATGTCCTGTCCGCTGGCATTGTCAATCACCGTGCCAGCGTCACCCAGCCATACGCGAACAACCTGATCGCCGCCAGCCACGGTCGGGTGAAGTCCTGGCCCCCAGTACTCAGCACAGCGGAGCGAGTACGAATGGAAATTTTGCCCCGCCGATCGCTGATGCGCTGGCCTGCGCAGACGGGCGGAGGAGCGCGACGAACTTCCGCTGGATCCGGCCGCTGGACGCCCGCGCTCTCACCCGGCTGGACTACGGTTCGCGGCGGAATCGGGACAGCAGGCAAACGGGGGTGAGCGGCGATGCCCAGGAGAGCGGGGAACTCCGCGAAAGCGGAGCGTGACAAGCTGCGCGAGCGGATGCGCGGCTACGGGTGCACCGTCGGCCAGATCGCCGCCGAGATGGCTCGCCAGTTCAACCTGCGCCCCAGGGTGGCGTGGCGACACGCCCTGGGCTGGCCCCAGTGGAAGCTCGCCCAGCGGTACAACACCGACCATCCGGGGGCGAGGCTTTCGGACAATCGGGTCAGCGAGTTCGAGGCATGGCCGCACGGGGGGTGTCCCCCCAGCCTGCGCTACCTCGCTCAGCTGGCCGTCACGTTCGGGCACGGGTGCACCCCGGCCCAGCTTGTCGACGCCGACGACCTGGAACGCCTCATCCCGGCCGACCGCTGCCTGCTCACCACCGGTCACCCACCCGCAGCGATCACTACCGTCCCGCCCCCCGCACCGGCGTACCCGGGAACCCAGGTCACCGTGCCGGGAGCCAGTCAGCCCAGAGCTGAGCTGGTGGTGCCCACGAACCCCGCGATGTGGGTAGCGGCGATGGGCCTGCAGCCTCCGGATGAGCTCACCTCGCTGCTGATGACCTGCCTGGGGTCCCTGACGGCGGGTGATAGTGGGGCGCCGGCCACGCCTTATGGGCGTGACCGTGCCTACCATCAACTCGTTCGGTTCCTGACGAGTTGGGCTCACACCATGAAGCGTCGCGACGCGCTCCGCACCCTCGGCTGGGCGGCCACGACCGCGTCAGTCGGCCACTCCCCCGCCCCGGACGAGCACGCGCGCGTCGCCGCAGTGCTCAGCAATCGCAACCGGGTCGACGCGCACACCATCGAGCACTTCGAAACGGTGCTGTGGCGGTGTAAACGTCTCAGGATGACAGCCTCGGCGCGCGTGGCGTGCTGGATACCGTGCTCGCCCAGCGCAGCCTTCTTCGTTCGCTGTTGCCGAACTGCCCGGACTCGCTGCGACCCCGACTGCTCTCGGCGCTGGGTCTTGCCTCCCGCTACGCCGGCTGGTGCTCGGTCGACCTGAACGATATCGACAGCGCGGAGTATTTCTACGAAGACGCCCGTGCGCTGGCCCACGAGGCCGGGAACATTGCGCTGGGCGCCATCGTGCTGGGCGGTATGAGCCGCATGGCGGTCTGGCATGGCAAGCCGCGTGTCGGCATCGACCACGCGGTGGCGGCCAGGCAGTGGGCCGACCGTACCGGTGATATGCGGTTGCGCGCCTGGACAGCCGCCGCCGGGGTGGCGCGGGCGTACGCCGCTGACGGGCGACGAGACGCATGCTTGGCGGCGCTTGACACGGCGGAAACGGAGCTCGGAAGAGCCAGTGAGCAGGTACCGAGCTATTACAGCATCAACTACTACGACGGGATACACACCTCGTTCTGCGGCGAGTGTCACTTGAGGCTGCGCGATGCCGAACGTGCCGCTGACTATGCTCAGCGGTCACTCGTGACCCTGGACCGGTCCTACACCCGCCATGTGGCGCTGACCACCGTGAACCTGGCGCGGGCGTATGCGCAGTCAGACGAGGTCGACGAGGCGGCCCGCCTGCTCGGTGACGCCGCCGAGATCGCGGCAGGTAACAGCTCAGCAAGGCTGGTCACGGCCTTGCGCCGAGGCCGAGCCGACTTGCGGCCCTGGGCGGACACCGCCACCGTTCGCACGCTTGACGACCGCTTGGCGTCGTGCGGTGTGGTGTGAAGGGGTGACCCGACTCACAGCCCAGCGACCGCAGTGGCCCGTCGAGGTCGTGCTCGATGATGGTGTCGCCCTTGTCGGCCAGCTCGGCGATGACTTGTTCGACAGGTCCGTCAACACGTACATTCTGCACATGACTGCCGCTCAGCCGCACAAGCCTGCAGAACAAGTCGAGGTCACCGTGACCGACGCCCGGGCCAAGCTGCCTGAGCTCATCGATACCGATGTCCGCGACGGTGGCGTGGTGTATCTGACACGCTATGGCCGACGAGTCGGTGCTGTGGTGCCAGCCGAGGTTGCCGAACAGTTCGAACAGTGGGAGGACGCCTACTGGTCACAGCGGGCGGGCGAGGTGCTGCAGCGTCACGAGCCCACCGTGCCCTGGGAGCAGGCCGTCGCCGAGCTCGAGGCCGGCGATGCCGGAACCGGTGCCCATGGCCGATGAGCCGGTACCGGATTGAGATCACTCGCGATGCCCTGCGCGCTCTGGCGAAGCTGGACAAACCGATCCGCCGACGCGTGCAAGCCGCCGTCGACCGGTTCGGCGAGCAGCCCCGGCCGCCCGGCGTGATCGCACTGCACGGCCTTCGCGGCGCATATCGCCTTCGGGTGGGAAACCACCGGGTGGTCTACACGGTCGAGGACCACCGGCTCGTCATCCTGGTGGTCGATCTGGGCCACCGACGTGAGATCTACCGCGATCTTTGACGCCACAGCTGTCTCACTCGTTCATGCGGGGCCGACAACGGCTGGTCAGCCAGCGGCGACGGGGGCGCGGTGGGGGCGGCGCGGTGAGACGGCGTGGTGCACGTCGACGACGGTGCGCAGGAACTGGCCGGTGTAGCTGGTGTCGACGGCGGCGACCTGCTCCGGAGTACCCTCGGCGATCACGATGCCGCCGGCCGCGCCGCCCTCGGGGCCCATGTCGATCACCCAGTCCGATGACTTGATCACATCGAGGTTGTGCTCGATGACGATCACGGTGTTGCCCTTGTCGGCCAGCTCGGTGACGACACCGAGCAGCTTGCGGATGTCCTCGAAGTGTAGGCCGGTGGTGGGCTCGTCGAGCACGTAGACGGTGCGACCGGTGGAGCGCTTCTGCAGCTCACTGGCCAGCTTGACGCGCTGGGCTTCGCCGCCGGACAGCGTCGGCGCGGGCTGCCCGAGCCGGACGTAGCCCAGCCCGACGTCCACCAGCGTCTTGAGGTGCCGGTGGATCGACGAGATCGGCTCGAAGAACGCCGCCGCCTCCTCGATCGGCATATCGAGCACCTCGGCGATGGTCTTGCCCTTGTAGTGCACCTCAAGGGTCTCCCGGTTGTACCGGGCTCCCTGGCACACCTCGCAGGGCACGTACACGTCGGGCAGGAAGTTCATCTCGATCTTGATCGTGCCGTCGCCCGCGCAGGCCTCGCAACGCCCGCCCTTGATGTTGAAGGAGAACCGCCCAGGCTGGTAGCCGCGGACCTTCGCCTCGGTGGTGGCGGCGAAGAGCTTGCGGATCCGGTCGAACACGCCGGTATACGTAGCCGGGTTGGACCGGGGAGTCCGCCCGATCGGTGACTGGTCGACCCTGACCAGCTTGTCGACGTGCTCCACGCCGGTGACCCGAGTGTGCCGTCCGGGTACCTGACGGGCGCCGTTGAGCCGGTTCGCCAGCACGGTCGCGAGGATGTCATTGACCAGCGTCGACTTACCCGACCCGGACACCCCGGTGACCGCGACCAGGCAGCCGAGCGGGAAGGACACGTCGATGCCACGCAGGTTGTGCTCGCGCGCCCCGACCACCGTCAACCGTCGCGAGCGGTCCACCGAGCGTCGAGTGGTCGGGACCGGGATGCTGCGCCGGCCCGAGAGGTAGGCGCCGGTGATCGAGGTGTCATGCCGCTCCAGCTCGTGAAACGGCCCGCTGTGCACCACCTGACCGCCGTGCTCCCCCGCCCCAGGGCCGATGTCCACCACCCAGTCGGAAGCCCGGATGGTGTCCTCGTCATGCTCGACAACGATCAGCGTGTTGCCCAGGTCCCGCAGCCTGGTGAGGGTGGCCAGCAGCCGGTGGTTGTCCCGCTGGTGCAGGCCGATCGACGGCTCGTCCAGCACGTACAGCACGCCGACCAGCCCGGAGCCGATCTGGGTGGCCAACCGGATCCGCTGCGCCTCACCTCCGGACAGCGTGGCTGAGGCGCGGTCCAGGGACAGGTAGTCCAGTCCGACGTCGAGCAGGAAGCGCAGCCGGGCCTGGATCTCCTTGAGCACCGCACCGGCGATCATCGCCTGCCTGGTGTCCAGCCGCAGGCCGTCGAGGAAGGCCGCGGCGTCGCGGACCGACAGCGCGGAGACGTCGGCGATGGATTTCCTGCCCTCGGTGGTGTGCGAGAGGGTGACGGCCAGAATCTCCGGCTTGAGCCGGGTGCCCCGGCAGGCCGGGCAGGGCACCTCTCGCATGTAGCCGTCGTACTTGTCACGCATGTGCTCTGACTCGGTCTGGCTCATCCGGCGCTCGAGGAACGGGATGACGCCCTCGAAGGCTGCGTAGTAGGCGCGCTCACGGCCGAAGCGGTTGCGGTAACGGACATGCACCTGCGCGTCGCAGCCGTGCAGCACGGCCTTCTGAGCGCCGGCCCGCAACCGTCGCCATGGGGTGTCCATCCGGAACCCGACGGCCTCAGCCAGCGCCTCAAGCAGCCGCTGGAAGTACTCGTGGGTCTGCCCGGTGGCCCACGGCGCGATCGCCCCCTCCTCGAGGGACAGGTGCTCGTCGGGCACCACCAGCTCGGGGTCGACTTCCTTGCGCACCCCGATGCCGGTGCACTCCGGGCAGGCGCCGTAGGGCGAGTTGAACGAGAACGAGCGCGGCTCCAGGTCGTCGACCCCGATGGGGTGGCCGTTCGGGCAGGCCATCCGCTCGGAGAACCGGCGCTGTCGGTGCGGGTCGTGCTCGTCGCGGTCCACGAAATCGAGCACGACCAGGCCGTCGGCCAGCCGCAGCGCGGTCTCCACCGAGTCGGTGAGCCGCTGCTTGGCGCTGTCCTTGACCGACAGCCGGTCGACCACCACGGAGATGTCGTGCTTGTCCTGCTTCTTGAGCCTGGGCGGGTCGGTCAGTGGATGCACGGTGCCGTCGACGAGCACCCGGGAGTAGCCCTGAGACTGCAGCTCGGCGAACAGGTCGACGAACTCGCCCTTGCGGGTCCGCACCACGGGCGCCAGGACCTGGAACCGGGTGCCGGGTTCCAGGGCGAGTACCTGGTCGACGATCTGCTGTGGGGTCTGCCGGGAGATCGGCTCGCCGCACAGCGGGCAATGCGGCTCCCCCGCGCGGGCATAGAGCAGCCGCAGGTAGTCATGCACCTCGGTGATGGTGCCGACGGTGGAGCGGGGGTTGCGGCTGGTGGACTTCTGGTCGATCGACACCGCAGGCGACAGACCCTCGATGAAGTCGACGTCGGGCTTGTCCATCTGGCCGAGGAACTGGCGGGCATAGGCCGACAGCGACTCGACGTAGCGGCGCTGGCCCTCCGCGAAGATGGTGTCGAAGGCGAGGCTGGACTTGCCGGAACCGGACAGCCCGGTGAACACGATGAGGCTGTCGCGAGGCAGGTCGAGATCGACGTTGCGCAGGTTGTGCTCCCGCGCACCGCGCACGACAAGTCGATCAGCCACGTGGTTCCCTTCGCCGGACGGCCCCGCCCATGCTATTCGCCCGGTCTGACAGAAGCGGGCTCGCGGTGGGGACCGCGGCGCATTACGGTCGGCGACTGTGGACATCCTCGAGGACTACGACGGCGCGGTTGAGCCAGGCGGACCGGCGCAGCGACGGACGCTGGACGCCCTGACCGTCACCAAGATCTCGGTCGGGCCGATGGACAACAACGCTTACCTGCTGGTCTGCCGGAGCACCGGCGAGGCGTTGCTGATCGACGCGGCCAACGAGGCGCAGCGGCTGATGGACCTGCTGGGTCATGGCTCGGACCGCCCCGACCTGCGGACGATCGTCACCACCCACCGGCACGCGGACCACTGGCAGGCCCTCGGCGCCCTCGCCGGCGCCACCGGGGCGCGGACGGTCGCGCATCCGGTCGACGCCCCCGAGTTGCCGATACCTCCCGACCGCCTGGTGGACCACGGGGACACCGTGACGGTGGGCCAGATCGTGCTGGACGTGATCCACCTGCGCGGGCACACCCCCGGCTCGATCGCCCTGCTGCACCGGGACGCCGCGGGCACACCGCACCTGTTCACCAGTGACGCGCTGTTCCCCGGCGGCCCCGGGCGGACGACCAACCCCACCGACTTCACCAGTCTGATGGACGACCTCGAGTCACGGGTCTTCGACCAGCTCCCTGACGAGACGTGGTTCTATCCCGGACACGGGAAGGACTCCACGCTCGGCGCCGAGCGACCGCACCTCGCGGAGTGGCGCACGCGGGGCTGGTGAGCCCGACTGTCCCCCTCGACCAGCGTGGAGATCGTCACGCCATGGGAAGGGGGCCGGCATGACACACCGACTGGCCCGCCTAGCCGGCCTCGCCGCGCTCGGAACCGGGGCCCCGCGACGTGGTGTTCGACGTCGTCGCCCAGCCCTCAGGCTGGGTGCTCATGCTGCCAGCTCCCGGTCGCCGGCCGCGTCGAACGGGGTCGGATCAGCGGGGGTCACCGCGTACGGGGTATGCCGGATACCGGTGAAAGGGACGTCACACTGCCAGCGCCAGGTGCCGCAGTGCACCCGCACGGAACCGGTCGACGTCTCGGCGACGACGGTCGGCCGCCCGCAGGTCAGACAGGTGACGGCGACCGGGTTCAGGAATCGCATCAGGTCACCTCCCTCCACTGGTCGCGGTCAGGCGAGCTATGGAGCGTTCGAACCGCCGCCCGCGCAGCCGTTACTCTGAGGAGACTTCTCACCTGCTCCGTGATACGTCGGTGGGTACCCAGATCGGACATTGTCGGCGACGTTCGGTGGCAAGGCCACGCCCCCAGGCCGTTGAGCACGCGAAGATCGCTGAAAGTGAGCTGCGGCCGTGCAGGCTTGCACCGCTTCAGCTCACTTTCGACGATCAAGCTCCGCAGCTCGTCGGCGGGGCTCACCGGGCATACAGGATCAGGATCAGCAGTCCGGTGAGCGCCGCGGACAGGAGCAGCGAGAGGAGGCAGCCCAATCGGTTCGAGAAGAAGAGGAACACCTGGTCACTTCCTTCGTCGAGGCGGCCGGGCTCATCGCCGGGATCGAGCCGGTCATCGTCCGATGAACAGGTACTCGGAGACCTCGCGCCGCGCTGCCGTGGCGTGCGTCCCGAACGAGTACCGGTGGTCCATGTGCCGCACCTCGACCGAGCCCTTGACCTCGCGCAGCACCGCCTCGATGGTTCCGGCATCCGGCACCGCATTGGACGAGTAAGACAAGACGATCGTACTGTCCTTGAACTGCGTGAACGTCTCGCGGAGCGCCTGGGTCACGGTGCGCTTGTAGGAGAACGGCGTGTACTTCTTCGCGAGCTTCTTGGTCCTGGTGCCCTCCATGATCCGCTGACCGCGCCAGTAGACCGATAGGCCCTCCAGGAAGTGGTACCGCTTGACGTAGCAGTTGTCGTCCTTCGGCGGCGCGTACGGCGGGTCGAGGTAGACCACGTCGTGGCCGCCGCCGAGCGCCGAGACATCCCCGCACAGCGCCCACGACTCCTGCCTGCTGTCGAACACCACGGCGTTGTACTCGGCCACGCGCTCGCGAAAGTGCTGCCGCAGCGGCAGCCGCAGGTCACGGCGGCCGTCGTCGTAGCGACGATCGGTGACGGTGAACACGCCGCGAGGCTGCTTGCGCGCGGCGCCGAGCACCAGCGCGGAGATCGCGAGCGCCTGTCTCGCGCCGGCCAGCGTGTCGATATGCGACCAGGCCGAGTCCAGGAACACCCGGTCCTCGCGGTCGAAGTAGAGCCCGTCGAACGTGGACTGGATGAAGTCGCGGTCGTCCGCGGGCGGCCCGCAGATCAGGTCGACGTCCTCGGCGGTCAGCCGCTCGGACTGGTTCTCGACGGTGGCTGCCGCGATGATCGACGGGAAGCTGAGGAAGTCGTTGCTCGTGACCTGGTACCCGAGTGCCTTCAACGTGTAGGCCACCACCCCGCTGCCGGAGAAGGCGTCGAGCGCCCTCGAGCCGCCGATCTCGGCGAACACCCCAGCGAGCTGCGGCACAAGCTTGTACTTCGACCCCATGTACCGCAGCCGCGGGAACGCTGCGGCGCGCGTGACGGCACGCTGAATACGCGCAGTGGCCGGTGCGGCGGTGATGGTGCCAGTCACCGTCACACCCTCTCCTATCCGGATTGGTAACAGTGGGATGTCAGCCGGTCACGGCGAGCCACACCGCGTCCTGCCCGGCGAGCACCTGCCAGTGCGCCACCGAGTCCATGCGGCTGGTTTGATCAGGTGGTGGTCCCGGCGACGACGCCCTCGTCGTGCAACCGCCCGATCTCCGCGCTGGACAGGCCCAGGACCCCGGCGAGGATCTCGTCGGTGTGCTGGCCGAGCTGGGGCGCCGGCGCGGGCGGTACCCGGTCGGTGGCGGAGAACTCGAGCGGCGAGCCGGGCATGAGGTAGGTACCGATGCCGGGCTGGTCGACCTCGGCGAACATCGGGTTGGCCGGCGAGCAACGCGGATCGGTACTGACCAGCTCGGCGAAGGTCTGGTACGGCCCCCAGCACACGTCGTGCGCGTCGAAGACCTCCCGGACCTGCGACAGCGTGCGGCCGGCGACCCACGGCTCCAGAAGCGCGCCGATCACGTGGCGCGCGGCGAACCGGTCACCCTCCTTCTCCAGGTCGACCCCGAGCAGCTTCTCGACCTGAGCGCAGGCATCCCCGATCCCGACCGCGCTCACCAGGCTGCGCCACTGCCGCGGGGTCAGGCCGACCACCATGACCCGCTTGCCGTCCCTGGTGGCGAAGTCGCGACCGAACGCGCCGTACAGGTCGTTGCCGTACCTCGGCCGCTCGCTGCTGTTGATCTGTACCTCGGCGACGTACCCGAGGTGACCGACCATCGCGAACGCCACATCGGCGAGTGCGAGCCGGACGAACTGGCCGATGCCCTCGATCCGCCGCCTGCGCTCGGCGGCCAGCAGCCCCGTCGCGGCCAACGTGCCAGTGATCGCGTCCCAGGCCGGCAGCAGATGGTTCACCGGCACGGACACGGTGGCGGGTCCGGTGGTCCAGGGGAAGCCGGCCGCGGGGTTGACCGTGTAGTCGACCGCGGACGAGCCGTCCGGGTTGCCGACGACGTTGACCATGATCAGGTCGGGGCGGCGGGACGTGAGCGTGGTGAAGTCCAGCCAGCCCACGGCCGGGAAGTTGGTGAGGAACAGCCCCGCGTCGTCACCGGGCGCGGTGATCAGGTCGGTGAGCAGCGCTCTGCCTCGCGGCGATCGCATATCGACCGCGATCGAGCGCTTGCCCTTGTTCAGTCCCGCCCAGAACAGACTCTTGCCCGCCGCGGTGACCGGCCAGCGGTTGGCGTCCAGGCCGCCGCCGACCGGGTCGAACCTGATCACGTCCGCACCGAGCTGAGCCAGCGTCATCCCGCCGAGTGGCGCCGCCACGAAGGCCGAGCCCTCCACCACCCGCATCCCCGTCAGGATCCCGGTCATCTCCCACCTCGCCTACCGTGCGAGCGCAACGAACCGCCAGTCCAGCACCGGCTTCTGCGCCGCAGCCGGATCACCGGCGTCGGCCGCGGCGCAGCCGTGCACCACCGCCCGCAGGTCGATCAGCCGGTGACCGTCGCACTGGTGAACGGCCTCGACGCGCAGCTCGGTGCGCAGCACATCGCCCTCGAAGACCGGGCCGGTGTGGTCACAGCTGCGCCAGGCCACGATCGTCACCAAGTCGGGCAGCGCCCGGGTGGCATGCGCGCCGGCGATCGAGATGGTGTGCCCGCCGTAGACCAGGCGACGCCCGTACGCCGACGCACCGGGGTCGGTGTGCGTGGCCGCGAGGTTCAGGGTGGCCCTGGCCAGCTCGGGAGCACCGGTCACGGTGTCGCGCACCTCGATGTCGTAGACCGTGCCGGGTTCGGTCACGGTGGCCCGGAACGCGCCGAGCCGCCAACCCCACGGCAGGTTCTCGACGGGGTCGGCGTCAGCCGGGATGTCGTCGAAGCTGTCGGCATGCCCCGTGTTCGCGTCGGGGTCGCGCAACGGGATCATCGGGCAGCGCCAGAAGTCGAGCACCGGCTCGTCACGCTGGTTGTCGACCCGTACCCGCAGCACAGCGAGGCCGGTCGCCGGCCGCCCCGGTCTCGGGCGGTTCTGTCGCAACGCGACGACCTCCGTACGAGTACGCAGCGTGTCGCCGAGGTGCACCGGGCGCAACAGGCGCAGGCCCCGGTAGAACAGGTTGCCGCGAACCCGCTGCGACGGCGACGTGGTCTGCCCGATCGCGACATGGCAGACCAGCGTGGGATGGGCCAACGGCTCGGTGCGGCCGGTGACCGCCGCGGACAGCTCGTGATCCAGCGACAGCCGGAGCCGGTCGCCGGACAGCGCCTGGTGCAGCGCGGCGTGGCCCGGGGTCAGCGTCAAGCCCGGGGCGTCGGAGAAGACCTGCCCGTGCGACAGGTCCTCGAAGTACGGCCCACCGACCCGCACCCGGTTATCCGCCATCGTGGCTAGATCGTATGCCCCTCGCGCGCACCGGGGGCGGCGGCCCGCTCGGCGCTCATCGGCGGAGCCACCTCCTGAGGACCTCGAACAGCGGCCGACCGGGAAGATCCTTGGGCTGAGCATGGACCGGCAACGGCGGCTGGACTCGGAGAGCGACCCGCTCCATCCCGTCGCCTTGATCGAGGAGTCGGTCCTCGACCGGCCGGTCGGCGGTCCGGCCGTGATGCGGCGGCAGCTCGAACACCTGACCGCCATGTCGGAACGAGACAACGTGGAGATCCACGTTCTGCCGACATCCGCTGGTTGGCACGACGGGGGCGTCGGCCCCTTCACACTGCTCGACTTCGCCCAAGCGCAGTCCATCGCCTACATCGAGATCGTCAACGGCGCCATCTGCGTCCGGGACCGAGATCAGGTAGCGGAGTGCACTCGGATCGTCGCGAGGCTGCGTGAGGTCGCGCTCTCGCCGGCCGACACCGGGACAGCGATCCGCGATCGTCTCACCGCGCTGACATGACTCCGGAGGACACCATGCCCACCGCACACCGCCGCGCCGGGTGGCGGAAGTCGACGTACTCAGCCCAAGCGGACGGATGTGTCGAGGTCGACCTCACCAGCGAAGGCGTGGAGATCAGACACAACAAGGTCATCGACAGCCCGGTGATCAGCTTCACCGGCGAGCAGTGGTCGCGCTGGCTCGGTGAGGTCGTCTCCGAGCACCTCACCGGTACCAACGGCGCCGTCACAGTCCTGGGCCGCACCAGCTCCTGGACCGTCCGCGAAGAACTTGACGCAATCCCCGACATGGAGACATATCGGGGTCAACACAACCCCGATATGTCTCCATGTCGGGGATTGGGCCGGAAGGCGGGCGCAGGCGCGCGGAGGAGGCGCTGGGCGAGCTCAGGCATGCTGATCACGACGGTCGCTCTGAGGGGACGTGCCGCTGAGGTGGCGTGCCCGCTGAGGGCTGACGAACGGAAGCACGGCAACCGTGACGTTGTCGCGGCCGCCGCAGTGTAGCGCTATCTCGACGAGCCGGCGCGCCGCGTCGAGCGGGGCCTCGAACGCATCGGCTGGAAGCGCCGCCGAGAGCTCCTCGACGGTGTCGAGATAGTTCCACAGGCCGTCGGTGCAGATCACGACCACGCCGGGTCCTTCAGGTTCGAAAGTGACGACGTGGGGGTCTACCTGGTCGGCGTCTTCGCCCAACCACGCGGTGATGGCGTGCGCGCGCCGGTCGGTGGCCGCCTGGGCTGGGCTGAGCACTCCGGCCGCTAACTCTTGGGCCAGCCAGGAGTCGTCCTCGGTGAGCCGGGTCGGCGTCGAGTCGGTGTGCTCACCCGGTATCCAGTAGGCCCGGCTGTCTCCCACCCAGCCAATGGTGACCGCGTCGCCGGTGACGATGGCTGAGACGAACGTACAGGCTGGGGCTAGCTCATCGGCCCACTCCGAGTCAGCTCCCGCTGAGTCGACCCCGCCGGAATCGGCCAGTCTGGCGACCGCTCTATCCGCCGCGTGGATGGCCTGCCGCGTCGCGGCGACCGGTCCGGTCTCGGCGCGCAGCGCGGCCGCCAGCGTCTCGGCGGCGACCTCAGCGGCGGTCTCGGACGCCGTGTCAGGACGAGCCGATGACGACACACCGTCGCAGACGATCGCCACCGCGACGCCGCGACGCGCTGACCCAGGGCCGGCGCGCAAGCCGACGTTGCGCAGCGCCAGCGCGTCCTCGTTGCGGTGGCGCCGCCGGCCCCGGTCGCTGACCCCTGCGGCGACCCCGACGTCGGCCTCGACCCGGTCCCGCCGCGGCTGCGCCATCCGGGCACCGCAGTGCTCGCAGTACCGGTCCCGAGGACCCGCCGGCTCGGCGCATTGCGCGCAGAGCCGCCCGGCCAGCACCTCAGCGCCGCTCATATCCAACTCCGGTTGCGGCACTCGTTGGCCTTGTCGACGAGGACGATCTGTTCCGTCGTGGTAGGGGCCAGCCGGGCGAGCTCGCGGTAGGCGACCTCCAGGCGGTCCCGCACACCGCGCTCGTTGAGCTGGTGGCCGAGCAGGGCGGTCGGGATCCGCGTGGTCGCCTCGGCCGGCCACGGCCGGTCGGCGCGCTCCCAGCGCAGAACGGTCTCGAGCACTTCCGTGACCGCCAGCTCGCGGCGCCGCTCGTCAAGGCCCAGGGTAACCAGCCCCTCGGCGGCGGTGAAGAAGTCGGCGACAGGTGGCCGCCCGTCGGTGTATCCGCGGGCCCGGGCCAGGATCGCGCACAGCCGGGCCGGGATGGCATAGCGGGAGCTCTCCGGCACGTCCTCCAGCGCGATGGCCGCGCCGGCGATGTCACCGAGGGTGAAGTGCGCTCGGGCGAGCCCGAACGCTGCACTCACGTAGGACTGGTCGGTCCGCCACACGGTCGCGTAGTAGCGTGCGGCGAGTTCGGCGGCGCCCTCGCGCGCCGCGCACAGCGCTAAGGCGAGCTTGGGCGCGGCCTCCCCCGGCAGGGCGTCAAGCACCGCCGCGAAATGCCGCTGGGAGGCGGTGACGTCGCCCTCGACCAGGCAGTGGAGCCCTCGGTACCAGTCGACCCGCCAGTCACCCGGCTGCTGCTCGGCCAGCGCGTCGAGATCGGCGTCGGTGTCGAGATGGCGCAGCTGGATCCGGGAACGCACCACCCGCAGCCGCGTCTCCAGTGACGGGTCCGCCAACGTGGTCAGCACCCGCACGGCCTCACCGAGATCCTTGACGCGGATCGCAGCGAGCAGGCCGGCGTGCGGGTCGGCGGGGTCGACCCGCGGGTCGGGCAGGGCCAGCGCGGCCGCGACCGGGTCCACGGCGGGGAAGCTGTCCGGATCGGTCCCCACCACCCGCAGCTCCGGCCCGAACCGGCTCGAGGCGGCGGGGAACGGCCGGCCCTCCCGCACCGCGCGGACCTCCCGCAGCACACCTTCCAGCTGCTCGGCCATGTCCGCCGCTGAGGCGAACCGCTGGTGCGGATCGGGGTTGGTCGCGCGGCGCAGCAGCCCGGCGAAAGACGGGTGCAAGTCCAGCAGCTCCACCTCGTCCTGTCCGGGGATCGGCGCGTCGGTGGCGAAGTCCGGGAACGGGAAGCTGAGCACCGCTATCATCCGCGCGACGGAGTAGAGATCAGTCGCGACCGACGGGCCGTGCGTCTCGATCTCCGGGTCCAGGTAGCCGGGCTTGCCCCAGACCGGGCTGTCCTGATCATCCATCCGGCGGACCGCGCCCAGGTCGATCAGCTTGACACCGTCCGTGGAGTCGATCACGTTGTCCGCGGACACGTCGCAGTACAGCAGGCTGTGCCGCACATGCAGGTGCTCCAGCGCGGCCAACACCTCCAGCGCGAACCTGCAGACCTGATCCACCGGCAGGTAGGGATCGCTGTCCGGGCGCTCGTCGCGCAGCTGCTTGAGCGACTTGCCGGACAGGCACTCCATCACGATGTAGTCGACATCCCCCCCGGTGAGCGGGTGCGGATGGGTGACCACGGTGTGCACCGTGACGATGTTGCGGTGGCGGGCATGAGCCAGCGCCCTCAGCTCGGCGACTGCGGCCTGGCGGTTGTCCGGATCGTCGGGATCGATCAGGCCCTTGAGCACCACCCAGCGTGAGACCCGGCGATCCCAGGCCAGGTAGACCCAACCCAGCCCACCGTAGTTGATCGCGCCCTGCACCTGGAACTGGCCGTCACCCACCAGCTCGTCGGGCCGCAGCGGTGGCCGGAAGGAGAACTCGGTCCCACATTGCGGGCAGAAACCCTCGACTCGGCCAGGCCGGCCCTCGCGAGCCCGGCCCACCGGGTGGCGGCACTCGGGACTCGGGCAGAACCGCCTGCGCTCAGGCACCTGCGGGTCATCCATTATCGGAATCGGCGCCATCTGATCACTCAATGGCTTCTCGAGCAGCGTGGCCGACGGCTCCTCGGCGGCTTCCCCATCGGCTGTGGTGACGGTCGTCATGGCATCAGTCCCGGTACTGCGGTGTCGGCGGTGACGGTGGCGGGCCCAGTGGTGTCAGCCAGTGCTCGTAGCTGGCCCGCCACCGGCCGTCCTCGACGCGACGCTGCAGCACTGCATTGACGAACCGCACCAGGTCCGGAGTGTTCTTGTTGATCGCCACGCCGTAGGGCTCCTCAGTGAACCGTGGGCCGACGACCTCGGTCCGGGGATCCTGGGCGGCCATGCCGGCCAGCAGGTTGTCATCGGTGGATACCGCATCGACCTTACCGAGCTGGAGCAGCATCAGGCAGTCTGTCTGGGTAGCCGTGACGACCGGGATCGGCACGGCGGGGGAGGCCTGGAGATTCCGCAGCGATGTCGAACCTCCGGCCGTGCAGACCGGCCTGCCCCGCAGGTCGTCCAGGCCCCTGACGGCCGAGCCGCGATTCACCAGTACCCGTTGCCCCGCCTCGTAGTACACAGTGCTGAAATCCACCTGTTCACGACGCGGACAGGTGATGGTCGCCCCGGCGACCAGGAGGTCCACCTGGCCCGATACTAGCGTGGGGAACCGGTCGGCCTCGCGCAGCGGCCGGAACACCACTCGCTCGCGGTCGCCGAAGATCACCTCGGCGATGTCCCGCGCGATGTCGATGTCGAACCCCTCCAGCTGCAGGTTCATGTCCCGGACGGCCATCGGTGAGACATCCTCGAGGACGCCGACGATCAGGTGACCCCGCTTCGCGATGCGCGCCATCGTGGACCCGGCGGGCATCTGACCGGGGGCCGGCAACGGGCCCTGCGGGCGCAGGCTGGCCAGGAGGTTCTGCGGGGTGCAGTCCGGTGTGGCGGATGCCGACCCGGGTGAGCTCCCCGCCATCGGACGCACGGCTCCGGCCGGGCCGGGGCCTGCCGTCACCGGGACAGGGTGGTCCCACCACTGGCCGCCGGCTGTCGCGGCCAGCACGATGGCGGCCAGCGCTGAGCAGGCGAGCGCGAACCGGGTACTCACCGGTACTCCTCCAGCCGCTGGCGGACACCCAAGACCACCCCGACCGCCGCGACGAGGGCTAACATGCCGGTACCGGCCGGCAGGCCGGTGAGCCAGCCTCGGGCGTGCTCGATGTCCTTCTCAAAGGCCCCGTGCTCGTACTCGACGGCGCTCTTGAGTGCTGCGTCGAGCCGGTCGAACGTTGTCGCCGCGCTGGCTGGGTGAGAGTTCACCGCGGCGTCGACCGCCTGGGGGTACTCTCCGGCGTCGTCCAGCCGCCGGAGCACCCGGTGTGCTGCGGCGTAACCGCGGGTGGCGTCGATCGCCGCCTGTACCAGCGCCTTACCCTGCCGGTCGGTGGCGAAGTGCTGGGCCGCGCCCAGCGCGCCGCCGGTGCCGTTGTTCCGTGCGAGCCGTTGCATCCGGGCCTCGAAGTCCGGCTCGATGGCACCACCGTTGCGATCCACCAGCTCGAGGCTCTCGAAGGCGCGCGCCTGCAGCGCCGCGATCTGCGCCGGTGCCAGCGCGTCGGACACCGACCGGCTATGCCCGAGCGCGCCCACCAGCGAGCCGGCCGAGGCCACCCCCGCGACCGTCCACCACACCAAGCCGGCGATAACCGCCACGCTGGCGAGGACCAGGCCGACGTTGAAGACCCGGTGTGTCCGCTGCAGCAGGAAGACCTGCGCCCAGACCAGTCCGGCCAGGCTCACCCCGCAGGCCGCGAGCGCGACGACCGGCACTGACCCGGCCCGCCGGTAGGCGTCGTCGAGCCGCGCGGCCTGCCGTTGTTGCAGCTCCGCAGCCTCAGGCAGGATCGAGTCCTGCATCAGCTTCGACGCGCGCCGCAGGTAGGACACCCCGACCACAAAGCCCTGCCGGTTGTTCGCCCGAGCCCGCTCGACGAGGCCGGTGTAGGTCGGCAGCTGGGTGGTGATGTCGGCGATCCGCTTCGCGGTCAGCTGCTCTCCCCCGGCTTGGGTGCCGGCCTGTGCCAGGCTCGCCGTCGCGGCGGCCAGATCCCGTTCATAGCGAGTCTGTATCTCGGTGGGTTCCACACCGCCGGACAGGTACCCAGCCGCCACCGTGGCGTCCGCATCGGCCAGCGACCGGTAGAGCGTGGTGACGGTGGTACTGAGCGGTTCGAGGTGCTCGGCGATGTCGCGAGTGGTGTTCACCCGGGCGAGGGCGGCGTAGACTCCGACGCCGCCGGCGAGCAGCACCCCCAACACGAGGACGATCCGGGCCACCCGGAGTATGCCGGGCGTGGTATCCCAGTCGTAACGGCGGACCCTCCACACGGCCTGGCCTGACGGCGCCCGCCTGGTCCCGATGGTCTGCAGGCTCAACTGCACAGTAGGTCTCCCGCTCGTCACCGACCCTCCGCGGATCAGTAGAACCCCACACCACCACCCTAGCTAGAGGGCAACCCTCATTGCGGTGGTCAAACCCGGCAGCGCGGCGCTAGCGTGGGCCGATGGTGGGGCCGCGCCAGCCGCCGAGTGGACTGGCGGTTCGTTTCCTGGGCCGCCAGGTGGCAGTGCTGCGCCCGGGCAATCCTCCGTTCACCTTCGGGCGAGGTCAGGACCGCACGTTACGGTTCGGCCACGACAGCGTGCACGGCGCACCTGATCGGTACATCTCCCGCCATGTGGGCTCCATCCGATGCAACGAAGGCCTGTGGGTGGTCTACAACGACAGCACCAGCCGTCCGTTCGACGTGATCGTGCGAGGGGTGCCCAACCCGCTACCGCCGCGGACCGCGTCGGACTCGCACTCGCGGTGGGCCGTCAGCCCACCCGGCCTGGAGATCAGGGTCGGCGCGCCGTCCGGGAGGTACCTACTCTCGGTGACCGTCGACACCCCTGTCCAGCCGACCGTGGACACCCCAGAGCATGGTGATCCCAGCACCGTCCGACTGCGCGAGCCGACCAACCGCGAACGGTTGCTGCTCGCGGCCAAGTTCCTCGCGCTGCCCGATCCCGGCGACGCGATCGGTAACCGGGAGGCCGCCGAGTACGCATCCGCCGCACGACCCCACAAGGAGCCGGTCACCGCGAAAGCCGTCGAGGACTGCGCGAGCAGATGGTGCAGAAAACTGCAGGAGTTCGGCGTCACCGACATCAGCGGTCGGGACAACATCAACCAGTTGGGCCGCCAGCTGCTCGCGTGGGGGATACTGCGTCAGGAGGACCGGAGGCTGCTCCGCTGTTCATGATGGCGAGGCGCTGGTCGCGACGCTGCGGGTGAGGATCCGGCCCAGCCCCGCGCGTGTCGCCAGGACGATCAGTCGATCACCGCCGGCGAGGAGGTGCTCTGGGGGTGCTGGTAGCTCGAGGGCGGTCGTGGCGTGCCGGTGGATCGCGATCACCTGCGCCTGGCGGGGCTCGTTGACGGTGTGGCAGGCCACACCGTCAAGGTGAGAACCCGCCTGGACGAGCACCTCGGTGATGAGCAGAACCCGGCGGCCGACCGGGATCGTGCCGAGGACCCGGCGGCCCAGCATCGCCGCCGCGAACGCCGGCGCGGCCAGATAGGACACGCTTCGGGAGATCGTGATGCCGAACCTGCGCTGGACCCGTTCGGCCAGGTCGCTGTCGAACAAGCGGAGCACGACACGCAGTTCTTCGCTCATCGTGCGTCCGTGCAGGGCGGCTTCGAGGTTGGTGATGTCGTTGTTGGTCACGGCGACCAGGGCACGGCTGGTGTCGAGGTGGGCGGCGCGCAGGGTGTCCTCCCGGCTGGCGTCACCGAACACGACCGGCACGCCGATCCGCCGTGCCAGCGACACTCCCCGGGCTTTCTCGTCGCTCTCCACGCACACCACCGGCACGCCCAGATCGTGCAGCTGCCCCAGCACCCGGGCACCGACGTTGCCCAACCCGACGACCACCACATGGCCGGCGATCCGGCGAGGCCTGCCCAGGGCGGTGGCCAGCTGGGCGCCGACGACGGCGTCGACCACTGCCGCGGTGACCACCGGGATGATCGAGATTCCGACAACCGTGACCATGGTCTGAGTGATCTTGTCGACAAGTCTCAGCGTGATGTCGGGCTGGGCCGCTCCAGCGGCATCGAGCAGGGTGAGGTAAAGCGCGTCGCCCAACGAGAAGCCACCCCTGCTGGCGAACAGGACGGTACCGAGCCCCAGCAGGGCGAACAGTCCGAGGGTGGCGATGACGAGCTTCCGGTTGAACAACCCGGTGATACGCCACCACAGGGCCCGCAGCCGGTTCCGTCCTCGGCGATGGGCCACGGGACCGCCGAGGACGCCCGGGCCGTCGGCCAACGCGAGCACCAGGTCCGCGTCGTCCTGGTCGGTCGGCAGCAGTTCGGGCTGCCCGGGCCCGTCGGTGTCGGCCAACGTGCAGATCACCCGGTCCGCGGCCACATCGCGTCGTCGCGTGACATACAGCGTCCGGCCCGGCAGCCGCACGTAGCTGGGCGCCAGCGACCCCAGCGCCCCCGCCACGAAGAACGGGGCCGCTGTATCGGCATCGGAGAGCACATCGCAGCCAGGAAACAGAGGCTGGATGCGATGACCAAGACTCTTGTTGAAGAAACGGATCACCAACCGCAGGTCACTGTTCAGTTCCTGCGCCCGGAGCGCGGCGTGGATGTTGCCGACGTCGTCCTGGTTGACCAGCGCGACCGCACTGGCCTGCTCCACTCGGGCCGCGCGGAAAGCGCCCTCGCTCAGCTCAGGCGCCTCGATGACACGCACCTTCGGCAGCGCCGCGATCCGGGGTCCCTGGTTGCGCTCCACCGACGGCAGGATCACCGTCACCTCGTCACCGATCCGGGTGACGAGCTCCTCCACGAGACGATAGGCCAGCGGGTCGTCGCCGCACACGACGAGATGCGGACCGCGCCGACCCTGCTCCCCGTCCGCCACCATAACGCAGTGAGACTACGCCGGAGCCACCGCGAACCGGGCGACGTTCAGGCGACGAACATCAGCCACGTACCTGCGCCGCTAGACACGGCGGCTCGGTACCAGGCACTGACAGGTGCCCGGCCTCGCTCAGGCCCGGTGCACGTCGGCCTGCGCCACGCTGGCCTCGTCCGGTTCCGCCGGCAGCTCCCGGTGTCGGCGGAACCGAAGCTCCAGCACGGCCACGAACAGAGCCAGGCACACGAACCCCGCCGCGGTGAGCAGTGCCGCCGCAATGGCGCTCTGGTAGCGGCCACTGTGGGCCACCACGTGGTAGAACACCGCCGCCAACGTGGCCGTCCCGATCGCGGATCCGATTCGCTGGCCGGTCTGCAGCGCTCCAGCCGCCGCTCCGCCCATGTGGGGTGGCACGCACTCCAGAGTCAGCGTGACGTTCGGCGAGATCACCGCGCCCCCGCCGACACCCGCAGCGAACAGTGGCAACGTCACCGCCCAGCCGGCGGGCACGGCGTAGAGCACGACGGCGGTGGCGGCGCACCCGACGGCGACACCGGCCAGCCCCATCACCGTCAACCAGCGGCCGTACCTGACCACCAGCCGGCCGGCCACCGCGGCCGACATCGTCGACCCGAGCGCGAACGGCGTCACCACGAGCCCGGACCGCAGCGGTGTGTACCCCAGCCCGCGCTGGAAGTACAGCGCGAGCACCAACCAGATCCCGCTGAGGCCGACGAAGTACAGCATCCCCAGCACGGCCCCCGCCGGGAAACCGGGTGTGGCGGACAGCAGCCGGGTGTCCAGCAACGGCGCCCGATCGCCCCGCGCCATCCGCCGCTCCCAGCGAAAGAACAGCGCAGCCAGCACCGGCGCCAGCCCGAACAGCCACCACAGCCGGCGTAGCCCACCGCTGTCCAGCTGCACCAGCGGTAGCAGCAGGCACAGCACACCGGCGCCGAGCAGCAGCGCGCCCACCATGTCGATCTGTGATGCCACCGGCGCCGCGCCGCGCCGCCGGGAAGGCACCAGGCGCCACGCCGCGACCAGCGCGACCAGGCCGATCGGGACGTTGACATAGAAGATCCACCGCCAGCCCTCCGGCCCCCCGGCCGCGGTGAGGATCAGGCCGCCGAGCACCGGTCCGACCGCTGTGGACAGCCCGACCGTGGCGCCGAAGATGCCGAAAGCCCTGCCCCGCTCCGCGCCGTGGAACAGCACCTGGATCAGACCCGAGCTCTGCGGAGTGAGCATCCCGGCGGCGACGCCCTGCAACAGCCGGGCCGTGACCAGCAGCCCCGCGCTGGGCGCCGCCCCACAGAGCGCGCTGGTCAGCACGAACGCGCTCAGCGCGACGAGGAACATCCGCCGCCGGCCCAGGGTGTCACCCAGCCGCCCACCCGCCACCAGCACCAGCCCGAAGGCGAGCGCGTAGCCGGACACCACCCACTGCACCTGCGCCACCGAGGCGCTCATGCTCCGCGCAATGGTGGGCAGCGCGACGTTGACGATGCTGACGTCCAGCAGGCTCATGAAGCCCGCCAGCTGGGTGACCGCGAGGGCTCGCCACCGATGTGGGTACGCGGCCAGATCGGTGGAGGTCTCCGAACGGATGTTCATCATCCCATCCTGGCGTCCGATACGATCCCGCACAGCGAAAGGATGCGGGTGACCCGCAGCGCTACCGTGGCTGATGAGGTATGCCGGGCGTTCGCCCGAGGCGCGACGCTGGACCTCGCGGGCGGTGAGGTGGCCGCCGCGCTGCTTGTGGGGCTGCTCGCCGGGGCACCGCCCCAGGAGCAGGGACTGGTTCCCGCGCTGCGACTGGCCGGCGCGGTGGTCCGCGGCCCACTGGCGCTGCCCGGAGTGACGGTTCCCGTGCTGGTCGAGCTCACCGGCTGTACCTTCGACGAGCCGATCGACCTGTACGCCGCGAACCTCACCGGCTGGCGCCTCACCCGCTGCACACTGCCCGGCCTACAGGCTGCCAACCTGAGGGTACGCAGCGAGCTGCGCTGGAGAGCTGCACGGTGACCGGGCCGGTCGTGCTGCCCGACGCCCAGGTCGAGGGGCCGCTGCGGTTGATCGGCACCCGCCTGGACGCCCCCGGGGCTCATGCTCTGGTCGGGGTTCGGCTGGTGGTCTCCGGCGTGCTCGACGCCCGGGGGCTGCAGGCTGACGGCGAGGTGCGGCTGTCCGGCGCGCGGGTGGAGGGCAACATCGATCTGCGCGGCGCGCGGCTGACCCGTCCCGGTGGTGACGCGCTGGAAGCGTCCGGAGTGCAGGTCGGCGGCAACCTGCGGTGCGATCGGGGGTTCGGCACGCAGGGCCGGGTCGTGCTGGCCGGTGCCTCGGTAGCGGGCAATGCGGTGTTCTCCGGTGCGGCGTTGCAGGGCACCATCGATCCGGAGGAGCCTGCGGTACTCGTGCTGCCGCGCGGTAGCGCTGATCCCAGCGCGGCGCTGGTGGCCGACCGTCTCGCGGTGAACGGTAACCTGCTGCTCGACGCGGGGTTCACCGCCGCGGGAAGTTGTCCGGGTGACGAATGCGCGGGTCGGGGGCTATCTGCGGCTTTCCGGGGCGAGGCTGGGCAGCCCGGTCGAGTCCGGCGCCGGCGACGGTGATCAGTTGCAACCCGTGCCGGTGGCCCTGGCCGCCGACGGCATCGAGGTACTCGGCGACCTGGAGGCGCGCCGATCCCTGCCCCGCACCGACGTGTCCGACGACGCCGGTCCGCTGCGGGCGCGCGGCCAGGTCCGACTGGTCGGCGCGCAGGTGCACGGCAGCGCGAGCCTGACCGGTGTCCAGCTGCACGGCCCGGGCCTGGACGTGCTCGTCGCCGACGGGTTTGCGGGTCGGCGGGTCGCTGTTCCTGCGCTGGGCGGTGGTCTCAGGGTCGATCCGGCTGCACCACGCCCACATCGGATCGACCCTGGACTGCACCGGCGCCCGCCTCGACGCGCCGCGGTGCCGGCCGGATGGCTCAACCAAACCGTCGCTCGACGCTCGGGCCGCCACGATCGGCAAGGACGTGTACGCCAGCCGCAGGTTCACCGCCACCGGAGGCGTGCGGTTGAGCCTCGCCGAGGTATCGAAGTCGGTGAGCTTCGACGGCGCCCGGCTCGGCGGACCCGGTAAGAGTGTCGCGGCGCTACGCGCTCGCGGTATGACCTGCCAGGAGCTGAGGCTGCGTCTCGCCGAGCCGCCGCGCGGCGAGGTCAGCCTCGCCAGTGTGGTGGCCGGCTCGGTTTTCGACGATGAGCGGCTGTGGAGCACCGACGGGAAGGTGGACATCGAGGGTTTCCAGTATCGGTCACTCACCGCCTCGCCCGAGGCGGACGTGGCCACCCGGCTGCGCTGGCTGCGGCGCGTGCTGTCCAGCTACGACCCCGATCCCTATGACCACCTCGCCGCGAGCTACCGCGACGCCGGTCACGACGACCGCGCCGACACGGTGCTGTTGACCAAGCAGCGGCACCGGTATACCGCGCACGGACCGGCCGGGCGGGTCTGGGGATGGCTGCAGGAGTGGACCGTCGGCTACGGCTACCGCCCCTGGCGGGCGGCTCTGTGGCTCGCGGTGTGCTGGCTGCTCGGGTCGCTGTGGTTCAGCCACCACCAGCTGTCCCGGCTCGACAACCACCAGGACCCCTCGTGGCAGCCGGTGATCTATGTCGCGGACCTGCTGGTCCCGGTGGTGAACCTGGACCAGCACGGGCTATGGCGAACCTCCGGGGCGTCAGCCTGGATAGCCGGCGGCCTGACAGCGGTGGGCTGGCTGCTGCTGTCCACCGCGACGGCGGGGGTGACCCGAATCCTCACCCGCCGCTGATCACGAAGTCGTCACCGTCGGAGGCATCCCCGACGCCCTTGACGGCGGACCGTGCCAGCAAAGCCGCATCACGCGCTTCCCCCACGTCAGCCATCTGATAGCTCAACGAAGACAGCAGTTGAGCCGCGAGCGGGCGGTCAGCGGCAGCCTGTGCTGCGGACACCCCATCGAGATGGATCCGCTGCGCCTCAACGTACCGCCCCGCGTCACTGGCTACCCATCAAGCAAGCTGGGCGAACTCTCCCACGACTGTCAACAGCCGCTGTCCGATCCTGTCGGTATAGCTGGCGGACTGCACAACCCTGCCTACCTCTGATAGTTCTTTGCTCACTACAGGGAACAGATCGCCTCCGCCGATGAGATCATCGAGGTGACGCAGCTCGATCACACGGTTTTCCAACCCCTCTGTAAATATTCCTCCGACTCGCCGACCAGCACGCTGCGGCTTCGCGTGCTACTCGCAGCGCCGCACCGAGATCCGTCATCCCACTCCACCTGTAGACGCTGTGACCACATGAGAGGTGCGTATGACTGACCTTCCTGACCCGTTGGAACGGCAGGTTCCGCAGGGTGATCGACGTGACCTGCGCGCTGGTGGTGCGCACCCGTGGCGGCGTGATCGATCCGGACCCGCACGCCGCCGGCGCCTGCACGATCACGATCGACAAGGACGGCGGCCGGGTGCTTCGCGACGCGTTGGTCGAGTGGCTCGGATGAGCGGGGCCCCGGTGGTCTGGTACCTACGGTCGATCGGTGATCATGATTCGCATCGCGGCGCGCTGCGCCCGGCTGAGGGCACCGTGCTCGCCGCGTGCGGGGTGACGTTCGTGTCCCGAGCGCTCCCGTTCAGTCGCGGTCTGGGATTCTCCGGCACCCCACCCGACCCCCAGCAGGTCTGCCCGGCATGCGCCAGGGCCACTCGGTGAGCGGCCCGGCGCGCTGGGCACGGTCCCCGCCTGGACCACCGCGCGCACCTGCTGTCGCCCGACGGTGACCATCCCGCAGGTGTGCTCCAGGCCCGAGCCTTGCTCCCCCTGCCTCGAGTTCCCGGTGGCCGGTCGGTACCACGCACCGCTTCTGTATCGAGGCGCCCAGAAGGTTAATGGCGGCATCGTGCTCGACCCCCACGTCGCGGCCTACTGTGACCGCTCCCGCTCGATCGGGTGAGCCTGCCCGGTTACCCGCAAGACTCTGACCAGATATGCCCGGTGTGTGACATCCGGCGCAGAGACGGTGCCCGGTGACCCGCTCAGCGCGCTGGGCAGCCCTGTCGCCGACGCCGAGCAGGCCATCAATCGCGCCGCCAACGCCCGACGACCCTGGTATATGAACGTACAGAGACGTCGGCTCGGGTATCGTGAGACGCCCGCAAGCCGAGCGAAATGGATGCGGCATATGGAACCGAACACGGACACGGCCTACGATGCGTCGACTTCCGCGGACTTCGCCGAGGTCGACGACAGGGTCGGATGGGTGCTCGGGTACCCGTTCGCGCTCCGCGCGCTCGGCGTCGGCGGCCCCGATGCGCCAGTAACACTCCTCGACTACGGATGCGGGCCGGGAAAGGTCGCTCATCGGGTCGCCCGCGACCATGGCCTGCGGGTCATCGCGGTGGACCCCTCAGCTGAGATGCTGTCGATCGCCTCGCGACGGCACGGCCATCCCCGGGTCGTCTACCACCGGGTGCGGGAACACCGGCTCGCGTTCCTGGCGGACAGCAGCGTGGACGCGGCGATGGCGTGCTTCGTCTTTCTCGCGCTGCCCTCCCTCGAGCAGGTGAGGGCGATTGCCGCCGAGGTGTGGCGGGTGCTTCGTCCAGGCGGACGGTTCGTCATTCTCGATCCCCATTCCGACCACGTCGGAATGCAGTTCTCCGCCTTTCGCTCAGGAGAGCCCGGGGTGAGCTACCAGGACGGGGACCCACGCGTCGCCCACCTGCTGATGACCAACGGCGAATGGCTGGAGCTACCGGACTACTTCTGGTCGGCCCACACCTACCAGGAGATTCTGGCTGAGGTCGGCTTCACCGACCTGCGGACCGACGCGCCTGTGCTCGCGGACGCCGAAAGGCCGGGCCCGGCTGACCCCCGCACCTGGGACTACGACGTCGAACGCGAGCACGCACCGTTCATGCTCGTCCACGGCTGCCGGCCCGGGAGCTGACTGCCTCATCGGGTGTCGGCTGACCACCGCGACGACGCATGCGTGTCCTGAGCGCGCTGGCCACGATCGTCGCCAGCAGCACGCCGACGATCATACCCAGTGAGAGCCCGATGCCCACCGTCGGCACCGAGTCGAGCGGCCGGCCATCATTGAGAAACGGCAGCGAGTTCTCGTTCAACGCATCGAGCACCAGTGTCACGCCGATGAACCCGAGGATCACGCCCAGCCCGATGGACAGGTAGACGAGCCTGGTGAGCAACCCGCCGATGAGGACGTACACCTGTCGCAACCCCATCAGCGCAAAGGCGCTGGCGGTGAAGACGAGGAAGGGTTCCCGGGTGAGCCCGAAGATCGCCGGGATGGAGTCCAGAGCGAAGACCATGTCGACGGAGCCGATCGTGATCATCACCACGATCATCGGGGTGAGCCACCGCTTTCCGCGCCGCTTGACCGTAAGCCGCGACCCGTCGTACTCGTCGGTCACCGGGACCAGCTTCCGGAGCGCGCGCAGCACGATGTTGTTCTGGAACACCATGTCCTGCTTGCGCCGGTGGATCTGCCGCCAACCCAGGTAGACCAGCAGCGCACCGAAGAGGTAGAACACCCAGCTGAAATGCGAGATCAAGGCCGCGCCCGCCGCGATGAACAGTCCCCGCATGACCAGCGCGAGCGCGATACCGACCAACAGTACCCGGTGTTGCTGGACAACCGGCATCCGGAATGCCGCCATGATGACCACGAAGATGAACAGGTTGTCCACCGACAGCGAGTACTCGGTGAGGTATCCAGCGAAGTACTTGACGGCGAGATCGCCGCCGGCGAACAGCCAGACACCCAGCTCGAACGCCGCCGCGCAGGCGAGGTAGAACACCGCCCACCGGGCCGCCTCGGCCATGCCCACCTTGTGCGGCTTGCGGTCGACGATGACCAGGTCGAGGGCGAGCAGGACGCCGAGACCGCCCACCGTGGCGAGCCATACCCACGTGGGCACATACATCAGCGAACCTCCGGGCAGACGGCATCCGTCGACACCGGAGGTCTCTTCCACCGACGGGACCGGTCGACGGCACCGGGCACTCCCGCGGGAAGGCCGTGTTGACGATGCCGCCGCGAAGGAATACTCCCCTCCACGTATGGACAAGTCTCCCGTATCGCCCGCACCGGCACCACCCGGATAGCCGGGCCGTCATGATGACGTTGGCCACACCGAGGGCGCGCTGAGAATCCGCTGAGACGGCCACTGCGCCGCCAGGCCGGTGACCTACCGTCAGTGGCGTGCCTCGAACGACCCGGCCGCCCCGGCCGGAGCGGCTGCGCTGGCCACTCCCCGTCGTGCTGCTCCTCGCCGCTCTGGTCGTGGGCGCGGGGGTGGCGCTGGCCGTCACGATGACGCCGGATCCGCCGCCGGTGGCACGCGAGAACGCCACGATCGACGTGCCGGAAGGGCCGGGTGGCACGGGGCAGGTGCGCCTGGACGCCACGCTGTACCGGCCGGCGGTCACCCCCGCTCCGGCCATCCTGGTGGCCCACGGCTTCGGTGGCAGTAAGGACTCGGTCAGCGCCGAGGCGACCGCGCTGGCCCGTCGGGGGTTCGTCGTGCTCACCTGGAGTGCCCGGGGGTTCGGCGCGAGCACCGGGCGGATCGGACTCGACTCCCCCGACTACGAGGTGGCCGACGCTCGGGCGCTGGTGGACTGGCTCGCCACTCGGCCCGACGTGGTGCGTGACGGGCCGGGTGAGCCGCGGGTCGGCGTCACCGGCGCGTCCTACGGCGGCGCGCTGGCCCTGCTGCTGGCCGGAACCGACCGGCGGGTGGACGCGGTCGCGGCGGAGGTCACCTGGAACGACCTGGGGCAGGCGCTGTTCCCGAATGCCGCGAGCCGAGCGCCCATCCCCGCCGCCCAGTCCCGTTTGAACACCCCGGCGGCCGGTGCCTTCGCCCCGGATGGGGTGTTCAAGCGGGACTGGGCGGCCTACTTCTTCGGAGCGGGCCCCGCCGGCCCGGGCGGGCTGTGCGGGCGGTTGCGCCCTGAGGTGTGCGCGGCCTACGTCCAGGCCGCCACCACCGGCGGCCCCACCCCGCAGATCATGTCATTGCTGCGCCACTCCTCACCCACCACGGTGGCCGGCGACATCACCGCGCCGACCCTGCTCATCCAGGGCGAGCACGACACGCTGTTCGGGCTGGACCAGGCCGACGCCACCGCCCGGCAGCTCGCCTCGGCGGGAGCCCCGCTGAAGGTGGTGTGGTACGCGGGTGGCCACGACGGCGGCGAGCCGGGCGCGGCGCTGCAAGACCAGGTCGACGACTGGTTCGATTACCACCTTCGTCGGATCGGCAAGGATCCCGGGACCGGGTTCGACTACCAGGTGCCGGGAATCTTCGACACCCGGCCTGGCATCGCCCCGCGCACCGTGCACGCCCCGGCCTATCCCGGGCTCGGCGGCGTCCCGGTGCGGCACCGGGAACCGGCTCTGTACGGCGGGCCGCAGCCGATCCTCCGCCCTCCCGGCGGCAGCCCAGCCGCGTTGAGCAGCCTGCCAGGGCTGGGCGCCGCCCTGCCCGAAGGCGCCGCCAACCTCGACGGGGTGGCGATGGACCTACCCGGGCAGGCCGCGACGTTCGTCACCGCTCCACTGGCCGACCCGCTGGAGGTCGTCGGAGCGCCGCGGCTCCGGTTGCGGGTGGCCACCGCACCTACCCTCACTACACCGACGGCTGAGCCAGGACCGCCACCGTCCGAGGCGGTGCTGTTCGTCAAGCTCTATGACCTCGGACCGGACGGGCACCGCACGCTGCCCGGGGGTGCGGTGGCCCCGGTGCGGATCGGCCCACTGCCCGCCGACGGCACCCCGGTGGAGGTCACCGTGACGCTGGCGGGGGTGGTGTGGCCGGTGCAGGCCGGGCACCGGCTGGCGGTCGCGGTGGCCACCACCGACCGCGGCTATGCGCTGCCCCCGCAACCCGCCCGGTACATCGTGTCACTGGCCGGGGCCCCGCGCCTGGCTGTGCCGGTCGTGCCTGGCGAGCGGGCACCCGGCCCGCTTCCGGTGGTCCAGCTCGCCGGGCTGGGTGGGCTCACCGCGCTGGTGATGGCGCTCGGGGTGTTCGCCGCGCTGCGCCGCCGGCACGCCGGCGACGCCGATCCCGAGCTGGCCGGGGTGCCGCTGGTGGTGTCGGGCCTGACCAAGCGCTACCCGGGTGGCCTCACCGCCGTCGATGACCTGTCCTTCCGCGTCGAGCGCGGGCAGGTGCTGGGCCTGCTGGGGCCCAACGGGGCGGGCAAGACGACCGTGCTGCGGATGTTGATGGGACTGATCCGGCCGACCGGCGGACAGTTGCGGGTGTTCGGGCACCGGGTCACGGCCGGTTCCCCGGTGCTGTCCCGGATCGGGGCGTTCGTCGAGGGTCCGGGACTCCTGCCGCACCTGACCGGGGCGGCCAACCTCCGGCTGTACTGGGCGGCCACCGGTCGGCCCTCGGCGGACGCCGGTATCGAGGAGGCGTTGCGGATCGCCGGGCTAGGCCATGCGGTGCACCGGCGGGTGGCCACCTACAGCCAGGGGATGCGCCAGCGCTTGGCCATCGCCCAGGCCATGCTCGGGAAACCGGACCTACTGGTGCTCGACGAGCCGACCAATGGCCTGGATCCCCCGCAGATCCACGCGATGCGCGAGGTACTGCGCGGCTACGCCGCCCTCGGCGCGACGGTGCTGGTCTCCAGCCATCTGCTCGCCGAGGTGGAGCAGACCTGTAGCCATGTGGTGGTGATGCACCGGGGCCGCCTGGTGGCCGCCGGCACGGTCGCCGAGATCGCCGGGGCCGGGGTCGACGGGGTGGCCACGCGCCGCCCATTGGAGGATGCATTCCTGCAGCTGGTGGACGAGGAGGCCGTCGAGTGACCGCTCAGGGGTCAGCGCCCGGCTACCGGGCTGCGGCGACCTTGCCGCTGCGGGTGGAGCTGGCGCGCCAACTGCGCCGCAGGCGGACCGTGCTCACCTTGGGGTTCCTCGCCCTGCTGCCCGTCCTGCTCTGGCTCGCCTTCACGGTCGGGCGGGACGACCGCAACCGAAGGGGTGCCACGCTGGTCGACCTCGCCACGTCCAGTGGGCTCAACTTCGTGGTGTTCACCCTGTTCTCGACGGTGAGCTTCCTGCTGGTTGTGGTGGTGGCGCTGTTCTTCGGGGACACGGTGGCCAGCGAGGCGTCCTGGTCGAGCCTGCGTTACCTGCTGGCCGCTCCGGTACCCCGCGCTCGCCTGCTGCGGCGTAAGGCGGCGGTGGCGGCGCTGCTGTCAGCGTCCGCCCTGATACTGCTCCTCGCGGTGGCGATGGCGGTCGGTGTGGTCGGCTACGGGACAGGGGAGCTGGTCTCCCCCACCGGCCAGTCGCTGGGCTTCCTGCCCGCCGCGAGCCGGCTGGCGCTGGCCCCGGCGTACCTGGTGTTGCACCTGGCGTGGGTCGCCGGGCTGGCGCTGCTGCTCTCGGTGAGCACCGACGCGCCGCTCGGAGCCGTCGGCGGCGCGGTGATGGTGTCGATCCTGTCCCAGATCCTGGAGACCATCGACGCGCTCGGTGACCTGCGGAACTACCTGCCCACCCGGTTCAACTCGGCGTGGGCCGACCTCCTGGCCTCCCCCATTGACTGGACCCACCTGGCCAGTGGAGCGTTCTCCGGGCTGCTTTACGCGACGGTCTTCGCCTCAGCGGCCTACTACCGCTTCGCCACCAAAGACATCACCAGCTAGATGCACGTTCCGACGATCCTGATCGGTCACCGGGGAGCCGCCGGCTACCGGCCGGAGCACACCTTGGCCTGCTACGAGCTCGCCGCGCGGCTGGGCGCGGACTTCCTGGAGCCCGACCTCGTGGTGACCAGCGACGGCGTACTGGTCTGTCGGCACGAGCCGGAGATCGGCGATACCACGGACGTCGCCGGCCACCCCGAGTTCGCCTCCCGCAAGACCACCAGGATGCTGGACGGCGAGGCCGTCACGGGCTGGTTCACCGAGGACTTCACCCTCGCCGAGCTCAAAACGCTGCGAGCGGTGGAGCGACTGCCGCACATCCGCCAGCACAACACCCTGTTCGACGGGCGGTACGAGATCCCGACGTTCCAGGAGCTGTTGGACCTCCGGACCCGGCTGTCCGGCGAGCTGCACCGGGAGCTGGGCGTCTACCCGGAGACCAAGCACCCAACGTTCTTCTCCCACGCCGGCCTGCCGCTGGAGCCCCGGCTGCTGGAGATCCTGCGGCGCAACCGGCTCAACAGACCGGACGCCCCGGTGTTCGTGCAGTCCTTCGAGGTGACCAACCTCATGTGGCTGCGCGAGGCCGGCCTGCGGACGAAGTCGGTCCAGCTGCTGGCGGCCTCCGGCGCGCCGTTCGACACCGTGGCCGCCGGCCGCGGCCCGACCTACGCCGAGCTGTCAACACCAGAGGGTCTGCGCGGAATCGCCCGCTACGCGCAGGGCATCGGGCCGGACAAACTCCAGGTCATCCCCCGCAAGGCCGACGGCACGCTCGGCTGCACCACCACGCTGGTGGCCGACGCCCACCACGCCAGCCTGGTCGTGCACCCCTACACCTTCCGCGCCGAGAACGACTTCCTGCCGGTCGACTACCAGAGCTCCGCCGTGCCGACCGACTACGGGCGGGCGATCGACGAGCAGACCACCTACCTCCGAGCCGGGCTCGACGGTCTGTTCACCGACCAGGCCGACATCAGCGTCATCGCCCGCGCCGAGCTCCGCGCCGCGACGCCGGCCGGTGGGTGAGCCGGAACACCAGGCCGGCTGGGTCGCGAGGTCACAGCCAGCCGACGCGGGCGCTGGCCGGCTTCTCATCGCCCGGCGGAAGCACCAGCTGCTCCGCCTTCATCCGGTCGAGCAGCCGTCCCAACACGTCGGCGATCTCGGGGACGGCCCGCCGAAGCGCCTCAGCGTCGCCGGCACCGACGTCGGCCGCGGTCATACCGGCCTGGTCGAGAAGGGTGTCGAGATCGGACAACCGGGCGGCCACCCATTCGAGCGGCTGAGCCGGCAGACCGTCGACGAAGTGGCGCAGGCCCGGCTCCCATCCGCGGCAGGCCGGGTGGTGATGAGCCCGGTCCAAGCTGCCCGGCAGGCCCGTCACCGACTCCAGCAGGTCGACCCTCCAAACAAGCCGGTCGACCACGATCGGCCGAGCCGAGTAGATCGAGCCCCTCAGCTCACCCGGCTCGAGCAGCCGCACCTCAAGGCGCACACCGTGCTCGGCGCCCTCCTGGCCCGGCAGCGGGTCGGGGTCGACGAAGTACAGGTCGCCCATCACCACGCCGACCCGCTCGAACCCGAAGGCATAGAACATGACGCCTCCACCACCTCTCACGAGCCGTCGGCACCGAACACCAGGATTGACGCGGTGAAGCCGTGCAGGTGGTTTCGACCCCCCACGGGGCCGATCTCGCCGGCCGCGAAGAACCCGGCCACACCGGTGGTGTCGAGGCCGGCGCGCACGGCCAGCACATCGTGATCGGCGCTCGGGAACATGGCCCGACCACGGCCGTTGCAGGAGAACAGCAGCGCGCCGCCCACCGGAGGGGCCTCCGCGCGGAACCGGGTGAACAGCTCCTCGAGGTCCTGGTCAGCGGTGGAGGCGTCCCGCACCTGGAAGCGGACGGTCCGACCCACCTCCACGACGTCTGCGATGGCGATCGCGCCTCGCTGCTGATCGGCGCCCACGATGCCGCGGATGAGGAAGCCGCCGCGCTCGTGCTCCTCGGCGTACTCGTCCATCGCGACGCCGATCTGCAACCCACGCACGGCGGCCGACCGCTCCTCGGCCGGGAGCCCGGCGACGATCTGCTCGAGCTTGGCCAGCGCGGGCGTTCCGGCCAGCTCCAACAGCACGTTGCCCTCGGCCCTGGTGACGGTCATCGGGGGGCCGAAGGGGCGACAGCCCTGGCTGACCACTGGGCGGGCTGTGACGGGACCGCCGAGCACCACTCCTACCGCGCCGCCCCGCACGCTGTGGCCGTCCAGGAACAGCCGCGCCGACTCCCCGCCGTGGGGACCGCTGGCCACGCCGCCGATCAGTGGCAGACCGCCCAGGTCATCGTGGGAGCGCTGCACGAAGTCCGTGACGGGGAAGGTGAAGGGGTCGGCGAGGAGCACCGCGACGGCGTCGTCGTCACGCCGGTCCGGCATGCCGGTGACGGCAACCCCCTCAGGAATGCGCACCAGCTCCAGGTGCAGCGGCGTGCACCTGACCCCGGGCAGGCACGCGGCGAAGACACTGACCGCGGGCTCGTTCTCCACCCCCCGACCGGCGCCGATCACACCACCGGCACCGCAGCCCAGGGTCGTGCGCGCCCCGGCCACCTCCATGGCGCGGGTGGCCGCCGACTCCACCATCGCCGGATCGTCGCCGCAGACGAACAGACACAGCAGGTCGGGGCGCTGCCCGCGCATCGGGGCCAGGGCCTGAGTGACAGCGGACTCCGCCGCCGCGACCAGGTCGGGGCCGACCGCCAAGCCGTCACCGAAGCGGGACGTGAGCAGGTTCGGTGGGCAGGACATCCGGATCGCCTCCGACCGTGACGGTACTGGAGATCCCATTGTGCTCGGGTTAAGCCGAGCGGTCACCGGCCGGATCACATGCCGGGCGGGTGAACCGGCACACCCGCATCGCCGATGGAGGTCTCGACCGGCTCAGGCGGTACCCATCCCCCCAGCTGAGCCCCGGCGGGCAGCCGATATGCTGCGCTGGCGACTGCCTGCGGGCGCGACCTGACCGTCGGCAACGGGCGGGAGACGGGTTGATGGGGGAAGCACGAAAGATCTCCCGACGCCGGATACTCGGATGGGCCACCAAGACCGCGACGCTCGCCGGGGGAATGGCCATCGGCCTACCGGGACACGTCGTCGTTGTCTCCCCGGGAGCAACCACCGGCGATCAAACGGTGCCGCGCACCGCGGCGGTCAGGCCAGCGAGTCAGGTCCACGACATCCGGCCCGGGGTCGCGCAGGACGCCATCGCGTTGACCATCGACGACGGACCGCACCCGCTGTGGACGCCGCTGATGCTCGAGCTGCTGCACCGGACCGGGATCCGGGCGACCTTCTCACTGATCGGTGCGCAGGCACATGCCTACCCCGACCTGGTGCGGAGAATCCTCGCCGAGGGCCACAGCATCTGTAACCACAGCATGACCCACCCGCAACCTTTCAGCCGCGGTAGCCCCACCGCGATCCATCAGCAGATCACCGACGCCCAGTCGGCCATCGTCGACGCCGGCGGGGTGCCGCCGACATTGTTCCGAGCACCCGCCGGGGACTGGTCGGCCGTGGTGCTCTCCGCTGTGGAGAGTCTTCGGATGGTGCCGATCGGCTGGGACATCGACCCTCGGGACTGGTCGCGGCCGGGTACCACGGTGGTCACCAGTCGGCTTCTCGCCGCGCGACCGGGCGACATCCTGCTGTGCCACGACGGCGGCGGCGATCGTGCTCAAACCATCGAGTCACTGCGCACCGTGCTGCCGGCGCTCAAGGGCCGTGGTCTGACGTTCGTCACCCTGTGAGATGCTCCAGTCGCCGCCCCATCACCCTGGGCGCGGGTCCGCCAACGGGTACGCAGAGTCATCATGACGGCACAAGGCTTCACGGTCTTCGTCACCGGGATCGGCCACTGCGGCCTCGCCTGGGGCGAACACGGAATCGTCGGCACCCAGCTGCCCGAAGGCAGCGAACACCGGACGCGCACCCGGATGCGTCGGCTCTTTCCGGAAGCCCCCGAGACCGAGCCGCCGCCCTCGGTAGGCCACACGCTCGACGACATCGTCGCGCTGCTCGACGGCGGGCGGCCGGAGCTGTGCACCGTCGAGCTCGACATGACCGGGGTACCGGACTTTCACCGCAGGGTCTACGACATCGCCCGCACCATCCCGCCGGGCACGACGCTCACCTACGGCGACATCGCGCACCGGCTCGGCATGCCCCGCTCGGCGCAGGCCGTGGGGCAGGCGCTGGGTCGCAACCCGTTCGCGCCGATCGTGCCATGCCACCGGGTGCTCGCGGCAAACGGCAAGGACGGAGGCTTCTCCGCGAATGGCGGCGTAGCCACCAAGCGCCGGATGCTGGCCATCGAGGGCGCACTCGCCGACGGGCCCACACTCTTCTAAGCGGTCCGTCATCGCTACTCTACGCGCGTGAGATGAGACTGTCAGGCACGTGCTCGACCATGACGATCCACTTCGTTATCACGGCGGCCCCCGGGTCGGGAGTCTCGAGGTTTCATGGCTGAGCCCGCTCCGGGTCGCATCTTCATCAGCTACCGGCGAGAGGAGACTGCCCACCCGGCCAGCCGGCTGTTCGATCGGCTCGCCGACCGTTTCAACCACCAGGTTTTCAAGGATTTCGACTCGATCGAAGTGGGCGACGACTTCGTCGACGTGATCACCGACGCGATCGGGTTCTGTGACGTGCTGCTCGCGCTGATCGGTGATCGGTGGCTTGGGATCGCTGATCAGCAAGGGCGGCGCCGCCTTGATAACACCGATGACTTGAGGGTGCCGGGAGCGGGACTCGAACCCGCATGTCCATCAGGACAAACGCTTTTGAGGCGTCCGCGTATGCCTATTCCGCCATCCCGGCCAGCACACCGCTCAGGGTTGAACCACCCGGATGCTAGCAGCGCACGGGCCGGGGGTGTTCGTGGCCTCACGGTTGCGTGTGCCGACGTGGCCGTCCTCGGCAGCCGCTGCCGGTGGGGCTACCGGGGCACGTTGTCGACGAGATCACTGTACGGTTGAGTGGCCATGGCCTGGCCGGATCCCGACATCGCTATCGTTGTGGTTCAGGGGTAGCCGCGAGGAGACGGGGGCTGACGGTGAATCCACAGGTCGACGCGAGCGTGGTCCGCACCGAGCCGGACCGGTCGGCGGGCGGACACCGGGTACTCGTCGCCGAGGACGAGGCGCTGATCCGGCTGGACCTCGTCGAGATGCTCTCCGAGGAGGGCTACCTCGTGGTTGCCGAGGCTGCTGACGGCGAGCGGGCCGTCGAGCAGGCCGAGACGCTGCGCCCCGACCTGGTGATCATGGACGTGAAGATGCCGAAGATGGACGGCATCGATGCGGCGTCGATCATCGCGGAGCGGCGTATCGCACCAGTGGTGATCCTCACCGCGTTCAGCCAACGTGACCTGGTGGAACGCGCCCGCGATGCCGGCGCGATGGCCTATCTGGTGAAGCCGTTCGGCCGCAAGGACCTGATGCCCGCGGTGGAGCTCGCCGTGTCGCGCTTCCGCGAGCTGGCCGCCTTGGAGAACGAGGTGGCGGGGCTGACCGACCGGCTGGAGACACGCAAGACGGTGGAGCGCGCCAAGGGCCTGCTGATGGCTCACCATGGACTCACCGAACCCGAGGCGTTCCGCTGGATCCAGCGCAGCGCGATGGACCGTCGGACCACCATGAAAGCGGTGGCCCAGGCTGTCCTGGAAAGTCTGTCCTGCGGAGGTCGGCCACCGTCCAGTACCGCATAGCGGGCCGCTGACGGCAGGTCACGCCAGCCGATGGTGGCGCAGCAGGCAGGTCAGCCGCGCCGTGCAGATCGGGCGCGCTCGCTCGTCACTGATCCGGATCTCGAAGGTCGCCACCGTGGCGCCGCGGTGCAGCGGCGTGCACACGCCGGTGACCTCCCCGTCAGTCGCCGACCGGTGGTGCGAGCAGGACAGCTCCACCCCCAGTGGAACCCTGTCCGGCATGCCCCACAGCCAGGCGGCGATCGAGCCGAGGGTCTCGGCCAGCACCGCGCTCGCCCCGCCGTGTAGCAGCCCGAAATACTGGCGGTTGTAGGCCACCGGCATGGTTCCCACCACTCGCTCAGGGTCCCATTCGATGATCTTGATTCTCATCCGCTCGATGAGCTGTTCGCCCGCCCAGCGAGCCATCAGCCCAGCGGCGGCCGGGTTGACCTCGAAGGGGACGCCAGACGTGGTCACGCTGAACAACCTAGGCGACGCCGTGTGAGTGGCGGTGTGAGCCATCACCCGTATCGCCACTCACCAGCCGGACTGTCGGCCCTCCGGCCTAGACTCGCTGGCCGTGACGGTTTCCCCACCGCGGTTGCTCCTGCTCGATGGCCACTCACTGGCCTACCGGGCGTTCTTCGCGCTGCCTGTCGAGAACTTCCGCACCGCGACGGGGCAGACCACCAATGCGGTGTACGGCTTCACCTCGATGCTGATCAACCTGCTCCGCGACGAGCAGCCCAGCCACATCGCCGCGGCGTTCGACGTCTCCCGCAAGACCTTCCGCGCGGAGACCTACGCGCCGTACAAGGCCAATCGCGGCACCACACCCGACGAGTTCCGCGGCCAGGTGTCACTGATCCAGGACGTGCTCGGCACCCTGGGGATCCCGGTGCTCACCAAGGAGAACTACGAAGCCGACGACCTCATCGCGACCCTGGTGACCCGGGCCGAGCCGGAGGGCTTCCAGGTGCTGGTCTGCACCGGGGATCGAGACGCGTTGCAGCTGGTCACCGAGCACGTGACAGTGCTCTACCCGCGCAAGGGGGTCTCGGACCTGACCCGGTTCACTCCCCAGGAGGTCGTCGAGCGCTACGGCCTGACCCCGTGGCAGTATCCGGACTATGCGGCGCTGCGCGGCGACCCCTCGGACAACCTGCCGGGTATCTCGGGGGTGGGAGACAAGACCGCGGCGAAATGGGTACGGGAGTTCGGCTCACTGGACGCTCTGGTCGATCGGGTGGACGAGGTCAAGGGCAAGGCCGGCGACGCGCTACGCGAGAACCTCGCCGCGGTGCTGCTCAACCGCCGGCTCACCGAGCTGGTCCGGGATGTCGACATACCCGAGCAGCCCGCCGACCTGGTGCTCAAACCATGGGACCGCGACGCGGTGCACCGGCTGTTCGACGAGCTGGAGTTCCGGGTGCTGCGGGACCGGCTGTTCGCCACGCTGAGTACCCCCGAGCCGGAGGCCGAGGAGGGCTTCGACGTGCGCGGCGGGACGATCGAGGCGGGTGGCGTCGCCGGCTGGCTGGACGCGCACGCCCGGGACGGGCGGCGGACCGGGCTCGCCTTCCACAGCAGCTGGGCGCGCGGCGCCGGAGACCTGCAAAGTCTCGCCCTGGCGACCGCCGACGGTGAGGGCGGCTATCTGGATCCGCACGCGTTGACCCCCGACGACGAGCGGGCTCTGGCTCAGTGGCTGGCCGACTCGGCAGCGCCCAAGGCCGCGCATGACGCCAAGCCGTTGCTGCACGCGCTGCGGGCGCGCGGCGTGGATCTGGTCGGGCTGACCAGCGACACCGCGCTGGCCGCCTACCTGGTCCGGCCCGGCCAGCGGTCGTTCGACCTCGCCGACCTGGTGCTGCGCTACCTGTGCAGGGAGCTGCGGGTGGAATCGGGGGAGACCGCTCAACCGAGCCTGTTCGAGGATGAGGACACCGCCGCCCGGGTAGCCGACGAGATCCTGCGGGCCCGCGCCGTGGCCGAGCTGGCCGACGCGTTGGACGCCGAGCTGGACCGGATCGAGGGACGTTCGCTGCTCACCGACGTGGAACTGCCGCTCCTGGCCGTGCTGGCCGAGCTGGAGGCGGCCGGCATCGCCGTCGACGGTGACGTGCTGGCCGAGCTGGAGGCCGGCTTCTTGGCGGCGGTGAAGCAGGCTGAGCAGGACTGCTACGCGGTGATCGGCAAGGAGGTCAACCTGGGCTCACCCAAACAGCTGCAGGTGGTGCTGTTCGACGAGCTGGGCATGCCCAAGACCAAGCGGACCAAGACCGGCTACACCACCGACGCCGACGCGCTGCAGACGCTTTACGGATCCACCGAGCACCCGTTCCTGGCACACCTGCTGACACACCGCGACGCGACCCGGCTCAAGACCACGGTGGAGGGGCTGATGAAAGCCGTGGCCGATGACGGGCGGATCCACACCACCTACAACCAGACCATCGCCGCGACCGGCCGGCTGTCCTCCACCGAGCCGAACCTGCAGAACATCCCGATCCGCACCGAGTCCGGACGCCGGATCCGGCAGGCCTTCGTCGTCGGCGACGGCTATGCGGAGCTGATGACGGCGGACTACAGCCAGATCGAGATGCGGATCATGGCACACCTGTCCCAGGACACCGCGCTGATCGAGGCGTTCACCTCGGGGCATGACTTCCACGCCGCCACCGCGGCGCGGGTATTCGCGGTAGACGCTGCCGCGGTCAGCGGCGAGCAGCGCGCCAAGATCAAGGCGATGAACTACGGCCTGGCCTACGGCCTGTCCGCGTTCGGGCTCTCCGCGCAGCTTCGGATCTCCACCGAGGAGGCGCGCGAGCTGATGGACGAGTACTTCGCCCGGTTCGGCGGCGTCCGCGACTACCTGCGCACGGTCGTGGAGAAGGCCCGGATGGACGGCTACACCGCCAGCATCATGGGGCGGCGGCGCTACCTGCCGGACCTGGTCAGCGACAACCGGCAGCGCCGTGAGATGGCCGAGCGGATGGCGCTCAACGCGCCGATCCAGGGCAGCGCCGCAGACATCATCAAGGTCGCGATGCTGGGAGTCGCCCGGGCGTTGCGGGCCGAGGGGCTGCGCTCCCGGACGTTGCTGCAGGTGCACGACGAGCTGGTGCTGGAAGTCGCCGAGGGCGAGCGGGCCCCGCTGGAGGCACTGGTGCGCCGCGAGATGGCCGCCGCGTATGCCCTCAACGTGCCCCTGGAGATCTCGGTAGGCGTCGGCCACAGTTGGAACGACGCCGCGCACTAACAGCGACTCGACTCCGAACGGCGCACATCGGCATCAACGACGACGGCAGCAGAAGATCGCGGTTCCGGGGAACAGTGCGCCGCGTAGGGGGCTCCACTGGCCCCATTCTCGGTGCAGGGCAGCTGGCCATCTCGGTTCCACCAGGTCCTCCAGCACCAACCCCGCAGCGACGATCTCCCTGACCCGGTCGCCCAGGGTGCGGTGGTGCTCCACGTAGGTGGGGTTGCCCAGGCGGTCCACCTCGACATACGGGGCACGGTCGAAATATGACTGCACCACCGTCAAGCCGGCCTCGCCGGGATCGTCGGGGAAGATCCAGCGCAGCGGGTGGGTCACCGCGAAGACCCACCGACCGTCGGGGCGCAGCACCCGAGCGACCTCTCGCATCACCGCGGCCGAGTCCGCGACAAACGGCACCGCACCGAACGCCGAGCACGCGAGGTCGAAACTGCCCTCGGCGAACGGCAGCCGAGTGGCGTCGGCCTGCACCAGGGGAACCGAGATTCCGGTGTCGCGCGCCGCGTGCACCGCATGCCGCAGCATTCCGGCCGACAGGTCCAGGCCGACCGCCCGCGCCCCCTGGACAGCCAGCCAGCGCGCGCAGGGCGCCGATCCGCAACCGACTTCGAGCACGGCCCGGCCCGCCAGCTCACCGAGTAAGCCGGCGTCCGACTCGCGAAGCCCCTCCGGGCACCAGAGAAAATCGGCCGAGCCCAGGTCCTCGCCGTGTGCGGCGAGGTAGTCCTCAGCGTCGGCGTCCCACCAGCGACGGTTGGCCGCGATCGTCTCCGCGTCACTGACCAGCCGGTTCACCACACCGACGGTACCCAGAACCGCCTCGGCGCGGCAGCAGGAGCCCAGCGGGACCGTCCCGTCGTCGTCGTGCCCTGGTTGCGGCGCGCCCGTCACTAGGGCAGTCTCTCACCAAGAGGCAAGCAGGCGCCGGGAGTCGAGTTTGCTGCTCTGGCTCCCGGCTGGGTAGGATCGAGCTTGTGCTGTGGTTTCGTGCTGCCCACAGCGAGGTAACCCCGACCACTCGACCCTATCCCTTCGGAGCACCCCACCGCATGCCCACCGACACCACCACCGCCCCGACCACACAGCAGGTCGCGATCAACGACGTCGGGACGGCGGAGGACTTCCTCGCCGCCATCGACAAGACCATCAAGTACTTCAACGATGGCGATATCGTCGAAGGCACCATCGTCAAGGTCGACCGTGACGAGGTGCTGCTCGACATCGGCTACAAGACCGAGGGCGTTATCCCGTCCCGGGAGCTGTCCATCAAGCACGACGTCGACCCGGCCGACGTCGTGACGGTGGGCGACCAGGTCGAGGCCCTTGTTCTCCAGAAGGAGGACAAGGAAGGTCGGCTGATCCTCTCCAAGAAACGCGCCCAGTACGAGCGCGCCTGGGGCAATATCGAGACCCTCAAGGAGAACGAGGAGCCGGTGCGCGGCACCGTCATCGAGGTGGTGAAGGGTGGCCTGATCCTCGACATCGGGCTGCGCGGCTTCCTGCCCGCCTCACTGGTCGAGATGCGGCGGGTGCGCGACCTCCAGCCCTACGTGGGTCGCGAGCTCGATGCCAAGATCATCGAGCTGGACAAGAACCGCAACAACGTGGTGCTCTCCCGGCGCGCTTGGCTTGAGCAGACTCAGTCCGAGGTGCGCAGCGAGTTCCTCCACCAGCTGACCAAGGGTCAGGTCCGCAAGGGTCAGGTCTCCTCGATCGTGAACTTCGGTGCCTTCGTGGACCTCGGTGGCGTGGACGGTCTGGTGCATGTCTCCGAGCTGTCCTGGAAGCACATCGACCACCCCAGCGAGGTCGTCGAGGTCGGCCAGGAGGTCACCGTCGAGGTGCTCGACGTCGATCTGGAGCGCGAGCGGGTGTCGCTGTCGCTCAAGGCCACCCAGGAAGACCCGTGGCGGCAGTTCGCTCGAACCCACCAGATCGGGCAGATCGTGCCCGGTAAGGTCACCAAGCTGGTGCCTTTCGGCTCGTTCGTCCGGGTCGAGGAGGGCATCGAGGGTCTGGTGCACATCTCAGAGCTGTCACAGCGGCACGTCGAGATCCCCGAGCAGGTCGTGCAGGTCGGCGACGACGTGATGGTCAAGGTCATCGACATCGACCTGGACCGTCGACGGATCTCACTGTCCCTCAAGCAGGCCAACGAGGGGTTGTCTCCGGAGATGGAGTTCGACCCGACGCAGTACGGCATGACCGCCGAGTACGACAGCGAGGGCAACTACATCTACCCCGAGGGCTTCGACCCGGAGGCCAACGACTGGCTCGAGGGATACGACACACAGCGTCAGGAGTGGGAGCGCGCCTACGCCGAGGCGCAGGTCCGTTTCGAGCAGCACCGCAAGCAGGTCGTCAAGGCGACCGAGGCCGAGTCGGAGACGGTGGAGGACCAGAACTACTCCTCGGAGAGCACCGAGACGCCCGCTTCCAGCGACGTCGGTGCAGGCTCGCTCGCCAGCGACGAGCAGCTGGCGGCGCTGCGGGAGAAGCTCTCCGGCGGGGTGTAGGTCAGCGCTACCATCGCCCGATGCTGCGGGTGGGGCTGACCGGAGGGATCGGGTCCGGTAAGTCGATGGTCGCCGCCCGGCTCGCGCAATGCGGGGCGTGGGTCATCGACTCGGACCGGGTCGCCCGTGAGGTCATCGAGCCCGGGACGGCTGGACTGCGCGCCGTGGCCGAGGAGTTCGGTGCGGAGATCCTCGCTGAGGACGGGGCACTGAACCGGGCAGCACTCGCGGCGCGGGTCTTCAACGATGCGGACGCCCGAGGCCGGCTCAACGCCATCGTGCACCCGCTGGTCGCGGCCCGCTCCGCCGAGCTGGTCGCGGTCGCGCCACCCGACGCCGTCGTGGTGCAGGACGTCCCGCTGCTCGTCGAGGCCGGCATGGTGGCCGGGTTCCCACTGGTCGTCGTGGTGCACGCGGACACCGACGTGCGGCTGCGCCGGCTGGTCGAGCGACGTGGCATGGCGGGCTCCGACGCCGCAGCGCGGATCGCCGCTCAGGCCACCGACGCGCAGCGCCGCGCCGCAGCGGACGTGTGGTTGGACAACAGCGGCTGCCGGGAGGACACCCTCGCCGCGGTCGACCGGTTGTGGGCCCGGCGACTGGTGCCCTTCGAGGACAACCTCCGTCACAGCCACCCGGCGCCGAGGGCTGCGGCCCCGGTGCTCGTCGCGTCCGATGACAGTTGGTCGCCGCAGGCTCAGCGGATGATCACCCGTGTCGAAGGGGTGGCGGCTGGGCGGGCGTTGCGCGTCGACCACATCGGCTCGACGTCGGTCCCTGGCCTGGACGCGAAGGACGTGCTGGACGTGCAGGTGGTCGTCGCCGACATCGAGGTGGCGAGGCGCCTGTCGGCGGAGCTCAGCGCGGTAGGGCTGGTCAAGCCGGCCGGCCGGTGGTGGGACAACGCCCGTGACGGAACCACCTGGGACAAGGCGTACGGGACCAACGCCGACCCCGCTCGGGACGTCAACTGTCACATCCGGCCCGCCGGCTCCCCGACCTGGCGGGAAGCCGTGCTGCTGCGGGACTGGCTGCGGGCCCATCCGGACGGTGCTCGAGAGTACGCCGAGCTCAAGCACCGGCTGGCGGCGCGACAGTGGGACAGCATCGACGCCTACGCCAGCGCGAAGACCCCGTTCGTGTACAGCGCGCTGGATCGGGCGCAGCGGTGGGCGGCGCGAACCGGCTGGCTGGTGGCGTGAGCCCCGGCCGGGTCAGCTCCTGCTCGCCCGCCGGCTCCAGGTGGGCAGCACTCCCACCGTCGACAGCCAACGGTCCAACCGGTATCCGTGCCGGGCCAGACCGTCCAGCGCCCGATACGTGGTGGCCAGCGCCTCCTGGGCCACGGACCGATCGAGCAGCCCGGCGAGGACCGCATCCAGCAACTCGTCGGTGTCGAGCACCTCGACGCCGCAGCCGGGCCGCACCACGAGATCCAGGTAGTGGTCCTCGGTGCGCCAGCACCTGCCCTCGACGTCGATGCGCACCACGTCGACGTAGAAGTCCCCGTCGCATGGGTGCTCGGAAGCATAGAACTTGTCAGTGATCCGCAACCCGATCTCGGGCAGCAGCCAGGACTCCATCGCGTAGATCGACGCGTGGTCGACGTAGTCGCGGGCGAGGTAGAGCCCGAACGGCTCGACCCGGTATTCACGGACAGCGCGGACACGCCCCTTGGAGTCGGTGTTGGTCATCGCGTCCAGGTCGAACAGCTCGACCTTGGGAGGGTGAATGTGCGGCGGGGCGTGCGCACTCAGTCCGTGCGGGGCCGTCATAGCGCTCGACCCTACGCGACGAAGACTGTCAGGGTCCCGGCATACTCTCAATGCCATGACCAGTGCCACATCCGGTGCCGCCGCTCCCCAGCGCGACCTGCTTCCCCGCTCTGAGTTCCGTCCGCTCGGGACGACCTCCCGGGCGCCGGGCCGGTTCCAGATGGTCAGCGACTACGCCCCCGCCGGCGACCAACCAGCCGCTATCGACGAGCTGGAGCGCCGGATCACCGCCGGTGAGCGTGACGTCGTGCTGCTGGGCGCCACCGGAACGGGTAAGTCGGCCACCACCGCCTGGCTGATCGAGCGGGTGCAGCGCCCGACGCTGGTGATGGCACCGAACAAGACCCTCGCCGCGCAGCTCGCCCATGAGCTGCGGGAGTACTTCCCGAACAACGCGGTGGAGTATTTCGTCTCCTACTACGACTACTACCAGCCCGAGGCGTACGTCCCGCAGACCGACACCTACATCGAGAAGGACTCCTCGATCAACGACGACGTGGAGCGGTTGCGGCACGCCGCCACGATGTCGCTGCTCACCCGGCGAGACGTGGTCGTCGTGGCCTCGGTGTCCTGCATCTACGGGCTCGGTACCCCTCAGGAGTACCTGAACCAGTCGATCCATGTGCCCGTCGGTGGGGAGATCGGACGCGATGCGCTGCTGCGTGCTCTGGTCGACATCCACTACACCCGAAACGACCTTGCCTTCTCCCGGGGGACGTTCCGGGTCCGCGGTGACACGGTGGAGGTCATCCCGGCCTACGAGGAGCTCGCGGTCCGCATCGAGTTCTTCGGTGACGAGGTCGAGTCGCTCTACTACCTGCACCCGCTCACCGGGGAGGTGGTGCGGGAGGTGCCCGAGCTGCGAATCTTCCCGGCCACGCACTACGTCGCGGGCCCGGAGCGGATGGAGCGCGCGATCACGGGCATCGAGTCCGAGCTGGCGGATCGGCTGGCCGAGCTGGAGAAGCAGGGCAAGCTGCTGGAGGCCCAGCGGGTACGGATGCGCACTCACTACGACGTGGAGATGATGCGTCAGGTCGGGTTCTGTTCCGGCATCGAGAACTACTCACGGCATATCGACGGGCGCGCGGCCGGCTCCGCGCCGGCCACCCTGCTGGACTACTTCCCCGAGGACTTCCTGCTGGTCATCGACGAGTCACATGTCACGGTGCCGCAGATCGGCGGGATGTACGAGGGTGACGCCTCTCGCAAGCGCACCCTGGTGGAGCACGGTTTCCGGCTGCCCTCCGCGTTGGACAACCGGCCGTTGAGCTGGGAGGAGTTCCAGGACCGGATCGGCCAGACGGTGTACCTGTCGGCGACCCCGGGGCCGTATGAGATGGCCCAGTCCGGTGGCGAGTTCGTCGAGCAGGTCATCCGCCCCACCGGTCTGGTGGACCCGGAGGTCGTGGTGAAACCGACCCGGGGCCAGATCGACGACCTGGTGCACGAGGTGCGCATCCGCGCCGAGCGCGACGAACGGGTACTGGTCACCACGTTGACCAAGAAGATGGCTGAGGACCTCACCGACTACCTGCTCGAGCTCGGCATCCGGGTCCGCTACCTGCACTCCGAGGTCGACACGCTACGCCGGGTGGAGCTGCTGCGGCAGCTCCGGCTGGGCGAGTTCGACGTGCTGGTGGGGATCAACCTGCTCCGCGAGGGCCTGGACCTGCCCGAGGTGTCGCTGGTGGCGATCCTGGACGCCGACAAGGAGGGGTTCCTGCGCAGCGGCACCTCGCTGATCCAGACCATCGGCCGGGCCGCGCGTAACGTGTCCGGACAGGTGCACATGTACGCCGACCGGGTCACCGACTCGATGCGCCGGGCCATCGACGAGACCAACCGGCGTCGGGCCAAGCAGGTCGCCTACAACACCGAACGCGGGGTCGACCCGCAGCCGCTGCGCAAGAAGATCAACGACATTCTCGAGCGCGTGTACGCCGAGGCGAGCGACACCTCGGAAACCGTGGCTGTGCCGGTCGGAGGATCCGGCCGCAACGCCTCCCGGGGCAAGCGCGCCGCTGGCGAGCCGGGGCGGCCCCGGGGTAGCGCGGGCGTGCTGGAGGGTCGGGACACCACGTCGATGCCTCGCGCCGAGCTCGCGGACCTGGTGCAGCAGCTCACCGACCAGATGATGGGCGCAGCCCGGGAGCTGCAGTTCGAGCTGGCCGCCCGGCTCCGGGACGAGATCGCCGACCTCAAGAAGGAGCTCCGCGGCATGGACGTCGCCGGGCTGCGCTAGTACGAGGACCGCGGTGACGAGCCGGCGTCAGCCGAGATCCTCCTCGCCCAGGCGGTGCACCCGGACGAGGTTGGTCGAGCCCACCGTGGCCGGGGGGGAGCCCGCCACGATCACCACCAGGTCGCCTGGCTGGTAGCGTCCGATCGAGAGCATCGCCTGGTCCACCTGCCGGACCATCGCATCGGTGGTATCCACCTGGGGTACCAGGAAGGTCTCGGTGCCCCAGGTCAACGCGAGCTGGCTGCGCACCTGAGACTCCGGGGTGAAGGCCAGCAGCGGCAGCTGGGTGTGCAGCCGGGCCAGCCTGCGGACGGTGTCGCCGGACTGGGTGAACGCGACCAGCGCCTTGGCCTCCAGCCGCTCCCCGATGTCGCGAGCCGCGTAAGACAGCACACCCCGCTTGGTCCGCGGCACGTGGTTGAGCGGCGGAACGTTCGGCGAGCCGGCCTCGACGGCCTCCACGATGCGGCTCATCGTCTCCACCGACTCGATGGGGTAGCGACCGACGCCGGTCTCCCCGGACAGCATGACCGCGTCGGCGCCGTCGAGCACCGCGTTGGCCACGTCGGAGGCCTCTGCCCTCGTCGGCCGGGCGTTGGAGATCATCGAGTCGAGCATCTGGGTGGCCACAATGATCGGTTTGGCGTTCTCTCTGGCGACCTGGACGGCCCGCTTCTGCACCAGTGGCACATGTTCCAGGGGCAGCTCGACCCCGAGGTCCCCCCGCGCCACCATCACCCCGTCGAAGGCCAGCACGATCGCCTCCAGGTTGTCCACCGCCTCAGGCTTCTCCACCTTGGCGATCACCGGCAGCCGGCCGCCCGACACCTCGTCCATCGTGCGGTGCACCAGGTCGATGTCAGCGGGGGAACGCACGAACGACAGCGCCACCAGGTCCACCCGCAACCGCAGCGCGAACTCCAGGTCGGCGATGTCCTTCGTGGACAGCGCGGGCAGCGAGACGCCCATCCCCGGCAGGGACAGACCCTTGTGGTCGCTGACCGAGCCGCCTTCGAGGACCTCGCAGACCACGTCGGTGTCGTCGGTCTTGCGCACCAGCAGGGCGACCTTGCCGTCGTCGATGAGCAGCCGGTCGCCGTCGCGGGCGTCCTTGGCGAGCCCCGCGTAGGTGGTGGAGACCCGGTCGTGCGTACCGACGACGTCCTCGACGGTGACCCGCACCACGTCGCCGGTGCGCCACTCCACCGGACCGGCCGCGAACCGTCCCAGGCGGATCTTGGGTCCCTGGAGGTCGGCGAGGATCCCCACCGCCCTGCCCGCCTCGTCGCTGGCCTCCCGAACCATCGAGTAAACCCGTGCGTGGTCGGCGTGGGTGCCGTGGCTGAAGTTGAGGCGAGCAACGTCCATGCCGGCCCGGACCAGCTCCCAGATCTTCTCCCGGGTCGCGGTGGCCGGACCGATCGTACAGACGATTTTCGCGCGTCGACTCATAACGGACAGACTAGCGGTCCGTCTGGACCGACTCCGTGGCCGCCAGGCGTCCGGCAGGTGTCGATATTCCGGCTACTCTCCGGCGTGGGCGCCTGAGCGCCCGACACATCCCGGCTAGTCGGGCTAGGAGACGAGCACCGCCTGCTGCCGCGCCGCGAGCGTTTCCGGATCCTCCCGACCGCGGCGGGCCAGCGTCAGGTAGAGCACCGCGCCGAGGAACACCACGGTCGACGTGACCACGTTGATACGCACCCCGAAGACCATCGTGGCCCAGTCGACCCGCATCAGCTCAATCCAGAACCGGCCCGCGGTGTAACCCGCGACGTAGAGGGCGAAGGCCCGCCCGTGGCCCAGCCGGAAACGCCGGTCAGCCCACACGACGAACGCCGCGACGCCCAGGTCCCACAGCATCTCGTAGAGGAAGGTGGGGTGGACGATCTGTGGACACTGGAAACCCTCCACCGGTGGACGTGGACAAGGGACGGCGATCCCGTTGACGACGCCCGGACCGAGCGCGCCGGTGTTCGGATCCAACCGGTCGCAAATCTCCAGTCCCCAGGGCAGCGAGGTGGGGCCGCCGTAGAGCTCCTGGTTGAACCAGTTGCCCAGCCGGCCGATCGCCTGAGCGACGACGATGGCCGGCGCGACCGCGTCCGCCAGCGCGGGAAGCGGGATGCCCCGGCGTCGGCAGGCGATCCAGGCTCCGAGACCCCCGAGCGCGACCGCCCCCCAGATGCCGAGCCCGCCCTGCCAGACCTCCAGCGCGCCGAGCGGGTTTCCCCCAGGCCCGAAGTACTTTCTCCAGTCCGTGGCCACGTGATAGAGCCGGCCACCCACCAGGCCGAACGGCACCGCGAACACCGCGATGTCGGTCACCGCCCCCGCCTGACCACCCCTGGCCCGCCAGCGACGCTCTCCCCACAGGATGGCCACGATGATCGCGACGATGATGCACAGAGCGTAGGCGCGGATCGGTACCGCCCCCAGGTGCCACACCCCCCGATCCGGACTGGGAATGAAGGTGACGAACGTCGCGCTCAGCACGGCCACACGGTATCCCCCACCCACAGTGCCCATTCAGCGGGCTCAGCGTGGTTATCGATGCGCTGATAGGCACGCTGAGCCCGCTGAATGCGGCTACCGGCTGGAGGGCGTCAGGCGGGTTGGGGGGCGGGGCGGCGGACTCCGGTGGCGAGGTCGGCGGCTAGGGCGCGGACTGCGGGGGGGCCGCCGTCGGCGGCGGCGGTGACGAAGGCCGAACCGACGATCACGGCGTCGGCGAACGCCGCCACCTCGGCGGCCTGCGCACCGTTGCGCACCCCGAGCCCGACGCCCACCGGCAGGCCCGGCGCGTGCTCCCGCGCCCGGCCGACCAGCTCCGAGGCGGTGCCGCTCACCACGTCCCGGGCACCGGTCACACCCATGACGGAGCTCGCGTAGAGAAAGCCGCGGGTCACCGACGCAGTCATCGCCAAGCGCTGGTCGGTGGACGAGGGGGCCACGAGGAAGATCCGGTCCAGGTCGTGCGCGCGCGCCGCGGCCAACCAGTCCTGAGCCTCGTCGGGAATCAGATCGGGGGTGATGACGCCGAGTCCACCGGCCGCGGCGAGGTCCCGGGCGAAGGCGTCCACGCCGTAGTGGTGCACCGGGTTCCAGTAGGTCATCACCACTGCCCGCCCACCGGCACCAGCGATCGACTCCACCACCGAGAGCACATCGCGCAGCCGCACCCCGCCGCGCAGGGCGGCGTCCGCGGCGGCCTGGATGGTCGGCCCGTCCAGCACCGGGTCGGAGTAGGGCACCCCGACCTCGACCAGGTCGCAGCCGCCGTCCAGCATGGCGTACAGCAGCGACCGCGAGTCGTCCACCGTCGGGTAGCCGGCGGGCAGGTAACCGATCAACGCGGCCCGCTGCTGCGCACCGCAGGCCTCGAACATCGGCGCGAGCCGGGCGGTCACGGCTGTCCCTCCAGCAGATCGAACCACTTCACGGCGGTGTCCACGTCCTTGTCACCCCGGCCGGACAGGTTGACCAGCAACAGGGCTCCCGCCCCCAGTTCCGCCCCGAGCTGCAGCGCCCCGGCCACCGCGTGCGCCGACTCGATCGCCGGGATGATCCCCTCGGTGCGGGACAGTAGCTGGAAGGCGTCCATCGCCTGCGCATCGGTGATCGGCCGGTACTCGGCCCGCCCGGTGTCCTTGAGCCAGGAATGCTCGGGCCCCACTCCCGGGTAGTCCAGCCCCGCCGAGATCGAATGCGCCTCCACGGTCTGCCCGTCGGAGTCCTGCAGCAGGTAGGACAGCGCGCCGTGCAGCATCCCGGGCGCACCGGCGGACAGCGCCGCGGCGTGCCGGCCGGTGTCCACCCCGTCGCCGGCCGCCTCGAAGCCGACCAGGCGTACCGCCGGGTCGTCGAGGAACGGGTGGAAGATGCCGATCGCGTTGGAGCCGCCACCGATGCAGGCGGTCACCGCATCGGGCAGCCGGCCGTAGCGGGCCAGCATCTGCTCGCGGGCCTCCAACCCGATGACCCGGTGGAAGTCGCGCACCATCACCGGGAAGGGATGCGGCCCGGCGACCGTGCCGAGCACATAGTGCGTGGTGTCCACGTTGGTCACCCAGTCCCGCAGCGCCTCGTTGATGGAGTCCTTGAGGGTGCGGGATCCCGTCGTCACCGGCACCACCTCGGCACCGAGCAGCCGCATCCGGGCCACGTTGAGCGCTTGGCGCTGGGTGTCCACCTCGCCCATGTAGACCACGCACTGCAGCCCGAGCAGCGCGCACGCGGTCGCGGTGGCGACGCCGTGCTGGCCCGCTCCGGTCTCCGCGATCACCCGCGGCTTGCCCATCCGCTCGGTGAGCAGCGCCTGGCCCAGCACATTGTTGATTTTGTGGGACCCGGTGTGGTTGAGGTCCTCCCGCTTGAGCACGATGCGCGCCCCACCGGCATGCTCGGAGAGCCTGGCGGCCTCCGTGATCGGTGAGGGTCGGCCGGCGTAGTCGGCGAGCAGGCCGTTCAGCCGGGCGGTGAACGCCGGGTCCGACCGGGCGTCGGTATAGGCGGCGTTGAGCTCGTCGAGGGCCGCGATGAGCGCCTCGGGCACGAACCGGCCGCCATAGCTCCCGAAGTAGCCGCGGGCGTCGGGCTGGGCGGTGGTGGGCGCAACGGGCTGGATGCTGACCATGTCACTTACCTCACTCACCGGGCCGGCTTGGGACACGAGGGGTGCGACCCTGCGGTGACCAGCTGGGTGACCGCGGCCTTGGGGTCGCCGCTGGTCACCAGCCCCTCACCGACGAGCACCGCGTCGGCACCCGCACCGGCGTAGGCCAGCAGATCCGCTGGTCCGCGCACCCCGGACTCGGCGACCCGCAGCACGTCACCCGGCAGCCCCGGCACGATCTTGTTGAAGACGTCCGGGTTCACGTCCAGGGTGTGCAGGTCGCGGGCGTTGACCCCGATCAGGGTCGCGCCGGCCTCCAACGCGCGGTCGGCCTCCTCGGCGGTGTGCACCTCGACCAGCGCGGCCATCCCCAGCGACTCCACCCGGTCGACCAGCGCCTCCAGCGCGTTCTGCTCCAGCGCGGCGACGATCAGCAGCACCACGTCCGCGCCGTGCGCCCGTGCCTCGTGCACTTGGTAGGGGCTGACGATGAAGTCCTTGCGCAGCACCGGCAGACCCACCGCGGCGCGCACCGCGTCCAGGTCGGCCAGCGAGCCGCCGAAGCGCCGACCCTCGGTCAACACACTGATCATGCGCGCGCCAGCCTCAGCGTAGTCGGCGGCGAGCGCGGCCGGGTCGGGGATATCGGCCAAGGCTCCCCCGGACGGGCTGCGGCGCTTCACCTCCGCGATGACACCGATCCCGGGCCCCCGCAGCGCGGTCAGGGCGTCCCGGGGAGCCGGCATCCGGGTGGCGCGCCGCTTGATCTCAGTGAACCCGACAGCGGCTTCGCGATCAGCGAGATCCGCTCTGACCCCTTCGAGGATCGCCTCCAAGACGCTCAAGCCTCTCCCCTTCCGCCCCTGCGCAGCCGGGTCTCGATGCTAGCTCCGGCCCGCGCGACGCCCCGTCACCGGGGGTGTCCCGACGCGGTAGGGTCCTCACCGGCGTCCATCCGCTCCCAGAACCGTCCCTCCGGGGGCACGTCCCCACCTGACCGGGCGGTCGGCGCCTGGTAGCGGCGACCCAGCCGCGGCATCCGGTGCCCCCGCACCCCCAGCGCGACACCCGCCGTGGCGAGCAGTAACGCCCCGCCCGCAGCCAGTGCCGGTCCCGCGAACAGCACAGCCGAACCGAGCGGGACCGACCGAGCGGGCAGCTGGGCTGCGGCTATCGCGGCGCCGGTGAGCCAACGCCCGTCGGCCACCCGCAGCACCGCCACGATCGGCGGCACCGCCGCGGCCAGCAGCAAGGCCCCGAGCAGCCCTCGCGCCCACCCGGCGGTCGCCAGCGCCGCGGCCACCGCGGCGAGCGCCAGGACCGCCAGCGGGCCCAGCACCGGCAGCACCGCGGACCCGTCCACCCGCACCGGGACGATGCCGTGTAGCGGCACCTGGACAGCGAGCTGGGCCCACCCGAGCGTCGCCGCGCCGCCGAGCATCACCGACGCCGCGACCAGCGCCGTGATGGTGGCCGCGAGCGCCCTGCGCGAGGGAGCGCGCTCAGGCACGCAGCGACCCGGCGAGCTCGCCGGCGGCCAGCCGCAAGGTGCCCGCCGCCGCGATGGCGGCCAGCACCGCGCCCGCCTTGTTCAGGCACTCGGCGTCCTCGGCCACCGGGTCGGAGTCGGCGACGATGCCCCCACCGGCCTGCACGTACGCCACCCCGTCGCGGACCATCGCGGTGCGGATGGCGATCGCGGTGTCGGCGTCCCCGGCGAAGTCCAGGTAGCCGACCACTCCCCCGTACACACCCCGCCGGGTGGGCTCGAGCTCCTCGATGAGCTCCATCGCCCTCGGCTTGGGCGCCCCGGACAGCGTCCCGGCGGGGAAGCAGGCGGCCACCGCGTCGAACGCCGTGTATCCCGGCGCCAGCTCACCGGTGACCGTGGACACCAGGTGCATGACGTGGCTATAGCGCTCGACCCGGAAGAAGTCGGTGACGTGCACCGAGCCGGGAAGGCACACCCGGCCGACGTCGTTGCGCCCGAGGTCGACCAGCATGAGGTGCTCGGCGCGCTCCTTCTCGTCGACCATCAGGTCCTTCTCCAGCCGGCAGTCCTCGTCCGGGTCGGCACCGCGGCGGCGGGTGCCGGCGATCGGGTGCGTGGTGACCTTCCCGTCCCGCACCGTCACCAGAGACTCCGGGCTGCTGCCGACGATGCTGAACTCCTCCAGGTTGAGCAGGTACATGTACGGGCTGGGGTTAGTGGTGCGCAGCACCCGGTAGATGTCCAGCGGGTCGGCGTCAGTGGCGATCTCGAAGCGCTGGGACACCACCACCTGGAATGCCTCGCCGGCCTGGATCGCCTCCTTGGCCGCCTCGACCGCGGCGTGGTGCTGCTGCGGGCTGCGGCGGCGCAGGAACTCCGGTGCCGGCCGGCTGAACACGGCCGCACTGCCCGGTGCCGGCGTGCACAGCTTCTCGACCATCGCGTCCAGGCGGGCCACCGCGTCGTCATAGGCCTCATCAACGTGGCGCGGGGAGTCGTCCCCCTCGCCGCCTACGGCGGATGAGCAGGTATCGAGCATCGCGTTGGCGATCAGCGTGACGGTGCCCTCATGGTGGTCCAGCGCGGCGAGGTCGGTGGCCAGCAGCATCACCAGCTCGGGCACCTCGAGGTCGTCCACCGCCAACTCGGGCAGCCGCTCCAGACGCCGGACCGCGTCGTAGCCGAGGTAGCCGACCATCCCGCCGGTGAACGGGGGCAGGCCGGGCAGCGGCTCGGTGCGCAGTGCCGCGACGGTCTGCCGCAACGCCTCCAGCGGAGTACCCGCCCACGACCCCCCCACCCCGGGAAGCCCTACCGGCGGCGTCCCGCGCCAGACCGCGCGACCACCGGACTCGGTGAGCGTGGCGGCGCTGTGCACCACGACGAAGGACCAGCGCGACCAGGATGAGCCGTTCTCCGCCGACTCGAGCAGGAAGGTTCCGGGCCGGCCCTGGGCAAGCTTGCGGTACACCCCCAGCGGGGTCTCGCCATCGGCGAGCAGCGTCCGGGTCACCGGGATCACCCGGCGATCAGTCGCCAGGGCGCGAAAACACTCCCGGTTCGGCCGTAGCCGCCCACTACCGGTGTCGGAGATGCTGACCATGGAACCATTGTGCCCGCCGTTGACTCCAGGATGTGCTCTGGCATACCTTTTCATCTACCGTTGAAAAGAGGAGCTGGGCATCATGGCGGACGAGCGCGGCGGCCGGGGCCGTCCCCGGGGGCGCCGTCCCGCCGGTGAGGACACCCGGGCGACCCTGCTCGCCGCAGCCAGAGTGGAGTTCACCGAGCGTGGCTTCGACAGTGCCACCGTACGAGCGATCGCCCAGCGGGCCGGCGTGGATCCCGCGATGGTCAACCACTGGTTCGGCGGCAAAGACGGGCTCTTCGTCGCCGCCATGGAGATCCCGGTCGACCCCGGGAGGATCGTCCACAGAATCCTCGACGGGGACCCTGAGCGGTCCGCCGAGTGGATCTTACGCACCTTCCTGTCCGCCTGGGACGCCGATGGCGGTGGGGCACTGACCGCTCTGCTGCGCAGCGTGGCCAGCCACGAGGGAGCCGCTCGGATGATGCGCGAGCTCATCGGCCGAGTGATCTTCGGTCGCGTCGTCTCCTCGGTGGCTCCGGACCAGCTCGAGCTGCGCGCATCGCTGTGCGGCACCCAGATCGCGGGGCTCGCCATGATCCGCTACGTGATCCGCCTGGAGCCGCTGGCCTCCGCCGACCACAACACCGTGGTCACAGCGATCGCCCCGACCCTACAGCGGTACTTGACCGGCGTCTTGTGAGTGGCGATGCGACCTATAGGTCGCATCGCCACTCACAAGCACCGACCTGCTGAAACAGGTTGGTTCCCCAGTGTGGCAGGCTGGGCCGACCTGGTCGACGATGAGCAGCAGGGCGTCGCCATCGCAGTCCAGCCGTACCTCGCGCACGTGCTGGGCGTGCCCGGAGGTCTCACCCTTGACCCAGTAGGCCTGCCTGCTGCGGGACCAGTAGGTGGCCCTGCCGGTGCTCAGCGTGCGGTGCAGCGCCTCGTCGTCCATCCAGGCCACCATCAGCACCTCACCGGTGCCGTGCCGCTGCACGACGGCGCACACCAGCCCGTCGGCGTCGCGTTTCAGCCTCTCGGCGATCGCCGGGTCCAGTCCACTGTCCAGCCCGCTCACCGGACCGTCACCCCCGCGCGGCGAAGGCCGTCTTTGACCTCGCCGATCCGCAACCGCCCGAAGTGGAAGACGCTGGCGGCGAGCACCGCGTCAGCGCCGGCCGCCACCGCGGGCGGGAAATGCGCCACCTCGCCCGCGCCGCCACTGGCGATCACCGGGACCGCGACGACCGCCCGCACGGCCGAGATCATCTCCAGATCGAAGCCCGTCTTGGTGCCGTCGGTGTCCATCGAGTTGAGCAGGATCTCCCCCACGCCCAGCTCCTGCCCGCGAGCAACCCAGGCCACCGCGTCGATCCCGGTGCCACGCCGCCCACCGTGAGTGGTCACCTCGAAGCCGGAGGGGGTCGGTGGCTCGCCGGGTGGCACCCGCCGGGCATCCACCGAGAGCACGATGCATTGCGCGCCGAAGCGGTGACTGGCCTCGCGTAGCAGCTCGGGGCGGGCCACCGCGGCGGTGTTGATGCTCACCTTGTCCGCGCCAGCCCGCAGCAGGCGGTCCACATCGGACACCTCGCGGACACCCCCACCGACGGTGAGCGGGATGAAGACGCACTCCGCCGTGCGGCGGACCACGTCATAGGTCGTCTCCCGGTCCGCCGAGGAGGCCGTGACGTCCAGGAAGGTCAGCTCGTCGGCGCCCTGCGCGTCATAGGCGCCTGCCAGCTCGACCGGATCGCCGGCATCCCGCAGCGCGGTGAAGTTCACCCCCTTGACCACCCGGCCGGCGTCGACGTCCAGGCACGGGATCACGCGCACGGCAACGGCCATCCGCTCAGCCTATGCTGCGGGGTCCGGTTTCCGGGCTGGGGTCAGCGGGCGGCGGCCAGCGCGGCGGGCAGGGTGAGCGCCCCGGTGTAGAGCGCCTTGCCGATGATCGCGCCCTCCACACCGTCGGGGGCCAGCGCGGCAAGCGCGGCCACGTCACCGGCCCCGGAGACCCCGCCGGAGGCGATCACGGGAGCCTTCGTTCGGGCGCAGACCGCGCGCAGCAGATCCAGGTTCGGGCCGCGCAGCGTTCCGTCCTTGGTGACGTCGGTGACCACGTAACGTGGACAGCCGTCGGCGTCCAGGCGCTCGAGCACCTCCCAGAGGTCCCCGCCGGACACGGTCCAGCCGCGGGCGGCCAGGATGTGGCGCCCGTCGACGATCCGGACGTCGAGCCCCACCGCGATCCGCTCGCCATGCTCGGCTATCACCGCGCGGCACCAGGTCGGGTCCTCCACGGCGGCGGTACCCAGGTTCACCCGGGCGCACCCGGTGGCCAGCGCGCGCCGCAGCGACGCGTCGTCCCGGATACCCCCGGAGAGCTCCACCGCGATGTCCAGCCTGCCGACGACCTCGGCCACCAGCTCGGCGTTGGCGCCCCGACCGAACGCCGCGTCCAGGTCGACCAGGTGGATCCACTCGGCTCCCTCGGCCTGCCAGACCAGCGCGGACTCCATCGGGTCGCCGTACCACGTCTCGGTGCCGGCCTCACCCTGGGTGAGGCGGACGGTCCGGCCGCCGGCGACGTCCACCGCGGGCAGCAGCACGAAGCTCACCGGCCCACCCTAGGCCCGTCGAGGGCACCGCTCGCGCGGCGGCGCTCACCGAGGCCGGCGGCGTAGTCTCGGCCCGGGTGGGCGTCGACCGCGGGAGCTCCATGGATGCGGTAGCCGAGCAGGACCGATGGCGGGTGCGCATTCGCGACGCTGATGGCGCTGTTCTGGGTGCCGGCATCCTGCTGGGCACCCGCTACGTGCTGACCTGTGCGCACGTCCTGCTCCGGTCCGACGCGCACGATCTCGGCGCCGTGAACACCGTCCCCGCCATCGATGTGATCATCGACTTCGTCGGTCTGCGCCCGGTGCGGTCAGCGAGAGCGCGGGTCGCGCACGGCGGATGGGTACCGCCCAACGACGCCGACGGCGGTGACATCGCCTTGCTCGAGCTCGACGCGCCGCAGCCCATCGGCTCGACCACCCCACTGCGCCGGCTATCCGTGACCCGCGGCCGCGCCGTCTACACCTGTGGGTTTCCCCGAGGCCTGGAGAACGGCATGTGGGTGGACGCGAAGCTGTCCGGACGCTGCGGACCGGGCGGTGAATGGGTGCAGATGGACGCGACATCGGCGGGCGGGCCGGTGCGCGCCGGTTTCAGCGGTGCGCCGGTTTTCGATACCGTGACACAATGCGTCATCGGCATAGTGGTCGGCAGATACACCGATGAGGAGTCCGGGCTTTCCTACCTGCTGCCCGTCGAAACGATCGTCAGACATCTTCCCCGGGTGGGTACATGGGTAGGCGGCGCCAAGGCAGCGGATCCGAGCCTCGTCGAGAGGCTCGGATCGCAGGTTCTCGACGATGACCTCGCCCGAAAGATCGTGTCCTGGATGGAGCGACACCGGGCGACAGAGAACATTCAGATCATCATCACGGGGAACCCGGACGCGCCGGGATCAGCCACGGTACGCCGCACCATCAGCCTCGCCGACCGAGAACAGCGACCCAGCTCAGCGGATCCGCTCATGACTCAGGCCCCCCAGGGGACCGTCCCCTCGCCGGGCAGCATCGACCTCGCCGTCGACGTCACCGGCAAGACGCCGGCAGAGGTGACTCGGCGCATCGCCGAAAGGGCCGGCATCCCGGTCGACCACCCGACGGAACCAACCGCCCAGCTGTGGGACAGTCTGCCACCGATGACCATCGTGGTGGCCGGCATCGACGACGCCGAGCAGCCCGAAGCACTGCTGACCGGAGTGCTCGAGCCGCTCGCGAAACGGGGCCACCGCCTGCTGCTTACTTTCCGCCAGCCGTTGTCGCCCAGCCTGGATGTCGCCAGATCCTTGACCGACTCGGCGCCCTTGTTCTCTGATCCGGACGGCCGCACGCCCACCCCGGACACACCGGATAACGGGCAACCGGGCACAACGGAATGGATGTGTGCAGGTCTGGTGCCACTGCCGATCCTGAACCTTCCCGATCCCGCCACCAGGATCCTGACCGATCCGAAGATTCCTGAGCAGGGCTGGATCTGCGGCAAGGATGGCTGCACGGCCGAGGTCGGGCGCAGCCATGCCGGTGAGCCCGCCCGCGTCGAAGGACGCTGTCCGCGGTGTAACGCCCCCTTCTCCACCCCGAGGCTGAGCACGGGTGATCTCGTGGCGGACCAGTATGAGGTCGTCGGCAGTGTGGCTCGAGGTGGCCTCGGTTGGGTCTACCTGGCCAGGGATACGCACCTGGATGGCAACTACGTCGCCCTCAAGGGGCTGATCAATACGAACGATGCGCGGGCGGTCGCACTGGCGGTGTCAGAACGACGCTTCCTCACCACGCTCGACCACCCCAACATCGTCCGTATCTTCAACTTCGTCACCCATCCCGAGCCAAACTCCGACGAGCTGACCGACTACATCGTGATGGAGTACGTCGGTGGGCTGTCACTGGCCGAGGTCAAGGACCTGGCCGCGAAGCATCAGGATCCGTTGGGCGGACCGCTGCTGGTCGAACATGTCCTCGCCTACGGCATTGAGATCCTCGCCGCGTTCGAGTATCTGCACGGCCACGGGTTGCTGTACTGTGACATGAAGCCGAGCAACGTGATCAGGAGCGCGAACCGTGTCAAGATAATCGATCTCGGCGCGGCACGCAGGATCGGCGACCGCCAGTTGCCGATGGTCGGGACACAACATTTCCAGATCAGTCGCGAGGAGATCCGCACGCGTGGCCTGACGGTGCAGTCCGACATTCACACGGTCGGGAAGACGCTCGAAGAGTTGTTCAGCGTGACCGCGGATGTGCACAAACCCCCCACTGAGCCGGACAATGATCGAGTCTCGTTCGGCATCGAATCCTTCCGCCGGGTACTGCAGCGGGCGACCCACGAGCAGGCCGACAACCGTTTTCCCTCTGCGGCGGCGATGTCCCAGCAGCTCAGAGGCGTGCTGCGGGAGGTTCTCTCACTACGAGACGGACAGCCACGCCCCGAGCCCTCAGCCGTGTTCACGGTGACGGCAACCCTGCTCGACGCCGGGCTTGGCATGGTGCCGCCACTGGATAGCTGGACGACCAACCCTGCCGCCGAGCACGTGACCGTGCTGCTCGACGGTCGGCCGAGCGCGACCGCGATCGCCGTCGGCCTGCCGGCGCCCCAGGTGGATCGGGACGACCCAGCGGCGAGTTTCCTGGCAACAGTGAGCGCGACCGAGTCGCGCCGGCTCATCGACACGCTCGCGACGTTCCCGCAGGAATCCGTCGAGATCCAGTTGTGTGAATGCCGCGCGCACCTCGAGCCGGCCGACCTTGAGAAGGCCCAGGGATGCCTACGCGAGGCCGAGAGGATTCTCGGTCAGGCCGCTGACTATGACTGGCGCATAGCCTGGCACCACGGGCTGCTCACGCTGGCGAACGGCGAGATCACCGACGCGGAGTCGAATTTCGCTGAGGTCTACCGAGCACTGCCAGGAGAAGACGCACCGAAGCTGGCGCTCGGTTTCTGCCACGAGCAACTGGGCAACCTCGACGACGCCCAGCATTACTATGAGGCGGTCTGGCGCCGAGACCGTTCGCAGGCCAGTGCCGCGTTCGGCCTCGCCCGCATCTGCCTGCGCCGTGGCACAAGGAACGAGGCCGTGACGATCCTCGACGAGGTACCCGACGTCTCCCGGCACTACGACGCGGCCAGGATCGCCGCAGTTCGAATCCTATCCGGACGCCTGGTGGCAAGGCCCGGAAACGGGACCCGCCTGCCGACCGCCACCGAGTTCAGTGCGGTGGTCAGTCGACTGCCGTCCCTATACCTGGATGGAGGCGATCCGCATGGCGCCGCTCGGGAGCGCCTCACGGCGACCGCGCGCGAGGTCGCGCTGGACTGGGTCCGCGAGACAGGGGATGACCAGCAGTTGAACGGCCATGATGTCCTCGGTGACCACGTCAGCGAGCGGGGGCTTCGTGAGCTGCTCGAAAGTTCCTTCCGCGCGCTAGCCCGGCAAGCCCGCAACTCCGACGACCACGGCATCCTGGTCGACCGGGCTAATAAAGTCCGCCCCTGGACCACGCGGTGACGACATGGCTGACCCGGTGACCGCGGACGCGGTGGCTGCGCCGCCGCCAACAGCGCCAAAAACCACGACAGGCAAGACCCTGTGGGTCCTGTGCGCACTCCTCTTGGTCACCACCATGGTGGTCGGCGGCATGTGCTGGTGGGTATTTCAGAGGGTGTACGGCACCGTTGACACAGTACGGGACACCACGGCTCCCGCGATCCTGGACGTGCTCGCGGCGCGAGACGCCCTGGTGAAGGCCGACAGTGCGGCCGTTGACAACTTCAGGAGTGGTGAGGTAACGCTCAGTGGGCCGGGCCTGGAGTACCAGCACCAGCTGACGTTCGCCAGTCAGCGTCTGGTCCAGGTCGCCGAGCGCAACGCCGCAGGCAGGGGCAGCCAGCGGATACAGTTGCTGGAGGCACTACTGGAGAATTACTCGGGCTTGGTCGGGCAGGCCGGCGCGCACGCCGGAACCCCTTTGGGCACGGCCGACCTGTGGTCCGCGTCACACCTACTGCATGCCGGAGACAGTCCGATCCTGACCGAGCTCAACAACCTTGTGGGTGATCAGACCAGGGTACTGAACGATCACATCGCCGCAAGTTCGATGACAGCCGAGAACCTTCTTCAGTGGGTCGTACCGATTGTCCTCCTGTTCGTGCTGCTGGTGGTGACCCAGGTGTTCTTGAGGCGCCGATTTAGGCGTGCCGTGAACCCGTGGCTGCTGCTTGCCACAGTAGTTCTGGTCGGACTGTCCATCGTGACGTCTCTCGCGGTCGTCTCCCAGCATCGACTGGAAAGTTCCCGGGACACCCTGAACGAGGTCGTGCGCCTCTGGCGGGATCAGCCATCCGCGGCAGATGTCCGAGGACAGCAGGCACTGAGCGAACTGATGGAGAGCGAATGCACGGGTGTGAACGGTGGGTGCGGTCCCACCGTCGACCAGTTCGTCTCCCATCACAAGTCCGCTGGCAACACCACTGCAGAGATCTCCGACGAGCGCGTAGCCAAGCGGGTCGGAGACTTCAACAACCGCATTTATGATGCTGGCGAGAATGCCAGCTGGAAGTACTTCATCCCCATCCCGGCCGGGCTGATCTTCTTCATGTTCATCCCACTCGGGCTCTGGCCACGGATAGAGGAATACAGGTATCGACCGAGATGATGCGCACCAGGCGTCGAGCATCCTCCCTGTTCATCGTGGCTATTCTCACCAATGCCATTCTCGCGGCGTGCTCCACCCCAGACTCCGCCGGCTCGGTTAGCGTACTGGGTTCCTGGACCGACGGGGAGCAACAGAGCTTCGAGAAGGTGCTGAAACAGTTCACCCTGGACACCGGCGTGCAGGTCAAGTATCAGGGTACGCGCGCCGTGGACGAGGAACTGGCTTCGGAGATGCAGAACGGCACGCCTCCGGACATCGCGATTCTGTCCAATCCCGGCGGTCTGCGACAGTACCTGAACAGCAACAAGCTGCACAGCCTTGACGACGTGACCGAGAAGCCCGAACGGGACGCATATATCAAGCAATGGCCGGAAGTGCAGAGACTAGGTACGGGTAGCCCGTATGGGGTAGTGGTCAAGGTGAGCCTCAAGAGCCTCATCTGGTACAACCCGAGGCAGCGCCCCGCGCCAGAGGTTCGGACCTGGGACCAGCTCGTCACCCTGGGCGAGACCATAGCCAGGACAGGCGGTAGGCCGTGGTGCATGGGCATGGGCTCGACCCCGATCTCCGGCTGGCCGGGCACGGACTGGATCGAGGACATCCTGCTGCACCAGTTCGGTACAGGAATCTACCAACAGTGGGCTTCCGGCAAGCTTTCCTGGACATCAGAGCAAGTCAAGAAGGCATGGCGTGAATGGGGTACGATCACGGCTTCCGCAGGATCCAGATCGGCGCTGTTGACCGACTGGACAGACGCGGGACGTCCGATGTTCACGAACCCACCAGGATGCTACTTGGATCACCAAGCTTCGTTCATCATGGCCAGTTACCAGAATGGCAGAAAGGATAAGCTGAAGCCGGGGGCTGATTTCGACTTCTTCCCCTTCCCCGCTGATGCCGCAGCCGGAGCTTTTAAAGTATCGGGTGACATGGCAACCATGTTCAACGACACCCCGCAGGCGCGACAACTGATCAAGTACCTGGCAACCGCCGAAGCGCAGGCGATCTGGCCACATAGTGGTGGCGGCGGCTTGTCCGTGAACAAGAAAGTGAATCACGACGTCTACCCGGACAGCGTCAGCAAAAAAATTGCCGACACGCTGACCAACGCCACCACGCTGTGTTACGATGCGGCCGACCTCATGCCAACGACCATGCGTGACGCGTTTCGCCACGCGGTGTTGGAGTACCTGAGCGACCCCAACCAGCTAGACCAGCTTCTCGACGAACTCGACAAGGTTCGACTGGGAATAGCGCCCGCGGAATGGCTGACCATGCGGTGCGGACATTAGTGGTCGTTGTCACCAGCGGCACGATAGGAAGAGAGGTGTGACTGTGCCGGAGCTGGCCCGATTCGGACTCGAAGGCGGGGGTTCGGTACTCGTCGACGTCGACGAGGAGCCAGGCGTGGCACGGGTGTCGCGGCAAGGAAGGATCCGCGAAGCCAGGGCGACTTTCGAGACGGCGCTGGGCGAGGTCCGCGACGCGGCGGTCGTCGCGTTGACCCAGTTCCAGACCATGGCCAGGCACCCGGACGAGGTGGAGATCACTTTCGGTGTACGACTGGATGCGGAGGTCGGCGCGGTGATCGCCAAGACGGGTATGTCGGGTAACTTCGAGGTCAAGCTCACATGGAGGTCACACACCCCCGATACCCCTTGAAGGGGGTCAGGTTCTCTGAACCGCCTCGGCTACAGCGTCGCGATCCAGTTGCTCAGCAGGTGCGCGCCGATGTCGCCGGACTTCTCGGGGTGGAACTGGGTCGCCCACAGCGGCCCGTTCTCCACCGCGGCGACGAACGGCTCGCCGTGCTCGGCCCAGGTCACCAGCGGTGGCGCCAGCAGCTCTGAACTCTCCAGCTCCCAGCGGCGGGCGGCGTAGGAGTGCACGAAGTAGAAGCGGGCGCCGGAGTCCAGGCCGGCGAACAGCCGCGAGCCCACCGACGGCGCGACGGTGTTCCACCCCATGTGCGGCAGCACGTCGGCCTTCAGCCGCTCCACGGTCCCGGGCCACTCACCGCACCCCTCGGTCCGCTCCCCGTGCTCGACGCCGGAGCTGAACAGCACCTGCATCCCAACGCAGATCCCCAACACCGGGCGGCCACCGGCCAGCCGGCGACCGATGATCCGGTCACCGCGCACCGAGCGCAGCCCGGCCATGCAGGCGGCGAAGGCCCCGACCCCCGGCACCACCAACCCGTCGGCGTTCAGCGCGGCGTCGGCGTCGGCGGTCACCGCCACCTCCGCGCCCGCCCGCCGCAGCGCCCGCTCAGCGGACCGCAGATTCCCCGACCCGTAATCCAACACAACCACCCGTCTCACCCCCCCAGCCTGCTCCACCCGCATTCAGCAGGCTCAGCGGGGTAAATAAGATGCCCATGACCCCGCTGAGCCTGCTGAATGCGTCATCCTGTCGATGTGACGATGCACGACGGATCTGGGTTGCGCGAAGAGGACCTGATGCGGCACTTGGCGGATCTGGTCGCGCGCAGTTACGAGGGCGCCACGTCGTGGCCAGACCGGCTGAGCGTGTTCCACCGGGCGGTCGAGCTGCTCGATCCGGTGGTTCGCGGCGTCCTGGCCGAGGCCGACGCGACTTTTCTGGAGAACACCGGCGAGATCACCCGCCGCAGCGTCGAACAGGGTGATGGCAGCGTGGGCGAGCGCTGGGAGCTGTCCTGGCCCCGGCAACGGGAAGCCGTGTCCCGGAACGGTGGTCCAGTCGCGCCAGTCCAGGTGATCGCCTGGTTCCGACGCAGCTTCAACCACGCCCATCTGCATGGCTCAACCGCCGGGGACTGGCCGTTGCAGGTGACCAGCATCAAGGACGCCACGCGGCAGCTACCGATCATACGGGCCATTGTCGAAGCGGAGCTGCACCAGCGGATCTACGAAGGGCGGTATCCGGTGATGCCGGTCGCGGTGCGCAAGTACGGCCTTCCACCCGCTGAGCCCGCTCCCTAGCGAGCTATCCCACAAAGGCCATGGGCGGAAGCGCCCGGTCACAGCACGCCTGTGGTGGCGGGCACCCCACCGGCCCGCAGGGCGGGCTCGACGCGTCGGTCACCGGTGCGCGGGCTGAGCGGGGTTACCCGCCTCGAATAACCCCGCTCAGCCCGCTCAATACGGGAAGGGGTGTGATCGTTACGCTCCGCGCGATGTCGATGCGCCGTGTTGCCGTGATCGCCGCATTGGCGATGCTCGCGCTGGCTGTTCCGCTCACCGCGGTCGCGGCGCCCGCACCCGAGCCCCCGGCCACGCCGTTGTCGGCCTACCGGGTGCCGGGGGTGACCACACCGACTGCGCGCGCCATGGTGGCGCGTCAGGGCGTAGACGTGCTCGGCGGCGGTCGCGACTATCTGGAGGTCCGGGCCACGCCCGCGCAGGCGGGTCGGTTGCGCGCCGGCGGGCTGCGGCTGGTCCCCCTTCCCGCGGTGGCACCAGTGCCGGGGCTGGTGGCACCAGTGCCGGCGAGTTCCCGATCGGGTACCGGGGTTATCACACCTACCGCAAGCTCACCGCTGAGCTGGACTCGCTGGCCGCGGCGCACCCCCACCAGGTGGCGGTGTCCAGCTACGGCCGGTCGGCGCAGGGCCGTCCACTGCCGCTGGTGAAGATCAGCGACGATGTGCACGCCGACTCCCACGAGCCCGAGGTGCTGTTCACCTGCGCGCAGCATGCCCGTGAGCACCTCACCGTCGAGATGTGCCCGCACATCGTGCGGCGGCTGGCGGAGGGCTATGGCACCGATCCGGCCATCACCCGGCTGGTGAGGTCGAGAAAGATCTGGGTGATGCCGATGGCCAACCCGGACGGCGCCGAGTACGACATCGCCAGATGGCCGCCACCGACGGCTACACCCCGGAGCAGTCCAGCCACCTCTACATCAACGACGGGTCGATCGGCGACTGGATGTGGGCGCGGCACCACATCTGGTCCTACACCCTGGAGATGTACCCGACCAGTCTGACGCGCGGTGGCTTCTACCCACCGGCGAACGTGATCGAGCGCGAGACCGCCCGCAACGACGCGGCGGTGGACCTGCTGCTGAGCTACGCCGACTGCGTGCTGCGGATCATCGACGCGCACTGCGCTGGCCACTAGCGCTCACGCCAGGTCCAAGCCGAGATCCAGCGCCGGGGCGGAGTGGGTGAGGCCGCCCACCGACAGGTAGCGCACCCCGGTCTCGGCGTAGGCCCGCGCGAGGTCCAGGGTCAGCCCGCCGGAGGCCTCCAGCTCGGTACCCGAGCCGGCGGCGCGGCGGACCGCCTCGGCGCACTGCGGCACGGTCATGTTGTCCAGCAGTACCAGCGGCACCCCGGCGGCCAGTGCTTCGTCCAGCTCCGCCAGCGTGCCGACCTCCACCTCGCAGGGCAACTGCGGGGCCAAAGCCCGGACGGCCGTGATGGCCGCGGTCACCGAACCAGCGGCGATCACGTGATTGTCCTTGATCAGAACCGCGTCCCCGAGACCCATCCGATGGTTGAGCCCGCCGCCACAGCGCACCGCGTACTTCTGCAGCGCGCGCAGCCCGGGGAGGGTCTTGCGGGAGTCCCGGATCGACGCGCCGGTGCCGGCCACCGCATTCACCCACGCCGAGGCGGCGGTGGCCACCCCGCAGAGGTGACACAGCAGGTTGAGCCCGGTGCGCTCAGCGGTGAGCAGGCCGGCCACCGGGGCACGCACGGTGAGCGCGACGTCCCCGGCGGCAAGTCGGTCACCGTCCTGGCGCCCAGCGGTGACCTCGTATCCGCCCGTTCCGAGCACCGCGTCGAGCACGGCCAGGAATACCGGCAGTCCGGCGAGCGTGCCGGGTCCGCGTGGCGAGACGGTCGCCGTCGCGACAGCGCCGGCGGGCACGCAGGCCGCGGTAGTGACGTCCGGGCCATAGCACAGGTCCTCCTCCAGCGCGGTGCTGACGACCCGGTGCATCTCCTGGACATCGAGTCCCGAGACCTCGCCGCTCACGCCACCCCTCCCACCGGCATCGGCTGGGCGACCATCGGGACGCCTTCGGCGTCGAGCATCACGGTGATGCTGCGTCGCCAACGCACCGCGGCGCGTGGATGATCGGTGCGGAGGTGGCAGCCGCGGCTTTCGGTGCGCGCGCTCGCGGCGGCGAGCACAGCGGCCGCAGCCAGGGTGAGCCCGGCGTCCTCGGCGTCGCGCGGGGTCCGTAGCCGTCGCCGCGTGGTGGCGCGCGCGACCGCCGAGGCGGCGGCCAGCCCTGCGGCGTCCCGCCCGATGCCGGCGTAGGCGCTCATCGAATGCCGCACCGCGTCGCGATCAGCCACCGGGTACCTCTCGCGGGGTGGTAGCGGCGGGCCGGGGCGCGGAGACACCGCGAGGTCGGCCGCCACCGCCACCGCGGCCCTGGCCCCCATCACCAGCCCCTCCAGCAGGCTGTTGGAGGCCAGCCGGTTCGCGCCGTGCAGACCGGTCCGGGCCAGCTCCCCAGCGGCGTAGAGCCCGGGCACCGTCGTCCGGCCGCTGGTGTCGGTGACCACGCCGCCACACTGGTAGTGCGCGGCCGGGGCCACCGGAATCGGCACGCGAGCCGGGTCCACGCCGCAGGCCATACAGGCCGCGTGCACTGTCGGGAAGCGATGGCGCAGCACCGCGCCGCCGAGGCGGGTGGCGTCCAGCAGCACGTGGTCGGTACCCGTCTGGGCCATCCGAGTGGTGATCGCGGCGGCCACGACGTCCCTCGGCGCGAGCGCGCCGAGGGGATGCACGCCGGTCATCACCGGGAAGCCGGTGGTGTCCAGCAGCACCGCGCCCTCGCCCCGGATCGCCTCGGTGACCAGCGGCTGCCGGCCCCGCGCGCCCGCTCCGACGTACAGCACCGTCGGATGGAACTGGACGAACTCCAGATCAGCGGTCATCGCCCCAGCCCGCAGCGCGAGCGCCAGCCCGTCGCCGGTAGCACCATCGGCATTGGTGCTGACGGCGTAGAGCCGGCCGAGGCCTCCGGTGGCGAGCAGTACAGCCCGCGCGCGCAGCACCCCCGCGCCACAACCGTCCCCGAGCAGCGCGAGCCCGGCCACCCGGCCGGTGTCGTCGCGCAGTACGTCGGTGACCGACTGCCCCTCCACCAACGGCAACCGCCCGTCACGGGCCGCGCCGACCAGTGCCCGCTCGATCTCGGCTCCGGTGGCGTCACCGCCTGCGTGAACCACCCGGAAGGCCCGATGCCCGCCTTCCCGGGTGCGCTCCAGGTCTCCAGCGTCGCCGTCGAAGACGGCACCGCAGTCCCGCAGCGCGCTGACCGCAGCCGGGCCGGCGGCCAGGATCTCCCGGACGGCGACCTCATCGCACAGCCCGGCACCGGCCGCCAGCGTGTCCGCCACGTGCGCGTCCACGCTGTCACCGGTACCGGGCAGCACCACCGCGACACCACCCTGCGCCCATCGGGTGTTGCAGTCCCCCACCGCGGTCTTGGTCACGGCCACCACCCGCAGGCCGAGCTCGGCGGCACGCAGGGCTGCGGTCAGCCCAGCGACGCCGGTGCCGACCACCGCGAGGTCCACGGTGAGCTGCCGGCTCGTCATTCCTCGCCGCCCGGCTGACCGATCTCGATCATGCGCCGCACCGCGCCCCGGGCCCGCCGCGCGATGTCGGCCGGGACGGTCACCTCCTCGACACCCTCGCGAAGTGCGCGCAGCAGTGCCGCTGGAGTGATCATCTTCATGTAACGGCAGGATGCCCGGTCGTTCACCGCGTGGAACTCCACCCCGGGAGCCGCGCGCCGTAGCTGATGCAGCATGCCGACCTCGGTGGCCACCAGCACCTCGCGGGCCCTGGTCGCTCGGGCGGCGTCGAGCATGCCGCCGGTGGACAGGACCCGCACTCGCCCGGCGGGCACCGCACCCTCGCCGGCCAGGTACAGGGCGCTGGTCGCGCAGCCACATTCCGGGTGGATGTACAGCTCGGCCTCAGGCGCGGCGGCGGCCTTCGCGGCCAGCTGGGAGCCGTTGATCCCGGCGTGCACGTGGCACTCCCCGGCCCAGACGCGCAGGTTGCTCCGGCCGGTGACGCGTTGCACGTGCGCGCCGAGGAACTGGTCGGGCAGGAACAGCACCTCCCGCTCCACCGGGATCGAGTTGACCACCTCGACGGCGTTGGAGGAGGTGCAGCAGATGTCGGCCTCGGCCTTCACCTCAGCGGTGGTGTTCACATAGGCCACCACCGCGGCTCCCGCGTGCTCGCCCTTCCAGTCCCGCAGCTGCTCGGCGTCGATGGAGTCGGCCAGCGAGCAGCCCGCCCGCGCGTCCGGGATGAGCACCGTCTTGTCCGGTGCGAGGATCTTCGCGGTCTCGGCCATGAAATGCACGCCGCAGAAGACGATGGTGCGCGCCGCGCAGTCGGCGGCGATGCGGGACAGCGCCAGTGAGTCCCCGACGTGGTCGGCGATGTCCTGAATCTCGGGCAGCTGGTAGTTGTGCGCGAGCAGCACCGCGTCGCGCCGCCGGGCAAGCTCGCGCACCTCCCGGCGCCACGCTCGGTCTGGCTCCCACCCTGGGTGGCCGGCATGGGTCCACTGCAACGCAGCAGTAGCGGACGCTGCGGTAGCGGCCATCTCCCCTCCTTCGCCAGCACAGCGCTGGTCTTCGCCCCAGTTTTCGCCTTATAGTCGAAAACGTGAATGATAACAGCGTCGGGCTCGCGGTGCACGAAGTTCTCGCCGCGGTCCTGCAGGTCCGGGACGGACAGCTGCGGGTGCTGCTGTGGCAACGGGGCATCGAGCCCGAGATCGGGCGCTGGGCGCTGCCGGGTGGCCGCCTGCGCCGCTGCGAGGACGTGCAGACCTCTGTGTTGCGCCAGCTCGCTGAGAAGGTGGACGTCCGCGAGGTGGCGCACGTGGAGCAGCTGGAAGTGTTCAGCGCGCCGGAGCGAATGCCGCACCGGCGCACCGTGGCCACCGCGTTCCTCGGGCTGGTGCCCTGCGTGGCCGACCCCACGCTGCCCGAGGACACGGCATGGCACCCGGTGACCGACGCCCTGCGGCGCCCGCCGTGCACCGCCTTCGACCACGGCCTGATCGTGCGCCGAGCCCGGGAGCGGCTGCGCGCCAAGCTCTCCTACACCAACCTCGGGTTTGCGCTGGCGGCACCGGAGTTCACCGTCTCGGCGTTGCGTGAACTCTACGCCGCCGCGCTGGGGCATCGGGTGTCGGCGACCAACCTGCAGCGAGTGCTGGCCCGCCGCGGGGTGCTGGTCGCCACTGGCGGCACCGCCGCGCCCGGACCGTCCGGCGGCCGGCCCGCGGCGCTGTACCGCTTCGCGGAACACGGCATGCGGGTCACCGACCCGTTCGCCGTGCTGCGACCGCCGGAACCCCGGCCGAGACCGGAAGAGCCGGCTCATTGCGCGGATCCGCACGCGACGTCGTAACGTGGACGGGTGGCCGAGACCGTCCCGCTGTTCCCGTTGAGCGCTGTGCTGCTCCCGGGCGCATCGCTTCCGCTGCACATCTTCGAGCCCCGTTACCGCCAGCTGACCGTCGACCTGGTGACCGGCGCCGTACCCGGGCGCAGTTTCGGAGTGATCGCGGTCAAGCAGAGTCTGGACTCGGTGGAGGAGACTCACGACATCGGATGCACCGCGGTGCTCCAGGAGGCCCGCAGGCTTCCCGACGGTCGCTTCGACATCGTCAGCCGCGGCGAGAAGCGGTTCCGACTGCTCGATATCGACGACACCTCGGCGCCCTATCTGGTCGGCAGGGTCGAGTGGGTGCCTGATGCGGACCCGCTGGCGGAGCGGTCGATGCTCCTGCCGGCGCTGGCCCGCGCCGCCCGGGAGGCGCACCGGCGGTACTGCTGCGCGGCGTGGCGGCACGGCGACTGGGAGGAGCCCAAGGAGGACGTCGACATCACGGCGCTGGCGCACCTGCTCGCCTCGGACTGCCTGCTGACTCTGGAGGACCGTCAAGCCGTACTCGAGGAACGCGACCCGGTGGATCGGTTGCATCTGGTGCGCACGCTACTGGTGCGGGAGGCGGTGTTCCTGCGGATGCTGCGAGCGGTACCGGTACCGCTGGACCAGTTCGCCGAGAAGGTCAGCCGCAACTGAGGTCGTCGCTGCCGTTCCAGGCGGTCGTGATGCAGTAGGTGACCGCGACGCCGAAGGGCTGGGTGACGATCACCCAAGCCGACTGGAGCACCGGGGGGCGCGGGAACGGCGCGCCGGTGCTCGCCAGGTCGGGGTAGCGGGCGGCGACCAGCCACAGCCCGGTACGCATCGCGAGCCACCCCGCGACCACCGAGCCGAGCACCGCGGCGAGCAGCACCAGGGGGCCGCGGCGCCGCCGGAGCAGCCACAGCGCCGCGCCCGTGAGCACTCCGGCGGCCAGCCCGAGCAGCACGAAGGTCGCCATGTCGTCGAAGGGGTGCTCGTCTTGCCCGACGAAGGGCAGCACTGCACCTGGCATGGCGGAGCGCGCAACGAACTCCGCCGGCGCGAGCCACGCCCACAGCACCCCCAGCGGCAGCCCCATCGCTCCCACCACCCCCACCACCCCCACTGCAGCCACCACATCCCCCCTCCCCACCGGACCCTCCACCCCGGGTGGCGAATCGCATTCAGCGGGCTGAGCGGGGCTATCGAGCATCGGATAGCCCCGCTCAGCCCGCTGAACGACATGTCGGCCTCATGAGGGATGAGTCTGCCGTATGGGAGGCGGGGGCTTAGTTGTCGGTGGCGTCCTCGATCCAGTCGACGATATAGCTCACCTGCTGCTCACCAGGTCGGCCTGCTCGGGTGAGACCACGATGTACCTGCCCTGCGAGTCCGTGATCGTCACATCCGGCATGCGCAGGGCGATGGTCACCGGCCCCTTGCCGCCCTGCGCCGGGATCTCCCAGGTCTTCTCGACCACGGTCTCGTTCATGATCTTGCGTTCGATGTCCACTCGGTCCATGCCGGAACCGTCGAACGTTGCAAGTACTGCAAGTAATCATCTGATCGAGTGATTGGATCGGCGTTACGCACCGTGCATAGTGCACACTCGGTAACCCCATACCTCGGTCCAGTTCCGCCAGGTCGCCACCGAGCTGCGCACGTTACGCGAGCAGGCGGGACTGTCCGGCGCGGAGGTGCCAAGCGGCTGGGCATATCGCCCAGCAAGATCAGCCGGATCGAGACCGGCAACAGCGGCCTGCAGATCGAGGACGTCGCCGCGCTGCTGGGCCTCTACCAGGTGTCCGCCACCACCCGCGACGAGCTGCTGGACCTGGTGCGCCGCTCCGAGGAGCGCGGCTGGTGGACCCGCCAGCCAGGCCTGCCCCAGCTGTGGCGCAACCTGATCGACTTCGAGGCCCAGGCCACCCGAGTCCAGAACTACGAGGCACTTGTGGTGCCAGGGCTGCTGCAGACCGCAGAGTATGCACGGGCGATCATCCAGGGCATCGCGCCTACGATCTCCGAGGCCGAACTGGACAACCTGGTCGCCGCCCGGATGGCCCGCCAAGCGCTGCTGACCCGGGCCAGCGCCCCACAATTCTTCGCAGTGGTGGACGAGGGTGCGCTGCGCCGTCCGGTCGGCGAGCCGGGGGTGATGCACCGGCAGCTGCACCATCTGCTGGGCGCGGCCGAGCAACCCCACGTGACACTGCGGGTGGTACCACTGGCAGCCGGCGCGTACGCCGGGCTGCGCGGGCCGTTCGTCATCCTGGAGTTCGCCGAGGAACCGGCGCTTGTCCACGTGGAGAACCACGGCACCTGCCTGTTCCTAGAGGAAGAGGCCGATCTGGCCGCCTACCGGCTGGTCCTGGGGACTATCCTGCATGCAGCCCTTGCACCCGCTGCAACGGTCGAGCTGATCACCCGGATCGCCACCGAACTCAGCTGAGTCCGCGGTGCGCGAAAGGCCGCACGACCATGGGAGAGGAGCCCGGGATGCCTGCGCTGGACCTCAGCGGTGCCCGCTGGCGCAAGAGCAGCCGCAGCACCGATAAGTCCAACTGCGTCGAGGTAACCGTCCTCAGCGCCGCCGTCGCGGTGCGCGACTCCAAGAACCCGACCGGCACCGTACTGGCCGTCCCCCCACCCGCCTGGACCGCCTTCACCACCGCCGCGCGCGCCGACAAGCTCTCCTGAGCCAGGGAAAATCCGGCACCGGACGCTCCAGCGGGCTCCGGAACCTGCCCAGCGAGCGCTCGGACTCGATCTTCCGACCGCCACCACCAGGCCTGTCTAGACGTCGAGGGTGAGCACACTCTGGAGCGAGCGGCGAGCCTGATCTTGAGTGCTCTCAGTGCAACAGTGGAGTCGATCATAAACGACGAGACCCACCAGGACACACCTCAGCCCACCATCTGCGCAAGCCTCGTCACGGGACCACTCCGCGCCCGCTCCACCTCGAACACTCTGCATGCGGCTGCCTACCGACTGATGCTGATGGGTGCCCCGCAGGTAGCCTTGCACCTCCCGCAGTGATCGAGCTGATCGCCCCCATCGCCGCTGGACTGGACCGACGGACCGCTCAGTCCAGCTAATGTCGTGACGAGAGCCGGGGAATAGTATCACCGTGAGTGAGCACGGCGGGTCCGGGGTGCCGGTACCGTCATCGGCGGGTGGGGCTGCCGAGAACCTCGACGCGCTGCTCACCCCGCCGACGTCGGGGCCGGTGCCGATGCGGGACCTGGCCTCGATCTTGCTCGACCCCACCCAACACTTCCAGCTCGACCTGGATCAAGCCCCGCAAGCGATCGCCACCGTCCGGTACGCCGCCCGCGAAATACGGAAACTGATGGACGAAGCCCGCCAGTTGGGTGAGATTGAGCCACCGGGGCTTGACGCGGTCAGCATCAACGCGTCGAAAGAGATCAGCAAGTGGGCGATCAGCGAGTAGCCGGGCTCGTTCCGCGTGGCGATGAAGTCCGGCGCGATCCAGCTGGAGAAGGCAGCCGACGCGCTGGAGCGATCGCTGCGGATTCACCGGCAGACCGACGAGGCCAACGCCGCGCGGACGACACAAGCTGCAACTTCGTTGTCGCCGCCGCCGAGAAACAGGCGCTAGACGTCCGGTTCACGTCGCTGCGGCAGGGGCTTGAAGAACCGTGCGGGCCAGCGAGGGCGCTCGCGGAGGCCGTCATCGGCAACCTGCCACCGCGTACCGGCTGACACTGGGCCGTCTTCGCCACCGCCGTGCGCACCGGCGATGTGGGCTGAGTCGGAAGCGCATTCCCCGCAACGTCAACGCCGGCCGTCCCGACGCAACGGCTAGGATCGCCCCTATGCCAGCGTCCGGCGATGACATCGAGACCCGCCTGACCATCGTCGAGCGCGATGTCGCCCAGCTCCGCGAGCAGACCGCGCTCGCCAGCTCTGACGCCGCCGCCGCTCGCGTAATGGCGGCCGGTGCCGACCATGACGTCTCGGAGGTCCGCGCCGAGCTGCGCGCCCACACCAGGGCCCTCAACGCCCTGCGGGAGACCCAGCTCGAGCAGGGCCGAGAGATGCGTGAGGGTTTCGCCGAGCAGAGCCGGCGAATCGACGAGCAGAGCCAGCGGTTCGCCGAACAGGGCCGCGAGATGCGTGAGGGCTTCGCCACAATGGCCACCGGCATGGCACGGATCACCGCACTGCTCACGAACCTCGGAGAGTCAGAGGGACTCAAGTAGGGCGGTCAGCGGAACCGGGGTTCCTTCATCAGGGCCTCGCTCTCGAGCTTGTGCACCCGCTCGTCGTGGCCGATCTGCCGGAACACGTCCGCGAGTGAGGCGAAGTGACCGAAGTCGTCATCGAACTCGGATCCGAATGGTTCGCTCTCCCACTCGGGATGCTCGGCGACCATTGTCATGTACTCGTGCTCCGCGTGGTCCTCGAAGTCGGCGTTGAGACGGTATGACCAGCTCGGGCGCACCACGAAGAGCAACCACGACAACTGATAGTAGACGAATGCAACCGCCTGTGGTAACCAGAAGAACTTGATCTGTGGCTGCGGTAGTCCGGCTCTCGCGATCAGCTCTTCGATGACGAGCAGGTGGAACATCTCGTTGTCCTGCTGCGCGCGGGACGCGGCGACACGCTCGTGTATGCGCCGGGCCATGCCTGTGCGCGTATGCACATGGGTGATGGCGATGAAGGCGATCTGTTCCCAGGCCTGGTAAGGAACGCGGGCGACCAGCTCGAGGACCTTGAACTTGCTGAGCGTACGAGGTTTGCCGTACACCGCGTCGAGCAGCGTGAACAGGATCCGCGCGGCGGTTCCGTACCGTCGCCGAGGCTCCTCGAGGGTCCGGGACTGGGCTCGTCGCAGCTCCTCGTGCGTGAGCCGCGGCAGCCGCCCCGAGGCGGCCGGGCTCGTGGTCTCCTCGCCGGCCATCACGATCCCTCCCTGGCACCCAGGCTAACGGGTTTGTGACGGGTGGGCGCGGTGACGCTCACCGCGCCCACCGCCGATCAACGGGCGGGGCTGACGGCCTCGATGTTGGCGATGGTGAAGTCGCGTTGGGCGTTGTGGAGGTGGCACCAGGAGCCGAGCCATTTGCCGTAGAGCTGTTGCGGCCGGATCGCCCGGGTGCTGCGGCTGCCGTTCTTGTCACGGTAGGTGATGAGCACGTCGTTCTGGTGGTCCACGGCGTCGGACAGCAGCTCCAGCTCAGCGTCGTCGAGGTGACCGTTGAGCTGCGCCAACAGCTCGAAGGTGGCCGAGTCCGCGACGGCCCCCATGGTCGCGCCCTGTGGGTCGGCGGCGAGCCTCCGGGCCAGCTCGGTGGCGGACAGCGTGGATCGCGGCCGCGTGATGACCGCGCGATCGGGTGCCGACGCCTGGTGGTCGGGACGGGCCTCGACGATCACCGTGCCTTGGGCGTCCTCAGCCATCGGGGACAGGTCGACCTCGCGCAGGCGTCTCAGTACCTCGTCGAGACTGGAGGGGCTGGACAGGACGGTAGGGGCGAGCCGGCTGAGGTGCAGCTTGCTGAGAGACCGGGTGTGCAGGATCTCGGTGATCAGGGCCTCCTCGGCGATAACGCAGGAGCGCATCCCCCGCACCCGGACCTGCCCATGCCGGCGGGCCACGTCAGTGATCAGATATTCCAGTGGCTGGGGGACCGGCCGGGCCGAGATGGCGGCCAGCTCGGTGCGCAGGTCCTGGGCGCTCCATCCGGAGTCGAGCGCGGCCCGGACACTGGCCGGGGTGAACCGCCAGGTTCTGGCGGCCCCGTGGGCCTCGGCGACGGCCGCGGCGTTCAGCAGCCGCGACACGGCCATGCTCGGCTGACCGGAGACCACTGCCGTGAGGTCCGACTGCAGGATCACGCTGCACGGGGTCTCGGGGAGCAGCGTGGCGCACCGCCGGGCCAGCTCCGCCACCGCGTCCTCCGGCGCGGACCCGGCCACGGCCAGCAGATGCTCTCCGAGCTCCGACACCCCGTCAGTGGCGATCACCCCGAGCAACTCGGCTTCGCGGACGGCGGCGGCCACCTTGACCGCCCGTTGCTCGGCGTCGTAGCCGTGCAGTGGGAAGAACCAGTCGATCTCCTTGGTCGCCGCGTTCACCGACGCGCCCGACCGGGCGGCCGACAACAGCGCACGCCGTAGGAGCCCGGCGCCCGAGGCCAGGGGTAGCGGCGGCGGATGTTCCTTGTCCCCGTGGGTCTCCCGGCTGGTCGGCGCGTGCTCGAGCCGGAACCACGCGTCGGCCAGGACGGCCCACTGCCGGCCGGGTTCCCCGGCACGCCACTGCGCATAGGCCTGCGTCGGGGCGTACCCGGCGTCGGCTAGGCCGAGCAGGTCGGCGGCGTAGGCCAGGTCGATCCACAACACCAGGACGTCCTCGGGGATCGACAGCCGTTTGGCCAGCCGGGCCCGTTCCCGAGGTCCGACCCCACCCTTCTTCAGCGCCGCGATCGACGCCGCGCCCGCCTCGTCCAGCAGGGTGGTCACCCCCCGGAGTGCCTCCTGGGCGGCGGCCTGCCCGGCCCGGCGCACCGCCGTCTCCTCGACACCGGCGGGGGGGATGTCCGGGCGCCCGGTGAGCGTCAGCTCGCGTTCGGACAGCCACGCGGCGACCGCCACCTCCCTGGGCAGCTCAGGCTGGTGGTTGACGGGCAGCACCAGTCCCGCCGAGATCAGCAGCTCGGTCGGGTCACGGTCACCGGCACCGCGCGGCCGGCGGTAGCCGAACCCTGAGTAGTAGTCGTGATAGCCGCGCCGGAGCTCGCCCAGCCGGTCCTTGGCCGGTCCCGGCAGCCCAGCGATCACCTTAGTCAGCAGCGGTAGATCCGCCATCAACTCAGCCAGCCGGGCCGCCAGCTCGGGCTTGCGCAGGCCGTCTGTGACGGTACCGAACGCGCTGAGCGCCGCGCGCAGGTTCTCCGCCAGGACCGCCCCCGCGATCTTCACCACCGGCCGGCCACCACCGATCTGCGCCGACCAGTGCGCCTCCAGCCGCTCCGGCAGGCACAGCGCCCCGGAGCTGTCCCAGGCCAGCCCCCGCCCGCACAGCTCGGCCACCGCGTCACGCACCACCCGCTCCGAGGCACCCAGCAGCCGCGCGAGACCCGGCACCCTCGCCGAGGAGCCAAGCGCAACGATGGCCTGCCCGACGATGACCATGTCCCGGTTCACCGTGCGCAACGCCGCACCCAGCGAATCCGCGCCGCCCAGCCGCTGCGCGAGCTGGCTGAAACCCCGCGGAACCGGCTGCATCAGGACATCCGGACGCGCCTGGAGCAACGCGGTCAGCGCCGTCTCACCCAGACCGGACAGGTACTCAGCAAACGACGCCGAGGCGGATGCCGTCAAGACAAATGATCTTGTACTCACGTCCGTCATTCTGCCGTCAGGCCACTGAGGGATTCGCACCGGCGGTCACTTCCGACGGTGGGCGACCACCGATGGGCGAAAGCCGGTGGACACCGCGGCAGCCGGCCGTGAGGGTGGCGCAATGGAACGCTTAGTCGACATCTCCGCCGACACGCGTCTGTGGGTGCAGGAGATCGGTGACCTCGACACCTCACCGCTGCTGCTCATCATGGGAGCGAACGCGTCAAGCATGACCTGGCCCGACGCGCTCGTGCACACGCTGGCCGCACACCACCGCGTCATCCGCTATGACCACCGCGACACGGGCCGCTCGAGCTGGGCCTTCGACGAGCACCCGTATGCGGTGAGCGAGCTGGCCGAGGACGCGGTCGCGATCCTCGATGCTCTCGATGTCGAGCGGGCTCACGTCGTCGGCATGTCGATGGGCGGTGTGCTCGTACAGCTGCTGCTGCTCGATCACCCGGATCGGCTGCGCAGCGCCACCGTGATCGTCACCGCCGCGCTGGGCGCCGGACTCGCGGCCGACCCTTACGATGACAAGGCCCCAGCGCTACCGGGACCCGACCCGGGACTGGTGCGGCTGTGGCGGCACCTCTCCGATTCCCGCAGCCGCGAGGAGGAGCTAGCCTGGCGGGTCGAGCACTGGCGGATTCTCGCCGGCTCCGCGCTGCCGTTTCACGCCGAGGAGTTCCGCCGGCTCGAAGAGCGGGTCATAGATCACGCTGGGCGCCACGACAACCCGGCCGCGCACGCCCGCGCCGCGGCGACCGGCTTCAACCGCGCGGCTGAGCTCGCCTGCGTGCGCACACCGACGTTGGTCATCGAGGGGCCCGAGGATCCCGTCAACCCCCCACCGCACTCCAGCCACCTCACCCGGCTCATCCCTACCGCACGGCTGGTCACGGTGCCGGGCATGGGTCACGCGCTGAGCGCCACGGTCGTGGGTCCGGTCTGTCAGGCGATCCTCGCGCACACCGGCTCGTAGCCCGCTCAGTATTGGCGGCGCAGCACGAGCATGGCCCTGGCCTGCATGCGCAGCTTGCCACCCGCCACGGCGTCGCGCTGCTTGCGTCGAGCGTGGGCCAGCAGCGGGTCGGTGGTGTCCACGACGATCTCCCAGCTCCGGCCGTATGCCGAGTCAGGCAGAGTGAAGGCGAGCGGCCGGTGGTGGGCATTGACCAGGAGCAGGAAGGAGTCGTCGATGATTCGTTCGCCGAGGTCGTCGTGTTCGGGAATGCCCCGGCCGTTGAGGAAGATCCCGACGGTCTTGGCGGGCCCGGCGTTCCAGTCCTCCTCGCACATCTGCCGACCGTCGGGGCGCAGCCAGGCGATGTCCTCGATGTTGGAGCCGCGGATCGGGCGGCCCTGGAAGAACCGGCGGCGGCGGAACACCGGGTGAGCGGCGCGCAGCCGGGTGAGCCGGGCGACGAACTCGGTGAGGACCTCGTTCTGCCGAGCATCGTCCCAGTCGATCCAGCTGGTCTTACCGTCCTGGCAGTAGACGTTGTTGTTGCCGTGCTGGGTGCGGCCCAGCTCGTCCCCGTGCGCGAGCATCGGAACGCCTTGGGAAAGTAACAGGGTGGTCAACAGGTTGCGTTTCTGACGTTCCCGCAGCGCGATGATCCTGCCGTCCTCCGTGGGGCCCTCAACACCGCAGTTCCACGAACGGTTGTGGCTCTCGCCGTCGCGGTTACCCTCACCGTTGTCCTCGTTGTGCTTGTGGTTGTAGGACACCAGGTCGTTCAACGTGAACCCGTCGTGCGCGGTCACAAAGTTGATCGAGGCGATGGGACGGCGGTTGTCGGACTCGTAGAGGTCCGACGAGCCGGTGAACCGGGAGGCGAACTCGGCCAGCGTGGCCGGTTCGCCGCGCCAGAAGTCGCGCACGGTGTCGCGGTACTTGCCGTTCCACTCCGTCCACAGTGGGGGGAAGCCACCGACCTGGTAGCCGCCCTCGCCGACGTCCCATGGTTCAGCGATCAGCTTGACCTGGCTGACCACCGGGTCCTGGTTGACCAGGTCGAAGAACGCCGACAGCCGGTCCACCTCATGGAACTCCCTGGCCAGGGTGGCCGCAAGGTCGAAGCGGAACCCGTCGACGTGCATGTCGAGTACCCAGTACCGCAGCGAATCCATGATCAACCGCAGCGACTCGTGGTGCCGGACGTTGAGGCTGTTCCCGGTGCCGGTGGTGTCGTAGTAGTGCTTCGGGTCGCCCTCGACCAGCCGATAGTAGGCCGGGTTGTCGATACCCCGGAACGACAGCGTCGGCCCGAGATGGTTGCCCTCGGCGGTGTGGTTGTACACCACGTCGAGGATGACCTCGATCCCCGCCCGGTGCAGTGAACGGACCATGGCCTTGAACTCCTGCACCTGCTCACCCCGAGTGCCGAAACAGGCGTAGTCGTTGTGCGGGGCGAAGAAGCCGATGGTGTTGTAACCCCAGTAGTTGGACAGCCCGCGCTCGGCGAGTGTGGAGTCGTGCACGAACTGGTGCACCGGCATCAGCTCGACCGCTGTCACCCCGAGCTCGCGGAAGTGCTTGATCATGACCGGATGGGCGAGGCCGGCGTAGGTGCCGCGGACGTCATCGGGGATCCGCGGGTGGCGCATCGTCATGCCCTTGACGTGCGCCTCGTAGATCACCGTCTCGTGATAGGGGATCCGCAGCGGCCGGTCGTCGACCCAGTCGAAGAAGGGGTTGATCACCACCGAGGTCATCGCGTAGGGCGCGGAGTCGGCGTCGTTGTAGGAGTCCGGGTCACCGAACCGGTAGGCGAACAGCGCCTCGTTCCACTCGATGCGACCGTCGATCGCCTTGGCGTACGGGTCGAGCAGCAGCTTGCTCGGGTTGCACCGCAGACCCGCCGCCGGGTCGTAGCGGCCGTGCACCCGGTAGCCGTAGCGCTGACCGGGGCCGACCCGCGGCAGGTAGCCGTGCCAGACCAGGCCGTCACGTTCAGGCAGCGCGAGCCGCGTCTCGGCGCCCTCGTCGGTGAGCAGGCACAGCTCGATCCGTTCCGCGGCCTCGGAGAAGATCGAGAAGTTGGTGCCGCCGCCGTCATAGGTCGCGCCCAGCGGATAGGGCGAGCCAGGCCAGATGTCCACAAACCCTCCCGCGAGATCCACACTGTTCCTACGGCGTGACGCAGCCGCCCGGCGATGCCTTTGTATCCTCTACGTACAGTGTTCGCCACCTCAAGCGTTCGCCATCGCGGCGCAGCACCCCGGCGAGGACTGTGGCGAAGATCGTTTGAGCTGCCCGGTCAGCGGGCAGTCCGTAGCATGGCAGGCGAAGTGGTCCGGATCCGCCGGGTCTACGACGAGGCGAGCGCCGAGGACGGCACGCGAGTGCTCGTCGACCGGATATGGCCCCGAGGGCTGGCCAAGGAGGCGGCCCACCTGGACGACTGGGTCAAAGACGTCGCCCCGTCCACCGAGCTCCGCAAGTGGTATGCCCACGACCCAGCGAAGTTCTCGCGGTTCCGCGGCCGCTACCGCGCTGAGCTTGAGACACCGGCCGGCCGGCGGGCGGTGGCGCAGCTGCGCGAGCTGGCGGCAGACCGGCCGCTGACCCTGCTCACCGCGAGCAGAGACCTCGATCACAGCCAGGCCGCGGTGCTCGCTGAAGTGCTCAAGGAGCCCTGATGGCCACACCCGGACTCGACGAAGGCGGCGAGCCCGCCTGCCGGCTACCTCGAGTCTGCCCCTCCTGCGGCCGGCTCGCCGAGCGGGACCCACCCACCGACTGCGCCCACTGCGGCACCGAGATCCCCGGCGACCAGCCCTGGCCCAGCCGGCCGGTCACCTCGTGACCGGCGCGCCGAGCAGGCGCTCGATGGCGGCCAGCTTGATGCACATGACCAGCCCGTCCAACGCCTCGCCCAGCTCCGAGAGGGGCGGATAGGTGGGCGCAAGCCGGATCACCCGGTCCTCGGGGTCCTTGCCGTACGGGAACGGCGCGCCGGCCGCGGTCAGCGCGATGCCAGCGCCGGCGGCCAGCTCGACAACCCGGCCGGCGCAGCCGTCCAGCACGTCGAGGGTGACGAAGTAGCCGCCCTCGGGCACGGTCCAGGTCACCACCCCGCTGTCGCCGAGCCGGCTGGCCAGCGCGCGCTGGACGAGATCGAACTTCGGCTTGAGCAGCGCGCGGTGCCGGTCCATGTGGGCGTGCACGCCGGCCGCGGTCTGCAGAAACCGCGCATGCCGCAGCTGGTTGACCTTGTCCGGGCCGACCGTACGCTTGGCCAGGTGCCCGATCAGCCAGTCCACGTTGGCCGGGGACGCTCCGTAGAAGGCCACCCCACCGCCGGCAAACGTGATCTTCGACGTGGAGCCGAACACGAACGGCCGGTCGGCGTGACCCGCGGCGGTGGCCAGCCGCAGGATGTCGGCGACCTCGTGGCGGCCCTCGGTCAGATGGTGCACGGCGTAGGCGTTGTCCCAGAAGATCCGGAAGTCGGCGGCGGCGGTGCGCATCCGGGCCAACCGACCGACGGTCTCCTCGGAGTACCGGATGCCGGAGGGGTTGCTGTACTTGGGCACGCACCAGATCCCCTTGACCCTGGCGTCCGCCGCGACAAGCCGCTGGACCTCGTCCATGTCCGGACCGGTCGCGTTCATCGGCACCGGGATCATCTCGATCCCCAGCTTCTCGCACAACGCGAAGTGCCGGTCGTAGCCAGGCACCGGACACAGGAACGCCGTCCCAGTGCCCAGCCCCCACGGCCGCGCCAACCCGGGCACCCCGAACAGCACGGCGTGCACCAGACACTCGTGCATCAGCTCCAGACTGGAGTTACCGAAGGCGACCAGCTGCTCGACGGGCACCTGGAGCAGTTCGCCGAAGATCTCGCGCAGCTCCACCAGCCCGCGCAGGCCTCCGTAGTTGCGGGTGTCGGTGCCGTCGCCGGCCAGGTGCTTGCCGGCTCCTGGCAGCTCCAGCAGCGGCGCGGCCAGGTCCAGCTGCTCAGCCGAGGGCTTGCCCCTGGTCAGGTCGAGTACGAGCCCCCGCGCTTGCAGCGCCTCGTACTCGCCGTACAGGTCGTCGCGGTACCGGGTCAGTTCGCTGGTAGACAGCCGGGTCAGGTTCACGTCTACATCATCCTTGGTCTGACCCGAGAACCGGAGCGGGCGTCAGCTCCGGCGGTGCGTGGTCGGTCGTCAGGCGGTGGTTGGGTTCTCAGCCGACGGACCGGCGTCCGCTAGTCTCGACAGCCAACCACCACGTGGACAAGCTCATCAGGGAAGGCCGACGCCATGACCACGCGTTCCGGTAACGAGCGGCATCAGTTCGCGAGGTACATGTCTTCGCCGAGCTCGTCGTTCACCGAGCTACTGGCGGAGCACCATCCGGATGCGCTGCCCTGGTCACGCGCGTCCGGGTCCATGGCGTCGAACGAGACACCACACGGCACGACCATTGTCGCACTCCGGTTCGCGGACGGCGTGATCATGGCCGGCGACCGACAGGTGACCAGCGGCACGAGGATCAGCTACCGGTACGGTGAAAAGGTCTACACGGCCGACAACTCATCCTGTATCGGTGTCGCCGGTGTCGCCGGGCTGGCCTTCGAGATGGCGCGGCTTTTCCAGGTCGAGCTCCTGCACTACGAAAAAATCGAAGGCGTTCAGCTCTCCCTCAAGGGTAAGGCGAACAAGCTCGCCGGAATGATTCGGAACAACCTCGAGATGGCCATGCAGGGATTGGTCGCGGTGCCGATCTACGCCGGTTATGACGCCGATTCCGGCGTCGGCCAGATCTTCAGCTACGATGCGGTGGGTGGCATGAGCGAAGAGCACGTGGGGTACCACTCGATCGGTTCTGGTTCGTTCTTCGCGCTCGGCAGCCTGAAGAAACTGTACGACGCGAGCCTCGGCGAACAGGACGCGGTCACGGTCGCCCTGGAAGCTCTGTATGACGCGGCCGAAGACGATACCGCGACCATGGGACCGGATCTGGCCCGCGAGATCTACCCTGTCGTGCACGTCGTGACCGCCGAGGGAGACCGTACCCTGTCCGATGCGGAAACCGGTGCCATCGCCCGGCGCATCGTCGAACGGCGACAGAGCGAGCCGAACGGCCCCAGGGCGACCGTCGGGCCGTGAGCCCGCACGTGTCACACCACGGACCCGCCTTCCCCGACGTTGGACCACGGCACCACATCATGGCTCATGGCGCCACACAGCGGTCATGCCCTCGCTGCGCAGCCATATCCTGTCCAGTCGTCTGCGGTGGTAACGCTGCAGGCAGCTCCCTGAGGCCTCCGGTGAGTAGACGTCGAAGACGTCGCCCCGCCGGCCGTGGACCAGGACCGCGTGACAGTCGACCTCGCCCCGGTCGTTGTCGAGGGAGACCCACACAAGGCGGCCCCGGTCCAGGGCACCGCGGATATCGGCGAGCGTGGGCTGACGGTGCTCAGTTCGCATCCTGGCGCCGAAGGCGCTCAGCTCGTGCGCCGCGCGGCACTCCCGGCGGTGCCGCTCCAGCCGATGCTGTGTCCAGTACTCCTCCCATGAGGGGCCCCACTCCCGGCGGTAGTAGCACCTCAGGTAACCGACGCCCTCCCGCAGGAACCGCTCAGGCTCATAGGCACCCACCATGTGCAGGGACAAGCCTTGCTGGAGCAGCAGACGCCGGGCCGCGACACGCTGCGCGCCGCAGCCCGGCTCCCGACCAACCTCGCGGTCAACCCACCGCGTGTCCAGGGTATCGGTGATCCCTGACATATACAGAACGTTCGCGGCGACACAGGTCAAGCATGAACTGTCGTCCACCTGAGGCAGGTCCAGCGGTTCTCGCCGGCGCCTGAGGACGGTCACGGCACGATCCCCACACGTAGTTGTACCCTCACCACCTGTGGACCTTCACCACCTTGAACCAGGCCGTCGGCAACCCTGGTCATGACGCGTTATCGAGCAGAACTGATCGTAGGGCGAGGCGCCGCAAAACTCACGTTCTGCGCGAGTGCGAGACCGCTGGAGTAGTTGACCGTGTTGGTGGCGCGGCGCATGTAGGCGCGCCAGGAGTCGGACCCGGACTCGCGTCCTCCCCCGGTCGCCTTCTCCCCGCCGAAGGCACCACCGATCTCCGCACCGGAGGTGCCGATGTTGACGTTGGCGATTCCGCAGTCCGACCCGTCAGCCGCCAGGAAACGTTCGGCCTCCTGTTGGTCCCGGGTGAAGATGCTCGACGACAGTCCCTGCGGGACGGCGTTGTTCAGCTCGATCGCTTTGTCGAGGCTGTCGTAGGTCAGTATGTAGAGCAGGGGGGCGAAGGTCTCCTCGCAGACAACGTCGGTCTGGTCAGTCATCAGAACGATCGCCGGATCGACGTAGCTCGCGCCCGGTGCGCCCGGTGTGGACCGGCGTGTGCCGCCGACGAGGAGCTTGCCGCCGTCGCGCTGAGCGCGAGCGAGCGCGCCCTGCATGGCGCCGTACGCCGCGGCAGAGATCAGCGGCCCGACCAAGGTCCGGTCGTCGAACGGGTCGCCGATGGACAGTGCCCCATACACGGAGACCAGTCGCTCGACCAGAGCATCAGCGACATCGTTGTGCACGATGAGTCTGCGTAGTGTGGTACACCGCTGTCCGGCGGTACCCACGGCAGAGAACACGATGCCGTTCGTGGCGAGGTCCAGGTCGGCCGAGGGCGTGATGACGGTGGCGTTGTTACCCCCCAGCTCCAGCAGGGTGCGGCCGAACCGCGCGGCGACACGGCCCACAACCTCCCGGCCCATCCGGGTGGACCCGGTCGCGCTGACCAGGGCCACCCGCGGGTCATCAACGACCTGCCGGCCGATCGCACGGCCGGCCAGCAGCAGGCGGTGCACATCGACCGGCGCGCCGACGTCCTCGGCTGCCCGCGCGAGCAGACGGGCCGAGGCGAGGGAGACCAGTGGCGTGAGCTCGGACGGCTTCCACACCACGGTGTCGCCACACACCAGAGCGACGGCCGTGTTCCACGACCACACCGCGGCGGGGAAGTTGAACGCCGAGATGACGCCGACGACGCCGAGCGGGTGCCAGGTTTCGGCCAGGCGATGGCCGGGACGCTCGGACGCGATGGTGCGGCCGTACAGCTGTCGAGACAGCCCGACGGCGAACTCGCAGATATCGATCATCTCCTGGACTTCACCCAGTGCCTCGGAGTGGATTTTGCCCGTTTCGATAGTGATCAGATCGGCCAGGTCACCGTGGTGCGCGCGGATCAGCTCGCCAAGCCTGCGCACGAGCTCACTGCGGCGTGGCGGCGGCGTGGTACGCCAACGGAGAAAGGCCGCGTGGGCCGCGGCGATGGACGCATCCGTTTCAGTGGTGGTCGTCGCCCTGAGCCCGAGAAGTCGCTCCCCGGTGATCGGCGAGCGCACGGCGAGATCGGTCCCCTCGTCCAGCACAACGCCGATCCGTGCCAGACCCGCATAGGCCCGCTCGGTCAGTACGACCGTAGTCGGCAGGGAACCTGCGAGTGCGGTCATGATGTTCCCTTCATCTCCGCGAATGGTCGGTGGCCTCACCGAAGCTTGCGGTCACAGCGGGCGGTGATGGCCGGCCGGTCGCCACGGCACTACTCGCTTGATCTTGCCGCTGACCCGGTCCGGTAACAAAGCGGCAACCCGCTCGACCGTGACCCCTACGCCGGCGTCGCAACCTGCCGCGGCCAGCCGGCTGACAACGGCGTCCCGCAACGTCGTACCCGTGGCGGCGGCCGCAGCGCTGGACGGCTCGTATCGGACGAGGAGCGACTCCGGCCCGGTCTGCACCACCTGGTACTGGCGAACTCCCGGCACCACGACGGACCACAGCGGCAGCTCAGGCAGCTCGACCGTCCCACCGGAGCACCGCAGCCGCAACACCGTGGTGTCCCGCCCGTGCGGGAAGCTCAGCCGCGTCAGCTCGGCGTCCCGCCAGCTCGCCACGTCGCCGACCCGGTAGCGGATCAACGGCAGCACATCCCGGTAAAGAGTGCTCACCACGACCCGGCCGGGCACCCCCGGCTCGGTCACCGGCATGCCGCCGACGTCGAGCAGCTCCACCAAGTGTAGGTCGTCGTACACTGTCAGCTCGTCGACGGTCGCGTCTTCCTGGTACCCGATGGGCCCGGTCTCCACGGTGGAGTAACTGTTGTGCGGTGGCGATCCCCAGCCGGCCGTGATCTCCCGCCGTTGCTCCGGCTGCAGTGCCTCCCCCACGCTCAGCAGGTGCGCCGCGGGCAACGCGACACCCCGCTCCGCCGCCGCCTCGGCCAGCGCGCGCAGCACGTGCGGCCGGGTCAGCACCACGTCAGGCCTGTGTTCGAGGACCACGTCGAGCAACGACTCCGGCGCGGCGAACACGTCGGCGAGTACCACGTCGAGATGCCCGCCGAGGTAGTACATCCAGGCGTTCCCGCCGTTGTGTCGATCGATCAGGCCGATGTAGAGCAGCCGCTCAGCGTCGGGGCGCGCCCCGCGCACTCCTCGCGCGACGAACGCCTCGAGGCTGCGACCGAAATCCCGTACGTGATGCAGTACCGGCAGCGGTTCATCGGACGAGCCGGACGAGCTGAACGCCAGATGGTAGGTATCCAACCTGCTACCCAGGCGGAACGGCCGGCCGGCGAACTCGGCTACTTCCGCCCTGCTCACCCCGGTTCCGGCAGCGAAATCGTCGAACCACGCGGCGAGGTGCCGCTTCTCCAACACCGGCACCTGCGTTGAAGCCGGCGAGGCCTCCCCATACAACCGCGCGTACCCGGGATTTTCCCCACGCAGCCGCCGAGCCCGTGTACGGACGGCGCGTTCGGCGCACCGACGCCGCTGCGCGGTGGGGACTGCGGCGAGTTCCGCCCGGTACGCTCGCTGCCTGGCGAACCCCTCGGCGACCAGCTCCTCCATCGAGCTCCGACCCGCCGTCCACTGCGCGGTCATCATCTTTGTGCCACCATCGCATAGCCCTCGGTAGTTCCATGCCGAACCGCCGGTGCCGGCAGTCCGACCTTGTAAAGTTCAGCCCGCGCGTGCGTGTCGATGGCTGAGATCCAGGTCTCCACCGAGTCACGCGCCGTGGGCGGCGCCGCCATCGCCGCGTACACCGGCCGTTGTCGGCAGCCGTACTTGCGCTTGATGTAGTACGTGCTGCGGCCGAAGTTCACTTGCTTCCGGCCGTTTTCCACAGTGAACCGGATCAGCTCGGAGTACAGGTAGTTGTACTGACCGAACTCCTCGAGCGAGTCGTAGTCGAAGCCGATGCACCACGGCGCTACCTCGCCTCCGGCGTCGAGGGCGAGGCAGCTCAACACCGGCTTCCCGCGGCCATACACCGTGACCGTCACCGCTGCGGGACCGAACTCCTTCACCACCGCGGCAAGGAAGCCCACATCGAAGAAGACCGGGCTGCCGTGGCGTTCCGCGGTCCGGCGCACCATCGACGCCAGCAGGTCGAGATCCGCGTCACCGCGCCGCACCTCGGCGGTGACACCGGCCCGCTCGCTACGTCGGATGCCCTTCACGATGTTGCGGCGCTTGGGCCCCGGCAGGTGCGCGAGGTAGCCCGCGAAGCTGTCCCACGGTGTATCGAGGAGGTTGGTGCAGGACAGCAGACCGGTGGTGAACCCGTGCTGACACAGCTCAGCGAGCAACGGCGAGCTCTCGGGTACCAAAGGGAAGGCCAGGATCTGGTCGGCGGCCTCGCCCTGCCACAGCGCGAGGACTTCCTGGAGCAGCAGCCGGCGTTCGCGTTCGCCCGCCGCGAGGACATCGCTCGACTGGGCGTACATGCTGTGCCCGACGAGCATGGACGCGTCGCCGATACCCGCGCTCACGTAGTGCCGCCGGAACATCTCAAGCTTGGGACACCGACGGGTCAGGTACAGCGGTGCGACACCGAGTACCCGGCCGTCGGCCTCCAGCACGAGGTGACGTGCCTCGACGTCGACCATCGCGGCCGCTTCCACCGACCTCAGCCAAGCATGCCGGTGGTAGACCGAACCGCCGTAGCGCGACACGGCGGTGTCCCACGAGCCGGGGTCTACGTCCCCGATGTCGTGCACCACCCTTACCGTGGTCATGCCTGCTCCCCTCCCGAGCGGGACCAGCCTGCGACCCCATCGGTCCACAAGGGACACTCTCGGAGGTCAGTCCTCGGCGAGCCAGATCCGCCGTAGGTGGCGGTTGCGGTCGGTGTAACCGGTGCGCGAATGGACCATCCGGTGGTTGTTCCAGATCAGCAGCGAGTTCGGCTCGAAGTCGGCCGCGACGTGCGTCTCGTTGAAGAACTCCAGCACGCGCTCCCGGACGTTCAGCAGGAAAGGGTCGTCCCGGTGCGCGACACAGTTGTAGCTGAAGCGCATCACCGGCGACCTGCCCTCGCGCTCTTCGAGCAGCGGGTGCACCGCGGTCTTCCCCAGCCCCATGTCCTGGACACCCGCGCTGGACACGAACGGGAACTTCGTGCTGGCCAGCTTCTCCCGTTCCTCCGCAGTGAGCGTCTCGAGGAACCTGTACAGATCACTCAGGGTGGTCTGCCCACCGCCGTCGGCCGCAGGCACCAGGCACCAGAGTGCGAGGTACTTCGGCGGCAGCCCCAGGAACTCATAACACTCCGTGTGCGGCATCAGCGGCTTGGTGTTGAGCGAGTGGTACAGGTCATCGAATCGTTCCTGTGCTTTGATCGACCAGATCAGCTCGCCGTCGTACTGCGGCATCAGCGGGCCGATCTGGCTCAGGTACTGGACATGGTCGAAGCCCGTCGGCACCCCGTGCAGATACACGTAACCGTGCTCATCGAGCATCTCCTGGAACCTGACCAGGTCAAGGTCGGCGTAGTCGAGCTGGCTCACCACGTTTTGTTCCTGAGTCGAAATCATGAGATCTCACCTTTCTCTTGCATGGAGACGACTAGTGGGTCGGTGTCCGAGTTCCGGTCGGCGCGCCGGCGGAACCAGCCGGTCAGCTGAGACGCGAGCACGATCACAGTCAGCCCGATCAGGGTCAGCACGACCCCGCTCAGCTGCTGCACGGTCAGCGTCTGGTCGAGCGCGACCCAGCTGACCAGCACACCGACCACCGGAACCAGGAGTGAGAACGGCGCGGTGCGGGACGGGCCGACCTGCTGGATGAGCCGGTACCAGGCATAGTTCCCGAAACCGGTCGCCAGCAGGGCGATGTAGAGGATCGCAGCCGCCGTGGTGAACGACATCCCAGTGACCGCCGAGCGCTGACCGGTTTCGAATACACCGGAGATCAGCAGCATCGGCGGGATGACCGCGACCGACTGCCAGACGGTCATGGTCCAAGCCGAGATCTTCCCTGCCTTCTTCAGCACGATGTTCGAGCCCGCCCAGCCCGCGGCGCCGAGGAGCACGCACAGCACGCCGCCCAGAGGCGCCGCACCGCCACCGGACAGAGCGATGAGCACCAGGCCGCTCCCGCTGACGACCAGGCCGGTCCACTGCAGCCTGCCGAAGGACTCCTTGAGGAAGACCCGGGCGAGCAGGATCGTGAACAACGCTTGACTCTGGATCACCGTCGCCGCCACACCGGCACCGACACCAAGGCGCAACCCCATGAACAACCCCGAGAACTGCACGACGCCGTACAGTGCGCCGACCGCCGCGATGTACCGCCACGGCAGGTCGCCTCGGCGGGTGAACGGCAGGAAGACGACAGCGACCACGAGGTACCGCAGCGCCACCAGCAACAACGGCGGGACGTTGGCCACCGCCAGGTCGGCGACGACGAAGTTCGCTCCCCAGATGATCGCGACCAACACTCCGAGGACAATGTTGCCACGCCCCATGAACTCTTGCTCCTTACGACTAGGGCAGATTAGAGAACCCGAGGAAAAAGATCGGTCGAGATGTACTTCAAACCGCTGTCGACGGCGGGAGTGACGATAGTGATGTCACCGCCGTGTTCTCGGGCAACGCGCAACGCTGCGAGGACATTCGCCCCGGTGGAGGTACCGGCGAAGATTCCCTCCTCCACGGCGAGCCGCCGAGCCGTGTCCCGTGCCTCTCCTTCGTCGACCACCAGTGCCGCGTCATAGAGTTCCCTGTCCAACAGCGGCGGCGCGAAGCCGAGCGCGATACCCTCGATGCCATGCGTTCCCGGCTCACCGCCGGAGATCACTGCCGACGTGCTCGGCTCGACCACGTAGACCTTGATTTCCTTGCTGTGGTCCTTGAGCACCCTGGCGACGCCCATCGCGCAGCCTGCCGTGCCGACACTCGCTACGAACGCATCGACGCTTCCACCGGTCTGAGCGAGAATCTCACGCCCCATGGTGCGCTGGCCGACCGCGTTGTCCTTGTTGTTGAACTGATCCGTCCAGTAGGTGCCGTCCGCTTCGGCGAGCCGGCGCGTCCGGTCGATGATCCGCGGCATGAGATCTGGGGTGATCTTGCCGCCGACACTGCGCACGACGACGACCTCGGCGCCCATCGACGTCATCGTGCGGATCTTCTCCTCGCTGAACGCGTCCGAGGTGACGATCCTGAGCTGGTAGCCCTTCACCGCACACACGAACGACAGCGAAGATCCCGTACTGCCACCGGTGTACTCGACGATGGTAGTCTCCGCAGGCCTGATCTCCCCGCGCTTCTCGGCCTCCTCGACCATCGCGAGGGCCATACGGTCCTTATAGCTTCCCGTCGGGTTGAAGTACTCCAGTTTCACCAGGATCCGGGCCCGCAGGCCTGCGGTCAGGCGCTGCAGCGGGACCAGCGGTGTATTCCCAATGGATTGCAGCGCGGTATCAGCGACGGGGCGATAGCCGGGCGAGGTCTGTGTGGACGGCTCAACGACGGTCATCTGTTTTCGTGCTCCTCACGGCGAGCGGTCTCAGGCGGCGGTAGCCGCCAGGGCTGACAGGCATCGGTCCAACCCGGCCAGACCGAAGTCGACCTGTTCTTCGGTGATCGTGAGCGAGGGGCGGAACCGCAGCCCGACGGTCCCGCACGGCAGCACCATCACCTGCTCGTCGGTGTACATCCGGCGGACGATCTCGTCCCGGGTGCCGGCGTCGAGCAGGTCGATCGCACACATCAAGCCGCGTCCCCGCGGGTTGCCGACCAGGCCGGGGTACCGCGCAGCGGCCGCCTCGAGCCCCGCTAGCAGGTACTTGCCGCGTTGTGTGACGGCCTCAAAGAGCCGGTCGCGGTGGATGACCTCAAGAATCCGGGTCGCCCGGACCATGTCGACGAAGTTGCCACCCCAGGTCGAGCTGACCCGGGAGGACACGGTGAACACGTTGTCCGGCACCAGATCTATCCGCCGGCCGCCCATCACCCCACACACCTGCGTCTTCTTGCCGAAGGCCACGAGGTCGGGTTCGAGATCGAACTGCTGGTAGACCCAGGGCGTACCGGTCAGGCCGCACCCGGTCTGGACTTCATCCAGCACGAACAGCGCGTCGTACTCCACGCACAGCTCTTGCATGCGCCGCAGGAACCCCGCGCTCAGGTGGTTGTCCCCACCTTCACCCTGAATCGGCTCGGCGATGAAACAGGCGATCTCATCAGCTGCGGCGTCGAACGCGGCTCGCGCGGCGTCCAGCGCCGCGCGTTCGGCGCCTGCGTTCACCGCACCGTGCTCGGCGAGGGGGAAGCGGAGGGCCGGTGACGGGATGCGGGGCCAGGCGAACTTCGTGAACAGCGCCGTCTTGGCCGGCTCGGTGCCAGTGAGCGACAACGTGTACCCGCTGCGACCGTGGAAGGCCCGTTCCAGGTGAAGCACCTGGTAACCCACCTCACGCGGCCCGGTGGCCGAACCGGTGCGCTTGGCCTTCCAGTCGAACGCCGCCTTCAGCGCGTTCTCCACCGCGAGCGCGCCGCCGTCGATGAAGAACAGGTGCGGTAACGCCGGGTCACCGAGGACACGAACGAACGTCGCGACAAACCGCGCGTACTCGACGGTGTACAGGTCGGGGTTGGCTGGCTTGTTGACTGCGGCGGCGGCCAGCTCGGCCAGGAACTCCGGGTCACCGGTCAGCTCCGGCGGGCTGGTGCCGAGCGGAGCGGAGGCGAAAGAGGAGAACATGTCCAGGTACCGGGTGCCTGTGATCGCGTCGACCAACCAGGAGCCGCTGCTGGCCTCGAGGTCGAGCACCAGCGGATAGCCATCAACAAGGGTGTTCCGCGCGAGTATCCGGTGCACATCGGCCGGCCCGATCACCTCACGGGCCGGTTCGGTGCGGCCGGCAACGCCCCACAAATCTTGTTTTTGCATGTGTCAGCGCTCCCCGATCACGACAAAAGCAGCAACGACGAAGTGATTGACGGTACTAACCAGATCTCAGCTTCCCCAGACCCCTACGGCCGCCAGACCCCTACGGCCGCCAGCAGCGCTACGACGGAATGCCGCGCAGTCATCTGTTGCACCGCTTGTAACGACAGTAGCAAGAGCCAAGAGCCACGTGATCGTTCCTCTCCATTTACCGGACGAGCATGGGCGGGTTGCTCCTGCCTGCTGAACATGAGGCGCGGCGCGCCTTCCAAATACCGATCGCCCAGATATCACCCGATCGTGATTCACGGCCTCGGCGGACGGCACCGACCCGAGGGTGTCGTGGAGGTCACCGCCAGCAGCCGCCGGCGAGCGTGTTTGCGCTGGTGATGGTGGGTACGGGTGGCATCAGGTCGTTGATGGTTCTCCCGCTGGCCGCGCAGGGTGATCGAGGACGAGGAGACAGGTTGCTGTTCTGGGGGATGACTGGGCTGAGGATCATGCGCGCCACGAGGCGTCCGAAGTCGAGCGGAGGTGAGAGACCTTCGCCTCCTGGCCGTCGCGGCGGCCGGGTGAAGCGAAGGGGCGTCGTGGGGCAGATGCCGCGGGAGCTGACTCCGCTGGACTCGGCGCTGCATTTCTTCGGTGCCGAGCTTCGGCATTGGCGAACGGTGCGCGAACTGTCACAAGCAGCGCTCGGGCAGCGAACCCATGACAGCGGCGCCTTGATCGGCAAGATCGAGAAAGGGGAACGGTTTCCCAGCCTCATGCTTACCCGGCGGCTGGATGCCGCTCTGGATACCGGCGGGGTACTGGAACGGCTCTGGCCCCGCGTCGACCATGAGCGAGCAACCCGCGACGCACCGGCCAGTGGTGGCGGGCCCGGCGTGGGTGACCTGGGTCTCGCGTGGTCTGCCACCCCGCACGCTACGGTGGAAGTGGTCGCGGAGCTGTGGAGGACGGACTTGGATCGACGGTCAGTTCTCGCGTCGGCAGCCTGGGTCGCCTCGGCGTTTACTGGGCCGACGCGCGAGTGGCTGCTGAACCGACGGGACGAGATCCTCAACGCTCGGTCCGGTCGACGGGTCGGTCAGCGTGACGTTGACGCGTTGTGGGCAATGTGCGGTGCTTTCACCGACGCCGACCACCGGCTCGGCGGTGGATATGCTCGTTCTACGCTTCTGCATTATGTTAACCAGGTCGTGCTTCCGCTGCTCCACGGCAGCTACGACGACACGATCGGCCGGGGACTGATGGCCGCGACTGCACGGCTGTGCGACCTGTGCGCGTTTATGAGCTTCGATTCCAATAAGCAAGGGCTGGCTCAGCGTTACTTCATCCAGGCCCTGCGACTGGCGCAGGCCGGCGGGAACCGCGCACTGGAGTGTTTCCGGTTTTATTGACACCGGTTTAGGCTGCCGGATCGGTTGGTTGTCTGTATCCTGGCTCGTATTCGTGGGGTGTCGAGTGGTTGAGGGTGGAGTGTCGGCGTCGGCGGTTGTAGTAGCCTT
>Ga0213882_10000020_pt1 | contig 114344 bp, 103 predicted proteins | sample BarmaccoBMER_R09_FD_160106 | JGI IMG/M metagenome (GOLD analysis project Ga0213882, IMG submission 160106) | Barbacenia macrantha exposed rock microbial communities from rupestrian grasslands, the National Park of Serra do Cipo, Brazil - ER_R09 ...
CGCCAACCTGGTGGCGATCGCGCTCTTCATCTACGGCCTTCACGAGCTCAACTCGCCGGCGACGGCACGGCGTGGGAATCGCTTTGCGATGGCCGGCATGGCGATCGCGCTCGCCGGCATCCTGATCCAAGGTCACGGCGCCGGCTGGCCTGCGATTGCCCTCGGTATCGCGATCGGCGGCATCGTCGGGATCTACGCGGCCGTCAAAGTGAAGATGACGGCGATGCCGCAGATGGTCGCGCTCTACAACGGCGCGGGCGGTGGCGCGGCTGCGCTGATCTCGACGGTCGAGCACTACGTCGCACACGGCAGCGCCATGAACGACGTGATCGCGGTATCGCTCGTGCTCTCGGCGATCATTGGAGCGGTGAGTTTTGCGGGCTCCATTATCGCATTTCTGAAGCTCCAAGAGGTGATGACCGGACGCCCGGTCACGTATCCGGGGCAACAGGTCGTCAACGGCGCCGTCTTGTTCTGCATTCTGGGGCTCGCGGTATGGTTCGTCGTCACGCTGGGGGCGTTACCCGCGTGGGGGTACGCGGCCTTGCTGCTCGGAGCGCTCGTGCTCGGCGTGCTCTTCGTGTTGCCGATCGGCGGCGCCGACATGCCTGTCGTGATCTCGTTGCTGAACTCGTTCACCGGCGTCGCGGTGGCGATAACTGGTTTTGAAATTGATTCGACGCTGTTGATCATTTGCGGCGCGCTGGTCGGCGCCAGCGGTACGATCCTCACCGTCGCGATGAGCCGCGCGATGAATCGCCCGTTAACCAACGTTCTCTTCGGCGCGTTCGGCGCACAGGGCGGACTCGAGGTTGCGGCCGCGGGCGGCGGTCCGCAGCAAGTTCGCAGCACGAGTGCCGACGACGTCGCCGTGATGCTCGCCTACGCCAACAAGGTCATCGTCGTGCCGGGCTACGGCATGGCCGTCGCACAGGCCCAGCATAGCGTCAAGGCCCTGGCGGACCAGCTCGAAAAGCGCGGCGTCAAAGTGTTATACGCGATTCATCCGGTGGCGGGACGCATGCCCGGTCACATGAACGTGCTGCTCGCCGAGGCAAACGTTCCCTACAACCAGCTGCTCGACATGGAGGATGCCAATCCCGAGTTTCCGACGGCCGACGTCGCGCTCGTGATCGGCGCGAACGACGTAACCAATCCCGCCGCGCGCAACGTGCCGAGCTCGCCGATCTACGGCATGCCGATCCTGGACGTGGATAAGGCGGCGAACGTCGTCGTGCTCAAACGCTCGATGCGCTCGGGCTTCGCGGGCATCGAGAATCCGCTCTACGAGATGCCGAACGCCTCGATGCTCTTCGGCGACGCCAAGGCGTCGGTCGACGCGCTAACCGCGGCGGTCAAAGCGTTGTAGTCATTCCTCTAAGCCGTCAAACCGTCGTGGCGCCCGATAGCGGAGGTGGCGGCGGGATCGGCGCCGACGGCAGATCGTCGGGCGAAGGCGTGGGCGGTTTGCGTTTCCTGCGTTCCGTCACTTCGATGACGACGACGTAGAGCACCGGTACGATTGCTAAGTTCATCACCGACGAGATCAGCATTCCGCCCAAGACGGCGGTGCCCAACGAGATGCGCGATTGCGCGCCGTCGCCGTGCGCGAACGCCAGCGGGATGATGCCGAGCATGAACGCGATCGAGGTCATCAAGATCGGCCGCAGGCGCGTGGCCGCCGCGTGCGCGACCGCGTTGATCGCATCGAGTCCCTGCTCGCGCAGCTGGTTCGCGAACTCGACTATCAGAATCGCGTTCTTGGCCGCCAGGCCGATCAGCATCACGTAGCCGATCTGCGCGTAGATGTCGGACGAGGTCGTCGGAATCAGCACGAGATGACCGGCGAGCGCCGACTGCACGAGTATGCCGATCAGTTCGCAGAGGCGGCGGATGTAGATCGCGCCGACCGCGCCGAGTAATGCGAGCGGTACGGCGAGCATGATGACGAACGGCGTCGCGAGGCTCTCGTACTGTGCGACGAGCACGAGGAAGACGAAGAGCAGCCCCATCGCAAAGACCGCGATCGTCTGCGGTCCGCTCTGCACCTGCTGCCGCGCGATGCCGCTCCACTCGAAGCCCATGCCCTTGGGCAGGTTCTTGACCGCAATCCGCGCGATCGCGTTCAGCGCGTCTCCCGAGCTTGCGCGCGTCCCCGGCGACCCGTCGATCTCGTAAGCGTTATACTCATTGAAGCGCATGATCGCGACGTTGTTCTGCACGATCTTCGTATCGAGGAACTGGCTGACCGGCATCATCGCTCCGGCCTGATTGGCGACGTAGATGCGTGACAGATCCACCGGCGAGGTTCGCTGCCGGCTATTCGCCTGCACGATGACCTGATACGACCGCGTGCCGTAATCGAAGAAGTTGACGAACGTGGAGCCCGTCGTCGCGTTGATCGTGTCGAAGAACGCCTGCGGCGTGACGCCGAACGCCAGCGCCTTCGACCGATTGAACGTCGTCACCAAGTACGGGCCGACCAACGTCGTCGGGACTCGCACCTGCGACAGGGACGGATCGCTCTTCGCCTCCGCCAAGATCGCGTTGCCGACCCGGTTCAGCGTGGGAAGGCCGAGGTTATTGATGTCTTCGATTTCGATCGCGAAACCGCCGGTGGCGCCCAGACCCGGAATCGCCGGCGGATTGGCAGGCAGTGCGGTCACACCCGGCATCTTTAGAAACTGCTGATACAATCCGTACTGCAGATTGAGGGCGCTGTTCTTGACGCCGTGCCGCTCGGAGAGCGGCTTAAGCACGACGAACATCGTCGCCTGATTGGAGCCGTTGTTGGCGAAGCCGAAGCCGATGCCGGACGTTACGGCCTCGACCTGCGGCATCTTCGTCATCAACGCTTCGATCTTCTTGACCACCGCCGTCGTCTGGTCGATGGACGACTGGACCGGAAGCGTCACCAAGACGTACAGCAGACTCTGATCTTCGTTGGGCAGAAAGCCTTGGGGGGTGATCTTGAACATCACTCCGAGCAGCACGATCCCGGCGACGAAGATCACGATCATCACGCGCTGTCGCGCGATGAGGCGCGGCACGACGCCTTGGTACCAGTTCGTCAGCGAGTGCAGGCGCAGGTTGAACCACAGCATGAAACGGTTGTGAGTCGGTTCGGCGCCGTGGACCCAGCGATAGGTCAGAACCGGCGCCAACGTCATCGCGGTGAAGAGCGAGATCCCGATCGAGGCGGCCATCGTCAGGGCGAACTGCTGGAAGAGCAGTCCCGTCGTTCCCGGCAAGAACGCGACCGGAATGAAGACCGACATCAAGACGAGCGACGTCGCCACGACCGCGCCTCCGATCTCGCGCATGGCCCGGGCGGTGGCGGCGAACGCATTGGTCTTGTCGTCGACGATGTGGCGAACGATGTTCTCCAAGACCACGATCGCGTCGTCGACCACCAAACCGGTCGCCAGCGTTATCCCGAAGAGCGTGAGGGTGTTGATCGAAAACCCAAGCAGTCTCATCGCCGCGAACGTCCCGATCAGCGACACGGGAATCGTGATGGCGGGAATCAGCGTGCTGTGCCAGCTCTGCAGGAAGATGAAGATGACCAGCACGACCAGCAAGATCGCGATCAGCAGCGTGACGAGCACTTCCTTGACCGACGCCCGCACGAAGTCCGACGTATCGAACGCGATTCTGTAACTGATGCCCGCCGGCATGTGCTGCGCGATGCGCGCCATAGTCGCGCGCACGTTCTTGGAGATTTGCAACGAATTTGCCGTCGGCTGCCCCAGGATCGCAAGCACGACGGCCGTTTGTCCGTTATAACGCGCGGAGGTCACGTAGTTTTGGGCGCCGAGCTCCACCTGCGCGACGTCGCCGAGCCGCAGGTAACCGCCGTTCGGTTGCACGGCAACGACGATCTGCTTGAACTCCTCTGGGCTCTGCAGACGTCCGTTGATTTGAATCGGGATCTGAAACGCTTGCGCCCCCGTCGTCGGCGGCTGGCCGATCGCGCCGGCCGCGACGTCCGCGTTGTTCTGTTTGATCGCATTGATGACCGTATCGAGCGAGATGTTATTGCCCTGAAGCTTGTGCGGATCGACCCAGATTCGCATGCCGTAGGTACGGTCGCCGAGCACGTTGACTTGTCCGACGCCGGGAACGCGCTTGAGCTCCTCGATCACGTTGAGGTCGGCGTAGTTGCTGACCGCGACGTCCGAGACGGCCGAGCTGGTCGACAGCATCGCGACCGCGATCGTGATGTTGCCCGCGCTCTTCTGTACGCTCACGCCCTGGGCTTGCACGGCGTTGGGCAGCTGCGACAGCGTCAAATCCACGCCGTGCTGGACGTTCGTTTGGTCGGTCGTCGGATCGGTGCCGAGGGCAAACGTGCAGGTAATGACGCTCGTCCCGTTGGCGCTCGAATAGGACTGCATGTACTGCAGCCCGTCGGCGCCGTTGATGTTCGTCTCCAGCGGCGTGGTCACGGATCGTACCACCATCGCCGCGGTTGCGCCGGGATACTGCGCCGTTACCGTGACCGTCGGTGGGGAGATCTGGGGATACTGCGCGACCGGCAGCGCCGGAATCGTGATGAGGCCGGCTAACAACACGATGAAACTGAGCACGGCCGCAAAGAGCGGACGGCGTAAGAAAAACTCGATCACGGCGCGGCTTTCACCACTGTTGCGCCCACGTTGCGCTCAAGGCTTCTCATGGAGCGACGAAAACTCCCGGCTTACGGCTCTGCGCCGGCGGTTCGCAGCCGCCATTGGAATGCGTTCCAGGTCGGCAAGAATGGATTCGGAGCGAAGCCCTTCAATTGCGACTGGTACGCGTAGACGTAGTGCGCGTTGAAGAGAAAGACGATCGGCACTTCATCGGCGACGATCTTGCCGATCTCGCCGTAGAACCGCCTGCGGGCCGCTCTGTCGTTGGTCGAGAGCGCCGCCCGTTCCAGCCGGTCGATCCGCGGGTCGCACCAGCGCATGTAGTTCGACGCGGCGCCGCAGCCGAGAACCGATGAATCGTCGGGATCCGCGCCCATCGTCCAAGGGACGTACGCGAGATCGAAGTTGCCGGCCGCCAGCACACCGGTACGGGGCAGAAAGAGCTGACCGTTGCTCACGGCCTTGATCCCTACGTCGATCCCTCGTTGGCGAAGCTCCGCTTGAACCGTTGCGGCAACCCGAACCCCGGTGACCGATTCCGGAAACTGCACGTAAACGAGGCGTAGCACCGTCGCGCCGCGATGCCGGAGACCGCCGGCGTCGCGCCTCCAGCCGGCCGCGTCGAGCAGCTTGTCGGCGGCGACGGGATCGTACGACGGCTCGTGAATCGATCGATCGTAGGCCCAGGAAAAACGCGGCTGGATCATGTCGGTGACGGGATACAAGCCCAACGTTATCTTCTGCGAGATTGTCGCGCGGTCGATCGACATCGCGAGTGCGCGGCGCACGCGCACGTCGTCGAGCGGGGCGTGTGACGTGTTCAACGCCAATCCTGCGACGACGGCCGTCGGAACGTTGCGAAACCGGATCGCCGGAGATCGGCGGGCGATTCGAATCTGCGCCGGTGCGACCAGATTCCAATCGAGCTCGCCCGTCTGCAGCAACAGCAGGTTCGTCGACGGATCGGGAATCGTGCGAATCACGAGCGCGTCCGGCTGCGGTCTTCCTCGCCAGTAGCGCGGATTCGCGTCGTAGCGCAGGCCTTCGCCGCGCTTCCACGACACGAAGCGATAGGGTCCGTCTCCCACAGTCGGCGCCGCGTTAAACGGAGCCTGATTCAATGACGTCGCAGCGGCGAAGACGTGAGCCGGCAACACGAACTGCGGCGTAGCACCGTAGGAAAAGTACGTCATTACGGCGGGCGCCCACGGGCGTTTCAAATGCACGACAAATCGATAGGGCCCATCGGCCACGGCGCGATCGATTAAGTCGTAGCCTTCGTGCGAGCGTACCGCGTTGCGCGGGTCGAGAATAGCGCGCAGCGTAAAGAGCACGTCGGCCGACGTCACCCGCGCGCCGTCGCTCCACTCCACCCCCTGCCGCAACCGATATCGAATCGTTCGTCCGTCCGCCGAGAGACCGCCGTTCGAAACGCTCGGGATGACGGCCAGCAACGCCGGGCGGGGCCGGCCATGTTCGTCCAGATCGACGAAGGGCTCGAAGGCCAGGCGCGCCAGTTGCTGCTCGACCGACGACGCATCGGGCACCGCCAGGAGCGGATTGAGGGTGCGGGGATCGGCGGCGACGGCAAACCGTACCGCCTTACCTTGCGCTAGGTCGCTTTTTGGCACAGCGCAACCGCCGAGCGCGATACCGGCGAGCAACAGGCGCTGCAGGGTTGCGCCGAATGGATTAGTGGTGTTATGCTGGGGCAGCCGAAGATTTTTCGGCATTTTCCTCCATTTGTCGAATATGCTGCCGGTAACTGAAGAACTTGACGAGCTAGACGTACGCCTCTTGGACGCATTGCAGCGCAACGCGCGCTCGACCTTTACGGAGCTCGGCCAGGCCGTCGGCCTGAAGGCGCCGGCGGTCCACGAGCGGGTCAAGCGTCTGGAGCAGCGAGGCTATATCCGCGCGTACTCCGCGCAGCTCGACGCGCCGCGCCTCGGCCTCAACTTGATCGCTTTCGTCAGTTGCTACACGTCTCCCGACTGCGCCTACGACCGCTTCACGCGCGCGTTGAGCGAGATGCCGGAGATCTGCGAGGTCCATTCGGTCGCGGGGGAAGAGACCTTCCTGTGTAAGGTCGTGACGCGCTCGACGCAGCATCTCGACGAGTTGCTCGCTCGCCTCAAGGCGACGCCGGGAATGGCGCGCACCCGAACGACCGTCGTTTTGAGCATGCCGTTCGATCGCGGCGGGATCTCGGTGGACGGGCTATGAGCGCGCTGCCGAAGGTTCGCCCTCATCGCTTAGGCACGCATCGCGTGCTCGAGCCGCTCGGCGTCATGCCGCAGCAGGCGTGGCGCGTCGACAACACCCCGGTCGCGGCCGAGAATGAAATCCTCTGCGACGTGGACGTGCTCAACGTCGATTCGGCGTCGTTCAAGCAGATCGCGGACGCCTGCGACGCGGACGCCGCGCGAATCAGCGAGCACATCCTGCGGACGGTTCGCGAGCGTGGCAAACAGCACAATCCCGTGACGGGCAGCGGCGGAATGTTCGTGGGCCGCGTGCGCGAGATCGGGAAAGACCTCCGCGACCGAATCGCACTTCGCGCCGGAGATCGTATCGCGTCGCTCGTGTCGTTGAGCTTGACGCCGCTGCACGTCGAAGCGGTTCGCGAGGTCGACGTCGCAACCGGGCGCATCTGGGTGACGGCGAAAGCAATTCTGTTCGAAAGCGGTATTTGGGCGCGCCTGCCGGAGGACATCGATGAAAATGTCGCGCTCGCGGTGCTAGACGTCGCCGGCGCTCCCGCACAGGTGCCGCGGCTCTGCGCTCCCGGTCAAACGGTCGTCGTGATCGGTGCGGCCGGCAAGAGCGGCCTCTTCTCGTGCGCGCAGGCGAAGGCGTGCGTCGGCCCGAGCGGTCGCGTCGTCGGCGTCGTCCACGACGCAGCCTCGGCCGCCGCGCAACTGCTGACGCGCGCCGGTTTGGTCGACGACCTCCTCGAAGCCGATGCAACCGATGCGCTGGCTACGAGCGGCAAGGTAGAAGCCGTCGCTCCGCAGCTCGCCGACGTCACGATCAACTGCGTCAACGTGCCGGGGACGGAGCTCTGCTCGATTCTGTGCACGCGCGACGGCGGTACGATCTACTTCTTTTCGATGTCCACGTCGTTCACGGCGGCCGCGCTCGGAGCCGAGGGCATCGGCCGCGACGTCACGATGATCATCGGAAACGGTTATGCGCGCAACCATGCCGATATCGCGCTGCAGACGCTGCGCGATCATGCCGATCTCCACGCCTATTTCAACGCGAAATACACAAAAGGAAGCACACCATGACGACCGTAGCGGCGATCCGCCATCTCAAGCCATCCGCTGAGCCGAAGCAGTTCGAGTACAAGAACCTCAAGCAAGGCGAGTTTTGGCGCCATATTCCCGCGTACGCGGAGGTTAACGAGGCGACGTTTCTCGATCACCTGTGGCAGCAGCGTCAGTCGGTCAAGACCGCCGAAGAGTTGCTCGAGACCATTCGCGGCGTCTGCTCGCCGGAGTTCTTCCGCGACGCCGAAGCGGGCTTCCGGCAAGCGCCGATGGCAGTGCGCGTCTCGCCGTACGCAATCTCGCTGATCGACTGGAACGACCCGGTGAACGACCCGATTCGCCGGCAATTCATTCCGCTCGCCTCGACTTCGCTGCCCGACCATCCCCGCCTGACCCTGGACTCGTTGCACGAGCAGCAGGACTCGCCGGTGCCCGGACTCGTGCACCGCTACGTGGACAAAGCGCTGTTTCTGCCGCTCAACGTCTGTCCGGTCTACTGCCGGTTCTGCACGCGCAGCTACGCGATCGGTCCCGACACCGAAAACGTCGATAAGGTCGCCTTGGCCAAGACGCCCAAACAGTGGCAGGACGCCTTCCAGTACATTGCGGAGCGCCCGGAGCTCGAAGATATCGTCATCTCAGGCGGCGACGTGTATCAGCTGCCGCCGAAAAACATCGAGTACATCGGCAACGCGCTGCTCGACATTCCGCACGTCCGCCGCATGCGCTTTGCCACCAAAGGCCCGGCGATCATGCCGATGAAGATCGTCACGCACGGCGAGTGGCTCGACGCGCTGACGTCGATCGTCGAACGCGGGCGCACCCTCGGCAAGGAGGTGGTGCTTCACACGCACTTCAACGCGCCCGAAGAGATTACGTGGATCACGGAGCGCGCGATGCGGATTCTCTTCGAGCGAGGAATCTTCACGCGCAATCAGTCGGTGCTGATCCGCGGCGTCAACGACAGGCGCGACAGGATGCAACTGCTCGTGAAGCGCTTGGGCCACGTCAACGTGCATCCCTACTACGTGTACATGCACGACATGGTCAAGGGCGTCGAGGAGCTGCGCACGACGATCGCTACCGCGGTCGATACGGAGAAGTACGTGCGCGGCAGCACGGCGGGCTTCAACACGCCGACCTTCGTCTGCGACGCCCCGGGCGGCGGCGGAAAACGCGACGTGCATTCCTACGAGCACTACGATCGCGAGAACGGCATCGCCGTCTATGCGGCGCCGAGCGTCAAACCCGGAAAAGCGTTCGTCTATTTCGATCCGATCGACAAGCTAGCGCCGGAGGCGCAGGCGCGCTGGGCCGTGCGCGAGCTTGCGGACCAAATGATTCACGAGGCGGTGCGCAAGGCCGGCGTCGGCGACGAGCAACTAGTCTTGGCCTAGCGGCCTAGTAGCCGGTGCAGGCGCGTTGTTGGTCCGAGATCACGTGACTTCCGCCTTGCTGGTTGCCATCAACGTTGAGCTGACCGGAAGGCACCCAATAGTAGACCCACGTTTGAGAATTGTCGATCTTATCGTGGATGTGAATACTGCCGTTTGCGGTGCACAGTTGAACGTGGACTCCGCCGTCGATCTTGTTTCCGATGTCGATCCCGTTTGCTGCTCTGAACTTAACCGTAGTACACAGGCTTCCGGTGATGCCGAAGCAATCGTCGATCTTGTTTCCCAGGCTGATTGTTCCCCCGGAAACAGCAACAACGTAGCTGCTGCCGTCAATCTTTTTATCGCCGTCCCCCCCCGACGACCCCGATTCGAATGTCGCCGGCCGCATGCAAAACCGCCGAGCTACCGCCGTCAACTTTGCCGTCGATCGTTATGGAACCGTTGGTGCTTGTCCGCGTTGCGTGGCTTCTGCCATCAATTTTTCCTTGAACGTGAATGTCTCCGCAGCGGGACTGGTTGACGGTGCTACCGCCGTCGATGTCGCCGGTGCCCGTCCAGCCATTGCAGGGCGCTTGGCCTTGTTGCGCCGAGGCACGGGTTCCGATGACGAGCCCGAGCGCGATGAAGGCAATGAATATGCCGATCCTAAGCTTCATGTTGCTCCTCCTGGTATGCAAGCAACCTATTTTAGCACGCGGCGTCCCGTTTAGGCCACGTTCGCGCGCCGGCGCACATCATCACCGGGCCCGCGGGCCGGAGCGTCACGAGCGGCGCCGTCTGAAGCGAAGCGCCGGGTTCGAGCATAAAGCGAAAGCGAGTCAGCAGCGCGCTCAGCACCGTCCGGATCTCCGCGAGCGCAAACTCCTCGCCGATGCAGCGCCGCGCGCCGCCGCCGAACGGAACGTAGGCGAACGGCGGCGGGCTTTCGCCCAGCCAGCGATCCGGATCGAACTTGTCGGGCTCCGGAAAATAGTCCGCGCGTCGATGCAGCATCAACGGCGCAAAGAATACGGTGGTTCCGGCCGCAATAGCATGGCCGTCGGCGAAGGTCACGTCGCGCAGCGCCTCTCTGCCGACGATCCAGGCAGGCGGGTAGAGGCGCAATACCTCGTTGATGACGCGTGCGATGTACTCTTCTTCGCCGCTCGATGCCGCCGCCGCAGCCTTTTCGCCGACACGCGAATGTTGGGCGAGCAGAACCAAGGCGAAGGTCAGCGCGTTCGCGGTCGTCTCGTGGCCCGCGATGAACAGCGTCATGATCTCGTCGCGAAGTTGCTCGTCCTCGTTTCGCCCCTCGACTCCGCTCGGGGTGACAAGTGCAAGGAGTTGCGAGAGCGCGTCGCCGCGGGCCGATCCGTCGGCGCGCCTTCGCGCGATGAGGTCGAAGATGATCGCGTCGAGACCTCTGCGCGCGCGCCAAAAGCGGCGCGTCCCCCCGAACGGCAACCGGGAGCGCAATGCGCCGATAGGCGTCAGCATCCACGGAAACTCGCTCATCATCACGCGCATCGCTTGCGCCACGAGCCCCGCGGCGCTGCTCTCGTCGCTTCCGAAGAGCGATTCCGTCGCGATCCGTAGGGTGAGCTCCGTCATCGCAGCGTGCGCGTCGAACGGGAGTCCAGGGCGGACGCTGGCCGCAAACTCGTCGGCGTCGCGTCGCATGATGCGCAGATATTCGGCGATTCGTTCGCGGTGGAACGCCGGCTGGACCAGGCGGCGCATCTGCCGGTGCAGCGGTTCCTCGCTGGTCAGGAGCCCTTCACCGAGCAGCAGACGCAGCACGCGCGTGCCCAAGGACTTCGAAAACGCGTGCTGTTGCGTCACCAGGATCTCTTTGATCAGCGCGGGCTCGTTCACGAACACGTAGGATCGCCAGGGAAGCGCGAACGCGACGAGGTTGCCGTAGCGCGCCGTCATGTCGCGCAAGAAATCGGGAAAGCGCCGAAACGGCACCGGGAACAGGCGGCGAAGCGTCGTCCAGCGGCTGGGCCCCGGCAGCGGCGAACTCACCGCGCGTCCCCCGCCTGATACGCCGCGACGTGGCCGAATCGGCAGACGGCGCGGTAGTGAGCGGACTCGATCGCGGCGCGGAGCCGCCGCTGGTAGGCCGTATCCGGAAAGTCATCGGCGTAGACCAGATATTGCACGCCGCCGGTACGCGCGATCGTCGCGCGTGGCCGGCTCGCCGCCGTCGCGGAGAACCATTCGTCATACGTCGCGAAGCTGTCGTTCTTCGGGACGCACTCGATCGCGCGGCGCGCGTCCGCGAGGTCGTGATAGTAGGGATGAAGGTAGTGCAGCGGATGGAGCGGGTCGAATGCGATCAAGAAGATCGCGCAGAGCGTTCCGGCGGTCAGCACCCAGCGTCGCGCGACCGTAGTGCTGCGTTCGAGCAGCGTGGCACAACCCATGATGCCGCCGACGATCAACCAGGGTATCCACAGCGCCGCATAGTGATCGCCCATTCGCCACACGTAGCCGGAGTTGGCGAGCAGCACGACGGCGGCGCCGGGCAGCGCCAGCAGTGCCCACGGCGACAGCAGCGGCAAGAACGCGAGCGGCACCAGCGCTTCCAGCACGTACGTCAGACGTCCGAGCGTAAAGACGGCGCGAACGAACTGCAGCGTGTGCGTGAACGGCGCCATCGCCAGCGACAGCGGCCCGCTCGCAAAGGGGTACACGTAAAAGTGGCTGGGCTCCCATCCGCCGAGCCGCGGAGCGATGACTCCGTAGTAGACTGCGAGCGCGGCGACGGATGCCAGCGCGAGGCCGCCGCCGGCGATCGCGAGCGCGCGCGGTTGCGCCGCGTGTCCGTCGAGCAATCCACGTCCCTGCGATCGCGTGCGCGCGGAACGCACCGCTATCGCCGTCACGGCCGCGCCGAAGAATGCCAGCGTCAACGCGGCGTCTTCCCTCAACCCGACGCCGGCGGCGCCGGCCAGCGCAAACCACGTCCAACGGCCGCGATCCGCTGCGGCGAACATCACGAGCACGAGCGGCGTGAAGAGCCCGAGTTCGTGAAACTCATCGAATCCGAGCGCCAGCAACGGCGGATAGACGAGCGTGACCAGTCCCAACGAATTTGCAAGCTTCTTGCCCGTGTACGGCCGGGCGATCGTTGCAACGAGCGGTCCGCACGCGGCCGTGGCCGCAGCCTGAAGCAGCTGTAGGGGCAGCGCGCTATGCGTTAGTCCGACGAGCGGCCACGCAATCGCGAGCGCGGGCGACCAATGATATCGAAAATGCGAGCCCGCTTCTACGCCGTTGCGCATGCCGTGCCATGCGTCGGCGACAATTTGCGCAAACGTGCCCGTATCGGAACCGTAGGTCCAGAGCCTCGCCCGAACGACCGCGAGAACGGCGAGCACGACGAACTCGACCGCGGCCCAAACGATCACGCGCACGGGCAGGCTCGGACGGCTGCAGGCTCCAACGCCGATCGGCGATGAAGCGCATCTGCGTCTTTTGCGGCTCCCACACGGGGAACGATCCATCCTACGCGCAGGTCGCGCGCGAGGCGGCCGAGGCCATCGTCGCGGCGGGTTACGGTATCGTCTATGGCGGCGGCAGCATCGGATTGATGGGCATCGTCGCCGATGCGGCGCTGAGGTCCGGCGGGGAAGTCGTCGGCGTCATCCCGCACGCGCTCGCGCGCACCGAGATCGCGCACGAAGGGCTCACGGAGCTTCACATCGTCAACACGATGCACGAACGAAAGGCGCTCATGGACGATGCGAGCGATGCCTTTATCGCCCTTCCGGGCGGCTTCGGGACGATGGACGAGTTGTGCGAGATTCTCAGCTGGCGGCAGCTCCGCATCCACGACAAGCCGATCGGGCTGCTCAACTATCGAGGCTACTACGACGCATTGCTCGCGCTCTTCGACTCCATGGTTCGAGAGGGCTTTATCGGGCCGCACACGCGCGGTCTTCTCAGCGACGCTCCCACCATCAAGGCGCTCCTCGCGGCGATGTTCGAGGCAAAAGCGCAACCGTAGCGCAATAGTCAGCCATGCGCCAGGCTAGCGGTGCCGCACTATGGCAGGGCGCGCTGCTCTGCGCGTGCGCCCTCGTCGCGGTCACCATCGTCGCGGAAGTTTCGCTCCACCTGACGATCTGGGGCGGCCTCCACGTCCGCAGCACCACGGAACAACCGTTTCTCGATCGCATCACCGACGCATCGGCGCAGCCCGCCCTACGAACCGGCGACATCGTCGATCTTCGGAGGCTCTCGCCGCAACAGCGCTTCGCCTGGCGCTACCACGATGCGGCCGTCGGCGAGCGATTGACCCTCCCGCTTCGGCGAGACGGCACGCCACGTACGGTCGCGATCGTCGCAACCAAAGCTCAGTACTTTGGAAGGCCGTTCTTCAGCCTCGCCAGCTGGCCGTATTGGCTTGCCGTCGCCGGATACTTCTGGCTCACATTCTTTGCGGCGTTGATCGCGTGGCGCCGTCCGGACAGCGCCGAGGCGCGAGTGTTGACGCTACTACTGCTGACCACCGTCAGCGGCACGGTGCTCGTCAACTGGCATGCGGCGATTCCGGCGCTGGACGACGGGCTGTACGTGCTGGGCGCGGTCCTCGGCACGATCGCGTCCGCGTTCCTGGCGGTGTACGCCATGCTCTTCGCGCCCGCGTCGAACGTTCGCAGGCTCTTCGCCTGGCTATCCTACCTCTCGGTCGGCATCGCGTGCGCGATCGTGATCGTCGGCGCGGTCGGTCTCTGGACGCTCACGATCGACCCCGGCGGAAAGCTGCTCTCCGGAAAACCCGCGCAGATCGTATATAACTTCCTGCCGTTTCTCTTCCCGTTGGTCTGCACGCTCATTGCGATCGCGGAGACTCGCGGCGGCGAGCGAACGCGCATCGCGTGGGCGACCGGATCGCTGAGCGTTCTCTACGGGGCGTACTGCGTCGCCGAGATCGCGATCATCTTCTTTCCTTCGATCGACGTGGGCGCCGCCTTCTTGATCGCCAACGTAGCGATCTTCATCGCGCCGCTCGGGCTCACGTATGCGCTGCTGCGCCGGCACCTGCTCGACTTGGCATTCGTACTCAATCGCGCCGCAATCTTCGCGACGGTTTCGCTCATCGTCGTGGGTCTCTTCGTTCTGTTCGAATGGGCGCTAGGGACTTACCTGGCGCGCGCGAGTCACGCGACCAACGTCGCGTTCAGCGGGACGCTCGCGCTGCTGCTGGGACTCTCCGTGCACTACATCCATGGACGCGTGGAACACGTGATCGACAACCTCTTCTTTCGCAAGCGCCACCGCGACGAGCAGGCGCTGCGCGCGCTCGCGAACGAAGCCCCGTACTTCACCGACGTGAACGCGCTGATGCAAGAGACGATCCGCGCTTTGCAGGCCTATGCCGACGCATCGTCGGTGACGCCCGTGATCGGCGACGGCGACGGACGATTTGCCGGAGCGGAGGGCGATCCGGCGATCGAGGCGCTGCGGACGTCACGCAAGCCGATCCACCTTCACCACGTCGGATCCCGCCTGGCCGGAGAGTTTGCCTTTCCGATGGTCTCGCGCGGCCGGCTGATGGGCGCGCTCCTACTCGGGCGCAAGCGCTCCGGCGACTCCTATGCGCCCGACGAATCGGACGCCATCCGCCACGTCGCCTACGGCATCGGCGCCGCGTTGGATCTCACTGCGCGAGCGCCGTCGTGACGATTCGCTCCTGCTCGACGGCGTGCTGGCCCGCATAGCCTTCGCTGGGGCTCGCGCGGTAGCCGCGGCCGATGTACTCGATATCGAAGCCGTCGCGTTTGCCTTCGAGCAGTCGCCGCCGAACGAAGGCGCGCGCTCCCATGTTCTTCGGCTCTTCCTGAACCCAGACGATCTTTTTGAGCTTGGGGTAACTCCCGATGACGCGGTTGATGTCGCCCACCGGCAGCGGCGCCAGCAGCTCGATTCGCGCGATGGCGCTTCGCGACAAGCTCGCATACGCATCGTGCGCGACCAGGTCGTGATAGATCTTGCCGCTGCAGAGAATCAGCCGCTCGATCTGCTCGCGATCCATGGAGCGTGGATCGTCGATCACGGGCGAAAACGTACCATTGGTCATGTCATCCAGCGTACCGGCGGCACTCTCGGCGCGCAGCAGCGACTTCGGCGTCATCACGACCAGCGGCACGGCGAGCGGCGAGCGCGCCTGCATGCGTAACAGATGATAGTAGTTGCTGGCCACCGAGGGCGACGCGACGCGCAGGTTACCTTCGGCGACGAGCTGGAGGAAGCGCTCGGGCCGCGCGCTCGAATGTTCGGGGCCGCCGCCTTCGTAGCCATGCGGCAGCAACAGCGTCAAGCGAGAAGTCTCCCCCCACTTCGCCTGCCCCGCGGCGATGAACTGGTCGACGACGATCTCCGCGCCGTTGAAGAAATCGCCGTACTGGGCCTCCCAGAGCACGAGCGCTTGCGGTTCCTGCGCGGAGTAACCGTACTCGAAACCGACGCACGCATACTCGGAGAGCGGACTGTTGCGAATCTCGAACGATGCCTGGCCGGCCGCAAGGTGTTGCAGCGGAATCCACACTTCACCCGCGGAGCCTGCCCTCAGCGGAGTCGAAGGGTGGAGTACGGCGTGGCGATGGCTGAAGGTGCCGCGCTCCGTGTCCTGGCCGGTGAGCCGGATGGGCGTGCCGCTCGTCAGCAATGACGCGAAGGCCAGCGCCTCGGCGGTGCCCCAATCGAATAGCCCCTTCTGCGCGATCGTCTCGTTGCGCCGTTCAAACTGATTGCGCAGCTTGCGATTGAGCTCGAATCCCTCGGGCACCGCCGCCAACGCGTCGCTCCATGCGAGCAGCGTGCGGCGGTCGACGGGCTCCAATACGGTTCCGTCGAACGTGTTGCTGCCCGAGATCTTCCTTCCCGTGATGTGCGAAGCCAGCGCGCCTTTGACGGCGCGGCGCGCCGCCTGTAAGCGCTCCGTCGCCTCGTCGGCCATGGCACGAGACTGATCGGCGGTAAGAATCCCTTGATTGACGAGCTTGTTGGCGAAGAGCTCGCGCACCGTCGGGTGGTTCTTGATCCGCTCGGCGAGCTGCGGCTGCGTGTAGGCCGGCTCGTCCTGCTCGTTGTGTCCGAAGCGCCGGTAGCCGATCAGATCGATGAGCACGTCGCGGGCGAACGCGCGCCGGAAGTCGATCGCGAAGTGCACGGCGGCGATGCAGGCATCCACGTCGTCGGCATTGACGTGCACGATCGGAACGTCGAAGCCTTTCGCTAAATCGGACGCATATCTCGTCGAGCGCGCGTCGGCCGGATCGGTCGTAAAGCCGATCTGATTGTTGGCGATGAGGTGAATGGTCCCGCCCGTTTCGTAGCCGGGAAGCGACTGTAAGTTCAGCACCTCTGCGACGACGCCTTGACCGGTAAAGGCCGCGTCGCCGTGGATCAGGATCGGAGCCGCGCGCTTGCCGTCCTGCACCGGAACGCCCTGGCCGTGATCGGTCTGAAGCGCGCGGGCGCTGCCCTCGACGACCGGATCCACCGCTTCGAGGTGACTCGGATTATGCGCGAGCGTAACCGCAATGGTCTTGCCCTTCGAGGTAGTAAATTCGCCCTTCGCGCCGTGGTGGTATTTGACGTCGCCCATGACGTCGTCGTCGCCCAGGTTTCCGCGGTATTGCGCCGCTTCGAACTCCGTCATGACTTCTTCGTACGGCATGTTGACGACGTGCGCGATCACGTTGAGGCGTCCGCGATGTGCCATGCCGAGGATTGCATTGGCTACGCCGTCGTCGGCGAGCATGTCGAGCATCTCCTCGAGCATCGGAACCATGACGTCGAGTCCTTCACCGGAGAACGTTTTCTGGCCGAGGAACGTCTTGCGCACGTAGCGATCGAAGGCTTCGACCCGGGTCAGGCGCGTCAAGAACTCGATCTGGCGCTGCGGTGAGTGCTTGATCTTATTGCGCCCCGACTCGACGTAGTCGCGCAACCACATGCGTTGCTCGGCATTGGAGATGTGCTCGATCTCGTACGCGATCGTCGAGCTGTACGTTTCGCGCAGGCGCGGCAACACGTCGGCCAATGTTTGCCCCGGCACTTTCACGCGCAACACTGCAGCCGGGATCGCGCTCTGTAACGCCGGCGTCAGACCCCACGTCTGCGGCTCCAGCAGAGCGTCGCCGACCGGTTCGGCACCGAGCGGATCCAAGTTCGCGGCGAGGTGTCCGAACCGGCGATAGGCCGAGACGATCGCCATGCCCGCAGCGGCGGCGCGCAACATCTCGTCGGAAGGACGCGCTGCCGCCGCGCCGAGCGGCGCGAGCGCAAACTGGGGCGACGGGGCGGCTTCGAACCCGAGCGACGTAAATGCCGCCTCGTAAAATCCATCTTTGCCTTGAAGCAGCTCGTCGACGCGGCGCAGATATTCGCCGGATTGGGCGCCTTGGATCACGCGATGATCGTACGTGCTCGTGAGCTGCATGACGCGTGAAACGCCCAACAGCCGCAGCGACTGCTCGTTGGACGCCGCGAACCCCGCCGGGTAACCGATCGCGCCCGTTGCGATGATCGCGCCCTGGCCCGCCATCAAGCGCGGCACCGACGCAATCGTGCCGATGCCGCCCGGATTGGTCAATGTGAACGACGCGCCTTGTAGCTCGTCGAGCGACAACTTGTTGTCGCGGGCGCGTGCGACGAGCTCCTCGTACGTGGCGCGGAAGGCCGCAAAGTCCAACGCGTCGGCGTCGCGAATGACCGGCACGACGAGCGAGCGCGTACCGTCTTTTCGCTCGGTATCGACCGCCAGGCCGAGATGAATCCCCGGCTCGACACGCGCCGGCGCGCCGCCTTCGTCGCGCCGAAACGAGTGCGTGATGAAGGGCATCTCGCGTGCCGCGCGCACGAGCGCGTACGCGATCAGGTGGGTGAACGAAATTCGTTCGTCGCGACCCGCCGCGCGAACCGCGCCGTTAAGCTCTTTGCGCCGCGCATCCAGCACGTCGACCGGGACGCTGCGAAAGCTCGTGGCGGTCGGGATCGAAAGACTCTGCTCCATGTAGCCGGAGAGTGCCGCCGCGGGCCCGCGCAACTCGGTCACCTTTGCGCCGGCCGGAACGGGCGGCGCGGGCGCTGCGCCGGCTTCTGAGCGCCGCCGCGCGCCGCCGGCTTGTTCCAGAACGTCGGAACGAAGTATCAAGCCATCCGGTCCCGAGCCGCGAACGACTGAAAGATCGACGTCGAGTTGTCGGGCGATGCGCATCGCGGGGCGATCGGCCACGCCGCCGCGGCGCGCGGGCGAAACCGGCGGCGCAACCGTCGTCGCGGGGGGCGTTTTTTGTGCGCCGTTGCCGCGCGTCACCGGCCGCGCGGCTCCGTCCTGCTTCGACGTATCGATCTGCGCCAGCACGGTGCCGACGGCAACCGTCTGGCCTTCGCGCGCGAGAATTTCGGTGAGCTGACCGGAGGCCGTTGCGGGCACCTCCACGTCGACTTTGTCCGTCGTCACCTCGACGAGCGGATCTCCTTCGGCGACAAACTCGCCGACGCGGCGCCGCCACTCTACGATGGATCCTTGCGTCACGGACTCGCCCATCTCGGGAAGGGTGACGCTGACTACGCTCTCGTCCAAACCAGCGCCCATCTTATCTTTCCGGCGCTCCGAGGCCTAGCGCGAGGGAACTCCTAGAGTTGCGGCGCGAGATACGTGTAGCGATAGGCTGCCTGCAGGACCGCGATCGCCGCAACCATCGCCGGTACGACGACGGCTCCGGGGATCAGATGCGTCAGGATATCGTCGGCGATCTGCCCGCGCGACGCTCCGGCCGGAGCAAAACCGCGTGCGGCGAGCGCCCGGGCGTGCTCTTCGACTGCCGTGTGGCAGGTGAGGACGATGAGGCCGCGCCGCTGCAGCATCTCGAGGGAAGCATCCTGATACATCCCGCCCTCATCGTCGGGAGCCGCCGCAACATCGAAGCGGGCGCGTTGCGAAACGAAGGTGTTCGAGGCGACCGGCAACCCTTGCGAATCGGTCAGCTTGAGAAACTCTCCAATCCGGTACCGCTGCCATATTTCGTCGCGATAACAGTACGCCGAGGAGGCGCCGTGCGGCGCAAAAACGATCGAGATTGCCGCTGCCGGATAACCGAAACCAAACTGCAGCCCATTGAACGAGTTCTTGATATTGTTGAGGACGCCGGGGCGGAAGGCAACGGATTCGTACAGTTGCCGGATTCGGGCAGGGCGATCCACGGCTTGCCTAAATGCCGCACCGTCGAACTCGTCGGCGCGCTCGACGAGATCGCTGCCCCCGGGAATAGGTTGCGCGGCGACGCGCACGGCGTGCGCGAGCGCTGCCGAACTTGCGAAAAATGCGCCGCGATTCATCACGGCCGCTCTTCGCACGCGCCGCGGCGAGGACCCTTCGGCGCTGCGGTCAAACTCTTTGATCGATGACGTATCCGGGCACGCGGCCGACGTGATCGCGTCGCAAGCGATGCTCTTCGTCGCGATCGGCGCCGCGATCGGGGCGCTGGTCGTATGGCTCGCGACGAGGTCGGAGGCGACGGCATTGCGCGTGTCGCTCCAACACGCGCAGCGTGCTGAAGAGAAGACTGTCGAGTCGCTGCTGGAGCGCGCCAAGAACGAGCTCCGTGAAACGACCGCGTTGCGCGCGAGCGAGCGCGTCGGCGAGCTCGTCTCCCCGATGGCGCAGAAGCTTGCCGAGTTCGACCGGCTCATCGCGGAGCTCGAGGCCCGGCGCCGCCACGATGCCGGCAGTCTGCGCGAACAGATCGATCTGTTGCTTGGACGAGCGGACAAGCTCGAGAGCGCCGCAGTGAGCCTTTCGACGCAGACGTCCACGCTCGTCACGGCGCTGCGCAATCCGGCCTCGCGGGGAAAGTGGGGCGAGATGCAGCTGCGCAACGTCGTCGAGAAGGCAGGAATGCTGCCGCACTGCGACTTCACCGAACAACAGACGGTGGCGGTCGGCGAGCTCCGCGCGCGCCCCGATATGACGATCAACCTCCCCGGCGAGCGCCGCGTTTTCGTGGATGCCAAGGCTCCGGTGGATTCGATGCAAGCGGCGCTCGAGACGGCGGACGAGCAGCGCCGCAAGGCGCTGATGAAGCAGCACGCCCGCGCGCTGCGCGACCACGTCGATTCACTCGCGCGGCGCGGATATCACACGGCGGCGAGGTCCGCCGATTACGTCGTGATGTTCGTGGCCGGCGAGGCCTTTCTCAGCTCCGCGTGCAGTGAGGATCCATCCCTGATCGAATATGCGCTCGACCAGAATGTGCTCGTCACGGGTCCGCTGTCTCTCGTAAGCCTATTACGTACCTTCGCGATCGGCTGGCAGGCGCTGCGCCAGGAAGAGAACGCCAAGCGCATTGCGATGATCGGTAAGGCCTTCTACGAGCGAGCCTGCAAGTTTTCCGAGCATCTCGTCGAGGTCCGGCGGCATCTCGAACGCACGGTCAACGCGTTCAATGCGACCGTCGGCTCATATGAAAGCAAGTTTCTTCCCCAAGGGCGCCGGCTGAAGGAAGAGGCCGCGCTCGCCGCCGACGATCTGGCCGAACTTCCCCCCATCGACGTCGTACCGCGCGACGTCACTGCGCTCGATATCGACGACGCGCCGAAACGGCTGCCGCGCCGCCAACGCTTGCTGTAGCAGCCGGCTCGCTACGGCTTGGTGTGATCGGCGGTCCAGGCCCGCAATGCGTTGAGCGTGTTCGCGACGTGCAACGAAGGATCGAGGTTCGTGTAGGTGTAGATGATCGTGCCGTCCGGGGCGATGACGTACGAGGTCCGGTTCGCATACTGTGGATGCGACGCGAGGACCGCGTCGTAGGACTTCATCACGGTTCCGTCCGTGTCGGCCGCGACCGCGAACTTGCTGCGGCACTCGCTGACCGAGAACTTTTGGAGCTTGTCGAGGGGATCGTGCGAGACGCCGATCACGCTCGCTCCCAGCGACTTGTATTGCTCGATGGCGTCTGCAAACTCGTGCGCCTCGATCGTACAGCCCGTCGTAAAGGCCGCCGGATAAAAGTACAGGACCACGGGCCCCTTCTTGAGCGCGTCGGCGAGGGTGAAGGTAAAGACGTTACCTCCCTGCGTCGCCTGCAACGTAAATGCCGGCGCCTTGCTGCCCGTCGAGAGCGCCGCCCAGGCCGGCGCGGTCAGTGCCGCCGTTACGAGCATCGCGACGACGACGGAGAGTCGTGTAGTCATAGTAGTCCTTTTCAATGAACGTGCGGGTCTATACTTTGAACTCGAGGTCGCCGAACTGCTTCTCGTCGTAGTTTGTATCGCCTGGCGGCCGCGGAAGCTCCCTCCACCAAGCGCTATACATCGCCAGCCACTCGAAGTTCTCGAAAATGTACTGGTTCCCGCGGATGCGCCGCAGGCGAAAGATGAAGTCGCGAATCGTTTCCCAGCGTACGCGGATCATGTAGCCGACGGCATCCACGAGCAGCGAGGCGTCGAGCACCTTCCGGCGCGCCAGCGTCGCGACCGTTTCGAAGTATTGTGCGACCAAGAGCAACGCTCGGTCGTCGTCTGAGTTGTCGAAGTGCTCGAGTATGTCTTCGTCGGTTGGGTAGCGGGAGTTGACGCCCTGCAACCCTTCGAACGCGCCCATTGCGGCGGCGTCGGTCAAACGGTTGATCGCCTCGAGTATCGCCAGCGCGTTCCGCTCGTGCTCCAGCTGTTTGTTTTGCCGCGTGAGCAAGATCGTCGAGAGACCGAGCGCGATCAGCGAAACGGCCACGGACGCCGCCGGTAAGAGCTGCTCCGCGCTCACAATCCGCTCGTTCTGTTAGAGGCCGATCAGGCGCGCGAGGATCATCCGTTGCACTTCGTTGGTCCCTTCGCCGATCTCGTTGATCTTCTGGTCGCGATACATCCGCGAGATCGGATACTCGTCCATGAAGCCGTAGCCGCCGTGGATCTGGAGCGCCTCATTGACGACCCGGTGCGATAGTTCCCCGGCGAAGAGCTTGGCGAAGCTCGCCGCGGCGACGTAGTCGCGCCCTTGATCCTTCTCCCATGCCGCCCGCAGCATCATGAGCTTGGCGTGCTCGATCTGCGTGAGCATGTCGACAAGCTTGAACGAGATGGCCTGAAACTTGCTAATGGGCTTGCCGAATGCTTGGCGTTCCTTCGAATAAGCCAGCGCCTCGTCGTAGGCACCCAGCGCGAGGCCGATCGAGAGCGCCGCGACCGAAATGCGGCCGCCGTCGAGCGTCTCGAGAAACTGCCGATAGCCTTCGCCGCGCTTGCCGAGCAGATTCTCTTCCGGGACGGCGGCGTCTACGAACGAGAGCTCGCGAGTATCGGACGCCCGCCAGCCCATCTTGCGGTATTTTCGGCTGCGGCTGAACCCAGGCGTCCCTTGCGGAACGATGATGTTCGAAATCTCGCGCGAGCCGTCGGCGCGTCGACCGGTTACCGCCGTAATCGTCGTGCCGCCGCTGATATCCGTGCCGGAGTTCGTTATGAACGCCTTCGTTCCATTAACGACCCACTGGCCGTCACGCAACTCCGCTCTCGTTTGCACGTTCCCGGCATCACTTCCGGCGTTGGGCTCGGTCAACCCGAAGCCCCAGAGCATTTCGCCGCGGGCCATCGGCACGAGATATTGTTGCTTTTGCGCTTCGCTGCCGAACAGAAAGAACGGAGTCGCGCCCAGCGAAACGTGGGCCGCCAGCGTGATCGCGGTGGAAGCATCGGCTCGCGCAATTTCCATCACAGTCAGCGCGTAGCTTACCGTGTCGGCGCCCGCGCCGCCGTACTCTTCCGGAAACGGCAGCCCCATGAATCCGAGCGCGGCCATCTTTTCCACGAGCTCGTAGGGGAAACGCTCTTCGCGATCCATCGCCTCGGCACGCGGCCGAACCTCCTCTTGCGCAAACTCGCGCGCCAGACTCGCAATTGCCTTTTGCTCGTCGGTGAGATCGAAGTTCATGGCGAAGGTATAAGGCTCAGCCTCAGGAAAAGTCCTCTTTAAGGGAAGCTCTGCCGATGATTGCTCTTCGCGGCGTTTCGCTGGTGTATCCAAACGGCGTGCGCGCACTCGATGACATCAACCTTGAAATCGCCAAGGGCGAGTTCGTTTTTCTCGTCGGCCATTCCGGCACGGGCAAGTCCAGCCTGCTGCGTTTGCTCTACCGCGAGGCCAGATCCACCGCCGGCGAGATTGTGGTCGACGGGATCCGCGTCGACCGGTTGCGGCGCAACCGCATCGCCGCCTTACGACGCCACCTCGGCGTCGTTTTTCAAGACTTCAAGCTCCTCGTCGACAAAACCGTATGGGAGAACGTCGCCTTTGCGATGCAGGTGACTGGCGCCCATACGCGCGACATCATGCGCCAAGCTCCGCGCGTCCTCGATCTGGTGGGGCTGTCGCATAAGAGCCGAATGTATCCCACCGAGCTCTCCGGCGGCGAGCAGCAGCGCACGGCCATCGCGCGCGCGCTCGTGAACAACCCCAAGATCCTGCTCTGTGACGAGCCGACGGGCAATCTCGATCCGGCGAATACCACGGAGATTACAGCGCTGCTACAGCGCATCAACCTCAAGGGAACGACGGTCGTCGTCGCCACTCACAATCAAGCAGTCGTAGACCGCATGCGCCGCCGAGTCGTTCGGCTCGACGACGGACGAATAACCACCGACGAGGAACGAGGCTATTACTATCTTGGATTGGGGCAAACTCAAGTTCTTTCTGGGTGAGGTGACGCGCAACTTTTCGCGCAACACCGGAATGCAAATGACCGCGATCGGCACGGTTGCCATCACGATCGTTTTGCTCGGGATGTTCCTCTTCGTGCGCGCGGCGCTCGCCGACGTCGGTGCGAGCCTTCTGGCGAAAATTGAGATTTCAGCGTACCTGAGCCCGGACGCGACGCCCGCGCAAATTCACGCAATCGGCCGTTTTCTGGCGCAAGACCCCCGCGTGGAGTCGGCGCAGTTCATTCCAAAGCGCCAGGGGCTCGCAGAGCTGCGCGAGCGCACCAAGGGCACGATCGACACCGCACTGCTCACCGAGAATCCGCTGCCGGATAAGTACCGCATCAAGGTGCGCGCCACCGAGCAGGTACCCTCCGTGGCGGCCGAAGTGCGGCGCCTGACCGGAGTAGCGAACGTGGTCTACGGCCAGCAGGTCGTGCAACGGTTATTGCAGCTGGGCGCCGTGCTGCGCCGCATCGGCATCGTGGTCATCGCGATCTTCTTTGCAGTAGCGGGAATCATCATCGCCAACACGATTCGGTTGACCGTCTTCGCCCGCCGGCGCGAGATCGCGATCATGCAGCTCGTCGGTGCGACGAACACCTACATTCGCTTGCCCTTCATTTGCGAAGGCTTGCTCGACGGTTGCATCGGCGCGGCGCTGGCCGTAGGATTGCTTGCCGTCGCTCGCGCTACGCTCTGGCCGCGCTTGCTCGAAGCGCTCCCCTGGGCACAGCTGACCGCGACCCCCCTGGATGCCCGAGTGCTAGCGGCCGAGCTGCTGGCCGTGGGCGCCGCCATCGGGATCGTGGCGTCCTGGATCGCCGTGGGGCGGCATTTGCGCACGTGATACGCCGTCGCCGGCTTACCGCCGTCGCCCTGATCGCGGTCGCCGTCGCGCTGCCGCTCACCGCTAAATCATCCATCGAAGACCGTATTGCGGCGGAACGCGCAAAAGCGGCCGCGATTGCGGCCCGCTTGCATGCCAAGCGCGCCGAGCTACATTCCGTCAGCCTGCGTTACGACGATCTCCAGCGGCAGCTCGGCGAAACGAACGCGGCAATTGGAACCGTCAGCGGCCGCATCGATTCCCTCGACGCACAGCGCGCCGCCACGCAGCGGCGCATTGACTGGAACGCCGTCCAGCTGGCGGCTGCGGTGCGATCGCTGCGGTTGCACGACTCCCTCTTGAAACGGCGCCTCGTCAACATCTATGAGTACGGCGACCTGACGTATCTTAATGCGCTGCTCGCCGCGCGGTCCTTCAGCGAGTTCGTCGAGCGGTGGGAGGACTTGCGTCTGCTCATCGCGGCGAACCAGCGCGCCGTGCGCGCGCGCAAGGCGGCAGAACGGCGCGTTGCGACCATCGCGGCGGACCTCGACCGCACGCGACTGGAGCTGCAACGCGAAGAAGAGTCCGCGCAGGAAGCTCGCAGCCAACTCGGCTCCCTCGCCGACGAACGGCGTAACCTCGTGGAGGTCGCTTCGATCCAGCGGCGCAGCGTCGCCTCGCAGGTCGCCCAAATCGAAGGCCTCTCCGCCGCGGAGGAGGCGCAACTCGAGTCGCTGATCATGGAGCGCGAGCGCGAGGTCGAGGCGCAGCGCCGCGCCGCGGGCATCGCCGGAGGAGTCGAAAGCGAAGGCGCCGCCGGCTCATTTTCTTGGCCCGTCACCGGAACGATCACCTCGCCCTTCGGCTGGCGTTCGAACCCCTTTGGCGGCGCGCCCGAGTTTCATCAAGGCCTGGACATCGCGGCGCCCACGGGAACGACTGTCACCGCGGCGGCGGCAGGCACCGTGATCATGGCGCAATGGTATGGGGGGTACGGCAACTATATCCTCATTGACCACGGCGGCGGCTACTCAACCGGCTACGGCCACCTCTCTGCGATTTTTGTCTCAACAGGGCAGACCGTCGCTCGCGGCCAGGCGATCGGCGCCGTCGGCTCGACCGGGCAGTCGACCGGTCCGCATCTGCATTTCGAGGTGCGGATTGCCGGCAAGCCGGTGGACCCGGCGCCCCGGCTTCATTAAGACTTCGCAAGTAAAATACGCAAAGAGCAACCTCCTCGCCGCCGAAACGGGTAGTGGTAGACTACAAATGAGCTTACGCCCACGGTTTATTCTCGCCGCTTTGTTCACGGTCGCGTTTGCCGCCGTGGTGCTCCTTTTTGTCGCACAGCGCGCGGGGACGCTCGGCCGCGGGCCGGTCTTAGAAGTCGCAACGACCGGCGACATACGCGACCTCTTCGCGCCGCGCAATCCCAACGGTCCGTTCATCGCGGACCTCGCCCTTCGCCGGCTCGAAAACTCGTACTACAAGCCGGTCGAGCCGCAGACGCCGATCGCCGGCGAAGTTGCCGGCCTGCGAAGCGTGCTGGGCTCGAAAAGAAATGCCGTTGCATCGCTTCCCGGGGCGACTGCAACCGGTAACCCCGGCGCCGACGGTCAGATCGCTGCCAGGATCCTGGCATACGCGCAGGATCACTACGCGGCCGCCGTGGGGCCGCATGGGCGCGACGATCTCACAGATGCGGCACTTCGCGGCATCATGAAATCGGTGAGAGATCCCTACACGGTCTATCTTTCGCCGACGGAGATTCGGGGTCTCAACGAGTCCCTGTCCGGCGGCAACTTCGGCGGCATCGGAGTCTACATCTATCAACTGAAAGATGGGCGAATCATCGTTCAACCCATCGAACAACTCCCCGCGGCACGCGCCGGCATGAAACCGGGCGAGGTGGTAGACAGCGTTGACGGTAAGCCAGTCCGTGGGGTACCGATCGACCGGGTCGAGACGATGATTCGCGGTGAGTCCGGCACCGTCGTTCACCTGCGCGCGCATCTGTACAGCGGTCCGGCGACGGAGCACAGCTATGCGATTGTGCGCGAGATCATCCATGTTCCAACGGTGCGCGCTAAGATGGAAAACGGTTTCGATTACATTCGGCTTTCGGACTTCGGAACGACGTCCGCGGACGAGGTGCGCAAGGCGGTGCTCGCCGGACGCGCGGCCGGCGCGCGCGGCTACATTTTGGATCTGCGCGACAACGGCGGCGGCCTGCTCGATGCCGCCGTGGCGATCTCCAGCATCTTCATTCCGCAAGGCACCATCGTCTCGACGATCCGCCGCGACGGCCAGCGCACGACCGAAGAGGCGCTCGGCGACGCGATCGGCGGCTTGACGCCGCTGGTCATTCTCGTCAACAAGTACACGGCGAGCGCATCGGAGATCACGGCGGGCGCACTGCAGGACTACCACTACGCATCGCTCGTCGGAACGCGCACGTTCGGCAAGGGCGTCGTACAGAGCATCTTCCCGATCCCCGATCCGACGGCGTCCGAGGGCGCGCTCAAGATTACGACCGCGCGCTACGTGACGCCGATGGGACGCGATATCCAGCACCACGGCATCGAGCCCGACGTCACCGTCGCGCAGGATCCCAACCCATCGCTCATCGACACGCCTGCGGACAGACAGTTGGCCGCCGCCAAGAAACGCTTGCGACAACTCATACGTTAAATGGAAAGCATGAAAAGCCGAAGCCTTCGCCCCCTCGTCGCCTTTGCGCTTGCAACGGCGTTCCTGCAGTTTCCAATCGGCTCGGCCGCTGCGCCGACGCATCTTTCGGGCGTTGACGCCGGAGAGATATCGAGCAGCTATGCATATTTGACGGACAACTTCTACAAGAAGGTCGATCCGCAAGCCGTTCTCCATTCGGTCCGGACGCAGCTGGCGTCGGTGATGCGTAGCGCCGGCATCCGGCATATCGCGCTGCCGCCGGTGGAAGCGGCCACGAACGCGTCCGGCAACATCCGCGAGATCGACCGCGAAGTCGAGGCGGCCGCCGCCGAATCGCGTCCGAAGCTGAGCGCGCACGACTTGAGCTACGTCGCGATCGACGGCATCATGCGAGCCGTCAACGACCGCTACACGGTCTTCCTCACGCCGAAGGAGTTCGCGGGCCTCAATCAAGGCTTGGACGGCGGCGATTTCGGTGGGACCGGCATCGTCATTCAGATCGACGACAAGACGAAGTACGTGTCGGTGGAAAACGTCGTTCCGGACGGTCCTGCCGACAAGGCCGGCGTCGAGCAGGACGATTTGATCACCGCTATCGACGGCGCTTCGACGAAGGGCATGAGCCTCAATCAAGCTAGTGCGAAGCTCCGCGGCAAGGAAGGTACGCGCGTCACGCTGACCCTCCAGCGGGAAGGGACGACCCTAGCGCCGATCCCGATCACTCGCGCAAAGATCCACCAACTGAGCGTATACGAGAAGATGCTGCCCGGAAAAATCGGATACATCGCGCTGACCGTTTTCGGGCGCGAGACGGGCAACGAGCTGAACACTGCCCTCGATCGTCTCGCCCGCCAAGGAGCCCGCGCTCTCGTGCTGGATCTGCGAGATAACGGCGGCGGCTACCTCGAAGCTGCCGTCGCGGTCAGCTCGAAGTTCATTTCGAGCGGTCCGATCGTCTCCGTAGAATCGCGCGCCTCGAACATTACGACGCTGGATGCCGACAACACCGCGATCTCACCGGTCCCGCTCGTCGTCCTCGTCAATGGCTACACGGCTTCCGCGTCGGAAATAACGTCCGGCGCGATCCAAGACAGCAGCGTCGGAACGATCATGGGCACGAAGACATTTGGCAAAGGCGTCGTCCAAACGATTTATCCGCTGCCCGACGGCAGCGCGATCAAGATCACGACGGCGCGCTATCTCACGCCCCGAAACCGCGACATCAACCACCTCGGCATCACTCCGGACATCACGGTGGCCGAGAACAAGCACGCTCAGTTCGGCATACCGTCCAAGGACGAGCAGCTAACTCGCGCACTCCAGTATTTGGATGAGAAGCTAGCCCACCTCAACCAAGACAACGGCCTTTAAGGGGCTATCGTTCCGTCATCTCTTTGTCGCCGCGGGGCTCATTTACCGTAGTAAACGTCGGCCCTCGGCTCCGCGATCTGACGAAACGCTAACCCCTTAGAATGCCCGGCTTAAGTCGCTTTTTTGCGGGAGGTCGTTGTGCGTTTGCGCTTCGGCTTCTCCGTAGCGGTTTCGTCTGAACTTTCGGCGGCGCGAGGCGTTCGAGTGCGCGTGGGCCGCGACGCGTCGGCCGCTGCCGGCTGATGTTCTTGCGCGTCGCTCGTCGAACGCCGTCGCCGCGGCCGACGCGTCGTGCTCGGAAGGGCGAGCGCGCTCGCCGCGCCTCCCAGCTCGCCGGGTGCGGACGGCTCGACGGCCGCCGCAGTCCTACGACGACGCCGCGCCGGCTGCGCGCGCTTCGGCTCCTCCTGCGGCACCGAGAGGCTCGGCGGTGGCGCTTCCACTGCAGGCGGCGCGGCCTGCGAGACGGGCGCGATCGCGTGGGTCTGCGTTGCAGATAACGAATCCGCGGTCACGCCGCTTGCGGGCCGTCCGCCGCGTCCCCGGCGCCGGCGCCGGCGCCGGCGCCGTTTCCGGCCGCCGCCCTGCTCTTGCGGGGGCTGCGTTCCAATGATGATCGCATCGGGCTGCGCTTCACCCTTGCGCTCGGCCCGCAAGGCCTTGTCTTGTTCCTCTTCCTCTTCGGTCGCAGAAGAGATTCCAATCGGCGCGCGCGCCGCCGACTGTCGCGCCGCATCTTCGGCCAGTTCGCGCAACTGGCGCGTCTGCTCGGCGGCGGTGGGTTCGGCGCGCCGTCCCGGGCGCCGCTTGCGTGCCTTCGCGCCGGCCGTGACCAGCTCGGCAAGCACGTAGTCGCGTTGATCGTCGACGTCGAGAATTCGAATGCGAACGAAGTTGCCGGCGCTGTTCGCGCCGTTGTCCACTTCCGCCACGCGACCGTCGACGACCGCCGCCGCCGACGTGGGGTTCGGCAGGCGTCCCGGCAGTAGTTCCACCTCGTACTCGTCGCCCACGCGCAACGCGTGTCCGCGCTTCGCGCCGGCCGGCACGACCTCGATCCGCGCCTTTTCCGGATGAATCATCGCGTCCACGCGAACGACGATCGTACGGCCAAGGCTCTGCGCGAGCTCTTGACACTCGTTTTCGTACCAGAAATCCATCTGCGTCGCGACGGTCGGCGAAACGTGCACGAGCACGTCGCCCGTCGTCCCGCTGCGAACCTCGTGCCGGATTTGCCGAAACGTTTCAATCGCGACCGACTGCGCGGACATTACGCTCCCGGTTCCGCTGCAGGTCGGACAGGCCCCGCGCAACTGCGCCCCTAGATCCTTTCCGATTCGCTTGCGCGTGAACTCGAGGAGCCCGAGATTCGAAAACGATTGAATCGTCGCCCGCGTCCGGTCGCGGCGAAGACTCTCCTCCATCTTCGCGATTACCTTTTCGCGCGAAGCATCCGACGCCATATCGATGAAATCGACGACGACGATGCCGCCGATGTCCCTCAAGCGCACCTGCCGGGCGACTTCCTCCGCTGCCTCAATGTTGGTCTTGAGGATCGTGTCTTCCAGATTGCGGCCGCCCGTGAACTTGCCGGAGTTCACGTCGATAACCGTCAGGGCTTCGGTCGACTCGATCACGATTGATGCGCCCGACGGGAGATTGATCTTGGGCTTCATGAGCTTTTGCAGTTCTTCGTTGACATGATAATCTTCGAACAACTGCCGCCCGGTGTTGTAATACTCGAGCCTGTTAATGTATTGCGGGCCGAGCAACTGAAGGAGATCGCGAACCTTCCGGTACTCTTCCTCGTCGTCGATCAACACGCGATCGACGTCGGCGGTGATGAAGTCGCGCGCCGCCTTATAAATCAGGTTCATGTCTTTGTGCAGCAATGACGGCGAAGTCGCGCGCTTATACGTTTCGAGAATGCCGTGCCACATCCGTATCAGCACGCCGAGGTCGGCAATGAGCTCCGCTTCGCTGGCGCCGGCCGCGGCGGTGCGAACGACGGTGGCCATGCCTTCCGGACGAATTCGCTTCATCACGGATTTGAGCCGGTTACGCTCGTCGGCGGAGTCGACCTTACGAGAAACGCCCGAGTATTTGCCAGTGGGCATCAGGATTAGGTATCGTCCGGGCAGGGAGATATTGGTGGAGATGCGCGCGCCCTTGAGGCCGCGCGGCTCCTTGACGATCTGGACGAGCACGTCATCGCCGCGTTTGACTTTCTCGCTGATCGTGAAGCCGCTATGGCCCTGCGTTATCTCGACGTCGCCGATGTTGAGCGGTTGCTTATTGATATCGTCGACGTACAAAAAGGCGTTGCGGCCGAGGCCGATATCAACGAACGCGGCGCCCATTCCGGGCAGCACGTTCTGCACTTTTCCTTTGTAGATCGAGCCGATGACTTTCTCTTCGCGCTCGATGTAGAGTTCGGCTAAGTCGCCGTCCTCGAGTATTGCGACCCGGTTCTCCCAGGGGTCGCTCGAGATCAGTATCTCGCTTGGCAAATTGTCCTCAAGAAACTCTGCGGGCTTGCCGGCCGCCGCACTTCCGTTACCGGCGCGTCTGGCGGGGCGGCCTTGACCGCCACGGTACTCCCGCTAAAAAACTTTTGCTCGCGCGAGTTCCGGGCGGACCCACGCGGGACCTTCCGTGGCACCCTAGGCGTTGCCGAGAACGCCGCGGTCCTTCTGCGAGTAGATGTTCAAGAGAATTCCGATTGCGGCGAAGTCCGTCAGCATTGCCGACCCGCCGTACGACATGAACGGAAGTGGGATTCCCGTGATCGGCATGATGCCGATCGTCATGCCGATATTGACCAGCAAATGGAAAAAGAGCATTCCGACGAGCCCTGCGGCGAGCAAGAAACCGAATCGCTCGCGCGCCGCGAGCATCGTGCGAATCCCCCCGTAGAGTATCGCCGCATAGCAGGCAAGCAGCAGCAACGCGCCGGCGAGACCCCACTCTTCCGCCAACACCGTAAAGATAAAGTCGCGCGAGTGTTCCGGAACGAAGTTGAGCTGCGTTTGCGTTCCGTGAAAGAGCCCTCGTCCGAAGAGCTCTCCGTTGCCGACGGCGATCTCCGATTGGTTCAAGTTGTAGCCGGCACCTTGGAGGTCGGCTTTAGGATTCAGAAATACGAACAGTCTCGCGCGCTGGAACGGCTTGAGAACCGCGCTGGTTCCGACCGCTCCGGCGGCAACGACCAAGATCCCCAAACAATAGATCGCGAAGTCGCCGAGCTTCGGAAGCGCAAAAAAGAGGTCCACCGTGAGGATCGCGACCAGCACCAGCGACGTTCCGAGGTCGGGCTGCTTGAGGATGATCAGCGCGGGAACGGCAACCGTCAGCAGCGGCTTCCAAAGGTCGAGCAACTTTTCGTAGGTCGCGGAGCAGAGTACGGCGGCGAGCGCAATCGCGACGACGAGCTTGGCGGGCTCCGAAGGCTGAAACGTGCCGAGCGGTCCGAGTGAGATCCAGCGCTGCGCGCCCATGGCGCTGTGACCGCCACGCAAGATAAAGAGCAGCAGCAATAGATCCACGGCGTACAGCGGCAACGCCCATCGCTGCCAGTTGCGGTAATCGACCAAGGAAAGCGCGACCATGATGCACGCCCCGAGAATTAGGTACAGCGTCTGCTTTTGGAACTCGCCGGCGCTTCCGGGTGAGTGGAGGCTCGCGGACTTTATGCACACCAAACCAATGAGTGCAATGGCGACGGCGCAGCCTGCCAACGGCCAGTTGGTTCTTCGCGCGTAACGCCACAGCTGCGCGCTCCGAAACGCGAGGACCATCGGGGCGTTAGCCGGCGGCTGGGGCGGTCGCCGGCGCCGGCGGCGATTTCTTGCGGCGCCGCCGCTTGCGCTTGGGCGGCGCCTGACCTTCGGCGCCCGGTCCCGTTTGAGCGGCGACGCGCTTCGGTTTGCTCGTGCGCGCGGAGCCGTCAGGCGACGGCGCGCGCCCTTCGTGCTTGCCGTTGCCGTTCGCACTGGGCCGGCCGACCGAGAGAATCGGGATGTTGGCCAGCATCGCGAGCGTGCTCTCTTGGCGTTCGAACGTGACGTCGATGCGCTCCCGGTCGACTTCGACGTGACGCGAGATCACGTCAACGAGATCCCGCTTCATCGTTTCGATCATATCGGGCGACAACTCGAGATGATCGGTCATCAGCACGAGGCGCAACCGCTCTTTTGCCGTGGCACTCGAACCACGCTGCCCGAAAATTCGCCGCAGGAACTCGATCACGACCGACCTCCTCCAAACAGCGACGTGAGCCGCTCGAGCAGCGTCTGTTTCGCGGCCGGCGGCATCGGCACGGGAACGTCCTCGCCGGCGATCTTAGCCGCGATCGCATGGTAGGCGGCGCCCGTCGGATTCTCTTTTCGCAGCGCCAGCGGCTCTCCGCGATTGGTCGTGATGATGATCTCCGGCTCGTCCGCAATGACACCGAGCAGCGGCAGGCGCAGGATCCCGTTGACGTCGTCGATCGAAAGCATCTTCCCGCGCTTGACGAGTTGGGGACGCAGCCGATTGACGATGAGCTGCGGCTTGAAGCGATTTCCGAGCAATCCAACGACGCGATCGACGTCGCGCACGGCGGACACTTCGGGCGTGCAGAGGACGATCGCTTCATCCGCGCCCGCGATGGCGTTGCGGAATCCGAGTTCGATTCCGGCCGGACAGTCGATGAGCACGAAATCAAAACGCTCGCGCAGCATTGCGATCAACGCCTCCATCTGCGCGGTCTGCACCTCATCCTTCTCGCGTGACTGCGCGGCCGCAAGCAAACGAAGATTCTCGCTATGCTTGTCGGGAACTAAAGCTTCGTCGAGATCCACGCGCTCTTCCAGTACGTCGAGGACGTGATACTTCACGCGGCTTTCCAGCCCAAGGACGATGTCGAGGTTACGCAGACCGACGTCCGCATCGACCAGTACGACGCGCGCACCACGCTCTGCCAGCGCCGTACCGAGATTGGCCGTGGTCGTCGTCTTGCCGACGCCTCCCTTGCCGGACGTTAGGACGATCGCGCGCCCGCGCCGCTGGGGCTCCGCGCCGATCTCACGTTCGATTGCGACGGACTCCATTTCTTGCACGTCTATCCCGCTTTCAACGCTCCCATCAGACGATTGAACAAGCCTTGCCGGTCGAAAGTAGTAAACGGAACCAACTCGCCCTCCAAGCGCCGTGCTATCTTATCGTAAATGGCACTGAGCCGGCCGGCCTCGCGCAACGCGATCGGCTCGCCTCGGTTCGTCGTGTCGATGACGTCTTCGTCTTCGGGCACGATTCCCAAAAGCTCGATCGCAAGGACATCGCAGACGTCTTCGACCGAGAGCATCTCGCCGCTGCTGACCATTTCCGGACGCAGCCGATTGACGATCAATCGAATCGGCTTGCCGCCGGCGGCGATTTTGCCGACCACGCGGTCGGCGTCGCGAATCGAGCTGACCTCCGGCGTAGTCACGACGATCGCCTCGGCCGCACCGGCAACCGCATTGCGAAAGCCTGCCTCGATTCCGGCAGGCGAGTCGATGAGGACGTAGTCGGCATGCGCCGACGCCTCTTCGACGATTGCGGCGAATTGCTCGGGCGTTATGGCGTCCTTTTCACGCGTTTGCGCTGCGGGCAGAATTGCCAACGATTCGAATCGCTTGTCCTTGATCAGCGCCTGGCGCAGTTGACATCGCCCTTCGGCGACCTCCACCAAATCGAAAACGATGCGCTTTTCCAGGCCCAGCACCAGATCGAGGTTGCGCAGACCGATGTCCGCATCAATGAGCACGACCCGGCGGCCGCGCTTGGCCAGCGTCGCGCCGAGATTCGCGGTCGTCGTCGTCTTGCCGACGCCGCCCTTTCCGGACGTTACGACGATTCGGCGTCCGCTCATGGCGGCACGCTCGCTGCCGGAAGCTCGCCGAACCGGCTCAGCGTCAGGATCGTTATTTGACCGTCCCGCACCAGCGCAACTTCCGGCGAAACCGCACGGCGCCTGGCGCTGCCCTGCTCGGCGGCGATGTACGTCGCGATTCGAAGCTGCGTCGCCGTCAGATCGACGGCGAAGATGCGCGCCTTTGCGTCGCCGGCAGCGCCCGCGTGCGCAATGCCGCCGAGCCGGCCGAATACCACGATGTCGCCGGTCGCAACCAACTCCGCCCCGGGATTGACGTCGCCGACCACGACGATGTGGCCGCCGTGATGGAGCGCCTGACCGCCGCGGAGCGTGGCCGTTTGATAGAGCGCCGTCGGGTGGGCTTCGACGAGGCGCAGCGCGGGCTGCCGCGGTTCTTTCGCGTCGACGCGCAGCCGTGGAACGCTTGCCTCGCCGCGCCGCCGGCGCGCTGCGATATCCTTGCGCGCCCCCGCGAAATCGGCAATCAGCGATCGCGCCGAATCGGAAAGCTTGATCTCGGGACGGCTCTCGAACTCCAGCCCGGCGTTCGCCGCGAGCTCCGGAAGCGCGACGTAACCGCCGGCAAGGCCTCGTAAGGTGATGCCGGCGTCGCTCAACACGGCGCGAAGGCGCCCGATGATCTCGGCCGTCGGCACCGCGTTGCCGAAATTTGCGATGGCGGAGCTGCCGCTGTAGAAGCTGGGCTGCTGGGCGAGGCGAGCCTCGAGCTGATCGAGCCCAGTTTCGAGCGCATGCTCGGGCAGCGTGACTTCAAGGCCGTCTCGCCGGCCCCGCAAGAGTGTCACGCCGTGCTGTGCGCGAACGCTAAACTGTAAACCCTGCGCCCTCCACACGAAACTCGCAGATTCTTAACGTTGTCCACATATAATACACAGCGCACGGGCATACGCTAGAACGGACCCGTGCTAAAAAGGAAGCCATATCGTATCATGTTGCGTCGCATCGTTCCACTCGTCGTCGCTGCCTCATTGCTGGCAGGCGCGGTTGCTCCTGCGCCGGTCGGCGCCATGTCTACGCAATCCGAGATCGCACTGGGGCAGGCCGAGGATCAGCAGATCGTCGCCAGCAGCGTCATCGAAACGGATCCACTGCTCAACGCCTACGTCCAAGGCATCACCGGGAACCTTTGGAATCAGGTTGAGCGCAAGGACGTTCCCTATTCCGTAAAGATCCTCAAGGACAGCCAGATCAACTCGTTTGCGACCATGGGTGGGTTCGTCTACGTCAACGAGGGGCTCATCGACTTCGTGCAGTCGGACGACGAGCTGGCGAGCGTGCTGGGACACGAAACGGGCCACATCGAGCGGCGCCACGTCCTCACTAGTTACTCGAAGGCAGAGATCCTGAACATCCTGTTCGGCATCGCCTCGATCTTCTCGCCCATCATCTACCAGTTTGGCGGCCTGGCCGAGGCCGGCTTGATGGCGAAGATTTCTCGTGAGGACGAGATCCAAGCCGATCGCTACGGTCTGCAACTGATGTCGCGCGCCGGCTACGATCCCGAATCAATGGTAACGATGATGGCGCATCTCGCGGTGTTGCAAAACGAGCACAACGACGCCGTCAGCAAGTATTTGGAAGACCACCCCGACCCGAGTTCCCGCATCGCCCATCTCATGGGCTATCCCGAGCTCGATCCGAGCGACGTAACGCTCGCGCAGCAACTCGTGCAGGCATCCGGCGACGAGGAGCATGCGCGTTACGAATTCTCACGGCTGCGCCTCGAACAACTCCTAAAGAAAGATCCGAATAACCCCGAAGCGCTGCTGGAACTCGGACAATCGGAGCTTGCCTTGGGCCTGCCGAATAAGAGCGAGCAAACGTTGGCGGAGGCGGCGCAACTCGGCACGCCGGCGACGCGCGCGGCCGCGAACGCCCGGATCGCAGCGCTTCGCCAAATGGAGATTCAGCACGTCACCCTGACGAAGCCCGATCTGCCGAAGCTCCAATCGTCCGTCACGTCGGCCGCTGCCTCGCACGCGCTCGGCGCGACGGAGATCGCGCAACGGGCCGCACAGGGCAAAGACCAGTTAAAGGCAGTTACGAGCCGTCTCGAGACGCTGCAATACGAAGTTCCCGACCTCAGTCGCATCGACGTAAAGCGCGGTTCGAAGGTCGAGGCAATCGTCAAGAACCTCAATTCGATAACCCGCTCGCTCAACAGTGCCCTCCAGGATGCCGGCGGCGGCTCAGGGCCGATCGGCGGCGTCGGGTCGCTGGAAAAGAACAAGGAGAGCGGCCTGCTCAAGGATAGCGCCGACATCTATCAAGAGATGCTCGCGCCATTTGCGATGCGCCCAGTTCCGACGGAGTCGGTCGCGCTCTTTCCATCCTACCCGGCGATGATGAACGGTCTCTCGCTTTCCGACGGTGAGATGCTCCGGTCGGTCGATGCGGCGCGCGCCTCGCTGACGATGCTCGATCAAACCTTCGGCGACTTGGACGAATTCCTCAAAGCGCTCGATCACGCAACGTTGAGCTTCAGCGGCGACATTAGCGAGAGCGAGTACATGGTGCTGCAGCCGATGATGCGCCGGGTCGTAGAGGAGTTCAACGCCGCGGCGACCGCGGCATCGCAGGGAGCCCAGCTCTTCAACTTGGCGCGCTCGCGAGTGCTCTCGAATCGCATCACGCTGCTGGGTCTCGGAACGTCACCGCAAATCTATTCCACGTTGCGCTATTCTCTGCAGCGGCGATTCGGGATGGACGGCGTTGACTACCGGACGATGCTTCGCGAAGGCCTCACACCCGGAGACGTGGCGGCAGCCACCATCATCGCCGCCGACATCAAGAGCACGCCGCAGAGCGTGATCGCCGAAGCGAAGAGCTCGGGACGCACCGTCATTGACGTAGCGAACGACCACAAGATGCACGCATGGCCGCTCGAGATCTTTCTAGGGCTCGTCTATCTCGACTATACGGACGATCCGACGAAAGAGCTGCGCAAGGCGGACGGAACGCTCGCCGTCGACCTCAACAAGCTGGGTCTCTAGGGTACGTGCTCGCATGACGGCCGGAGCCGACGCGCGGTCCCTGTTGGGTTTGCTCCGCAAAGGGATCGACGTCCGGGCGGTCGGCGCTCACGTTCGCAAGCCGTTCCGGTTCTTGCTCTGCGGCGATCCCGCGTTGGTTTCCGAGATGCGGTCGCTATTGCTGCGCGGACACGCACAACCGATTCCACCTGAAGCCTCCGCGTGTTTGGAGACCTTACGGCCTGAAGCGCCCGCGCTGACGAACTGGCGCGAAGCTCGCGCGATCGTGTTCCTCGGGCGGCGAGGAGATCTCGCAGGCGCGGCGCTGACGCAACTGAGCGGCGCGCGCGTGCCGATCCTCGCGATCACCGTCGACCCGGACGCGTCGTCCGCAGGACCGTCGGCATTGCCTGCGCGCGGCGAAGTCGGCGAGTATGTCGTCGGAGACATCGCCGTGGCAGAACTGCGCTTACGCGTGTTTCCACATCTGGTTGAGTCTGCGAAGGGGGCGGAGATCGCGGTCGGCCGGCATTTGCCGGTCCTGCGAGAAACCGTCGCGGCAAAACTCACCAAGGACGCCGCCAACAACGCGCTCAAAGTCGCCCTCGCGAGCGCTGTGGTCGACCACATTCCCGTGCTCGGCTTGGCTCTCGGCGCCGTCGCATCGGCAGGCGACATGGTCGCGATCACCGGCATCCAGGTCATGCTCATGCTGCACATCGAGGCCGCCTATGGGCGCGATCCCGACCTTCAGAGGACGTGGCAGCTCTTACCGGTGATCGGCGGAGGCTTCGGATGGCGTGCGCTCGCCCGCGAACTCGCCGGCTTCGTTCCGGTCGCGGGACTGGCGATCAAAGGCGCAATCGCTTATGCCGGAACGATCGTCGTCGGCGAAGGCGTGACATTCTTTTTGGAGCACGGGCACGAGATGTCGCGCGGACAAGCCGCGGAGCTTTACGATCGCACCAAGAAAGACGCGCTCCGAATCGGTCGAGACCTAGTGTCGAAGATTCGCCGTTAGCGTGCGCGACGCGCGCGGCACGTTCGTCGGTACGCTCGCCGCAATTCAGCGATATCCCGTCAAGAGTCTTCGCCCGCAAGCATTGGACGGCGCGCGGATCGAACGCGACGGAATCCCGGGAGACCGCACCGAGGCGCTGTTCGTTCGGGCCGGGGCGCAACGCGTCGGAAAGACCTATCGCGGCAAGGAGAACGACCGGCTCCATCTGATCTCCGAAACGAGCGACGCGCGCGATGCCGCAGCGGGACGCGGAGTCGACGTCGAGGTGCGCGGCGGCGAACGTTTCTTCGATGCAGCCCCGATCTCGCTCGTGATCGATTGCTGGTTGGATGCGCTGAGCCGGCACGTCGGCTATGCCGTGGAGTGGCAGCGCTTTCGTCCCAACTTTTTCGTGCGCGGCGGCGGAAACTTTGCTTTGCTCGAGAGCGCGCTGGTCGGAGCGACGCTCTCCATCGGGCACGCGAACTTCGCTGTTCGGAGCCCGATCCTGCGCTGCGTCGTCCCAACGTACGATCCGTACTCTTCGGGTAAGGATCCTGCGGTGCTGCGCTTCATTGCCAACGAGCGCGAGAACGTCATGGGGATTTATTGCGACGTTGTCGCCCCGGGCGAGGTCCGCGTCGGCGACGCCGTCGTCCGCAGCGATGCATGACGAGGCGCCGCCTTACTTTGACGGCGCCTCGACCGCCCACGCCCGGTTAGGGTTCCAGCATAGCCGGTAGCGCGTCGGCGCGCCCTAACTAATCCATATTAGACCGACCGGCATTGCCGGCCGGTGCTGCCGATTGGCTCTCAATCTAGATTTCCCGCCGGCCTTCCAAGGCTTTGGTGATCGTGATCTCATCGGCGTAATCCAGATCGCCGCCGATCGGCAGGCCGTAGGCCAGTCGCGTGACTGTGACGCCGAGCGGTTGCAGCAGGCGCGATAGATAGAGCGCCGTGGCTTCGCCTTCCGCGTTGGGATTCGTCGCCAAGATGATCTCGTGCGGCTCCTCGCGACCGATTCGTTCGACCAGATCCTTGACGTGCAGTTGCGCCGGACCGATGCCGTCGATGGGCGAGATCAAGCCGCCGAGCACGTGATAGCGGCCCTTGAAAGCCCCGGTGCGCTCGATTGCATAGACGTCCTTAGCTTCCGCGACCACGCAGAACGTTGCCGCGTCGCGCCGTTCGTCGGCGCAAAACTCGCAGAGGCCGTTCTCGGCGAGCGCAAAGCACGTGGGGCAGGACGTGACCCCGTTCGTCAGCGCGAGGATGGCTTGGGCCAAACTCGCCGCTTCGTGCCGCGGTCGGTTCAGGAGGTGGAATACGAGCCGCGCAGCGGTCTTGGGTCCGATCGTCGGAAGCTTGCTCAACTCCCCGATCAGAGCTGCAACGGGGCTCGCGATCTTCGTCACGGCATTCCCGGAATGCGCATCCCCCCGGTCACGGAGGCCATGCGTTTTTGCGACGTCTCGCTCGCATTACGCAGTGCCTCGTTGACGGCGACGGTGACGAGATCTTCGAGTGTCTCGATGTCGTCCGGGTCCACCGCGTCCTTGGCAATTCGAATGCGCTTGACGCGCGTGTCGCAGCTCATCTCCACCGTGACCGAGCCGCCGGCGGCGCTGCCCGTGACGACCGTCTCGGCGAGCTCTTTCTGCGCCTTGACCATCTCGGCTTGCATTTTCTTGAACTGCGCCATCAAATGTGCTTGGTTCATCGGATCCGTTCGTTCGCATAGTCGAAGAGCGCATCGGCGTCCGGCGCCTCCGGCATTGCGGCCGAAAAACCGCTCGCGTCGACTCTGGCGCGCACCTGCAACGGTACTCCCAAGACCTCGGCGATGGCCGCTTCGATGAGCTTGGCGTGCTCGCGCACGAGGTCGGCATTCCAGTTGCTCGGAAGCTTCAAAACGACGGAACTCCCCTCGACCGACTCAACCGCCGCGCGCGACAACACCGCGCGCAACGGCTGACGCTCGCTCTCCACTTTCGTCCGGACGCGTTGCCACGCCGCTCGCACCTGATGCAGCGACACTCCCTCGGCGTGCGCGGCCGCCGGCGCAGCTTCGGCGCCAGATTCGCGCAAGGCCGGGGCCGGCAAAGGTGGACCCGATACGGCCATTGCGTTCTCGAGCGTGGCGACGCGCGTGCCCAAAGCGTCGAGCGACGGATCTTCGGGCGTTAGAATGAAGCGCAGTAACGCCGCCTCGAGTTCGAGTCGCGCGTTTCCGCCGCTACGCGCGAGCGCAAGCCCCTCCCCAAACGTGCGCAGCGCGCGAACCAGCATCGCCTGCGACAGCCCTTGTGCGGCCACAGCAGTCCGCTGGGCATCGTCCGGCGCGAGGTCGCGCGCCAGCAGGTTCGGGTCGATGCGCGCGATCAGCAGGTTGCGAAAGCCTGCGATCAGCGAGCGGATCAGCACTTGAAAGTCGATTCCCGCATCGCCGGCATTTTCGGCCGCCCGCAACGCCTCCGCCGGATCTCGCGCGACGATCGCCCCGATCAATGCCTGCGCGAAGCTGCGTCCGCTCGATCCGAAGGCGAGGTCCAGCATCGCCGCGTCGACCGGCGCCCCCTGCGAAAACGCCGCAAGCTGTTCGAGCATCGTTAGCGCGTCACGCAATCCGCCCTCGGCGCGATAGGCGATGGCGGCCAGCGCGTCTTCCTCGACGGCGATTCCTTCCTGTCCGGCGATTTCACGCATGCGGTCGATCATCACCGGCACTGCGATGCGGCGGAACGCGTAACGCTGACAGCGCGACAGAATCGTGACCGGAAGCTTTTCGGGCTCGGTCGTGGCCAAGATGAAGAGAGCGTGCGCCGGCGGTTCTTCGAGCGTCTTGAGAAACGCGTTGGCCCCCTCGCGCGTCAGCATGTGCGCCTCATCGATGATGTAAATCTTCATTCGCATCGTGGCCGGCGCAAACTTCACCGCTTCACGCAGCCTGCGAATCTCATCGATGCCGCGATTGCTCGCCGCGTCGATCTCGAGCACGTCCAGCGCCGTCCCAGCCAACATCGCGACGCAGTTCTCGCACGTATTGTCGGGGGTGACGGTCGGGCCCAAGGCGCAGTTCACGCACCGCGCCAAAATTTTAGCGGCCGAAGTTTTCCCGGAACCGCGCGGACCCGAAAAGAGATATGCGTGCGCCAGTTTTCCACTTTCGATCGCGGCAGACAGCGTGCGAACGACGGCGTCTTGGCCAACGAGATCGGCAAACGTTAAGGGCCGCCAGGTACGGTAGAGAGACACGGACCACGAACTTTAGCGGAGCGTTTGGAGGGTGCCTGCCGGCGGGTACAGTTGCAACGAACCGGACCGCACGATGGTTATGAGAGTTGCTTCCCAAGCAGCGGAGCTTGGTTCATTTTTGGGATCGGAAAATAAGAAGGATGCCCGTAGATCTTCACGCAGCGCTCCAAGAGAAATTTGGGTTCGACCGCTTTTATCCCGGACAAGAAGAGGTCATCTCTCGCGTTCTGCGTGGGGAAGACACCCTCGCGATCCTCGCGACGGGCGCGGGCAAGAGCCTGACGTATCAACTGCCCGCGCTCCTGCTCGACGGCACGACGGTCGTAGTCAGCCCCTTGATTGCCTTGATGAAGGACCAGCTGGATATGTTGCGCGAGCGCGGCATCACCGACGTCGTCGCGCTCAACTCGACGCTCTCCGAAGATCAGGAGGTGCGGGCTCGGCAGCGCATCGCCTCGGGCGCCCTGCGCATCGCCTATACGACGCCTGAAAAACTCGAGGACGAAGGTTTCTTGGAGCTGCTGCGTTCCATTCGCGTGCCGCTCTTCGTGGTGGACGAAGCGCACTGCATCAGCCAGTGGGGCCACGATTTTCGTCCGGCGTACCTCGCGCTTGGAGCCGCCATCGTAAAGCTGAAGCATCCCACCGTTTTGGCCCTTACCGCGACCGCCACGCCATCCGTGCGCGAAGACATCTTGCATCAGTTGGGCATCGAGAACGTCAAGCCGATCGTGCGAGGTTTTGACCGGCCTAACTTGATCTACGAGGCTCGAAAGGCCGACAAGGAGGTCGACAAGCTCAAGATCCTCACGTCGCTCTTCACCGGCGAGGACGCGCTGGCCGGAACCGGCATCATCTATACTGCAACGATCAAGAATGCGCTGGAAGTTACCCGTTACTTGACTGAGGAACTGAACGTCCCAGCCGCAGTGTATCACTCGAAGCTCCACAAAGAAGAGCGCACCACGGTCCACAACCTCTTTATGGACGAAGCTATTCGCGCCGTCGTAGCCACCAATGCCTTCGGCCTGGGCATCGACAAACCCAATATCCGCTTCGTCGTGCACTACGATCTTCCGGGTTCGCTGGAGGCGTACACCCAGGAAGCGGGACGCGCCGGGCGCGACAGCGACCCGTCTCGCTGCATCCTGATTTATCGCATGAGCGACACGCGCGTCCAAAACTACTTCTTGACGGGCAAGTATCCCGATGTCGAAGAGGTGCAGCGCGTGTTCGGCACGATTGAGGTCTTCGCCGCTCAGTCCGCCGGCGTGTCGCTGGTGGACTTGCGAAAAATTCTGCAGCTTCCACTGACGAAGCTCAAAGTGATCCTGGCGTTGCTCAAGAAGTCGGGATACATTCAGCCCGTCGGGAAGTCCGCGTACGGACTTACGGAGGCCGTTCGCAAGCACCGCGGCTTGATGTTGAATCTGGCGAACTACGATACGAAGAAATCCTACGATCAAAGCAAGCTCGCAATGATGCTGCAATATGCCGAGACCGCATCGTGCCGCCGCCGCTTCATCCTCAACTACTTCGGCGAGGACTTCGAACGGGGCAACTGCGGCGCTTGCGACAACTGCCTGCGCATGCAAGAGCAAGGCGTCGCCGAAGGTATCGCGATGCGTCGCTTTAAAATCGCAGATATCGTGCGCCATGCGAAGTTTGGCACGGGGACAGTCGAGCGAACTGAGCGCGATTTGGTGACAGTGCTGTTTCCCAGCGTCGGCTACAAGACGCTTCTGGCGTCCGCCGTCAGCCGCACCGAAGCGCAAATTGCCTAAGGCGGCGATGCTAGTCGCGGCCATTGCCGCACTCAGCGCCGCCGCTCCCACGCCCTCTCCGTCACCTACGCCGTCGCCGCTTCCGCCGAGCGCACCATCGGCATCCCCCGTCTCGTCGCCGACGGCGACTCCCCCACCGCTGACGGTCGCGCCGGCCGTAGCCGAGGTGCCCGTCGGCTCGAGCGCGCAACTCACGGTCGGTTCGGCGATCAGTCCCATCTCCGCGTCCGTGCGCGACCCCGGACTCGTCGCGCTCTCGATCGATCAGGCAGCGTTACGCGTCACGCTGACTGGTCTCGCGGTCGGCACAACGAGCCTGCACCTGAGCGACTCGCGCGGCGTCTCTCGCGACGTGCCGGTCCGCGTCGCCAACTACGCCGGTGCGGTAGAGCCGCATCTCTCCTTACAGCTGACCGGCGATCCGGCCTCGGCGCAGTTCGTCCGCGAAGAGGTCAGCGCCGCGCTCAAGAGTGCCACGCGCGCGCGACCCGGAGCCGACGTGCTGGTGACCTCGGACGACGTTCCGATGCACGGGCCGCTGGAACAAGACGACGTCGTCTCGTTCGACGTTCCCGTGCTGATTCAAGGGAGTCAGTATTTCGAGGTTGACGGCTCCTCGCGAGTCGACGTAGCCAACGTCGCGGTCCCCCGCATTTCGCCGAACTCTCTGATGGTCAGCGACTATCCCGAGCGCCTCACGGAGAACGGCACGCTGTTCACAGCAGACCTCCGCTACGATCAACCCTCGAGGTTCCTCTATTTTCACTACAACCCGGGCGGCGAACCGGATCGGCGCATCGTGTTGCGCGCCGCAAACCTATCCTCTGAGCCGTCGATCGTCCAGTTCATCAGCGGGGAAGGAGGGCCGTCTCCGAACGAAATGGAGGTCGGGCACGCAGCGACGCGGCGCTTCTTGGTCAACGTCGTGCAGAATCAGGGCCGGCTGCTGACGATTCCCGGCAACAGTTCGATCAACGTCGTGTCGCAGTCACTGCCGGCCCGCAGCATCGTCTGCAATCTCCTACAGTTGCGCGTACTCTCCGGAGGCAACGTGCACTTGACCCTTTTTGCGCAAAATGCGGCCGACGATCCGGACGCTCCCGTAGCCGCATCCGAGCTGCTGGAGGCTACGCACAAGCACGCGCGCGGCATCTATCCGATCGCCGAGTTTCATTTTGCTGCACAGTGGAGCGTCGATCAGGAGTACCTGGAGCTTCCCATCGGGCAGTTGCCGCTACCCAATCACCTCGTTGGTCAGGCGCTGGCCGGAGATTACGGCGTGCTGCAATCCTTTGTGGTGACCTTGGAGAACCCGCTCTCGACGCCCGCCGCAGTCGCGCTGTACGAAAATCCGCGCGGCGGCCGCACGACCGCGACGTATCTGATTGATGGGACCTTGGTGCAATCCCATCAGGTGCCGCCCTACTCCCGCTACAAGGTGCGCCAGTACGTCGTCCCGGCGCGCGGCTTCGTGCGAGTGACGATCGTGACGATGCCCGAAGCCGGGTCGAGCCTCCCCTTGAAACTGATCTTCGCACCGGACGACGGAAGCGTCGCGCCGGGAGCGCCCGGCTCGCCCGTCTACTGAGCGGCGAGCGCGTACCGGCGCTCGACTGCGGCCGCCGCCGTGTCCCAAGAGAAACGCGCGATCGCTCCGGCGCGTCCGCGCGAGGCACGCTCGTCGTCGCCGCCGGCGAGCGCATGGCGCAGCGCTGCGACCCAGCCGTCGAGATCCTCGACCGGCACAATGCTTGCGCCGTCACCCACGACCTCCGGAAGCGACGTTCGATCCGAAACGACGCCCGGAACTCCGGCGCATAGCGCCTGCGCCGCAGCGTACCCGAAGCCTTCGTATAGCGATGGCACTGCCACGACGGCGCACGTTCGGTAGAGCGACAGGACGGCGGCCCGAGACTCGTATCCTCGAAGCTCGACGCGCTCCGCGACGGCGAGCCGGCGCGCCAACGCCATGCATTGCTCGGCGTAGGGAGTCAGCGGGCCGACGGCGACGAGGCGCGCGCGGGGAAGGTGCGCCAGCGCACGCACGAGCAGCTCGAGGTTTTTTCGCGGCTCGATCGTCCCGACGGCGAGAATCGTGCGCCCGTCGGCCGCCTGTCGGTCGAGCGAACGAAACTCGTCCGCGACGCCGGGGTAGATCGCGGCGACGCGACGATCGTCGAAGTCTTTGAGAAATTTCAGCAACTCCGTCCGCGCGTGGTACGAATCTACGATGATCTGCGCGGCGCGGCGATAGCGCTGCAACGAAAAGTTTCCGAAGTAGTAGCGTGCATAGGGGCGCGCGTGGCGCTGAGCTGCCAGCCACGCGACGTCGTGCACCGTCGCGACCAAGGGCAGCGGTGTGATCCACGGCAGCGTCCCACCGGCGCAGTGCAACAGCGAGGCGCGGCTACCCCGGGCGCGCATCGGTAACAACCACTGATCCCACAGAACGCGCCGATCGAAACGCCAGGGGTTCAACCGCGGTTCCCGCAGCTCGACGACTTCCACGCCGCGCCGGCGGAGCGCGGGGACGAGGCCGCGGACGTACTCCCCGATTCCCGTCGCCGTTCCGACGGTGAGCTGCGCATCGATTGCAACCCTCACCGAAGGTCGCGTTCCAGCGCCCGTACCATTGGGGCGTTGGGATCGATCTGCCGCCCGCGTCGCAGGTAGCTGCTCGCCGCGGCGCGGTCGCCGCGCCGGTACGCCACGACGCCCAACCCCGCAATCGCATCCGCGCTTCCTGGATCGAGTGAAGCTGCCCGGGCAAAGAACGCGTTCGCGGACGCTTCGTCGCCGAGCAGGTCCGCCTGGTTCGCCGCGGCGATCGCATATCGTTCCGACAGAGGCGCAGCGTCCGCCGCCGCCCTGAAATGCCGCTGCGCGGTGCGCAGCCAGTTTTTTTGGAGGGCGCTTCCGGGAACTTGTTTCCACGCGGTCTCGTTGGCCAGAAGCCCCAGACGCCAGGAGCTTTGCGCCAGTGCGTCGGGATGAGCGCCGAGTAACTCGATGCGACGCGCAACGAGCTGTTCGAGGCGATATGCGGCGAGCGGATCTCGCGCCGCGCGACCGTCGACGATCGATTGCAGCGCCTCGAAATCGGGAGCCGCCAGAAAGTACTCAAACCCTAGCGCGGCTTCGTGCCGGGCGAGCGCGACCCGCGCAAGCAGTTCGTCGCGCACGGGCGAAGCGGGCAGACGGAGCGCATGTTGCAGCGCGCTGTCCGGGCTTCCGCTGTTGAGGGCCGCCTGCGCGAGCGTCGCCTCGACGTACGCTGCCGGAGCGAGCCGGTCCAACTGCGCGTAGACACGCTCTCCAAAGCGCAGCGGCACGTGCGATACCAAACTCGCCGGTGCCGCGTCGGCGGCGTACAAGGCGTCTGTCGCGAGCTGATCGATCGCTAAGAAACCGACGAATGCGGCAACGATCACACCGATCGCGACTCGTAGCACGTGAAGTCGCCGCTCCTCAGGCGCAGGCGAACTCGGGTTTTGGTGCGTTAGGGAACCTAGAATTTAACGGTGAAGTTTACGTCTCCGCGCAGTTGCGTGGAGCCGCCGAGCGGCACGCCGGCGCCGCTGAACCGGTCTTGGTATGCGGAGATCGACAACGACTTGGAGGATGAGCCGGGGATGTCGAACGTGAGGCGGCCGCCGTACGAATCGTTGACCGCGTCAAGATTCGTCAGGCCGGGCAGGCCGTAACCGCCGAACAGATGCCCCATATCGTAGTTGAGGTTCAGCGTGAGCCCGCGAACCAACGGCACCGCCAGACCCGCGCCGATCGACGTTCGGCTCAAGTTTGCATAGTTCTCAATCGCCAACGGCGCGTTTGCGTTCGGCAACTGCCAACTCGTCGGATTGAGCGTCGCCGCCGAGAATCCGGTCGGATCGGTGCGCGCGACGTGCTCGTAGTTCGTCCCGAGATTGACCGAGAGATCACGCGAGCCGGCGCGCACGTTGAAGTTCGCGGTCGCACCGTACGTCGTATCGCCCAGCGAAAGTTGCGGCTGCTCGGAAGCGCTGCCGTTGACGTTCGCCTGGAAGCGCACGCCGCCGACGCGAAGCTGCGGCGTGGACAGGAACGACGGCGTGGCGGCGATGCCGCGCAACGCCGCAAGTCCCTGCGTCACCTCACCGAACGCGAGCGTTCCCGGCGCCGGTGAGATGTTGGGTGCCGGCGCGACGGGTTGATAGTTCGCCGTGAGCAAGGTGTCCGGAACGAGCGTCCGCGGCGACTGGTCCAGTGCCGAAGGCAACGTCAATCGCACCGGTCCCGCGAACGCCGGAGCGACCGAGTCGTGAACGAGATCGCCCAGCCCGCTCGATGCAAACGCGCTGGAAACGTCCGCTGACGCGACTGAAAAATCCGCGTCGGCCGTTGACTCGCTGTCGGGCCGCACTTGCAGTGCGACGGCGCGCAGCGGCGATTCGCTCACGCGGCTTCCAAAGGCCGCCTCTAACGAGGCCCGTGCGTCGCCCGTCTCACCGAATAACCGAAGCATCAGCTGCGGCCCGAGATCGGCCCGCGCCGTTGCCGGAAATGCCTGTGCAGCGCCCGTGCCGCAGCACAGCGCCGCGACAAGCGCTCCACTAAACACGACGGCGACTGGACGCACGAATCCTCCCGTGACCTATTGTACCCGCGCGCCACTGCAGGTACGCTTCGCGCGGGATGGTTAGCTTGGAGGTCCAGCCTCGGCTCCCCTGGCAAGGAAGCGGCGCGCGATGAGGATGGCGGCGTAATCGTCGATCGGGCGGGCGGGCAGCTGTAACCCCACCGGGATGAAACGGCGCCACCCCTTCGGAGGATGGTCCTCGAAGTACAGTCGGCGCGCGAAACGGGTCGTCTCCCGCTCGTCAACGAGGTGCACCGGCAGACCGAGTGCCTCCAACATCGGCAACACGGCGCGCGCGTTCGTGCCCCGGCCGAGCGCGATCGCCCGAGCATCCGTTCCGGCCACCACCTGGCGTAGGCGCGCGGGCAACTGCTCCAACTGCTCGATTCCGGACAGCAGCACGTTTCCACCGCTCTCGACGAGTGCGTACCCGGCCTTCGCCCGGCCCGGATCGACTCCGATGACGGCGCTCACGGCTGCTGGGTCAGGACGATAATGATGGGGATGCCTCCGATGTGCGGGTAGAAGTCTTGCGCCGCGTACGCGGTCAGCAGAAAGGTGCCGGGCTTTTCGATGCGCTGCTGCATCTGCGCGGCATCCGGGATCAGCTGCATCGGTTGAAAAATGTCGGAGAGAAACGGCGGCAGATGCAACCTGCGCGCGCTAATCGACACGTAATTTTGCAACTGGACCAACGCGATGTTGATGCTCGCGCCGCTCTTTCCCGGAATGACCAGTTGCGCGATGACTTGCCCCTTTTGGAAGTAACGAATGTCGGGCGTGACGTTGATCGCAAAATGGATTTGATCGTTTTCAAAGAGGTTCTGATCCGACGTGACGGTCAGCATGGCGTTGGCCTGCGAAAGCTTCGCCGCCGTAGTCAAATCGTCGGCGAGCGCGCTCAGCCTGCGTTGCGCGTCCGCGGGCACCGCGTACGGCCGCAATCCCAAGCGTGGATAGGTCGCGTTGACGTACTTCACCGCAAAGAAGTAATAGTCGTGAATCGTCGTCAGCCGCGCGCCTTGTGTGGCCGACTGCGGAATGATTCGATAGAACGGCACCATCAGCGTGTCGACGGGAAAAACCAAACGGCCCGAGTTCACTTTGGCCTCGAGATCGCGCTGTCGGGTCTGCAGTTCGGCGATTTGTGCGTTGAGAGCGTTCAACCGAAAGAACGCCGTCTTCACCTGTTCCGAGGCGAAAATCGCCCCGAGCGTCACGACGAGCGCGATGATCATTCCGGTGGCAATGGCCACGATCGTCGACGTGTATTTGGGGCGAATCCCGTACAGGCTCAGGCGCTTGCGTCCGACCTGGTGGCCGACTCGGTCGCCGACGTAGGCGACTATGCCTGCTAAGGCCATCACGAATGCGACGTTTCCGATGCCGCGAATGACCTCCACGAATTTCACGTCAGCGCCGCGCGTCGCAATCGGACCAAGCCGATCGCGGTAAACAGAATGTTCGGCATCCAGGCCCACAGTGCCGCAAGCGTCACCAACGCTTCACCGACAAACGAGCAAATCGTCATCACGACGTAGTAGACGAAGACGATCGCCAGCGACAGCCCGAAGCCGATGCTCGTGCTTCCGCTGGAACGAATTGACCGCAGTCCAAGCGGAATGGCGATCAACATGAAGACGAAGCACGCAAACGGCCGCGCCAGTTTTTCCTGGTAGGTCGCGACGTACTTGCGGTATTCGGTCGGCGTCAACTGTCCCGAGCGAAGGACATCGGCGATCTCAGCGCGGCTCATATTCTCCGGATCGTCATTGGTCAACCGTTTCACGATGTCCGTTGGATTTTCGCCGATTTCGACCTCCTGCATGGGGATGCGAGGCTCGGCGAGGGTCGAGCCGTCGGGATTGAAGCGATAGACGCTGGAGTTCTGTAGGGTCCACTTGTTCGCCGAAAACATGGCGCGGTCGGCGAAGGCGACCTGGCGCGGATCGTTGTGGTTATCGTACTGGATCAACGTGACGTGCAGCAGCGCGCGCGAGTGCGGCTCGTACGCGGTCGCGATCGTCACTTGCCGCCCGCCGCCCGGCAATGGCGCGGAGACGGTCAGGTCGCGACTGAAGGCACTCACGTGATTGATCACGTTATTTTCGATCTCGATGAGCTGATCGTTCGCAAACGGGACGACGCGTTCTTGAAGATAGAGTGTTACGAACGAAAGCACGATGCCGACGGCGAGCAGTGGCGCGACGACGCGCGCGAACGTTATGCCGGCCGCCTTCATCGCGACCAGCTCGCTTTCCCCGGAGAGTCGTTGTACGGAGAGCAGCGTCGCGAGCAGCAACGCCATAGGGATGACCAGCACGATGTCCGCCGGTAACGACCACACGAAGACCGAAAGCGCCGCCCAAACCGGCGCGTGGTCCTGGCTGACGAGCTTGCCGACGTTCAAGATCTCCGTGGCCGCGAAGATCAGCATGAAGGCCGACAATCCAAAGACGAAGGGACCGGCAAGCTCCAGCAGCATGTACCGGTCGAGAATCGTCAGTCTCATGCGTTGCGCGGAAGGATCGGGCCTATAGCCTGAATCCCTCGCCCAGGTAGAACTGACGCGCAATCGGAGAGTCCAATACCTCTTGCGCGGTGCCGGAGACTTCGATTCGGCCGTTGTTCAAGATGTAGGCGCGGTCGACGATCGCCAGGGTCTCGCGTACCTGGTGATCCGTGATGAGGATGCCCAGACCTCGATCGCGCAACTGGCGGATCATCGCCTGAATGTCGGCGACCGCAATAGGGTCGATCCCAGTGAAGGGCTCGTCGAGCAACAGGAAGTCGGGAGCGGTCGCCAGCGCCCGCGCGATTTCAACGCGGCGCCGTTCGCCGCCGGAGAGGCTGTCGCCGCGCGCGTCGATGAACGCACGCAGCCCGAACTCCTCCAACAAGCTCGGCAGGCGCCGTTCTCGCTCGGCATGCGGCACGCCGTTCTGCTCCCAGATCAAGCGAATGTTGTCGCCGACGGAGAGTTTACGAAAGATCGAGTTCTCTTGCGCTAAGTATCCGATGCCGTTTCGAGCTCGGGCGTACATCGGCGCGCTCGTCAAGTCGATCTCACGGTCGCGCGTGTTTAAAAAAACGAGGCCGCCATCGGGCTTGACCAATCCCACCACGATGTAGAACGTCGTCGTTTTTCCCGCTCCGTTGGGACCAAGTAAGCCGACGACTTCGCCCATAGCGACTTCCGCGGTGACGCCGTTGACCACCGCCCGCTCCCCGTAGCGCTTGACGAGTCCCCGCAGCTTAATTGCTCTGCCGTTGTGAATCATCGCATTCGCATGTGCGTCAACGAGAGATCTGAATCGAAAGTCGAACCCATCGCGCGAAATCCTTTCGGATCGGTGACGACGACGTCGCCCGAGCCGCGCAACGTCCCGGTGGCCCGCATGTAGACCAACTGCCGGCACGTCAGCGTCATGCCCGACGACGTCGTCGCATGGACGCCGCCTAGTAAAGTGACCGTGTTGCTGGTTTGATCCACCACGGCCTGGGGTGCCGTTGCAGAAACGCGCGAGCCGCGCACATCCCGAAACGTGACGCGAGCGTCTTGAAAAACGGCGCGTGCCGCTCCCTGCGGACCCTTGCTTTCGTACGAGGATGCCAGCAGATCGTAGTCGATGCGGTTGTGGACTTGCTGAATGAGGTGGACCGGGCGATTCGCGCTGCCCTTTCCTTTGATCGTGAGGACGAGCGGCGTACGGGTCGGGCGCGGCCTCGCCGGTGCGCTGGGGGCCGGCGTGGACTTCGGCGGCGGTGCGGGATTGCAGGCACACAGCAGCGCGATGGCGAGCGCCGCAAAATGGCGGCGCACTAGCGTTCGGGCGCCGGACGGTCGCGCGGCTGCGCGCTTGCGAGCGCCAGAGCTAGTGTCGGCATCATTAGACCGAAGATCACGACGCTCACGGTATCGATCAGGCCTTGCACGGCCACGCCGACCAGTCCCGCCGTAACGGCGGAGGCCAGAACGGCGCCCTCCGGCGTTGTGGCTGCCAACCGCCGGCGCAACTCGGCGGCGAATCGCCAGATCATCCAGCCGACGGAGGCGACGCCGGCCAACCCAAACTCCGCAAAAAACGTGAGGTAGAGACTATGCGCGTGAAAGGCGGTCGCATCGGCGTCCGGCGCGCGCACTGCCGTATAAAGGCGCGAGAAGTTGAACGGCCCCACGCCGGTGAGCGGGAAGCGATCGATGATTTGGACGGCCGCCTGCCAGATCGAAACGCGCGTGTAATCCTCGCTCGGGTCGTGATGCGCGTTGAACAGAACGAGCACCGCAGCGACGCCCGCTACGACGACTGCCGCAGCGGCGCGAAGGCCGAGACGCGTCCGCAGCGCAACCAGAAAGGCAACCGACGCGACGAATCCCATCCACCCCGCGCGCGAATACGTAAGGAACAGCGCCGGCAGGCCGCTAACGAGCGCGCACCAGCCCACGACTCGCAACCAGCGCGCCGAGCTCACGCGGGTCACCGCGAAGGCAATCGGCAACGCGACGATCAGGTAGCCCGCGAGCTCTCCCGGTAAGATGAAGGTTCCCGTGGCGCGGCCGTGCTGCAGCGCATACTGTTGCGTCGGAACGCGCGCGAGGAGCATCGCGATCGCCGCCGCCGCCGCTGCCGTTGCCGAAATCAGGTACGCCGCCAGCAGCGTTTCCGCAGCGTTGGGATCGTCGTAAAAGCGCAGAATCGCACAATGCCAGACGATGCCGACGCCGCCGATCAGCGTAAAGAGCAAGCCGGCACGCGGGTCGAAGCCGAGAGAACCCGCGAGCACTCCCGCGCCGAATACGGCCAGCAACGGCAGCAAGAGCGGTTGAGATCCGCGGCGCGGATAACGGGCGAGCATTGCGACGGCATACAGGGCGAGGATCCCGCATACGGCGAGAATGGCGAGCGCCGGCGTGCGTCCGATCAGAGAGATTCCCGGAAACGCGACGGCCGTGAGCGCAATGAAACTCGGAAAGAGCGGGAGGAGCGCATAGACGAGACCCAGCGCGGCGGGCATGCAACGGCGCATTGTTAGGTCGCGCCGACGGCGATGATGCGCCGCGCGATTCGTGCCGCGCCGCCCGGCGGACCCAAGCGGTGTTTTCCCGCTTCACTCATGCTGCGAAGACGGGGGGCGTCATTCAGCAGATCCGCGACGGCACGAGCGCCCTGGCCTGCGCTGCGCGGGTGCACGGCTAAGGCGTCTCCCAACAATCCGCGCTGACGTTTGCGGTACCAGCGTCCCGACCGGCGACCCCCTTCTTCGAACGCGATTATCGGCACGCCGGCCGCAGCCGCAACTTCGTTGGCCGTTCCGGCCTGCCCCAAGACGAGCGCAGCGTCCCTCAACAGCGCACCGATCGACCCCCGCCATGTGCCGACCACTTCGCGCCCTTGGCGCGACAGGACGAACGGCACGAGATCGTCGTCCGTCGTGGCGACGTGCCAACCGTTCTGCTCTGCGTCCCGAGAAAAGACTCGAGCGTCGAGTCCCGGCGCAATCGACAGCGCCGCTCCAAGCTGCGGCCACGATTCGGTTAGCCGCGCGACGATTTCCAAAAGAAAGCGCGCGTCGGCGTAGGCGCTCTCCCTGCTTCCCGGCAGCAGCGCGAGCGCCGGCGCGCCGTAGCGCGGCGCACGCGCACCGCTCTCTTGATCCGCAGGCTCGATCATATCGGCGATGGCGTTCGCCGCCTCCGCGTTAACGTCGCGTCCTCGCAGCGCCGCCGCCGTCGCCTCATCGCGCGCGAAGCACGCGCGCGCGCGCCGTAAGACGAGCGTCTCGAGAGGTCCATATCCCGCCACGGCCACACTCTTCGCCGTCCCGACGAAGATCGAAGGCGCAGCGGTCAACAGGGCCATGAGCAATGCGTACGTGTCGCCGACGGCAACCGCAACGTCGTAGCGGCCTCGCGCGCGCCGCAGAAAGGCCGCCTGCCGCCATGTCAGCAAGGCCAGGCCCGCCCGAAGATCCTTTGCGATGTTGCGCAGGTTGCCCATCGCGATCAGTCCGCCGCTCGGCATCTCCGCGCGAGGTCCGACGTCGCGCATGAGGCGCGACGGCAAGTTGCCGACGAGCGCGAGGTGATCGAGCTGAGCATCGGGCGCAATCGCGAGCACTTCGCGCGCTATGCGCTGCGCGATTGCGGTTTCACCATGCCCGTTCGTCACGAAGAGCGCACGCATGCAGCGCGTTACGAGGTCGCAAGCAAGGGGAGAAGATCGAAGCGGAGCAGCGGAAATCGCCCATCTATGTCGCGGCTGTCGGCGAACTCCGTGCGGGAAACGTACTTGCCGTACGGTCCCGCATGAACGATCGGAACCCCGGCGACGAACTCGGGAGACGTCAGCGTGTCATGGCTGTGGCCGCCGAGTATTAGGTCGATGCGCGGAACGCGTTTCGCCAAGCGCCGGTCGTGCGCGAGTCCCAGATGCGACAGCACGATCAGGAATGCATCGTCCGTGATGCCGGCGACGTGCTCGTTGACCGCGTCCCACGGTTGGAGGAATCGCCACCCGAAGGCCCGCTCCCAGGCGCTGCCGGTCGGATACTGCATGACGAGCAATCCCAGTACCTGAATTTCCACGGGAGCTGCAGCGTCGCGATGCAGGAAACGCAGCGAACGCGCAAACGGCAGCGGCCGGTCCTTCATGTCCACTAAGTTGGAGCAAACGAGGCGATGGCGAAGGCGCGATGCTCGCGCTTGCATCACTCCAAACAGATAGTGAAACTCGCGATTGCCGACCGCCTGGGCGTCGTACCCCGCAGCGGCGAGCTCGGCGACTATAGGCTCGTTGCGAACGTAAACAGTCTGGCTCCCGCGCAGCGAATCGCCGCAGTCGAACAGCAGGCCCGGTAGTTCGTCGCGCAGCCGGCGCAGCCGCGCAACGAATCCTCGGCGATCGTGCAAATCCGAGGTGTGATAGACGCGCACTGCTCAGGCGGGGGCCGGCGCGCGTCGAGCGGCGAGATCTACCGCGAGTCGCGCGCATTCACGCAACGCTCCGTTCGGCCCGAGCGCCCCTCGCAGCGCGACGAACTCTCCGTACTGCGCCCCTGGGTGCTCGAGCAACCGCGCGAGCGCGTCCGCCAGGGCGATCGGCGTGGCTCGATCTTGCAATAGTTCCGGAACGACTTCACGACCCAGCACCAAGTTCGGCAAGGTAATGAAGCGATGGCGAACCATTCGCCGGCCGTACCAAATCAGAACCGGCGGAATGACGTACAGGGCGACGACGGGCACTCCCGCGAGCGCCGTCTCGAGCACCGCGGTTCCCGATGCGGCCCACGCACCATCGGCGTCGGCCAGAGCATCGGCGACACCCCGAACGATGCGGACCCCGGTCAAGTGTTCCCCCTCGATCGTTTGCGCGATCCTCGACGAAGCTCGCGCGTTCGCGGCCGCAAACACGCCGCGGAGCCGGGGGCGCCGTTCCTGCAAGACGCGGTACGCCGCCGCGAGCACGGGCAGGTGGCGTTTCAGCTCGCCCCCTCGGCTACCGGGAAGAATCGCGACGACACCGCCGTCGGATGCCGGCATACGGGGCCAAGGTCGCATCGCGTAGCGATCGGCCAAGGGATGGCCGAAAAAGTGGATCGGATAGCCCAGACGACGGTAGAAATCGTACTGATGCTTGAATGCGGTCACCGCAACGGTGAGGTCGCTGACGCGGCGGGCCTTTTCAGCGTCATCGAGCCACGTGCCGGGTGGAAAAAGATCCAGAATCGGACCGGCGTAACCGAATCGGCGAAGCGTGGACGCCAACCTCAAGTTGAATACGCCAAAGTCAACGAGCACGACGACATCGGGCTTCGATGCAATCAGATGAAAGGCCGTCTGCAACATCGCCGCGAGGAGTTTCGGAATCCGCGGGATCGCCGCCAACGGACCCATGCTCGCCCAACCGGCATGATCGCGCCAAAGGTCGAACCCTGCCTCGCGCATCGTCTCGCTTCCAATTCCCTCGAACCGCGCGGCGGGATCCAGCTGCGCAATCGCCTGCGCGAGCGCCAGCGCAGCCGATTCGCCGGACGCTTCTCCGGTCGAAAAAAAGTACCTCAGGAAACCTCTATTTCAGAACGCCTCGTTGCGACGGCGCTTCGAGGAAGGCGACGATCTCCTGTCCGGGGCCGGTCGACACTTGGGCCTTCATCGCTTCGATTGCCTGCGAAACGTTGAACTTCGGATTGTAGAGCAGCTTGTAGAACTTCTTGATCTCGTTGCGCTCGTCGACGGTAAAGGCAGCGCGACGGAGGCCGACGCTATTGAGTCCATACGGTTCGCACGGATTGCCTTCCACCAAAAAGAAGGGCGGCACGTCTTTTGTAAGCTTGGTCATCCCTCCGACCATCGCATGCCGCCCGATGCGAGTGAACTGATGGACTCCGGTGTGCCCGCCGATCGTCGCGTTATCCGCTACGTGCACGTGTCCGGCCAGTTGAGCCAGGTTGCTCATCGTCACGCCGTTCCCGACGACGCAGTTGTGGGCGATGTGAACGTATGCCAGCAGCAGACAGTCATCGCCTACGGACGTGACCTCGTCCTCGCCGGTGGCCCGCTGAATGCTCACGTACTCCCGCAAAATCGTACGCCGGCCGACGCGCGTGTAGGCGCGCTCACCGGCGTACTTGCGATCCTGCGATGCCGCTCCAATCGTCGAGAACGGGTAGATCGTGCAATCCTCGCCGACCGTCGTCCAACCGTTCACGACGACGTGTGCTTGCAGCACGGTGCGCGCGCCGACCGCCACGTGCTCGCCTACGATGCAGTACGGCCCGATCTCCGCGTTCTTGCCGATTTCGGCCGCGGGATGAACGATGGCGGTCGGATGAAGCACTACACGTGCAAAACCGCGGAATCGCCGCTCATCCGAGTATTCGAGGCAATCGAGAACATGAGCTCCGCCGAGCAGGCGAACTGTCCGTCCACCTCGGCCTGCGCGCTGACCCAGCCTATGTTGCGCTTGTGGCGCAGCATCCTCACTTCCATGTCGAGCCGATCGCCGGGAATGACGGGCCGCCGAAACTTTGCCTTGTCAATGCCGGCGAGATAGGGCGTCTTCCGCGAAAACTCCCCCGGCTCCAGGATCATCGCGCCGCCAAGCTGCGCGAGCGCTTCGATCATGTAGACGCCGGGCAAAACTGGATTGTTCGGAAAGTGGCCGGTGAAAATCGGCTCGTTATACGTGATATTCTTGTAGCCGCTGACTCGCACCATCGGCTCGAACTCCAAAATTCGATCCACTAACAGCAACGGGTAGCGGTGCGGCAACACTTCAAAGATTGCCCGGATATCATATTCGGCCAAGTTTCTGTCTCCTACGAACCGGTCGGCACGTGGGCCGCCGCTCGAAGCGTGCGCGTGAGCGAGGCATGCAGCTCGTGCCCGCTCTTTATTGCGACGATTTCGCACTGGGGCCAAGCGCCGAGCAACGCGAGATCGCCGATTAGATCGAGTACCTTATGCCGAACCGCCTCGTCCGGCCAGCGCAGCGGCTGCATCGGTCCGTCGGCGGCAAACACGAGGGCGTTGTCGAGCGTGCCGCCGCGAGCCAAGCCTTGCGCCCGAAGCGCTTCTATTTCATGCAGATAGGCAAACGTGCGGGCTCCCGCAATCTCGCGGCGATACTGCTGCGGATCGACCGTGAGATCGAGGTATTGGGTGCCGATCGGCGGCGCGAAATCGGCGACGAACCGGACTCGAAAAACCGGGGCTGGAAAAGCCACGATCATCCGGTCGTCGCGCTCGATGATGCGCGGCCCGTCAGGTTCCAACGTTTGCCGCGCGACGCGCTGTTCGAGCAGGCCCGTCGCTTCGATCGCTGCCACGAACTCTTCGGCGCTTCCGTCCAACGCCGGAATCTCCGGACCCGTCACCCGAATTTCGGCGTTGCAAACTCCCATCGCGAAAAGCGCCGAAAGCAGATGTTCCGTGGTAGATACCGTGACCCCATCGCGACCGATGACCGTGGCCCTCGTCGTGTCGACGATGTACTCGCTGGTCGCGGGGACCTCGGTGCCGCCGAGCCAGAAGCAGAGCCCTCGATCGGGTTGCGCAGGCTCAACGGAAACGCCGCATCGCTCGCCCGTATGCAAGCCCACTCCGTCGAAACGAACCTCGTCCCGGAGCGTAGCTTGCATCACCGAACGCTACTGATTCGGGCGCGAACGTTCCAAAGCCTCAACACGTTCGAACAGCTTTGGCAGCTTGCGCAGCATGACCTTTTGGCGCAGTTCGTCGCGATGATGACGCGCCGGATTCCCTGAGATCGTGGCATCGTCGTCAACGTCGTTCCACACGCCCGAGCCTCCGGCGATCGTGACGCGAGAGCCGATTCGGAGGTGGCCGCGGAAACCAACCTGTCCTGCGACTCTAACGCAGTCTCCGATGATCGTCGAACCTGCAAGCCCGGTAAGCGCGGCGATCACGCAATGCTTGCCGATGCGGCAGTTGTGTCCCACTTGGACGAGATTGTCGATCTTGGTGCCCGCACCGATGCGCGTGCTGCCGATCTGCGCGCGATCGATGCAGGTGTTCGCTCCGATTTCAACGCCGTCTTCCAATTCGACATTGCCGATTTGCGGAATGCGCTGAGCCTCGCCGTCCACGAACGCCCAGCCGAACCCGTCGCTGCCGATAACGCACCCGGCGTGCAGCACCACGCCGTTACCGATCCGGCAGGCTCGCAGCACCGCCGCACGCGAGTGAACCCAGGCGTTTTCGCCGATCGTGACGCCGTCGCCCACAAACGCGTGCGGTCCGATAACCGTACCCGCCCCGATCCGGACGTCATTGCCGATGTACGCTAATGCCCCCACGTAAACGTCTGCGGCGATGCCCTCGTCCGATTCGATCACCGCGCTCGCATGGCGAAACGGACCGCGCGGTCGCGGCGGCATTATCTGCGTAAGCAGTCGCGCGAGCCCCAAGCGCGCGTCGGCAACGACCAGGAGCGGCTTGGATACGTCTGCGGAAGCGAGCTCCTCAGGGACGAGGATCGCGGCGGCAGGGCTCGACATCGCCGCCGTTAGGAAGCTTTCGCTCGTGGCGAACGTCAGCGCGCCGGAAACTGCATCCTCGACGGTGGCGATCCTTTCGATCCGGATGCTGCCGTCGCCGATCACTCGGCCATGTACGAGGCCGGCTAGCTCATCCAGCGTCCCGAGCATCCGGGGCTAGGTTCCCCTCACGTGCCGGGCGTCGGCGAGCTCTTCTCCGTGATGTTCAGCGCCTTTTCGACGTCGCGCGTGATGTCGACGCCTCCGTAGCCGATGCCCTCGCGCGTCAGCACGAGCTTCAGCTGGTGCGCAGCGGCGACTTGCCCGGCGGCGCTGCGAATCTGCGCCGACAGTTGATCGGTGATTTTCGAATACTTGCGCTGAAGGTCGACGGCTTCACGCGCCTTGCGCGCCGTGCTCTCTCGCCGCGACGAAATGGAGCGCTCGTCCCGCAGCATCTGGTTTTGATATCCCTGGTATTCGGGCCAGTTCACCACGATTCGCTGCACGTCCACGAGCCCGATGGGGCTATGCGGCGCGCAGCCCGCGACGATTCCGGCAAGGCAGAGAGGGAAGAGAATTCGTCTGTGACGTTTCACTCGTGCTGGCTTTCGATATCCTTGATGACTTGACCGGTCATGTCATATCCTCCGGCGGCTGCTCGAATATTGACGAACACGATGCTGAATCCTCGCTCCTTGGCGATGCGGGACGCATCACGCTCGACTTGCCCGACGATCTGCGCGTACAGGTCGCCGCGCCGCTTCTGCAACGAGTTCAGCTCCTTAGCGGCCGCGCCGGTCGCCCCCACGTCGGCCCCGTGCAGTGCCGCGAATTGGCGGTCCAGATCGCTTTTGGTCGCTTCGTATTGCGAGACCGTTCTGTTCGCATCGGCCTGAAACTGGCCGACGAACCGGCGATGAATTTCCGCTAACTGGGCCTGCACGTTCGGCGGAATGTTCGCCTGCGGGGGCGGCGCGAGGCTGCGCAGCTGCGAGGTGACGGCATTGCGGTGCTCTTCGAGTTTCGCCCGAGTCTGGTTGGTGATCGCGCCGACGCGCGAAGAAATCGCCGTCGACGTCTCCTTGTCGAGTTGCGCACGGTACGCGCGCAGCGTCGCTGCGTCGGCATCACGTTGCGCCGTCAGCTGCGAGCCCTCTCGGGCGTCAATGGCGGCAAGTTGCGACTGCGCCTGCCGGCGCGACGCGGGATCCATCGCGAGATTCGAAAGCCTCGTCTTGATTGCCAGCCGTGCGGCCGCGTCCTGTTGCGTGAGGCGCAAGGAGAGATCGGTCTCATTTTGCTGCAGCTGCTCGGCCTTCGCCCGATACTTTTGCGCTGCCTGAGCCTGCAGCTGCTTGGCAATCGAAGAGCTGGCCGCGTTGTCTTGCGCGACGACGCTCTGTTGGTACGCCAACAGATCCGCGTCGGCCGCGCGAGCCGCCTGTTGGACCTGAACGGCGGACGCGCTGCTCAACTGTTGCGCCGCGGAGGCGCCGGAGCCTCGAACGCCGGCTGCGGCCAGCGCCGCCTGAATCGCCGCCTGCTCGCGGGCCGCGTAGTCGTGCTGTTTTTGCGCGAGTATCTTGTTTGCGCGTTCTTGAGCGGCACGCAACTGACGATTCAGCTGCGCCGTCTGCGCCGCAATTTCGTGAGGGCCTAGCGGCACGGCCGGCGCGCTGAATTGAAGGTTGATTGCGGCGATTGCGTCGTTTAATTGGGACAACTGCGGATAGAGTGGGTGGTGCTTGACCGCTTCATCCAACCGAACGTATCCCGTTCCGCGGACGGATGCCGAATGAACGTTTACGCCGCATCCACCGAGAATGAGAGTCGACGCGAGGATCATCAACGGTGCCGCGGCCCGGCTGGTAAGTGGCGGATGGCTACTTCGAAAGCTCATTCTGGACGTCGGTCGTAATGTCGACGCCCCCATAGATCACGTCCGCCCGATCGACGATCAGCATCAGGTGTTTTTTCCGCGCAACGTCGGCCGTGGCGTCCTTCGTCTGGTCGACGAGCGGCTTGAGCAGCTGATTTTGCTTGTCGCTCACCGATTTGTTGTATTCGGTCATCAGCGCTTGCTTGTCGTTGTTCGTCTTCGCGGCCGCGATGCGGGCGGAGTAGATCTGTCGCTGCGTCGCCTCGAACTGCGTCATCGCGCTGTTGGCGGTTTGCACTTTGGGGACGCCGTCGAGCACGCTCTGGTCCACGAAGCCGATCTCGGCCGGCGGCGGAGTGGCGGCCGGCGGCGCGATGGCCTGGTTGCTGGAAAAGACGACCTCTACGTCCTTGGTTATGTCCTGGCCACCATAAATGATGATGCGCTTATCGACGACGACGGAGACGTTGCGGGAGGCGCTCACGGCGGCAATTGCCAGCTGTGCGCGCGACACCAGCGGACCGACGATCTCCCGCTGGCGATCATTGAGCTGCTGCTGAAACTGCATCGCGACTTGCTGGCGCTCCGCGTCGCTGCGCGCCCGCCGCGCCTGCGCGTTGTATTGTGCGTCTAATCGGCTCTTGAAGCCGGCCAGTTGGCGGTTCGCATTGACGAACACCGGCAGGCTCGCCAGCTCCGCCTGGTCGACGTAGCCGACGTCCGTGACGTCGGCCCCGATTGCGGCCGGCATGCTTCCGATCGCAGCCAGCATCGCGATTGCAAAAAGAAGCGCGAAGCGTTGATTCATGGAACTCTCCGAAGACCCCAACCTCGTGTGGTGCGTGGCACTAAAAGCTTTGGCCGATTCCGAAACTCGTGTGCGTGCCGTACAGTCCCTTGGCGAAATCGATGCGAACGGTTCGCAGGCCTAGTTGCGGCACGTCGAACCGGACACCAAAACCTGCATCGCCGTACAGTGCCCAGTCCGACGGATAGCCGGTGATGCGATTCGTGTACGGGTTGAGCAACGGATACGCCCCACGAATTCGGTAATCGAGCTCGTCGACGAAAACGGCGAGCGTTATCCGTCGATCGACCGCCAGCGGCTGACGCAGCTCGATTTGACCGAGATACGCATTCGTCGCGTAGAAGACCTGATTATACCCTCGCACCTGCTGATCCGAGAACGTAAACAGCGAGCTCGGCGGAATGACCCCCGTAGAAAAATAGCCGACACCATGGACGCCGATCGTTGCGCTGCGTAATACCGGGAAGAACCTCGCCAGATCCAGCGTGCTTTGCGTGAACGAGAAGTTCGATCCGATGGCCGGCGCCGAGAAGGTGCTATTCAAAAGAAACTTGACGCCGGTGCGCGGATTGAAGGGGTCGTCCAGAGTGATGGTTTGCAGGCTGACGCCGGTCGTCACGAGATTGTAGGGAGCTCCGGTGTTGACGTTGGCGATGGACGATGCCGCGATGCCGAACGAGCCGCCGTAATTCTGCGGGCTGCTGTTCAGCGGACCCGGCGTCGGACCCACGAAGATGTTCGGCTGATTGCCTTGGAAATAATACGGCGACGGAACCGTCGTGTTGTATCGGATTTTCTGGCCGCTGACGTTCAGCGAAAGTATCGTGTAGTCGCTGAGGCGCCTGCCGACGTTCCCCGATGCCCCCGTCGCGCTCGACGAGCTGGTCGCGACGATGTTGCTGAGCTGTTGCGACGTCGAGCTCGGATAGAGCGTTACAGGGATCGGGATCTGCGCTTTCGTTGCGACGGCGCTGCCGGTACCCGTGATGCTGTAGACCGGATAATAGTATGTCGAGTGGTTGGTGAAGATCGAGGCTCCCGCCGTGTAGCGCTCGCCTTGAGGTGTATCGCTGAGATACGGAACCGACGCGGTGATCTGAGCGATACCGGTGCGCGACCCTTCCTCGAACTGAATTCCGGCCGAGTTACCGGTTCCGTGCAGGTTGTTGTCGGAAAAACCCAGCGTTCCGTAGAGGCCGAGGCCGGTCAGACCGCCGGAATAGCCGAAACCCAGCGAGGCCGTAGCCGTTCGCTGTTCCGTCACGTGCCACACGACCGTGACGTCCTGCGGCTTCTTCGGATCCGGCCCCGGTTTGACGTCTGGCTCGACCTTAGAGAAGAAGTTCAACGCTTGCAGTCGCTCGTAGTCGCGCTTGATCGCATCGGTATTGAGCACCATGCCCGGCCGCTCGCGCAGCTCGCGGCGAATCACTCGGTCCTTCGTCCGCGTGTTGCCGGTGATCTCTACCACGGCGACACGCGCCACGTAGATGTTGTACTTCACGTCCGCCGTGCCGGCCTGAAGATCGATCGACGACGGCACGATTCCGCCCTCGAAGTTGCCGACCTCGAGGTGAAACTTATCCTCGTACAGCTTTTGCAACGCCTTGTAGTCGGCGTCACGCACGGCATCGGAATACACGGCGCCCGTCTTCAGCGTCAACGCCGGCAAAATGTACGTTGGCGGAAGCAGCGGGTCTCCCCCGATGATGATGCTCTTGACGACCAACCCTTCCTGGATCACGAGCGTCAGGGCGCCCGTCTTCGAGTCGAGATTGATGTCCTTGACGTGCGTCGGAACCTGTCCGCCGTATCCGATGCGCTCGTAGTAGTTGTTGATCTTCAGCACGTCCTGGCGAAACGTATTCGTGTTAAAGACTTGCCCGACGGAAAGGTCCATCAGCGCGAGCAGCGTGTCGCCGGGGACTTTCGTATTGCCGGTAAAGCCGATCTTCGTCAGGACGGGGTTCTCAACGACGCGATACGTGATTGCGACGCCGCGAGGCCGCGGCCGCACGAGCGGCGGCGCGATGTCGGCAAAGTAGCCGAGCGCGTTGATGCGCGCAAGGTCCGCTTGGACGACCTTTGGATTGTAGGGCTGGCCCGGACGCGCGGCGACGACGGCCATGATGGTGGACGTCGGCACGTGCAAGTTCCCGGTTATGTCGACCGATACGATCGTCGGCGCGGACGCCGCGACGGCGGGAGCGATCGGCGCTAAACTCATCACGAGAGCCAGCATCGGAAGAACGGTGCCTGCGTACAACTGAAATCGGCCCACACGCGCGGCGGGATCAAAGGTCATGCAATACGTCGTCCTCGATCTCCAGACAGGTACTATAGACGCACCCGGACGCCGCAGCGTACGCTCCAGCCAACGCCGTGCGGCTCGGCACGCCCTGTTCCGCCCGGGCGAGTCGGGGTCCTTTGCAGCGGTCACCAGAAGTAGCGTTGCAAGGACAGGCTGAAGCCGCTGTTGCCGATCAGCGGCTGAGCGATAACGTAACCGGCATTGTAGCCGACCGGCGAGTTGGGCAGCTGTAAGAGTTTTGTCGGACCGCTTTGATAAAAGAAGTTCAGCCGGGCCGACGTTTCCTCATTCGGCTGCAGCATTATGCCGAACGACTGAACCTGCGGCACGCCGAAGGTGACCGCATAGATCAAGCTGACCGTCTTGCCGAGCAACCGCGTTGCCGTGACGCCGACGTTTCCATAATAGCCGAGCGTGAGGTTGACGCTCGTCAGGCCTAGCCCGGCGCCGAGCGCGCTCTCGACCGGCGCGAGCAATCCAGCGGTGAATTGCGCGTTGAGCAAATTGAAGGCTTCCTGACCCACGGTAATCGTGTTGCGCTGTTCGAGGTTCACTTCCGGAATAGGCGACAGTGCGCCGAGCGGCGCGAATCCACCGGGCTGTTGACGCGCCAACATCGATTGACGGCTAAAGGCGATTCCGTTCAAGAAGCCGCCGAACGGCGCGATCAGTCCCAATATCTCGTCGCGGCTGTACCCCGCCGGATTGGACGTCAAATCGATTTTGAGCGCGGATATCTGACCATTGACGGTAATCGTGATGTCGGCGCTGCCGTATGGGTTTCTGGCGCGGTCGGGATCCGGGTTGACGACGTTGGTCGTTGCCACGGCGCGCAGCGTCGGCACGATCCCATCGCTCGGTGTAAATTCGACCGTCCCTTGCTGCACGCGAAAGGCTCGATCGAAGTACGTCAGCGTTCCGCCGGTTGACCCGATCGTGCCCGAAAGCGTCGGGGCGGCAAGGGTTCCGCCGAGGTGAACGGATCCCGTCGCACCGATGTCGAGCCCGGCGCCGTAGCCGTTGCCGCGCACGCGAACGTTCCTTCCGGCGGTGGCATTGAGATCGAACGCCAGCGGCAGCGCCGCCGCGCCTGCGGACGACTGACCGGCGGCCTTCAAAAACGCCGAGAACGGCAACGCCGCATTGCTCAGCGTTACGCCGCCCGAAAGAACTGCCGCGCTGGTCGGAGCTTTCGCGACCGCGACCTTCGCATCGAGGGTTCCCGCGCCGTATGCCGGGAGATCGAGTTGCGCGCCTCGCGCAATGCCCGACGCGCGCAACGATAGCCCCTCGGCGGAAAAGCCTTTCGGAAATTGCATCGCTCCCGAAAGCGTCAGGCTTCCGTTTCCTAAACGCGCCGTTGCTCGCGAGAGCGTGGCCGATGCGTGATTGAATGACAAAGCAGCGGCAATCGCCGTGATCGGTACGCGCTCCAAGTCGCTGGCATAGGCGCCGTGCGAAAGCGCGAGGCGGCCCACGATCAACGGCCGTCCGATCGTTCCGGAGAGACCGACGTGACCGTCAACAATGCCGCCGAGGTGCGTACCGTTGCCGAAGACCGCATCGAAGACGGCGGGATCGACTCCCACCAGGTCCAGATCGAAGTTGAGCGGCTCGCGTGCGGCGCCCAGACCGAACGGCGACAGCGTTAGCGGAAGCGAGCCCGCCAACGTCACGTCTCCACGCGCGAACGTTGCGCCCGCGTTCGAAAGAACGAGGGACCGTCCCTTCAACCGCAACTCTCCAAAAACCGACGCGATCGCGACCCCGTACAGACGCACGTCGTTCGCGTCGAAACCCGCCGAAAAACTCGGCGATTTGTACGTTCCGCCGATATCCAGCGTCGACTCAAAGAACCCGCTCACGGGCACGCGGCGGCGCGTAAAGCGATATGCCAACGTCGCGAGGTGCTCCGTTTGCGCGTGAACGCGCACATCCAGCGGTTGGTTTTTCTCCAGGCCGAGGCTTCCCGTCGCCGACGCCGTCAGCTCCGGGGTCACCATCTCGGCACGGTCGACGATCATTCGGCGCCGCGCCGCGTGCACCGCGAGGTCGGCGCGCTCGAGCGTCAAGGATCCCAACGTTCCATCGCTGATGCTGGCATTACCGCGAACGTCCAATGCGGGAAAGCGCCCGTGGAGGGTTGCGCTTCCCGACGCGCGGCCCGTAATCGGAACCTGCTGCATGCCAAGCGCGGGCAGCCACAGAGCCAAATCGAGATTCTTGACGGCGGCGCTCAGATCGAAGCGCGCGCGCGTGAGGTCGCTAGCCGCAAGTCCCGGAAGTGAAATGGAGCCGCCGGCTCGCAGCCGGCCTTCGCTGCCGCCGACTGCAAGCGTTCCTCGAATTGTGTTGTGCGAGCTGGTCCAGACTGCGCGCGTGTCTCCGATTGGAAGGTTGCGATACCGAAATCCTCTGACGTCCACGTCGCCGCTCGAAGAGATTTCGTTTGCGCGTCCGGCTGCCAGCAGTCGAATCTTGCCATAGCCTGCGAGCGTTTCGCCGGTATCGAAGAAGTTATTGAAATCCGACAAGTTGGCGCGCGCGGCGTCAAAGCGCACCGCGTTGTCGTTCGGTCGCGCGTCGGCGGTGAAGCGTGCGGCCGTCGTGCCGACGAGCACGCCGCCGTTCGAGATCGTGACGCCGGCCGGATCCGCGGCGAGACGGGCGCTACCGTTGATAAAGGGCAGCCCGTTGAGCTCCCCGCCCGGTACGGCCACATCTCCCCCGATGGCCGGACGTGCGCCGCGGCCCTCGATACGTAAACGCGCATTAAACGTGCCGTCCAGCGGATAGTTGCCAAAGCGAGAAATTCCGAACGAGTGCAGCGTCGGTGCGACGGCCGCGGCCGGAACGTCGGCATCCAGCGCATATGCCGGCGAGCCCGACATGAGGTCCCCGATGGCGCCGTTGACCTCCGTGTAAGTTCCGCCGAGCGCTCCCAGCGTGCGCGAAAGGGTCACGGCGTTGCCTCCGAGCGCGACGTCGCCGTTGCCCGACAGCGCAAAGCGGTCGAGACGGCTCCGCTGGATGCTCACCGCGCCCTCGAATCGGGGCAGGGGCGCCCCCGCCGCAAGCGCACCGGTCGCATTCAACGTGCCGCCCGTCAACGGCAAGCCGATTCCGCGCAGTTGCGACGCCTGCAACGCCGACGCCACCAAGTTCAGTCTCTCCGCCGCGGAATTGTAGCGAGCGCCGGCGAGCGAAAAGCTTCCCGCGGCAACCACCTCGCCGCCGGCCGCGCGCGCCCGCGCGGACAGCAGGCGCAGCACGCTGCCTTCTACGGCCAGCGTAAGGTCCGCACGCGTAATGGGAACACCGCGCAGCGACGCGCCCTCCATTGCGAGATTGACGCCCGATACCACGATGCGCGCCGGCTCGATCGCGATTCCGACCGTTCCATTCAACGCTCCGTGTCCCGTAATCGCGGATCCCAGATACGGTTGCAACCCTTCGAGCGTTCCGCGGTAGGCGCCGTACGCCGCAAAACCGCGTGGAGAAAACTCGCCGTTGCCGCCAAAGTCACCCCAAGGCCCCGCCGCGACCACCTCGTTGGTCGCGAGCGTGCGCAGCGAACCTTCAAGGCTCGCCGAAACGCGGTACATTGGAACGCCCGCGATCGTCGCGATGCCCGTTCCGATCGTCCCGGCGAGGACCGTATGTCTTCCCGAACCGCCGCCGGCAAGGGCGACGTTCACGTTGCGTCCGTCGATCGGCGGCATCGATGGAAGCGACAGGCCGGCGAACGTCGGTGCGGTGGGAGCGTGCAGTTGGAGTCTTTGTCCCGCGATCCAAAAGGCGCTCGTGTCGTCGGGCCGGTCGAGCACGTAGCCGCCGTCGAGGCGGCCGCGCTGCGTATGCAACCAAAACGGCGCGACGGCCGCGGTCCCGTTGGGATGCATAGCGACCAGCGCGCCAACGCGCTCCGTGCCGCGCAGCGACGCGGCACTCCCGTTAACGTCGAAGCGCAAATCCTGGCCGGTCAGCGCGGCGTCCACGACAATCGGCTCGTCGCCCAGCAGTTCGTTGAGATATTCGAGCCGGCTCGCCGGCGCGCGGACGTGCAATGCAAACTCCGATCGCGTTACGGGCCCAAGTCCCAGCGTGCCGCGGAGCGACAAGTTGACGCCGCCATAGTCGGCCTGCAACGGCGCCAAGGCGACGACGTTGGAGTTATAGACGACGCGAGCCCGCAGATCATCGAACGGCATCGCGCGGTAGGCCGCGTGTGGCGCGCCGACGCGCGCGACGATCACCGGGTTCGAAATCGGCCCCGCGACCAGCACGCCGAGGTGCGCGCGTCCGGAAATCGGCTGATCGCGCGCAAACGCGAACGCCTGACGCAATCCCGACAGATCGCCGGAACCCTCTACGCCAAGCCGAAGCTGCGGCTGCCCGGTCAATCCTCCGGTGAAGTCGTAGGCGCCGCCGTCGATCCGCAGAGGAATGCCCCCGAGCATCGCCGATGCGCCGCGCACGAAAAACGCGTCGTCAACGACTTGCAGATGCCCCGACAGATGCTCGACCGGTGCGGCCAAGACGCGCATGGCCAAGCTTGCGTCCGATACGTCCAGCGTCAGATTCGCGTGATAACTCGCCGCCTGAGGCGGCTCTTCCGCGATCGAGTAGACTCTCGCATCGAAGTTGCGCCCCGTCGCTTTGCGAATACGCATCTCGGGCGTATCGGCGAAATAGTTTGCGAGGGCGCGTAGCGGGAAATCACGCGCGCGCGCATGGTGAAGCGCATAGCCTGCCGGCGCATCGACTCGTCCGATCACGGTAAAGGGCTCACGCCGCCGCTCTTCAAAGGCGCCGGAGAGCCGGTAGTGCGTAACGGCGGCAGTATCGATATTGCCGTCCATCGTCAGGCCGACCGCGCGCAGCTCTCGCGCGCTCGCGTCGTACGCGAACGGCTCGCGCAATACGATGCGGCCGTCGCGTAGCCGCAGCGTAAGACGTAACGGTACGGGATTGTGGCGCGGCGGCCGTGCACCGCCGCCGCCGGCCGGAACGTTGAAGTTGAAGCTTCCGTCGCGATGGCGGACCAGCGTGAGCGTCGGCTGCTCGATGTCGATGCCGCGCAACCCGAAGCGATGACGGCTGCCGGGCAACAGGTCGCGCAGATCGTACGTCAAGCCAATGCGAGCCGCGTCGAGGAGCGGCTCGCCGCGCCGAGCGACGTGGACGTCGCTCAAAATCGCTTCAGTCCGCCCGATCTGCAGGTCGCCGGCTCGAATCGAGTATCCCGTAGCGAGGCCGGCGCCCGCGAGCGCCAGTCGCGTAATTCCGGCGCGCGCGGTCACCGCAACCACGAGCAAGAATGCTGCAGCAAGCAAGCCGATTGCTATGCGAGTGCGCACGTTAAGGCTATACCCCACGCGCCGCGCACGACCCCGCCGCAGCGCGCGTTTCTAAAGCAACCTTTACGTCACAGATCGAGGTTCGTCACGCTCTTGGCGTAGTCGAAAATGTACTGCTTACGCGGTTCCACTTTGTCGCCCATCAAGTCGGTAAAAATCTGCTCGGCCTCGACCGCGTCTTCGACGGTGATCTGCTTGAGGCGGCGGTTGCCGACCTCCATCGTCGTTTCGGCCAGTTGATCGGCGTCCATTTCGCCTAAGCCCTTGTACTGTTGGATCGTAAAGTCTTTTCCGTCTTCGCCCACGATCGACTTGAGCTCGCCCTCGCTGAAAGCCCACCACTGCTTGCGACCCTTGCGAATGCCGTACAGCGGCGGCTGTGCGATATAGACGTGGCCCTCTTCCACGAGCGGACGCATCTGGCGGTAGAAGAACGTCAGCAGCAGCGTACGAATGTGCGACCCGTCGACGTCGGCATCCGTCATGATGATGATGCGGTGGTACCGCAGCTTCGCGACGTTGAATTCGTCGCCGAAACCCGTTCCCAGCGCCGTAATCATCGTCCGAATTTCTTCGTTGGCGAGCACCTTGTCGAGCCGGGCTTTCTCAACGTTGAGAATCTTTCCGCGCAGCGGCAAGATCGCTTGAGTATTAGGATCGCGCCCGCCCTTCGCGGTACCGCCGGCGGAGTCGCCTTCCACCAAGAAGAGCTCGCTTTCGGCGGGATTGCCGTTCTTGCAATCCACCAGCTTGCCGGGAAGTCCGGAGCCCTCGAGCGCGTTTTTACGTCGCGATAGATCGCGAGCTTTCTTGGCCGCGTCGCGCGCGCGCTGCGCCTGCATGCATTTTTCGATGATGGCGCGTGCGTACTTGGGATTTTCTTCCAAGAAGAACTCGAGCCGCTCGTACACGAGGCCGGCGACGATGCTGCGAACCTTGGCGTTTCCCAGCTTCGTTTTCGTCTGGCCCTCGAACTGCGGCTCCCCCAACTTCACCGAGACTACCGCCGTCAGCCCTTCGACGACGTCATCGGTGGAGAGCGATCCGTCGGACTCTTTCAGCATGCCGCGCTTGCGCCCGTAGGCGTTGACGGCGTTGGTTACGGCCTGACGGAAGCCCTGGAGGTGCATCCCGCCCTCAATCGTGCCGATATTATTGGCGAACGAGAAAATCTGCTCGGCGTACGCACCCGTATACTGCATCGCGACTTCTACGTCAACGCCGTCGCGCTCGGCGTGCGTCGAAAGAATCGGGTGCAACGGATCCTTCTTTTCGTTGAGCCACTCGACGAATGAAACGATCCCGCCGTCAAACTCATAGGAGCGCTGCCGGGGCGTTTCGCCTCGCTCGTCGCACAATGTGATCGAGAGACCCCGGTTCAAAAACGCGAGCTCGCGCAGGCGCTTCTGCAGGATGTCCCAGTGAAACTCGGAGACTTCGAACACCGTAGGATCCGGCTTGAACCATTGCAGCGTGCCGGTTCCGTCGGTTCGGCCGACCTTCTTGAGCTTCGTCACCGTCTCGCCGCGTTCGAACTTCATCTCCCATTCGAAGCCGTCACGCTTGACGCGCGTAACCATCCACTCGGACAACGCGTTGACGACGGATATGCCGACGCCGTGAAGGCCGCCGGAAACCTTGTAGCCGCCCTTGCCGAACTTCGCTCCCGCATGTAGCATCGTCATCACGACCTCCACCGCGGGGAGCCGTTCTTCGGCGTGAACGTCGATCGGAATGCCGCGTCCGTCGTCTCGAACGCTGCACGACCCGTCCCGGTGCAAGATGACGGCGATGCTGTGAGCGTAACCGGCCAGCGCCTCGTCTACGGCATTATCGACTGCTTCGTAGACGAGCTGATGAAGTCCGCGCTCGGCCGTGTTGCCGATGTACATGCCCGGGCGTTTACGCACCGCCTCTAGGCCGCGCAAGACTTCGATGTGCTCGCCAGTGTAGTTGGTTGCCATTATGGTTCTTTTACTTTACTTTCCGTAGATCAAGTCGTGGAGCTCGTCACCCAAAATGCCGCGAACCGTTGCCGGAATGATTTCCTCCGGCGAGACGTTGCTGCGCAACAGCACGTAGGAGCTTGCAATGAGCCGCTCTCGCCCATCGGCGGAGAGGCGCCCCTTGTCGCGCGCAGCCATGAGGACGGCCCACCAGCGCGTAAGAAGCTGGGCCCGAATTCTCTCGTACTCCTCTTCTTGTAACCCCGAAGCGAGCTCGGCCGTTCCGCGAAAACCGAGCCAGGGCGCGTCAAAGAGTAGTTGGGCGACGGTTCGCATCCGGCGGTCGTCGTCGGCGACCACGCACGTCGTGCAGCGCGTGCCCTCCTCCGGCGCAATGAGCAGCCCGCACGCGGCGCACGAATGCCATCCCTGCGAGCGCCTGGCGCCTTGCAGTTGCTCCACTTCCCGCCTGAAGCGATCCAGCGCCTGAGACGCCGAGGCCGCTTTCGCGCGCCCCGCGACGCTACGGCGCGACATCCGGCGGGGAGCCGGCGGATCGCCGCCCGACGCGCGCCGCGGCAGCGAGCCGACGCGGAAACGCAGCCGCTCGATGCCGCAATCGGGGATCCTCGCCGCCATCGCGTGCAGGATGGAGTCGGCGAGCAGACTGAGCTGATGACTCCAGCTGCTCGAGCGCGTCGTCACCATCAGCGTATTGGCCGTTATCCGAGCCGGGTGCGAGTGGCGGGCGACCTGCGGCCCGACGATCTCGCTCCAACTCGCTTCGAGCACAGTCCGCGGATCGGTGGCGCCCGCCCCTTCGCCGGGCGACCACCGGTGCATCGCGTCGGCCAGCTTTAACACGCAATCCACTCCACGGTGCCGCCGGAGACGCGTGCGCTGCGGCCGGCGGCGGAAAGATCTTTCGGCAGATGCGTGGCGGTGACGAAGGCCTGTTCGTAGGCGCCCATCTCACCGAGAAATGCCGACGCGCGCGCCTCGTCGAGCTCCGACAAGACGTCGTCGAGCAACAAGACGGGAGCGTCTGCGGTGCGTTCACGCATGACGCTGTATTCGGCAACCTTCAACGCAAGTACCGCCGTGCGTTGCTGGCCTTGCGAGCCGTAGGCCTCGAGCGATGCGCCGTCCAGAATGAGTTCGACGTCGTCGCGATGCGGCCCAACCACGGTCGCACGGCGGGCTCGCTCGCGCTCAGCGCTCTCCGCAAGCCGCGCTCGCAGCACTGCCGCGACGTCGTGCGCCGTCGCGGATTCGAACGCACAGTTTGGATCGTAGCGCAACTCGAGCCGTTCGCCGGGTGCAAACCGGTCGTGCGCGCGCGCCGCCTCCGGTTGCAGCGCCCCAATCAGCGCCGCTCGCGCCAGCATGATATGCGTTCCCGAATCGACCAGGGCCTTCGCATACACTTCCAGCAGATCTTCATCCAGCGTGCCGGCGTCTTTCAGCAGCGCGTTGCGCTGTTGCAGCGCACGCCGGTAGCGAGCCAGCTCGTGATAGTAGCGCGGCTCGCTCTGTGACAGTGCGCCGTTCAGAAACGACCGCCGAACCGCCGGCGTTCCCGTGACCAACTGGAGGTCGGACGGCACGAACGTCACGACGCGCAATCGTCCGAGGTAGCGGGCGTAGCGAACGCTGTTGCCGTTCAGGCTGAACGTCTTGCGCGTCGCGCGGCCATCGCGCTCGATCGCGCAGGCCAAATTAATTTCGCCGGTTCGCGCCGCCGCCGTAGCGCGAACGATCCCCAGCTCGCAGTCGCTGCGCACCACGTCGCCGTCGCGCTCGGCCCGAAACGACTTGCCCGTGCCGACAAGGGCGATTGCCTCCAGCAGATTGCTCTTGCCCTGCGCGTTCGACCCCACCAGGAGGTTCAGGCCCGGGGACGGTTCGAGGTCGAGTCGGCGATAGTTCCTGAAGTCGGAAAGCTCTAGCCGCCGCAGCAGCACATCACTGCCGCAGGGGCATGAGCACGTAGAGCTGCTGTCCGCCCTCATTTGCCTCGAGCGGGCGAATCGCCGCCGGCGAAAGCGGCCCCAAGAATTCCATCACGGTGCGATCGCTCTTGACGTGATTGAGTATCTCGATCAGGTAACGCGCGTTGAACGCGATCGTTAAGTCCTCGCCGGTCTGTTCGATCTCGAGCTCTTCGTACGCGTTGCCCGACGTGTCGGAACTCGCCGTCAGGATCAGCGTCTGATTGGCGACCGACAGCTTCACCATGCTGGCACGGTCGCCGGCGACGAGCTCGGCGCGCCGCAGGCTCCCCACGAGTTGCGGGGTGCTCACCGTAATTGAACGGTCGAATTTAGCGGGAATTACCTGTTGGTAGTTCGGGTACTGGCCGTCGACCAAACGCACCGTGATCGCAACGTCGCCGGCGCTCATCTGCAGCTGATTGCTCTGCGCGCCTAAGGCGTTGACCTCGACGCGCTCCGCGGCGCTGAGATTACGCGCGGCCTCCGCCAGCGCACGGGAGGGAACGATGAACTTCTCGACTCCGGAAATCCCCTCGTCGAGCGTCGTCGCGAACTTCGACAGCCGGTAGCCGTCGGTCGCGACGAGCGTAAGCGCGTTGCCCTCGATTTCGAGCAGCGTGCCCATTAGGACCGCGCCGCGCGCCTCTTCGCTCGATGCTGCGAAGATCGTTCCCTCGATGGCCTCGCGAAAACGCTTGGCGCCCATCGAAAACTGCGCGCCGCGAGCCGCGGAGGGCAGCGGTGGATACTCGTCTGCCGGCAGCGCGTGGAAATCGTAATTACTCCGCTCGTATTTGACGCTCGCCCGCGTGGGCGTCCCCGTAAATTCGAGCCGGCCCGGAGCCAGATTGCCTAGGTAACTCGCAAAAAGCTTGGCGGGAACGGTGACTTCGCCGCGTTCGCTGATTTCCGCCGTAAAGCCATACTGCAACGTCAACTCGAGGTCCGTCGCGCGCACGGCGATCTTTCCGTCATCGGCTTGCAGCAGGACGTTCGAAAGCACCGGCACGGTCGTGTGCGCGTTCACCACCTTGCTGGCGGCTCCGACCGCCGCGGCGATGTCCTTAGTCGTACAGCTGAACTTCATCGCAATCCACCGTTGGGCGCCCGCCCGGGTTTTCCTAGGAAATAATAACCAGAGACGCAGCAGCAGTAGGGCGGTGCATAGTGCGAGTAACGCGCTGCCGGCCTTTGGCCGTCGGAGTTTTTCGCGTTGGATAACGTGTGGAACTGCAACGAAGGCCACTCACTCTTTCCACCGCTCGCCCAGCCGGCGGCGGTTATGCTCGTTTCGCGGGCCGGCGGTGTGCGCAACGTGTTTACGGATTTTGGCACATGGCGATGAGCTGGCGAATCTTGTTTCGATAGGCCTCGTCGCGCTGCATGTGATCTTTGATCTTGTCGCGCGCGTACATAACCGTCGTGTGGTCCTTCTTTCCAAATTCGCGCGCGATGTGGGGCAGCGAGTAGTTCGTCAACTCGGTTGCGATGTACATCGCGATCTGGCGAGGCGCGGCGAGGCGCTGGTCGCGCCGCCCGTTGTCCATCTCTTTGACGGTGAGGCCGTGGGCAGCCGATACGGTCTCCTTGATCTTCGAGATCGTCATACGATGGAGAGGCGTCTGCGCGACGGCGCTTTTGAGAACGTCGGCGGCAAGATCCGTGGTGATCGGCGATTTCGTCAACGACGCGTAAGCGATGACGCGAATCATGGCGCCCTCGAGCTCGCGGATGTTCGAGGGGATGACCTTTGCGATAAAGGACGTCACCTCGTCGGGAACGGGGATATTCTCGCTGCCCGCCTTCTTGCGTAAGATCGCCTCGCGCGTCTCGAGGTCGGGCGCCTGGATGTCGGTGAGCAAACCCCACTCGAATCGCGATCGCAAGCGCGCCTCGAGCGTTTGGATCTCCTTCGGCGGGCGATCGGAGGAGATGATCAACTGGCGTCCGGACTCGTGCAGCGCGTTGAACGTGTGAAAGAACTCCTCTTGCGTCGTTTCCTTCCCGGCGAGGAACTGAATGTCGTCGATCAGCAGCACGTCGACCTGACGATAACGATTGCGAAACTCAGGCGTGCGGTTGTTCTGCAGCGCGATGATGAACTCGTTGGTAAACTTTTCGCACGTGACGTACATGACGTTCGCCGCGAGATTATCTTGAATGACGCGATGACCGATCGCGTGCATTAGGTGAGTCTTGCCCAGACCGACGCCGCCGTAGAGAAAGAGCGGGTTGTATGCCCTGGCCGGCGCCCCCGCGACCGCCTGCGCCGCGGCGTGGGCGAACCGGTTTGAGTTGCCGACCACAAACTCTTCGAACGTGTAGCGAGCGTTGAGATTCGCGCTGCGGAAGTCGTCGAGAGGCCTGGGGATCGCCCCGTTTCCCTGGCGGGGTCCCTCGGGCGGCTCCGCGACCGACAGCCGCAACTGAACCGGCGCGCCAAAGAGCTCGCTCAACACGCCGACCATCTGCGCGCGGAGCTTGCTTCCTACCCAATCCTGAGCAAACTTCGTGGGAACCGCCAAATGGAGCTCGTTGCCGTGCAACGAGATGAAGCGGATCGGCTTGATCCACATCTCGAACACGGGCTTCGAAAAAGTCCGCTCCAACGTATCGAGGGCCGTTTGCCAGAGCTCTTGGGAGATCTCGGAACCGGTAGCAAGCGCCATCACTGCGTCCCCTTTTGGTTGTCCTGACATACCATCCGCAGCCCTCCTCGTATCAAGATTCGGGCCGTGCCACCCCCGTGAGGGCGCAACCACTTGGCTTAATGAAGCCTTGCTCCTGCGGGTTTTATGCACGACTTTATCCACTTATCCACAGGCGCGCAACGCCCGTGTTTCGCGCATTTTTCCGATTTATGACCCGGCGCTGTCCGTGATTTGTCGGCGTTTGAATTGAGCAGCAAAATAAGGCTCAAAACGCCATCTTTCTCTCGCGGCGGCGGCGCTTTTCCACAGCATTGTCCACAGATGTGGAAAGAGGGGTCCCAGGCCACATCTGAGTCGCGCCGCCACGGCCCTTGGTATACCTATAAGCATAAGCGGTCGGAAACTCCGGCGAAACACCTCGCACCAAGCGCCCGTAAAGTTAGGGTGAGTTTAAGGAGGTCTCCATGAGCTTGCCGACGGCGATAGTTACGGCGACGGGAATGGTTTGTGGCACGGTGCTGGTGGTCGTCCTTGCGTCGTTTATTTGGGCAGCAATGCACCGTTAAAGCTACCGCGCTGGCGCGGCGCGGGTCAGGATACCGGTGATCATCCCTCCTCTTTCCGGCTAGCTGGCGATGTCCCTGATTGGCACGCGGCGTTGTTGGTGCGGTATCGTTGGTGCCCGCCGGCTCCGTTCGCCGACAACTCCAGGACTGGTTCGCGCGCGGCCCAAAGGGAGCTAAAGGATGGCAAAAAAGCTCCAACGGCGCTGGAAGATCGGTCAGGTGTATCAGCTCGAGGGAACGGGCAGGCGCCGCATTCGATTGGTCGGCCGCGGAAAAATTGGGGACCGCGAATTCCTCTTGTTTCATCCGATTCGCGCGGTCCCCAAGAGCCGTCTTTAGCTTACTTTATCGTAGCAATGAGCTTGCCTTTCGCGTTGTACTCGGTGATCGTGTTGTTTCCGACGTTGGCAACGTAGAAATACCCGAGTTTGTTAAACGCGATACCGTAGGGCAAGTTGAGCCCGTTCGTGATCGTCTGAACGACCTTCCCCTTCGTATTGAAAACTTCGACGTCCGCATCGAGCCCGTTGGTGGCATACAGTAAGCCGGTCTTGGCATAGGCCAGGTACGTCGGCGTAAAGCCGGGCGTGGGAATCGTTTTGACGAACTGCAGGCTTTGCGTGTAGATCGCCATGTCGTCGTTCGGCGACTCGCTGTTGGCGATCCAAGCGTTGCCGGTCTTGTGCGAAAAGACGATTCCCAGTGGGTACACGAGGCCCTGCGTCGCCGAAGCGACGACCTTGCCGTTCTTGTTGAAGACTTGAATCTCGCCGATCGTAATGTTGCCGTTGTTGCGGTTTGCGACCCAGACGCGTCCCTGTGAATCGATCTGCACGCCGGATGGATTGTAACTCGTGTCGGTATGGAGCGTGCGCGACTTTATCCGCTTGCCGGCGGCATCGTAAACCGTAACCGTTTGGTTGGTGTAGTTGGTGACGTACAGGTTGCCCCCGCGATCGAACGTGAGATCCGCCGGATTGTCGATGCCGTCCGTGATCGTCGACTTGCGCAGTTGGTTCTTGCTGTTATAGATCAGTATGTCCCCGTTCGTACCGTAATGGTTGGCGACGTACAGGTCGTCCTTTCGGCTCATCGCGAGTCCGATCGGCCCCGACAACGTCGGCTTGCCGGGCGGCATGGCTGCGACGACGCTCTGGGGACCCGTTCCCGCGTCCGGAACGGAGCCTTTCAGGGCAGGCGAACCGGGACTCGCGGTGAGATTGCCGGCGGTGCCGCCGGCGCAGCCGGCCAGCGCCGCAAGCGCCGTTGCGGCGGCCAGGCCCGCCAGGGTCGTGCGGCATTTAAACGTGACGGAACGATGCATGGAGCCCTCCTCTTCCAAGCTGCTTCGGTCGTTGAAGCTTGGCCGTCCGGCCGCTGGAACCCACGTTGCATTTTCGCGGCGCTCTGGTACAATGGCCCGGCGATGTTTGACTTCGATCTGCAGCTTTTTGCCTCAAAGAAGGGCGCCGGCTCGACCCGCAACGGTCGCGACTCGAATGCGCAGCGGCTCGGCGTGAAGCGTTTTGGCGGCGAGCGCGTGGTGGCGGGCAACATTCTCGTGCGCCAGCGCGGTACGCAGTTCTATCCGGGCGCGAACGTCGGAATCGGCCGCGATCACACCCTGTTTGCGCTGGTCGACGGCACCGTCGAGTTTAGTCGCAGCAACCGGCGGCGCGTCTCCATCGTTCCCGCTGCATAACGCTCGTCCGGCGATCGAGCGACTGAGGGCCGAACCGGCCCTTTTTGCTTTCTGCGGCGAAGCGCCGGTCTAAGCCACATGCAGTTCATCGATGAAGCCGAGATCTCCGTCGCCGGCGGCGACGGCGGCGACGGCATCGTCGCCTGGCGCCGCGAGAAATACGTGCCGAAAGGGGGGCCCGCCGGCGGCGACGGCGGCCACGGAGGCAACGTGTTCCTGCTCGCCTCCCCGACGCTCTCGACGCTCGTCGAGTTCCGGTATCGCCGCAACTTTTCGGCCGACTCCGGACGACCGGGAGGAAGTTCGAACAAATCCGGGCGCAGCGGCGAAGATCTCACGGTCGCCGTGCCCGCCGGCACCCTCGTCTTTCGCAAATCGGGCGATGGCTCCGAGCAGTGCATTGCCGATCTCAACGAGCCCGACGCGCGTATCCTCGTTGCGAAAGGCGGCCGTGGCGGCTTGGGCAACCAGCATTTTGCCACGAGCGTGCGCCAAGCGCCGCGTTTCGCCGAACGCGGTGAACCCGGCGAACGCGCCACGCTGCGCTTGGAGTTGCGATTGCTGGCCGACTGCGGCATCGTGGGTGTGCCCAACGCCGGCAAGTCAACGCTGCTGTCGGTGGTGTCCGCCGCTCGTCCCAAAATCGCCGATTATCCTTTCACGACGTTGGAGCCGCAGCTGGGCGTCGTACGCATCTCCGACGACGAATCGTTCGTGATCGTTGACGTGCCGGGATTGATCGAGGGAGCGCACGAAGGCGCGGGCCTTGGAGATCAGTTTTTGCGCCACGTTGAGCGCACGCGCGTGCTCGTTCATCTGCTCGACGGAGCAAAAACCTTCGACGAGATTCTCGCCGACAAGGCGATGATCGAGGCGGAGCTTCGAGCGTGGGACCGGGGCGTGCATCAGAAGCCGACGTTGCTCGTGCTCAACAAACTAGACCTACCCGACGCGCAAGTCTCGCTGGCGGCGCTGCGGCGCCGCTTCGAGAACGTGCGCGGCATCAGCGCGGCCACGCACGAAGGCGTCCGCGCCACGATGCTCGAGGCCGCCGCAATGATCGCAGCGGCGCCCCAGCCCCAAGTTGCGACGCCGGCGGCGCGAATCCAGCTCACGCCCCATGCTGCGTTCGCGATCGAGCGGCACGGCGACGGCACGTTTGTCGTTTCGGGTGAGCGCATCGAACGGCTGGCCGCGATGACGAACTTCGATTCGGAAGAGGCGCTCGCGCGATTCGAGCGTACGCTCGGGCGAATGGGCGTCGAACGCGAGCTGCGCGCGATGGGCGCACGAGAAGGCGACACCGTGCGGATCGGCGCGCACGAGTTTACATACTCATGAAACTCGGCGTCTTCGGCGGGACCTTCGATCCCATCCATAACGCGCATCTCTTCGTCGCCGAGTCGGCGAGAATTTTGGAGGGTCTCGACGGCGTGCTCTTCGTGCCGACCAATCGGCACCACTATCGCGACAAGCCGCACGCTAGCGCCGTCGATCGCTGCGCGATGGTCCTCGGCGCGATCGAAAGCAATCCAGCTTTTTCGCTCGACGAAACGGATCTTCGGGACGACGCGAGCGGTTACACGGCCGACTTGTTGCCGAAGCTGGCACAGAAGTACCCGGATGCAGCGTTTACGTTCATCATAGGGGCCGATTCGCTGGCGAGCACCAACTGGGTACGCTTCGACGAGGTGTTGCAAGGCTTGGAACGATTTGCGATCGCGCCCCGCGCCGGCGTGCAGTCGGACTCGCTGGCGCGAGTAATTGCCGCCGTGCCGGCGGCGCTGCGCGAACGGGTGAGCATGCTCAACCTTCCCGAGATCCCACAATCCGCGACGCTGATCCGGACGCTCGTAGCGCAGGGGCGTTCCGTTCGGTATCTCCTGCCGGACACCGTGTGGGAGTACATCGCCGCGCAACGGCTTTACGGATATCAGACCGATGCGTAGCAAATTGACCCCGCCGATTGCCGGCCTGTTGTGGATGACCGCCTGCGCCGCGGCCCAGACGCCCGACGACGCGGCCGTCTGCCAAGCCTATGCGTCCGCCCGTTCGCACGTGGAGGTCGTTGCGGACGGAACGGTGACGCGCGTGCTAGGCGTGGCCGCCGGGCGCGTCAGTCCACACGAAGGCTTTCTGCTGCGCCTGCGCTCCGGCTGCCACGCGATCGTGCGCGTCGAGGCGAACACCGACTTCACCGGCGAATTCGCGCTTGCGCCCGGCCAATCGGTGACGGTGAAGGGCGAGTACGAGTACTATCCGCGCGGCGGCGTCGTGCATTGGACGCACCGCGATCCGCGCGGCCGCCACGAGGGCGGGTTCATCGAAACCGGCGGCCGGCGCTATGAGTGAGGGGCTGTCGCGCGTGCTGCTGGCGAGCGCGTCGCCGCGGCGCCTGCATCTGCTCCAGTCGCTCGGCGTCACCGTCGAGATCGCGCCGAGCGGATATGAGGAGCCGATCCATCCACGGTGGACCCCGGCGCAAGTCGCGTTGGATCATGCCGCGCAAAAGCTCGACGCGGTGCTGCGTCGCGGCGTGCGGCCGATGCCCGTGCTGGCGGCCGACACCGTGGTGGATGTCGATGGCGAGGCTCTGGGGAAGCCCGTTGACGCGCACGACGCGGTTCGCATGCTCGGGCGGCTTTCGGGGCGCGCGCATCTGGTGCACACGGCCTTTGCGCTGGCCTCGGGCGACGGCCGGCGCCGCGAAGCAGAGTGCGTCACGACGACGGTGCGCTTTTATGAGTTGCAGCCGGAGGAGATTCGCGAGTACGTGGCCACGGATGAGCCGCTGGACAAGGCCGGCGCCTACGGCATTGCGGGCCGTGGCGCCGCACTCGTCGAGCGCGTCGAGGGCGACTTCTACGCCGTGATGGGACTGCCGCTGGGACGGGTGGTTCGAGCGCTGCGCCGCTTGGGATTTCGCCTTCCCAACCCGAAGTGAGCGCGGCCTAAGAGGTCACCATTTTTACGTATCGAGACGAACGCCGGCTTTTGGCGCTCATTGCGATCATCATCGGGGCTGCGCTGCTCGCGCTGCTCCAAATCGGCGCGCAACGTGCGGGCACGACGAGTCCCGTCTCGGTGGCGGCCGGTTCGGTCGTCGGCGTCGCGCAGACCGTCGTCTCCGCGACGATTCGCACGCTGCGTAACGGAGCCACCGCACTCGTTTCGATTCCAAAGTTGTCGTCCGACAATCGCGCGCTGCGTGTCCGGAACGCTCGTCTGCTCGAAGAGAACGCCCGATTGCACGAACTCGCCGCGGCGTATGCCGCCGAGAGTGCAGTGCGGCCCGTGGTAGACCTCTACCACGGCATCGAGGCCCGCGTCATTGGTTTTCCCCCGGAGAACGAGTCGCGCGCGGTCACGATCGACAAGGGATCGCACGCGGGCGTGCATCGCAACGACGGTGTGCTGGCCGCGCAGGGTGTGGTCGGGCGCGTCGTGGACGTTCGTCCTTTGACGAGTACCGTGCTGTTGGCGAGCGACTACGCGAGCCGGATTCCCGCGATCGTCCAGCGCCGGCGGTGGTGGGGCATCGCGCGGGGCAACCTGTCCAGCGTCGTCGTCGACTATCTTCCGCAAGACGCGGTCCTGCGCGTCGGCGATGTGGTGGTGACCGGCGAAGGACGGTCGTTTCATTCGGGCGTGCCGATCGGCACCGTTACGGCGGTGGAGCGCGGCGCCGCGTCGCTCTATCAGTCCGCCGTGCTCAGGCCGGCGGTAGACTTGAGTGCGCTCGACCGAGTTGTCGTCGTACCGCACTAAACCGCACGTCGCGCCGTTTGTCGGCCCGCCGTGGAGCGTCGCCGCTGCGTGGCTCGCGGGCGCGTTGATCGCGCAGTCGACGGTGCTGCACTACGTCGCCTTCCGTGGAGTCGTTCCGAGCATCGTGTTCGCGGTCGTGCTGTGGTATGCGATTCGCGTGGATACCTGGCGGGCGACGCTCTACGGACTCGTCGCCGGCCTCTGCGAGGATACGCTGTCCGCGCAGACGGGCGCATCCTGGATGATCGCGACGGGCGGCAGCGCGATGTTGGCGAGCGTCTTGTCACGCGGCTTTTTCGCCGATTCGCTGCCGCTGGTCATTACAATCACCCTCGTCGCGACGCTCGTTCGCGCCCTGCTCTATTGGGGCGCGGTCAGCTTGATCGGCTATCCGCCCGGCCTCGGCGCGATCCACCTGCACGAAGCCGTGCTGCAGAGCGTGCTCAACGCGAGCGTCATGGTCCTTGCGATGCTCGTCGTTCGGCGAATCCATTCCATGCGGCAATGATCCTTCGCCCTCCGCCGCGGCGCGTGCCCTGGCGCGCGCCGGGATGGCGCATCGCAGGCTTCATCGCCCTCGTGCTCGTCGCGTTGGTCGCGATCGTGGCGCGCTTGATCGTCGTCACGATCCTGCACGGCGATCGCTACCGCGCCGCCGCGCAAGAGAATCAAATTCGCCTGATTCCCGTCGCGGCTCCGCGCGGGGTGATTTACGATCGTCACGGCGCCGTCATGGCGCGCAGCCGGCCGTCGTTCGTCGTCGCGTTGATCCCCTCGGAGATCGGCGATCCGGTACACGAGTTGACGACGCTCGGCGCGATTCTGGGAGCCCCTCCCGCAGTTCTTTGGTACCGGTTGCTGCACCATCGCGGCATCAACTATCAGACCTTTGGGGAAGTCGTGCGCAACGAGCCGTACGGACCCGTGATTCTCGAGCGCGAATTACCGGTGGCATCCGTCGCGCGCCTCTCCGAACGGCTCGCCGACCTTCCGGGCGTGGACTTGGAAGTTCAGCCGGTTCGGGATTACCCGCATGGCCCGCTCGCGTCGCACTTGATCGGCTACGTCGGCGCGATCACGCAAGAAGAGTACGAGCGCCTCAAGTATCGAGGCTATTCTCCCAACGACGTGATCGGTAAGGACGGACTCGAGTACTCCTACGATGCGTTTCTGCGCGGACAACCGGGCGGCCAGCGCGTGGTCGTCGATGCTACCGGCGCCGTCGTAGCAAACGTCAAGTTGCCGGCGCGCCCGGCGATCGCGGGCGACACGCTCGTCACCAACATCGATTGGCGCCTGCAGGAAATTACCGAGAGCGCGCTCGCGCAAGAGATTCATTCGCTCGGCCGGCGCTCGCTGTCCGGCGGCGTGGTAGCGGAAGATCCGTGGAACGGAAATATTCTCGCGCTTGCGAGTTATCCGAACTACGATCCGAACGATTTCGCCGCCGAGCGCTACAAACGCATCGCGCGCGACTTGAACGATCCCACGGAGCCGCTCTTCGACCGCGCCATCGCGGCCGCGACGCCGACGGGCTCAACGTTCAAGATGGTGACCGGTTCGGCGGCGTTGACCGAAGGCGTCGTGCGGATCGATCAAGTCATCTACGACACGGGCGGCTGGAACTGCGGCGGTTATTACGCCCGCGACATTGCCGCCGGCGGCCTGGGACGAACGACGTTCGTGCCGGCGCTCGCGGCGTCGAGCGATGGGTACTTCTTTCGGTTGGCGTGGTGGCTCGGCAACGCGCGGTTGCGCAAGTACGCGCTGGCGTTCGGGCTGGACGCGAAGTCCGGCGTCGACCTTCCCGGAGAGAACGAAGGGAATTGGCCGACGAACGCCTGGGAAGAGAGAACGTTCGGCGTCCCGATGGAGCCGAGCGAAGCCTGCTTCTTGGGAATCGGACAAGGCGCGATGCAAGCTACGCCGTTGCAGATGGTCAATGTCGCCTCCACCGTCATCAACGGTGGGATCCTCTATCACCCGCAGATCGTGCGCGAGATTCGCACGCCGGGCGGACGTCTGATTCAACGCTTTTCGCCCCTGGTGATTCGACGAGTTCCGGTGACGCCCGAGGCGCTGGCGGCGGTGCGCGAGGGCATGGCGCGCGTAACGGATCCGGGCGGAACGGCGTACGGTTTGGCGATCGATGGCCTTCCGTTTTCGGGAAAGACCGGCACGGCGGAAACCGAAGGCGGCAACGGTCCGAACACCACGTGGTTCGTCGCCTGGGCTCCGACGAACCACCCACGTTTGGCGTTGGCCGTATTCGTCGATCGAAGCGGCGGCTACGGTGCTACGGTCGCGGCGCCTATTGCGCGGCAAATTCTGGTGCAATACTTCCGGAAGAAAGGGTAGGACGTGCCGGAGCGAACGTTTTTAGCGACAGTGGGAGGCTGGCATGCTCGCAGTACATGAGGATCGTCTTGCGGAGGCCGTCGCGCGGCTAGGATCGGAGAATGCATTTGAAATTCTCGCGCGCGCTCGAGAAATCGAAGCGCAAGGGCGCCGCGTCGTCCACATGGAGATCGGAGAGCCCGACTTCGACACGCCCGACCACATCAAGAAAGCGGCCGTCGATGCGCTGTACGATAATCACACCCACTACACGCCGTCCAGCGGAATCCTGCCGCTGCGTGAGACGATTGCGGACTACGCAAGCCGCTTCCGGGGGATCGCGCCGAGCTGGGAAGCCACGAACGTCGTTATCGCGCCGGGAGCGAAGCCCGCGATCTGGAACACGCTGAGCGCCTTGCTCGATCCCGGCGACGAGTTCGTCTACTTCGATCCGGCCTATCCAGCGTACGCTTCGGCCGCAAGCTATCTGCAAGCGAAGATCCACGCCATTCCCCTCTTGGAATCCCGCAACTGGCGGATGGATCTTGCGGAGCTGGAGCGCCGCGTCTCCGAGCGCACGAAGGTCGTCGTTATCAACTCCCCACACAATCCGACGGGCGGCGTGTTGACACGCTCGGACTTGGAGTTCATCGCCGAGCTCGCGCAGCGCTTCGACTTCCTGGTGCTGGCCGACGAGATCTACAGCCGCAACTTTTATCACGACGACGCCTACCTCTCCATAGCGTCGCTCCCCGGAATGCGCGAGCGGACGATCGTGGTGGACGGATTTTCTAAGGCCTACGCGATGACCGGTTGGCGTCTGGGGTATGCCATCATGCCGGAACGGTTGGCGCGCACCGTAACGCTCTTCAACAACAACACCTTCAGTTGCGTCGCGACGTTCGTGCAGATGGCCGGCATTGCGGCGCTGACGGGGCCCGACGAGCCCGTTACGCGCATGAACGACATCTTCCGCGCCCGCCGCGACCGGCTGGTCAACGGGCTCAACGAAATCGCCGGCGTCTCGTGTTTGCTGCCCGAAGGGGCGTTTTATGCCTATCCCAGCGTTTCGTCGATCACCGACGACGACCGCGGATTAGCCAAGTTCCTCCTCGAGGAGGGCGGCGTCGCATGCGGCGGCGGTTCGTCCTTCGGCGCCGCCGGCAAGGGCTATCTGCGCTTCTCGTACGCGGCGTCACTCGACGACATCGACTGGGCGCTGGAATCGATCGCCAAGACGCTGCCGAAGTTCAAAGGCTGAATCAACAGGCGCTTCGCCTGAATGCTTGAGCAAATCAGCGCCGCGGCGAGCGTCGCGACGCTCGTCGTTTTGACCGCGGCCGCGATCGCGGCGTTGGTTCAGCTCCGTCACATGCAGGCCGGCAACGAGCTGCAGGCGTTCATCGACATAAATAGCCGGGCGAACACCCCGCACATGATGCGCCTCTTCGATCTCGTGCTCACCGAGTTGCCCGAGCGCATCCGGAACGATCCGGCGTACGTGGCGGACGTCGTCAGCCGTAAGATTCCCTCCGGTGACAGCCCGTTGGCGGTGGCCTTTTGGTTCGATGAAGTCGGGATCGTGCTGCGCCAACAGCTCGTTCCGCGCCGCGTGGTCTTTCAAATCGGCGGCAGCGCCTTTGCTACCGTTCGAGCCTGGACGGCCATGCAGCCGCTGATCGAGGCGCTGCGCCGGCGATCCCCCGCGTCGTTTCTGCACTTCGAGTACGCCGCGGTTCTCGCGCAGCAGTGGATCGACGCTCATCCGAGCGGCGATTATCCGTCGGGCGTTCCTCGCTGGCGCGATTTCGCCGCGTCACGCGTCGAGGAGTAGTCCGTTGTACGGAGCGCCCGTATCCGCGCCAAAGTTTTGGAAGGCCGCTTTGACCGCGGCGGTCTTTTGTCTACCCGTTACGCTGCTGGTGCGCGCATTCGTCCCCATGAGCGATCTGATCTGGATTCTGGTCGCGTTCTCTTCGACGCTGGTTGTCGCGTCGATCGTTCACGCGCGCGTCTGCAATGACTGGCGCGCGCAGGATACGATGGACTCCGAAGTCTTCGATGCCAGAACGAGCGTAGCCCCAAACGTCCGGACTGACAAGGAAAACTGGCGCTAGCGTTTCCACCTTGCCGGCGTCGTGGCGTTATATGAGCCGCATGGCCCGCTTCACATCCGCGAGCACGCGCGCGCCGATATCGCGGGTACGCGCGGTACCGTCGGCGACGATCTGTTCGATGCGAGCCGGGTCGCGCATATAGCCGGCATAACGCTCGCGAATGGGACGAAGAAATGCGTTGAGTTGTTCGGCAAAATCGCTCTTGTCTTGCACGCACCCCAGGGCGCCGGAGCGGCATTCCGATGCGATGCCGTCGACTCGCAGCGGATTGACGAAGCGCCAGAGGGCAAAGACCGGGCAGATCTCGGGACGTCCGGGGTCGCCGCGGCGAACCTTCAGCGGGTCCGTCACCATGGAGCGCACCTTTTTCGTCGTGATCGCCTCGTCGTCGGCGATCAGGATCGCGTTGTCGTACGACTTGCTCATCTTGCGTCCGTCGATGCCGGGGACTTCGGAGAACTCCGACAGCGTCGGCTGCGGCTCGATGAGTATCTCCGCGCCGTCGCCGTACAGATGGTTGAAGCGCCGCACGATTTCGCGCCCGAGCTCCAGATGGGCGAGCTGATCCCGCCCTACGGGAACGTATTGGCCGCGGACGATTGCGATGTCGCAGAGTTGGAGCAGCGGGTAGCCGAGAAATCCGTAGGTTGCGATCCGTTGACCCAGTGCGTCGATCTGCCCCTTATAGGTGGGCACGCGCTCCAGCCATGAAACCGGCGTGATCATCGAGAGCAGCGCATGCAACTCGCCGATCTCCGGCACGCCTGACTGTAAGAAGATCGTCGAGCGATTCGGATCGACGCCGGCGGCCAACCACGCCGCGACCATCGCGTTGCGCGCGTCGCGAATCTTCGCCGGATCCTCGAACTCCGTGGTATACGCGTGGAGATCCGCGATTTCGAAGAACGCCTCGGCGGTTTTCGAGTAGCGCGCCCACTGCGTGAGCACGCCGACCAGGTGGCCGAGGTGCAGCGGCCCGGTGGGCCGCATTCCCGACAGCACGCGCGGCCGCGGGGGCGAAGACGTCAGTGACACGGACGAATGGTAAACGAGATCGTCGCGCCGCGCAAATGCCGCAAGCGGCTAATGCTTCGCAATTTCCGACCGCACGTACGCGCGCGCCGACCGCACGGAATCGAGTAACGACTTCCCCGCGGCGAGCTCGCACGCCAGCGCCATCGCGAGGCTGCAGCCCGTTCCATGCATCTGTCCGGCGATACGCGGCTCGGTGAACGGCACGATTCCTTCGGCCGCGGCGAGCACGTCGGTCGGCGCGCCGTCGAGGTGGCCGCCCTTGACCAATACCGCGAGGCACCCGCGCGACCGCAGTTCCGCGGCGGCTTCGCCGATAGACGACGCGTCCACGGCAGCGACGCCGAGCAGTTCCGCCGCCTCGGCCAGATTCGGCGTGAGGATGACGTTGCCGAGTACGGCGAGCCGATCGCGGTACGCGATGCGGCCGGCGGCGTCGACGAGCTCGCCTCCGCGGCTCGCGGCGAACGCGGGATCCACGACCGCGAGGAGCTCGGGTCGCACCCGCAGCGCCTCGGCGACGATCTCCACCGCCTCGGACGACGCGAGCGCTCCGACGCGCGCCGCCTGCGCGGATTCCCAGGGGAGCGTCGCGAGTTGTGCTTGGAAGATGTTTCGTTCCGTACGCTGCAGCGCTGTGACGCCGTGGGGACCCTGCGCGCTGACGGCCGCAACGGCGGTAAAGACGCGGACGCCGAAGTGGACGCCGACGATCAGGTCCCTACCGGTTCCCGCAACGTTCCACGGATGCGTCGTTCCGATGGACAGAACGATCGGCCTCGGCGCCACTATGCCGCCGAGTTCCAGCGCGCGATGAGATCCTGCGCCGCATTTCCGGCGTCGCGGGCCATTTCGACCGCTCCAATGACCGCGGCCATCGCGACGCCCGTGGCGCGTATTTCGCACAGTCGTTCGCCGTTGATTCCGCCGATGGCCGCGACCGGCGCGCGTGACAGGCGCGCGAGCGCGCGCAAGCCCTCGATTCCGATCGGCGGCCCGGCATCGGACTTCGATGCGGTTGCATACACCGAACCGATCCCGAGGTAATCGACGCTTTGCGAATTTGCGCGGCGCACTTCATCGGGCGTGCCGCACGATAGGCCGATCAGTCCGTGCGGCATCGCGTCGCGCACGGTCGCGACTGCGTCGAATCCGGCGTCGTGGGGCCCGACGTGGACGCCGTCGCAGTCAAACGCCAGCCCGGCGGCCCAATCGTCGTTGAGAATCAACAGTGCCTCGTGCGCGCGGGTGAGCCGGCGCAACGCGCCGAGGTGCATCGCGTTCACTCCGCCTTTCGCGCGATACTGAACGACGCGCACGCCGGCATTCACCACCGAGGTTCCGCGCTTCACGACCTGCTCGCCTTCGTTGAGAATCACGTAGATGCCGCGAAGCAGCGCGGCGCGCCGCGCTCTCAGCGCGGAGGGCGCATGCGCTGCCACGTTGCGACGTTTGCAATGAGATAGGCGATGAAGACGATGGCCACGGCAATGGCGAGCGCCGGTTTGTGAACTCGCAGCGACATCGGAACGAGCAGCGCAAAGCACAACACGGCCGCCATGGCGAGCGTGAAAAGCCGAGAGAGCGGAACGAACACAGACGCGAACTATTCGCCGAGGAGCACGTCGCCCAGCCGCATCAGTTCGGCATCGTCGGCGAAGCGCAGCTCGATGCGTCCGCCGCTCCCGTAGCGCACCAGCGCGACGTGGGTTCCGAAGCGTTCGCGCAACCGTGCTTCAAAGTCGCGCTCCTCCGGCGAAAGCGGATGGGGCGCCGAAGCTCGCCGCGGTGCGGTGCCCTTCAACCGTTCGACAAGGCGCTCGAGCGCGCGCACGGTGAGCCCCTCTTTGCGGCAGCGCTCCGCCAACGGCAGCCGCATGCTTTCGGGCGCTCCGAGCAGCGCGCGGGCATGGCCCGCGGAGAGCCGGCCGCCGGCAACCATCGCTTTGATGGGTTCCGGAAGCCCGAGGAGCCGCAGTGCATTGGCCACCGCCGGCCGGCTCTTGCCCAACCGGCGCGAGAGCTCTTCCTGAGTGAACCCGTACTCTTCCATCAGATGCTCGAACCCGGCGGCCTCTTCGAGCGGATTGAGATCCTCGCGTTGCAGGTTCTCGACGATTGCGAACTCGAGCGTCTGACGGTCGTCGCTCGTTCGAACGATGGCGGGGATCGTTGCGCGCGACAGCGCCGCGCATGCCCGCCAGCGCCGTTCTCCCGCAATCAGTTCGTAGGTCTCGCCCTGACGGCGGACGATGATCGGCACCAAGACGCCGTATTCGGCGATCGATGCTTTCAACTCGTCGAGTGTTGCTTCGTCGAAGTTCTTGCGCGGCTGAAACGGATTCGGACGTATCTCCGCGAGTGGAATGTCGCGCACGACCTCGTGCGCGGCGGCGACGGGCACCGCGCTCTCGCCGAGCAATGCGGCCAGCCCGCGCCCGAGCCCGCGCTTTCGGTCGCTCACGCCGAGGCTCGCGCCGGCTCGAGCAGCTCTCGCGCGACCGCGAGATACGCCTGCGCGCCGCGGCTCTTGATGTCGAAAAGAATGACGGGTTTGCCGAACGACGGCGCCTCGGAAAGGCGAACGTTGCGCGGGATCTGCGTCTTGAAGATTTGGTCCGGGAAGTACTTTTCGAGCTCCCGGATCACTTCCAGCGCCAATCGCGTTCGGCCGTCGAACATCGTCACCAACACGCCGCTAACGTGCAACTTTGGATTCAGCGCGTCGCGCACGCGCCAAATCACATTGGTCAGCTGCGCCAACCCCTCGAGCGCGTAAAATTCGGCCTGAACCGGAATGAGGCAGTCGTCGGCCGCTACCAATGCGTTGATGGTGAGCAGTCCCAACGATGGCGGCGAATCGATGAGCACGAAATCGTAGACGTGCGCGACGGGCGCCAGCGCTTGCCGCAGGCGCGTTTCGCGCGAGAGCGCCGCGACGAGCTCCACGTCGGCGCCGGCCAAGTTGATCGTCGCCGGCGCCAGGTCGAGGTTCTCGATTTCGGTGCGAACGATGACGCGCTCCAACGGCGCGTCGCCGATCAGCGCGTGATAGATGTCGTGCGCCAAGCGCGATTTTTCGATGCCCAGCCCCGTTGTCGCATTGCCCTGCGGATCCGTATCCACGACGAGCACTCGGCGTCCCATCACCGCTAAGGCAGTACCAAGGTTCACGGCAGTCGTGCTCTTGCCGACGCCGCCTTTTTGATTGACCAAGGCGATAACTCTGCTCACGCGCGTGCACCCCGTGATGCGCGGGTGAGATACTGCTCGAGCAACTGCAGCAGCAAGCTGCGCTCGTTACGTTCGGGTTTATCAGTGACCTGCTCGAAAAGCCAGCGCAACGCAGCGCCGACGCGCTCGTCGCCGCGATACGTTGCGGGCGCATCGCCGCGGGCAACGATCGTCGCGATCACGTCGTCGCCGCGAATCGCGAGATCGCGCACCGAAAAGGCCGGCTGACGCTCCAGCTCGGCGCGCACGCGCGCCTCAAACGCCTCGTTGGCCTCGCCGCGCTTGGGAAGGCCGCTTCCGGCGATGTCGGCATGCCGTAACGCGAACATATGTTCGATATTCGAAGGGCCGATCCGGCGGATGAAACGACGGACCCCGGCGTCGCTGAGCGTGGGGTCGGCGGAGTACATGTGCTGCCGCACCAAGTGCGTCGCGGTCTCGACCGTCGCCTTCGGAAACCGGAACCGTTCGAGCATGGCCCTGGCCATCTCCGCGCCCACGCTCTCGTGCCGGTAGAAGTGCGGCCCCGCTTTCGTTCGCGGCTTTGCTACGTCGTGCAGCAGAGCAGCCAGGCGCACGGTTAGGTTCTTCGGTCCTGCCGCGTCCGCGGTCGCGAGGCTGTGACCCCAGACGTCAAAGGCGTGCCACTCGTTCTGCTCCACGCCCACGCCCTCCAGCAGCTCGGGCCAAAGGTGCGCCAGCACGCCGCCCTCGCGCAGGATCTCCAAACCGATTGAGGGCTTCGCAGACCGACTGAAGAGTTTGGTGAATTCGTCGTGCACCCGCTCGGCGGACACGGTTGAGACCAGCGGCGCGCCGGCCCGCATCGCCTCCATCAGTGCGGGACTCGGCGCGTATGCGAAACGGGCGGCGAACTGGGCCGCTCGCAGCATGCGCAGCGGATCCTCCACAAAGGCCGCCGGCGTGAGGAGGTCGATGCGCCGCGCCCGGATGTCGGCCTCGCCGCCGTAGGGATCGACGATTCGGCCGCTGGGGAGTGCGCGCGCCAGCATGTTCATCCGGAAGTCGCGGCGGCCAAGGTCCTCTTCCAAGGTAACGTGCGGGCCGCTCTCCACGTCGAATTCACGGTGCCCGACGCCCGTCGAGCGGTCGCGTCGAGGCACGGCTAGGTCGGCGGTTTCGCCGTCGGTGGTCAGTTTGACGACTGCGAACGCTGCGCCCACAACGTCGATGCGCCCGAGCGGCCGGAGCAATCGCGCGAGATCGTCTAACGTAACCCCGGTGACGACGTAGTCGAGGTCCTTCCCGGCCGCTGCGGCGCCTTCCACGACGGAGCGTACCTCGTCACGGACGCGACCCCCGACAGCGAAGAGAGTTCCCTCGGGGAGCGCCTCTGCTAGCCGTCGGTCGAGGGGCACGAGAGAGTGCATGCCCGTAATCCTACCGTATCGGCGCGCGCGCGCCGCAATGTTTCACGGGAAACATTGCCGTTAGCAGCAGAGCGGCCGCTTCTGGGGCACGCCGCTTCGGCGCGGGAACCGGGTGGGCGTCGGCTGCTTCTTGCGGAGAATTACCAGCCGCCGTTGATCGCTCACGTCGACCTCGCGCTCGAGTCGTCCGCCGAGGACGAGGCTAGCGTCTTCGGTCGCCCTCCGCTCGGCGGCGTCTACGTGGCCCCGTTGCAAGATGGCGATCCCGTTGACCGCCAGCAGCGGCAATGTCAGCTCGGCGACGGTGGAGAGCGCTCCCACCGCGCGGCAGGTCACCGCGAGGAAGCTGTCGCGGAGATCGGAGCGGCGTGCCGCCTGCTCCGCACGTTCGGCCACGACGGCGCCCCGCAGGGCGAGCGAGGCGAAGAGCGACTCGAGAAAGCGCGCCTTCTTTCCGTTTGACTCTATCAGCGTAACGGGAATGCCGAGCACGATCGCAAGGGGAATGGCCGGAAAGCCCGCGCCGCTGCCGACGTCGGCATAGGGTTCCCTCGCAAACGGCGCCACGGAGAGGCTGTCGAGGATATGGGCGGCGACGTCGGCGGCATTCTTCGCGCCGGTCAGGTTAAAATGGGCGTTCGCGGCCAGGACGCGGCGGCCGAACTCGGCGAGCCGGCTTAGCGCCTCACCCTCGGCGCTGCCTTCGAGCAGTCGCTCGAAGGCACAATCGTTTTCCGCTGGGTTCAGCCGGCCAGCGGCGTCCGGTTGGCCGCGCGGTGGAGAAAGAGCGCGACGATCGCGACATCGGAGGGGGGTACCCCCGGAATTCGCCCCGCCATTCCCAACGTGCTCGGTCGCCGGCACGCGAGCTTTTCGCGCCCTTCGCGCGACAGCGCGCGTATGGCCGCATAGTCAAAGTCGTCGGGTATCGGCATTCCCTCGTTCTTGCGCGCGCGCTCGATCGCAATCTCCTCGCGGCGGGCGTAGCCTTCACACTTCAGCTCGATTTCCAGCCGTTGGCCCAGATCCGGTCCGAGCGTTTCGTCAAAGTACGACTCGACGTGGCCGTACGAAATCCCGGGGCGCCGAAGGGCATCCGCGACCGTGCTCCCCGCCGGCAAATTTTCCGCGCCGATGCTCGTCGCGCCCAAGCGCGTTCTCTCCGCGGCGCGCCGCCCACGGACGAGAGCATCCCGGCGGCGCTGGAACGCCTCCCAGGCCGCATCGTCCACCAAGCCGAGCTCTCTACCGAGCGGCGTAAGGCGCACGTCGGCATTATCGTGCCGAAGCAAAATCCGATGCTCCGCTCGTGAGCTGAGCATGCGATACGGTTCGTCCACGCCGCGGGTAACGAGATCGTCCACGAGCACGCTGATGTACGCCTGACTCCGCGACAGACGCAGCGCTGCGCTGCCGCGGACTGCCGCGGCCGCGTTGATGCCCGCAACGAGTCCCTGCGCGGCCGCCTCTTCGTAACCGGAGGTCCCGTTCAACTGCCCGCAGTGGAAGAGTCCCGCGATGCGGCGCGTCTCGAGCGTCTCCCGAAGCTCGAGCGGCTGAACCATGTCGTATTCGACCGCGTAGCCGGGGCGCAGCATCACGCACTGCTCGAGACCGCGCAACGTGTGGAGCATCTCCAGCTGAACTTCAGACGGCAGCGACGTGGAGAAACCGCCGACGTAGAGCGTCGGTTCGCCCCAGCCTTCCGGCTCGATGAAGACCTGATGCGACGGGTTGTGCGCGAACTTTACGACCTTGTCTTCGATGGAGGGGCAATACCGCGGGCCGATTCCGCGGATTAGGTCGAGTCCGTAGAGCGGCGAGCGGTGCAGATTCTTTCGAACCAGCGCGTGTGTCCGCGCGTTCGTCTCGGTCACATAACAGGGGAGCTGCGGTCCGGCGAAGCGTGGCGCGCTGCGGTAAGAGAAGAGGAGCGGATGCGGGCTTGGCGGTTGCAGCGCCATTGCCCGCGCATCGATCGTCGCCTTATCGATTCGGGGCGGCGTCCCCGTCTTCAGGCGCGCCATCGCAAAGCCTAACCGCGCCAGGACGGCGGAGAGTCCGGCCGCCGGCGCCTCGCCGAAGCGGCCTTCGGCCCGGACGTCGCTTCCGCGGAAGGACCTTCCTCCCAGGAACGTGCCTGTAGCCAAGACGACGGCTCTGGCGCCTAGTCGCGTTCCGTCGCTGCATGCGACGCCTCGCACTCGCGAACCGCGAACGATCAGGTCTTCCACCATGCCGCGGCGGATTTCGAGATTCGCTTGATTCTCGAGCAACGCGGCGGCGGTCGCGGCATAGGCCGGTTTGTCCATTTGCTGGCGCAGTGCCCTGACGGCTGGGCCCTTGCTTTCGTTCAAGAAGCGAGCGTGCAGGCTGCAGCGGTCGGCGATCGTGCCCATTGCACCGCCGAGCGCGTCGATCTCGCGCACCAGTTGGCCTTTCGCGCTACCGCCGATCGACGGATTGCAGGGGAGCGTGCAGATCTTGCTCGGATCGCCCGTCACCAGCATGGTCGGCACGCCGAGGCGCGCCGACGCGAGTGCGGCCTCGACGCCGGCGTGACCGCCGCCGACGACGATCGTGCCGGCATCGGGCGACATGGCTACCGCGCCGTTGCGCTCACGAAATGCTGCGCGTGACGGCGCAAGCGTAACGCCAACGCGATCATTAGAATTCCGAAGACGATCGCATAGGCGCCGATCAGCCAAATAATCGCGAACGCCGCAGCGACGGGACGCCACAGCATCAATACTCCGAATAGAATGGAGATGATGCCGCTCAGGATCAGCCAGAATTCATTGGGGAGGTGCTTGCGCAGCTGCACGCCGGCGGCGATCTCCACGATTCCCGTCAAGAACGCCCACGCGGCGATCGTGAAGTACAGCGCCAGCAGCGTGATGCGGATGTCGTAAAACGTGATCGCCGCGATCACGATGCCGATGATTCCCTCGATCAAGAAGGGCCACCAGCGCTGATGCGTCTCAGCTGCGCGCACTGCCGCAACGATTGCGAAGATTCCGTCTACGAAGGCATATGCGCCGAAGAGTATGCCGATCGCTAGGATCGTTCCAACCGGTGACAAAAAGGCGAGGATGCCGAAAACGATCGCGGCGATACCGCGAATCAGCCACGTCCACCAGTTGCGCGCCAACATGTGGCCGCCTGCGAGTATGCTCATTGAAGTCTCCTAGTAGAGCGCCGTGCCGTTGGCGAGATAGACTCGTTCGACGCGACAGAGTTTCGGCGCCGGGCCGTACCATGGTTGACCCGTCAGCGAATTGGTGAGATTGTGATTGATCTGCGCGCCACGCGTAAACGTCCCCTTGTCGATCAACAGGTAGTGTTGTCCCTTGTAGTTGACGCGAAAGTCCACTTCGGTCGCGGCCGAATCGTGCGTGTTGTAATAGACGAGGTTGACGCCGTTCGTCAGGTTTCCACCGTTGGAGTTGACGACGCAACTGATGATGTTGACCCCGAAGCGGGAAACGTTACGCGCTCGGGCCGTCGCGGGGACGACCAGCGCCGTCAGTAACAGCACGGTCGCGAGCGGGCGGTGCATATGAGCTGCCTCCTTATTTTCCGATGCAAAAGCGAGAAAAGATTCCGCCGATGATGTCTTCGGCGCCTTCCCTGCAGCTGACATGCCCGAGCGCTGCAAATGCGCGCTGCAGCTCGCCCGCGGCAAAATCCATCGGATGGCCCTGCCGCAGCGCTGCGCACGCCCCTTCCAGGGCGTCAATCGCGGCGTTGACGGCCTCGAACTCGTGAAGCGCGGCCAAATGGGGCCGCGATAGGTCGAGTCGCTCACCGCGCCAACCGGTCCGTGCGATCGCTGCGCGCAAAGCCGTCAACGTCCGGCCGTCGTACACGCTCCCGACGACCGAGCCGGCGATGGGGGGTACGGGGCAGCCCCGCGTGCCGAGATCGGCCTTGTTGAAGAAAACGATACGCTCCCGGCCCTCCGTGCGCGCGAGCAGTTCGGTGCTTTCCCCGCCCGCGGGGACCGAGCCGTCGATGACGAGCACGATAATGCGGGCGGCGGCGAGCGCCCGTTGCGTGCGTTCGATGCCGGCACCCTCCAAACGATCGGCGTGGGCGCGGATTCCCGCGGTATCGACGAGCCGGACCGGTACGCCGTCGATGGCAATCGTTTCCTCGATGGTATCGCGGGTAGTTCCCGGCACCTCCGAGACGATGGCGCGGTCGCTGCCAAGCAACGCGTTGAGCAACGACGATTTCCCCGCATTCGGGGGCCCTACGATCGCGACGCCGACGCCTTCGCGCAGCAGCTGCCCGAGTTCGCCGTCGTGGCGCAAGCGTTCCAGGCGTTCCAGAAGGCCCGCGACGCCCGCCTCCAAGCGCGGCCGAGGCGGTTCGGCCACTTCATCCGGAAAATCGATCGCCGCGGCGAGCTCCTCGAGCATCGCCCGCAGCGACTCGCGAATCCGCTCCACCTCGGACGCCAACCCGCCGCCCAAGTTGGCGAATGCCGCGCGCACCGCCGCGCTCGTCTCCGCGCTCACGACGTCGGCGACCGCGGCTGCGGCGTGCAGGTCCATCTTCCCGTTCAAGAACGCCTGTCGCGTAAACTCGCCGGGCTCCGCGAGACGCGCTCCGCAGGCGAGAAGCGCGCGCATTACCTCGCGCGCGAGAACCGGAGAGCCGTGAAGTTGCAGCTCGAGCATCTCTTCGCCGGTGTAGCTGTGAGGAGCCCTGAACCGAATGGCCAACGCCCTGTCGAGCCGCTGCCCCCGTTCGTCGCAAATCGTGACGTAGGTCGCGACGCGGGCTCGCAGCGGCCGTTTCGTCTGCACGAGCCGGCGCGCGAGCGCCTTCGTTTCGGGTCCGCTGATGCGGACGATTGCAATCGCGCCCTTTCCAGGCGGAGTGGCGATCGCGGCGATCGTGTCGCCGCCGCCACTCAATGTTGGGGGCCCCGGCGGCTTTGCCGCTGGAGGGCGATCGGGGACCCCATTGAGCGCAAGCTCAACGGGGATGAACGACGACGCGCCGCTCGGGCTCTTCTCCTTCGGACTCGGTGCGAACCAAGGGCGATTCCGCCAAGGCGAGGTGAACGATCTTTCGCTCCGATGGGATCATCGGTTCGAGTCGCTGGGGCGATCGTTCGCGCATCGCGCGTTCCAGCGTCGCGATTGCCAGGTTCTTCAGTTGATCTGCGCGCTGCGCGCGATAACCTTGCGCGTCGATCGTGTAGTAGTGCCGGTTCGCGCGCACGCCCGAATTGAACGCGTTGTTGAACAGCAGATTCAGTGCCTCGAGCGTATTGCCGTGACGGCCGATCAGCATTCCGAGATGGGGGCCGTTGATCTCCAAATATTCACCCTCGGCTCGAGCGATGTAGCCGATGTCAACGGGCCCGAATCCCATGCGCGCAAGGATCTCTTCGAGCAGTTGTCGCGCCGGCTTGGCGTGCTCGGGAATCTCCTGCCCCGCCGTGGGCGTCCCTGGAGGCCGTCGCGGTTGACGGGTGCGCCGCGTGCCGGAGCGGCCGCCGGACTTACCGCCGATCGTGCGATCCCGCACGTTGGCCGGCTGTTCCTCAAATTCGAAATCGTCTTCGTACAGCATCGTTGTCGCCTTTAGGCGCCTTTCTTATTCTTTCGTTTGTTTCGCGCGCGTCGCCCACGTCCGCCGCTGCCTTTTGCAACGCCGTTGCCGCTGGGCGCGGCCGGCGTAAGCTTTGCCGGGCCCGCCGCAGCGACGTCTTGCGTGATGACGTGTTCCGAATCGATCATCGCGAGCGGCTGATGATGGCGCCGCAAGAGGTAAACCTGCTGCGCCATCGTGAGGATGTTATAGGAAAACCAGTAGAGCACCATCGCCGACGGCCACTGGTACTTCCAACCGAAGAAGCCGAGCATCAGGGGCGAAAAGATCGCCATCATGCGCTGCATCTGGGCTTGCTGCGGATCGGTGGCGGGCGCGCTGACGTAACGGACGCTCAGGTACATCGAGAGCGCGTACAGCAGAACCAACAGCAGGTCCGCGTGGGCCAGGCTGGCCGCGATGATCGGCACGCCGAATACCTTGGGCAGGGACGCCGCGTGAGCCAGCCCGCTGCCGATCCACAGCCAACTCTGGTTCTCGAACAGCGCCCGGTGATTCATGACCACGTAGTAGACCGCGATGATCACCGGATATTGCACGAGCATCGGCCAGCAGCCGGCGAGCGGATTGACCTTGTGCTCGCGGTAGAGCGTCATCGTCTCTTGCTGCAGCTTCTGGCGATCGTCTTTGTAGCGATCCTGAATCCGCTTCATCAGCGGCGCAATCTTTTGCATCTTCATGATGCTCTTGAACTGGGCCGTATTGAGCGGCCAAAAGACCAACCGGATCAGCCCGGCGAGGATCACGAGGCTCCAGCCAAGATTGTGGATCGGCTTGTCGATCGCCAGAACGATCCATGAGAGCACGCGGACGATCGGGTCGAGCCACGAGGCTGCGACGAGCAGATGCATCAGCGCGCTTTTCCTACGAAATCAACGCCGCCGGGATGCCACGGATGGCAGCTGGCCAGACGGCAGAGAGCGAGCCAGCCGCCTCTCGCAATGCCGTGCCGCTCAATCGCTTCGAGCGCGTACTGCGAGCAGCTCGGATAGAACCTGCATGCGCGCGGCAACAGCGGCGAAATGACGAGTTGGTACACGCGGATCGCGGCGACGGCCAGTAGGCGCACGTACACCTCTACGCGCACTGCAGCGCGGAAGTTACTTCGGCGCGCAGCTGATTGAAGGTCGCCGGCACCGCGGCGGGACGAACGACGATCAAGAGACGCATCAACGTGTCGGGACGGAGCGCGTCGTGAACGATCGCGGCGAGACGCCGGCGCACCCGATTGCGCACCACGGCCTTCCCGATCGACTTGCTCACCGTGATGCCGACGAGCGTAGCTACGTCGCCGTGCAGCGGCTTGCTGCGATAGATCGTCAGGCTCTGGGTGGAAAACCGCTCTCCTTGCCGGCGCATCCGGGCAAAGTCGCTTTGCCGGCGAAGCGCGGCAAACCGGCGCATGATCTCGGGCCTAAACGGTAAGGCGATGGCGGCCCTTCTTGCGGCGGCGCGCCAGCACCGCGCGGCCTGCTTTCGTGCGCATCCGCTCGAGAAATCCATGCACGCGCTTGCGGCGCCGGTTGTGCGGCTGATACGTCCGCTTCATAACGTCCCTTTAAAAGCGAAGAGTGATCTCCCACACCCCTATGGCAGACAGCGCCTGATTATACCCGAGCGGCATGGACCCGTGCAAGGCGCCAAGGAGGGAGGGCGGGGAAGCACCCGGACCCCGCCGTAACTTGGTCAAGTTTTGAGCGCCTCCACTATGCAGCCGCCTGCCCGCCGACGGGTCGTCGTCACGGGATTGGGGGCGGTGACGCCGATCGGGAACACCCGCGATGATTTCTGGAGGCGGTTAATCGCCGGCGAATCCGGTATCGCTCGGATCACCGCATTCGATCCAAGCGATTTCGTGACAAAGATCGCAGGGGAAGTCAAAGACTTCTCGCCCGAGGAGCTCATCGGCCGGAAGGAGGCGCGGCGGATGGACCGCTTCACGCAGTTTGCCTTCGTGGCCGCGCGCGAGGCGATCGCCGACGCGAAGCTCCCCGACGATCCAGAGTTCAAGCAACGCGTCGGGGGCGTCATCGGAACCGGCATCGGCGGCATCATCACGTTTTGGCTGAACTCCGACAAGGCGAACGAAAACGGAACGTGGGCGAAAGTCACGCCGTTCTTCATTCCAATGCTGATGGCGAACGCCGCTCCAGCCCACATTTCGATGGCGTACGGCTACCAGGGCCCTTTCTTCGCAGCCGCAAGCGCTTGCGCCAGCGCGAATGACGCGATCTGCACGGCCTACAACGCGATCGCTTACGGCGACGCCGTGGCCATGATCGCAGGCGGCAGCGAGGCCACCGTTTCGCCGTTGGCGATCGGCGGCTTCGGCTCCATGCGCGCGATGTCCACACGCAATGACGATCCGGCGCGAGCCAGCCGGCCCTTCGATCGCGAACGCGACGGGTTCGTGCTGGGCGAAGGCGCCGGCATTTTGGTGCTCGAGGACTACGAGCACGCCAAGGCGCGGGGCGCTTCGATCTATTGCGAGGTGCTCGGCTATGGCCAGTCCTCCGACGCGTACGATTTGGTTGCGCCGGATCCGGAGGGCAACGGCGTGCGCCTCGCCTTCGCGCGCGCCTTCGTCAGCGCCGGCATCTCGCCGGCGGACGTGGATTACATCAACGCGCACGGCACGTCGACGCCGATGGGAGATCCCGCCGAATCGAAGGCGATCGAGACGACCTTTGGCGAGTCCGCCTTCCGCATCGGGGTAAGCTCGACCAAGTCCATGCACGGTCATGCATTGGGCGCCGCCGGCGGGATCGAGGGTGTCGCGACCGCATTGGCGGTGCGTCACGATCTCATGCCGCCGACGACGAACTATGAGTTTCCCGATCCCGAATGCCGTTTGGACTACGTGCCGAACGTCGCGCGCAGCGCTCCGATTCGAGTAGCGCTCTCCAACTCGTTTGGTTTCGGCGGCCATAACAGCGTCATCGTTTTCGGCAAGACGCGCTCCGCCTAGAAATTGTCGGCCAACCTGTGAGCGGCGAAGCCTACCGGCGGCGATTGCGCCGCGTGCTCACCGCAGCGAACGTCCGGCGGCCGGGCGACGTCGCAGCATTCGAGACCGCGTTGACGCACCAAAGCTACGCGAAGGAGCACGGAACGCAATCGAACGAGCGCATGGAGTTCCTCGGCGACTCCATTTTGGGCTGCATCACCGCGGAATGGCTCTATGCGCGCTTCGACGGGGAGCCGGAAGGACTGTTGACCCTTCGCAGGGCCGCCATCGTCAATGACTCGCAGCTTGCGCGCAGCGCGCAGCGTCTCGGCTTCCCTGCGCTGATCAAGCTCGGCGCCGGAATGCAGTCGGCGGGAGGATCGGAAAATACCTCGATCTTGGCCGATGCATTCGAAGCCTTCGTCGCCGCACTCTACCTGCGTTATGGCATGGAGACGGCGCGACGCTTCATCGTGGACGCCCACATCGAACATCTCGATCACTCGGCCGAGGCGCTGCTCGACGCGAAGACTCGGCTGCAGCATTTCGCGCAAGAGCACCTGCGCGCGACGCCGACGTATCGCGAGATCAGCCGCGGCACGCCGCAGCAGCCGGCCTTCAAGTCGCGCGTGAGCGTTAACGGGCGGATCGTCGGCCGGGGCGACGGTCCTTCGAAGAAATCGGCGCAGCAGGCCGCCGCGGCCGCCGCGCTCCTTTCGTTGTTGGAGAGTCCGGCCGGATGAAGCTTCGCCGTATCGCGGCCTTCGGTTTCAAGACGTTTGCGGATCCAACTCGCCTCGAGTTTCAAGACGGCATAACCGCTATCGTCGGACCGAACGGGTCCGGTAAGTCGAATCTGGTCGACGCTTTTCGATGGGTTCTCGGCGAGACGTCGATCCGAAGCCTTCGTTCGAACCGGCTCGAGGACGTCATCTTTGCGGGGAACGAGCAGCGTAAGCCGCTCGGCATGGCCGAAGTCTCGATCATCTTCGACAACGCCGACCGAGCGTTACCGATCGAGTACGCCGAAGTCGAGCTGACGCGCCGCGCCTATCGCGCCGGCGAGAGCGAATACTTCATCAATCGCACGCCGGTGCGTCTTCGCGACATCGTCGACCTCTTAATGGGAACCGGTCTCGGGCCCGGCTCGTACGCGATCGTTTCGCAAGGACAAATTGACGCGATCCTCACGAGCAAACCGACGGAACGGCGCGCGCTGTTCGAAGAGACCGCCGGCATCGGGAAGTTCCTGGCGCGCAAGGCGGAGTCGCTGCGGCGGTTGGAGCGCACGGAGCAAAATGGAATCCGGCTGACCGACCTGATCTCGGAACTGCAGCGGCGTATCCCGGAACTCGAGACGCAAGTTCGCCGCGCGAAGCGATACCGGCGAGTCAACGCGCGCGTCCGTGACCTCGAAATCCTTGGATACCTTCGCGCCAGCGCGTCGCGGCGGTCGGAGAGCACGGCGTTGCGCGAAGGCTTGCAGCCGACCGAAGAGCGCCGCGACGCCGCCGCGGCGCGCGCGTCGGCGCACGCCGCGGAGTTAGCGGCGACCAGAACGTCGCTCTATCGTTGTGAGTTGCGCTTGGAGGAGTTGCGAGGGAACGTTGCGCGACAGCGCAGCGAGCTCGCGTCGATGGAGGCGCAGTATGCGGCCGTTCTCGCACGGAGGGAAGCGCTCGAACGCCAATCGACGCAGACTTCTGCCGACGCGGCTCGCTCGGAGCAGGAGCGAGCCTCGCTCTCTTCGACCATCGTCGAGCTCGAAGCGCAAATCGCACCCCTGGCACGCGAGATCGAACTCGCGCGCGAGCGCGACAACGCGGCACTGAAACGGCTGGCGCAAAGCCGCGAGCAACTCGATGCGGTGTACGGCGAGCTGCGCCGCATTGAAGCAGCCGCCGGCGAACTGGCCGCGGAGATGGCCGCGCGCCTCGCAAACGCGCAAAACCTGCGCGCCGAGGCGGAGCGGCTCGAAGGAGAGGAGCGCGCGGCGCGCGCGCGTTCGGAGCAGCTCGAGATTCTCGCCGGCGGCACGGCGCATAGGCACGGCGAACGCAAACGGCAGCTCGACCTGCTCGAAGAGGCGCTCCTCGATGCCGGCGGCAGAGCGGAGAACGCCGAGAGCGAAGCCGGCCGCGCGCAAGCGGAAGTCGCAGAGGCGCTTTCGGCGGTGCACGACCTCTCGGGCGAAGTGCGCGCCGCCGAGTCACGACTGCACACGATCGAAGAGCTCGAGAACTCCCTCGAAGGGCACGTTCCCGGCACGCGCGCCGTCGTCGACGCCTGGCAGCGCGGCGAATTGGCCGGCATCGAAGGCATCGTTTCGAATCTGATCACCACGTCTCGGCAGTACGCTCGCGCCATGGACATCGCGTTCGGCGTTCGGCTCTCCAACGTGGTCACGACGACCTCGGAAGACGCGCAGCGATGCGTCGAGTTTCTGAATCGAACCGAGGCCGGCCGGGCGACGTTCTTGCCGCTCGACACCCTGGCGAGCCGCGAAGGCCGGCGCATTGACGCTGGAATCGAGGCGGTGCCTGGAGTGATCGGCTACGCGCACACCCTCGTTCGCAGCGATCCTCGATACTCCGGCATCGTCAACTTCTTGGTCGGTAACGTCTTGATCGTCGAGCGCCTCGCGGTGGGGATCGAGCTCGTGCGCGAACGCGGCGTTCGGGACACGATCGTGACGCTCGACGGCGAGCAGATCACCGGCGGCGGCGCGATCACAGGCGGCAGGTTCACGCGCGAGCGATCGATTCTCTCGCGCCGCTTTCAAGCCGAGAGTCTACGCGAAGTTCTGGGCGGGTTGCGCGCGAGACTCGACGACGCTCAAGCGCGACTGCGTACCGCGCACGTACGCGCCGAAGCCGCGATCGCGGCGCGCGATGCGCAACGAGATGCGTTGGCGAAGACGCAGGCGCAGGCGGCGGCCGCGCGGGCGCAGCTGCACGCGATCGCGCTCGAAGTGGAGCGCGCAAACCTCCAGCTACAGCAGGCTAGAGAGCGCGCCGGTGAGCTGAAGGCATCCGCCCTGGACGCTCGGCGCCGCGAATTCGAAAGCGAAGAGCCGCACGAAGGAAACGCAAACGAAGAGAAGCGGACTGAGCTCGAAGCGGAGCTCGCGCGCGTACGCGTGGAGATCGCGGCCGCTGAAACGGGCGCGGCCGCGGCGGCCGGCGAGTCGGCCGACTTGCGCGAGCGCGCCGCCGCGCTCTCCGCCGAGCGCGATGCCGCGAAGGCGCGGCTCGGCATGCTCGACGAGAATAGCGAGCGGGCCGGAACCGCCCGCGAAGAGATGCTGGCCGAGATCGCCGCGCTTATGGAACAGACGCGCGGCGCCCACGCGCGCATCGAAGGCCTGCGGCGCGGCATCGTGGAGGTGGACGGTGAGCTCGAGGTCGTTCGGCAAGAGCGCGAAGCGCTGGCGGCGCGGCAAACGCAACTCGAGGCCGACCAGCGTTCCGCGGAACGCGAAGAGCGAGAGATCGCCGCAGACGCAGTGAGCCAGCGTACGCGTTTGGCGGAAGTCGAGGCCGAGTTGGGCATGCTCGTTTCGCAGTTCGCGCAAAACCCCGCGACCGACGAGGAGTGCTCCGAGGTCGCGAGCCGCTATGCCGACGCGCCCGACCCCGACCCCGCAGAGCTGCCGCGCCTTCGTGACGAGTTGGCGCGATTGCAAGCGAACGTCAATCTCAACGCAGAGGCCGAGCGCGACGAGCTCGCGCAGCGAGAACGGTTTCTGCAAGCGCAGTTCGACGACTTGACGGCCGCTCGGCAAACACTGTTGGAATCGATTGCCGAGATCGAACGCGAAACGCAGACGCAGTTCAATCAAACGTTCGAACAAGTCGCGGACGCATTCGGCGCGATGTACGAACGCTTATTTCCGGGAGGTCGCGCCCGGATGTGGCAGACCGACTCCGAGCATCTCTCGGAGAGCGGCATCGAGATCGCGGTACAGCCGCCGGGTAAGAAAGACGTGTCGCTTCCCGCCCTCTCCGGAGGCGAACGCGCGATGACGGCCGCGGCGCTGATCTTTGCCTTAATTGCGACGCGACCGGCGCCGCTGTACCTCCTCGACGAGGTCGACGCGGCGCTCGACGATGCCAATATCGACCGGTTCTGCACGATGGTCCGCGAGTTTGCGGCGCGGTCGCAGATGTTGGTCGTCACCCACAACAAGAAGACGATGGAAATGGCGGACCGCATCTACGGCGTCACGTCCGGCGAGTCGGGCGCGAGCGCCATAGTTTCCGTCGAGTTCGCGCCGGAGGCTGAGGCGTTGCTTGCCTGAGAGTAGCCCCTCACGCGCGGCGCTGTTCTCTCTGTACGACAAGACGGGCGCCGGCGAGTTGGCCGCGGCACTGGACGCGCGCGGCATTGCGATCTTCGCGACGGGCGGGACGCGCGATTTTCTCGCGGCTCGGGGGGTCCGCGCGCGCGACGTCGGAGACCTGACGGGTTTTGCGCCGCTCTTTGGCGAGCGAGTGAAGACGCTGCATCCCTCGATCTTTGGCGGCATACTCTACGACCGCGGGAGCGCGCAGCAGCGCGATGAGGCGCACCGGCGCGGCATCCCCGAGATCGTCGCCGTCGTGGTCAATCTCTACCCCTTCGAAGCGACTGTGGCCCGTCCCGGCGTGACGATCAACGAGGCGATCGAGCAGATCGACATCGGCGGAGTCGCGCTGGTGCGGGCGGCCGCGAAGAACTTCGCGAGCGTCAGCGTGCTGACGCACCCCGCACAGTATCAGGAGTCTCTGGCGGCGCTCGAGGGTGGCGAGAGTGCGCACAGCCTGCGGCGCAAATTTGCCGTTGCGGCATTCGAGCGGACGGCCGAATACGACGCTGCGATCTCGCACTACCTTGCCACGGCCGGTGAGGTGTTGCCCACCGAGCTTCCCGGAGCCCTCGCGCTAACGTTGCCATTGGTCAAGCGTTTGCGTTACGGCACCAACCCGCAAGAGCGCGCCGCGTTCTATCTCGCGCGCCCCGATCGCTTGCCGGAGCAACTCGGCGGAAAGGCCCTTTCATATAATAACCTGCTCGATCTCGATGCTGCGTTACGTCTTCTCGCCCGAGCGCAGGCAGGCGCGTCGTTCCCAAGCGCTCGGGAGTCCGTAGTTCGCGCCGCCACCATAAAACACGCCGTTCCCTGCGGCGTTGCGCAGCGGCGGGATACGGGCGCCGCGGTGCGCGAGTCGCTCGCCGCCGATTCCGTTTCGGCGTTCGGCGGAATCGTCGCGGTAGACGCACTGGTCGATGCCGATGCCGCGCTCGAGTTTCGGGAGTACTTCCTGGAGATCGTCGCCGCCCCGGAATTCGAACCCGAAGCGTTGGAGACGTTGCGCAAAAAGAAAAATTTGCGCATCATGCGGTTCGCGCCGTCCCTGCCGTACGAACTCGCGAGGGAGCTGCGCTTACGCAGCGCGCTCGGCGGCGTGCTGGCGGAAGACGACGATCCCAGTGCGCCGGCGGAGCGTTGGCAAGTGGTTTCCCGGCGTTCGCCGACGGACGCCGAGTGGCAAGACCTCGCGTTCGCGTGGGACGTCGTCCGCCACGTAAAAAGCAACGGTATCGTCATCGTACGAGAACAGACGACGCGCGGAATCTGTGCCGGTCAGACCAATCGCGTCAGCGCCGTGCAAATCGCGGTCGCGCGTGCGGGCGCTGCGGTCCGCGGCTCCTCGTGTGCCAGCGACGGATTCTTTCCATTCACCGATGGAATCGAGGCTGCCATCGAGGGCGGTTGTTCGGCCATTATCGCGCCCGGCGGCTCCATTCGCGACAACGAGGTGATTGCCGCGGCCGACCGCCGCAACGCTGCCCTGGTCTTTTCGAGTCATCGATACTTTCTGCACTAGGTTCCCTAAAAGAGACAATACTAGGAGGAATGATGCCGCGTTTTTTGCACACCTCGATCTTCGTCAACGATATGCAGGAGTCGATCGACTTTTATACCGGTAAGCTGGGCTTGCGCTTGCTGGACGGTCCTCACCATTATCCGGGCAACGCCGACATGGCGTTCGTCGGTCGCGATTGGAACGCATACGTCGAGCTCGTTTACGATCTCGAGGAGCATCCGCCGTACTCGCTGGGAAATCGGTACGAACATCTGGCCATCGAAGCCGACGGCGATTTGCGGCCGTACGTGGATAGACTCAAAGCGAAGGGAGTGCGCGTGCTCAAGGACGTCTACAAGTCGCCCAGCGGGACGCGCGCGATCGCGTTTGTCGAAGATCCGAACGGGATTCCGGTCGAACTGCTGGAGCCGCGCCGCCCCGAAAATCTTTCCTAGCGATAGATGAACGGATCGCCCGGCGGTGAGATCCGTTCAACGCTGCGTGGAACGAGCGCAAGGTCGTGGCGGACGCTTTCAATCGTGCCGTCCACACGCAGCCAGCTTCCGGCCAACCGCGGCGACACGCCGCTGATGGCGATGACCAGCGGGGTCGCGTCGGCGCGGCAGCACGTGATCGCGTACCGCACCAGCGCGCAGGACTTATGGTCGCACGTCAGGGTGCCGGCGAAACGCAGTTGTTCGCCGGGAAACGCGTCGCTCAACGTGGTCTCCGTTGCTTGGTACGCCGGTGGCGGCGCGCCGATCAACGCGCCCGACAGCATGAGCGCCGGCGCGACCCTCGCTCCGGGGCAGCGCCGTCGCCGAAAGATAACGCAACAGGCGAACGCCGCGATCGCGCAGAGATCCAAAGGCGCGCAAAAAGCCGGATGAACGAGGGCTGCGCCGTGCCGAGCGCCGACGCTGGCGAGCGCGCTGCCGAGAAGCCCGTACGCAAAGCCGTCGTGCTCGTGGCGCGTGCGCGAGTGGTGTGGGCGCAGCGCTCGCACATCGAGAATTCCCGCGATGCAGAGAAACGCCGTCATCGCCGCCGGCGCATGCGCGCGCAGTGCGCCGGCGAGCGCTACGGTACCGAGCGCACATGGTCCGCTGATGCCGAGGGCCGCTCCAAAAGCGACGCTCGGACCGACGCCGAGTGCCGCATTTCCCAGGTGCGCGAAGAGTTGCATGAGCGCCGCGGCAAGCACGGCCGCGGGCACAAGCGCCGCGATCTCGTTTAGCGCTTGCGGCGTAGCCACGCGCGTGCCGCAATGCCGGACACGCGGCCGCAGGAACGCGGCGACTATCACGCCCCCCGCGAATCGAGCGACCGCGACGATCGGGCCGAACGCCAGCCACGTCGCTGCGGCGGCGGGAATCGAACGCGCCGAGGGTCCGTGCGAGCAGCCGCAGCCTGCATAGGCAAGCAGCCATCGCGCGGGACGCGCGACGACTTCGAGCGCGACGGCGGCAAAGACGAACGGCGTGGCTTCAGTGAGCGCGCTGGCCGAGCTTGCGAGCGCGCCGCGCAGGATCTCGGCGCTCCCGAGCGATGCCAACCCGGCCGCGGCGGTGGCGTAGAGTGCGATGCGCATCTAGACTCCCTCCAGCGTGACCATCACCCAAACGCGCGGCAATGGCTAGCGAAATCTACCGGCGAACCCCTGGCCGCCATGCCGGAAAAGCTGACGGCCCCGCGGGGCACGTCGGATCTGCTGCCTCCCGAATCGGCGCGCTGGAGCGAACTGGAAAGTCGCATACACCGGCTCGCTGCGACCTTTGGGTATGCCGAGATTCGAACGCCGATATTCGAAACGACGCAGCTCTTCGTACGCGGGGTCGGCGAGCAAAGCGATATCGTCGAAAAGGAGATGTATACGTTCACCGATCGTGGCGGACGCAGCCTCACGCTGCGTCCGGAATGGACGGCGCCCGTCGTTCGCGCCGCGCTCGAACACGATCTGTTCTCGTGGGGGCCGCTGCGTCTGTACTACATCGGACCCATTTTTCGTTACGAGCGCCCGCAACGCGGGCGGTATCGTCAGTCCCACCAGTTCGGCGTGGAGTCGTTCGGCTCGGCGGCGCCCGAAGCCGACGTCGAAGTGATATCGCTTGCCTGGGAGCTCGTTTCTGCGTACGCGATAACCGACGCGCATCTCGAGATCAACTCGATAGGCGACGAACGCTGCCGTCCGCAGTATCGCGCGGCGTTGCTCGCGCACTTCGAACCCCATCTGGCGTCGATGAGCGCCGACGCTCGCCGGCGAGCGGAGCGCAATCCCCTGCGTCTGCTCGATAGCAAAGATCCCGCCGACGAGCGGCATATCGCAACGGCGCCGGCCTTCGAAGCGTTTCTATGCGCCGAGTGCCGCGAACACTTTGAGGCGGTCAAAACGTACCTTCAGCTCGTTGACGTTCCGTTCACGGTAAACCCGCGAATCGTCCGGGGCCTCGACTATTACGGCCGCACGGTCTTCGAGATCACGTCCAACGTTCTGGGCGCGCAGAGCAGCATCTGCGGCGGTGGACGTTACGACGGATTGGTGAAGGCATTGGGCGGCCCGGAGGTTCCGGCCGTGGGGTTCGCGCTCGGCCTCGAGCGTTTCATGATGGTGCTCGAGGCGTTATCCCGCGCATCGGCGCGGCCGCGCCGCGGCATCGAGGCGATCGCGCTGGGAGCCCAAGCCCGAACGCTGCTGACGCCGCTCGTTACGGAACTGCGCCGCCGGCTCGAGCATCCCGTGTTCATGGACTATCAGGATCGTAAGCTCTTGGCGCACTTGAAGATCGCGGACCGCAATCGAGCGCGGTATGCGATGATCCTGGGGTCGGAAGAGATCGCATCCGGCGAGATAGTTCTACGCGATCTCGAGCACCGCACCGATCGCCGGCTGCCCTTCGATTCGGCGAAAGTCGTTGTCGAGCAGCTCGTAGAAGCGGGCGATTAGTGGAAGAACGTTACGCCCAGGAGGCCGCGACACTCAAAGAGCTGTTGGCGATCATGCGCGAGCACGATTTGGATCTGCTGCGCATCCGGCTCGGCGACGCGGTGTACGAGCTTCAACGTGGTGCTGGGGACGACGGCGGCGTGGGCACGCCGGAAACGGTGGACTCCTCCACGACTCGAGCTGCGCCGGCCGAGGCCGGTGCCAACGTCAGCAAGGTGCTGGCGCCTTTGACCGGGGTTTTCTATCGTGCGGCATCGCCCGACGCGCAGCCGTTCGTCGAAGTCGGCGATCGCGTCGCGGCGGGCGACATTCTCTGCGTGCTCGAGGCGATGAAGCTTTTCAACGAGATCCAGAGTGACGATTCCGGCACGATCCTGCGCATCGTCGCGGAAAACGGCGAGCTCGTCTCGCAAGGCCAGGAGCTCTTTTGGATCCAGCGATGAACTATACCGGCGAGCGCGGCTTCGCCGAGTTGCTGGCCGATCGGCGCGGGCTGCTCGACGCGCCGCATTACGCTGGCCAAGTTGAGGCCATCGTCGCGGCGATCGTCACCGCGTTGCGGTCGGGAAGAAAAGTCTTGTGGTGCGGTAACGGCGGAAGCGCCGCGGAGGCGCAGCATATGGCGGCCGAACTTTCGGGCCGTTTTTTGCGCGAGCGCCCCGGCCTCTACAGCGAAGCGCTATCGGTCAACTCATCCACGCTGACGTGCGTGGGCAACGACTACGGCTACGACTTCGTCTTCTCGCGCCAGGTCGAAGCCTTTGCACAGCCCGGAGACGTCGTCATCGGCATGACCACGAGCGGCAGCTCACGCAACGTCGTGCTCGCACTCGAAGCCGCGCGTAAGCGCGGCGCGGTCGCCGTCGCCTTCACGGGAAACGGCGGCGGAAAGGTGGCGGAGGTCGCCGATCTCAGCCTCACCGGCCCGGACGGCTACGCCGCCATCGTGCAAGAAGTGCACCAAGTCATGGCGCACATTGTGTGCGACCTCGTCGAGCAGCGTCTGATCTTTGAAGGCGGCATCCGGTGATGCCGGAACTGATGCTTTCGCCGGCGCAGACGCTCTTCGAGCGAGCGGCCAACCTGCGAATCCTCGTTGTCGGCGACCTAATGATCGACGAGTGGATCTGGGGCGGCGTTACTCGCGTTTCGCCGGAGGCCCCGGTGCCCGTGGTCGCGGTCACCGATCATTCGTTTACGTTGGGCGGCGCGGGCAACGTCGCGAATAATCTGCGGGCGCTGCGCGCGCAGGTGCTCTTTGGAGGCGCGGTCGGGGACGACGGCTTCGCCGCGCAAGTTAGAGATCTGCTGCGCGGTGAAAGCGTCGACGACTCGGGCATATTCATGACCCGCGACCGGCCGACGACGCGAAAGACGCGAATCGTCGCCCACAATCAACAGGTGGTGCGCGCAGACTGGGAGTCGACCGCTCCGCTCACGGCAGAAGATCGGCATCGCTTAGCGAGCTTCGTCGCGCAACGCGCCCCCGGCTGTGACGCCGTCATACTGAGCGACTATGCCAAGGGTCTGCTCTGCCGGGAGATCGTCGAAGCAGCGCAAGCCTGCCCGCTGGTCTTAGCGGATCCAAAGCCGCAGAACATCGGCATATATGCAGGCGTCACGTGCGTCGCGCCCAACGTTGCGGAGGCCTCGGCGATGACGGGAATCGTCATCAGCGACGACTCAGCCCTCGAAACGGCCGGGATGCAGTTGCTGCAGCTGCTGCGCTGCCGCTATGCGGTGATCACGCGAGGAGAGCATGGGATGGCGCTTTTCGGGAGCGCCGGCGAGCGGCTGACGATTCCATCGGTCGCTCGCACTGTCTACGACGTGAGCGGCGCCGGCGATACGGTAACCGCGGTGCTTGCACTCGGTTTGGCGGGCCGCGTGCCGATCGAACAGACGATGCAGCTGGCAAATTTTGCCGCCGGCGTGGTCGTAGAGAAGCTCGGTACCGCGACCGCGTCGCCCGAAGAGATTTTGGCATTGCTCGACCCTGCGATCGAATGAGTTCGGAGGACCTTTTCGGCAAGCTCCTCGACGCCGACGCGGCGGTCGAGTGGCGTGAGAAGATGCGGAGCGCGGACCGTTGCGTCGTCTTCACCAACGGCTGTTTCGACGTCGTGCACGCCGGTCACGTCGAGTATCTGGCATGGGCGAGAGCTCGCGGCGATGCGCTGATCGTCGGACTGAACGGCGATGAGTCGGTGCGCCGTATCAAGGGTAGTCCGCGTCCGATCGTTGCATTCCCGCAACGCGCGCGCGTTTTGCTCGCACTTCGCAGCGTTGACGTGGTCGTCGGCTTCGACGAACGCACTCCCGAGGCGATACTCGACCGAATTCGGCCCGACGTTCACGTGAAAAGCGCGCAATACCGAGAGGAAGAGCTTCCCGAGCGCACGGTCGTGCTCAAGCACGGCGGACGGATCGCGCTGGCGCCGCACGTTTCGGGGGCAAGCACGACCGGAACGATTGGCCGCATTCTGCTTGCGTATCGCCTTCACTGCTAACGGTCCGGGCGAAGTCGCCGGATGGTTGCGGCCGCTGCTGCGCGCGCTCTACCATCGAGTCCCGGATTTGGAGTCGTACGTCTTCTTGGTGCCGGACGACTATGCGACCGGACTTGAAGCGAAGTTTCTCCGCGACGCTTTTCCGCAGGCGTGCGTTTACGAACCGAAGTCTTACTTGAAATTTGCGCTCGGCGCGAGGGCGGGCGTTCCCGACCGCGTGGACCTCGTGCAGTACGTCGGCGGAGACTTGGTCCATTGTGCCCGCGTCCACGCCCGCCTACGGGGCCGCGCGGCGACGTATAAGTTCTCGCGACGGGCGTATCGCCGTCTTTTCTCGCGAGCGTTTGCCGTCGATGCCGGCAACGTCGCGCAGCTCGCCGGATGGGGCATTCCCATCGAACGAATTCTCGAGGTCGGTAATCTTGCCATCGACGGGGCCATTTTCGAATCCGGCGCCCGTCCGCAATCCGGCGCCCCAATAGACGGCATCCTCTTCATGCCCGGCTCGCGCGCGTATGAAGTCGACAACCTGGTGCCGTTCTACTTAGCAGTCGCGTCGCGAATCGTGCGCGAGCGCCCGGAGATACGGCTGGCTTTTGCGATGTCGCCGTTTACCACGCGCGATCACATCGGCCGGGCAATCGAAGGCGGGGGACACCCGAGAATGTTCGGGCGCAGCGGACGCCTCGTCACCGACGGTACCGACGATTTCATAGAGGATCGTGCCGGTGAGGTGCGCATACCGGTGCTCTATAACGCGCTGTCCGCCGCGCGCACCGCTCGGCTCGCGGTAACGATTCCCGGAACCAAGACGATCGAATTGGCCGCGCTCGGAGTGCCGATGGTAACGATGTCGCCGCTCAACGCGCCCGAAGTCGTTACCATCAACGGACCGCTGACCTATCTGGACCGCGTTCCCTTTGTCGGCGTCCCGCTCAAGCGGGCGGTCGCCGTGGCGGTCGCCCGTCGCTTCGCCTACCACACGCAACCGAACATGGACGCCGGCACCTCGCTCGTGCGCGAAATGCACGGCACCGTTACGCCGGCGCGCGTTGCGAGCGTCGCCCTGGCGTGTTACGACGATGCCGACTGGCGCCGGAGCGTGAGTGGACGCCTGCGGAGGCTCTATCGCGATCATGAGGGCGCGGCAGAGCGCATGGCCTCGTCGCTGCTCTCGCTGGCGGCGTAACGTGCTCTTCTCCATCGTCATCGCTACTCGCGATCGCAGCCACGAGCTCGCGCAGGCCTTGGAGTCGTTGCAACGCCAAGCCGGCGCGCCGGCATTTGAGATCGTGGTCGTTGATAACGGCTCGAGCGACGACACGAAAGCCGTCGCGCAACGGTATGGAGCGGCGGCGATTCCTTTGCGTTACGTCTGTGAACCGCGGCCGAACCGCGCGCGCGCGCGCAATCAAGGCGTCGCCGTCGCGCGTGGCACCCATCTGCTCTTCTGCGATGACGACGTGGAGCTGCCGAACCGGTGGGTGGCGGCACACGCCGCGGCACAGCGCGACGAGCGTTCGGTGGTGAACGGTCCGATCCTCAACGTCGAGTCTCGTTTGCAACGGCCTGCGCCCCGTCTCGCGAACTTTTCGCGCGCTTTTCTCTGCAGCTGCAACGTCTCGTTGTCGACCGGGACGTTCATCGAAGCCGGCGGATTCGATGAGAGCTTCGATTTTTACGGCTGGGAGGATACCGAGCTCGGACTGCGGCTTCGCCAAATGGGCGTAACGTGGAAGTTCGCGTGGGATGCGTACCTATGGCACGTCAAGCCGTCGCACGATCAGAGCCTTGCAGAACAACTGCGCAAGGCCCTCGAGAAGGCTCGCATGGCGCGGCGGTTCGTCGCCAAGCACCCCTCGGCGCGCGTGCGCTGGGCGACGGGGACGCACGCGATCAATCGCATTCGAGCGCGATATCTCTTGCCGG
>Ga0213882_10000021_pt1 | contig 110130 bp, 71 predicted proteins | sample BarmaccoBMER_R09_FD_160106 | JGI IMG/M metagenome (GOLD analysis project Ga0213882, IMG submission 160106) | Barbacenia macrantha exposed rock microbial communities from rupestrian grasslands, the National Park of Serra do Cipo, Brazil - ER_R09 ...
ACGGTGAGGATGAGCAAGCCGGCGGAGAAGTGGAACAACCACGGGTACGTCAACGCCGACGGGGTGCCCTCGACGATCAGCGTGCCCAGCGACACGTCCGGCGGCTGCACACCGAACCCGAAGTAGGACAGTCCGGTCTCGGCCAGGACCGCGACGCCGACGTTGACGGTCGCGTTGATGATGAGAAACGACGACATGTTCGGCAGCAGGTGCCGAAGAACGATCACAATCGACGGCACGCCCATGAACCGGGCCGCCTGCACGAACTCCCGTTCCCGCAGGCTCAACGCCACACCGCGGACCACCCGAGCGGTGATCATCCAACCGAACCCGGCGAGGAGCGCCACGAGCCACAGCCAGCTTCTGCCCCGCAGGCCGGGGCTGAGGACCGCGATGACCAAGAACGCCGGCAGCACCAACAGCAGGTCCACCAGCCACATCAGCACCCGGTCCAGCCAACCGCCGAAATAGCCGGCGCACCCTCCCACCAACGCCGCGACGCCAGTCGAGAACACCGCGACCAGCAACCCGATCACGAGTGACTTCTGCAGCCCGCGCATCGTCCGGACGTACACGTCCTGACCGATCTGGGTGGTACCGAACCAGTGCCGAGCCGACGGCGGCGCGAGGAACGCGTCGAAGTCCTGCGCCGCGTACCCCCACCGGGACAACGACGGACCCGCGAACGCGAACGCGAACAGCCCGACGAGCACCACCAACCCCGCCATCGCCGGCCTCTTGCGCGCAAGACGCCGCAACACCAGACGGTGCCGCGAGACACGGTGACCCTCCGGCGCCCGATCGGGCGCCGCCACAGACGGTGCCTGCCTGCCTGCCGCGGTGGGAGTCGGCGCACTGGTCGGCGTGCTCATCGAACCCGCACCCGCGGGTCCAGCACCGCGTAGGCCAGCTCCGCGAGCAGCCCCGCCATCAGCACCAGCACCGCCGCGAACAGCGTGATCGCCGCCACCACGTTCACGTCGCTGGTGGCCACCGAGTCGATGAACCACTCACCCATCCCGTGCCAGGCGAAGATCTTCTCCACGAACGTGTCGCTGACCAGCAACAGGCTGAACTGGTAGGCGAAGAACGTGACCATCGGGACCAGCGCGGTGCGCAGCCCGTGCCGCAGCAGCGCCCGCCGGCGGCGCAGCCCCTTGGCGAGCGCGGTGCGCAGAAAGTCGCTGCCGAGCACGTCGAGCATCGCGCTGCGCTGGTAACGGCTGTAGAACGCGGCCGAGGGCGCCGCGACCGCCAGTGTCGGCAGGACCAGATGCTGGACCCGGTTGGCGGCGAGCCACCACCAGGGGCCGGACAGTCCCGGCGTGTACTCGCCCGTGTAGTAGAGGATCGTGGTGCCGGCGGCCTGGTTCACCGACAGGCCGCCGAGCTTGAGCAGCACGGCGAGCAGGAACACCGGCGTGGACAGCAGCAGAAACGAGATCAGCGTGATCGAGTGGTCGGTCAGCTTGTGCTGCCGCACCGCGCACACCACCCCGGCGAGCACACCGAGCACCCCGCCCAGAACCGAACCGAGCAGCAGCAGCCGCATACTCACCCCCATCCGCCGGCCCAGCTCCGCCACCACGGGATCACCGTCCACGGTCCTACCGAGATCACCATGGACCACACCGCCGGCCCACGTCGTGAAACGCGCCACGACCGGCGTCTTGTCGTTGAGGTTCAACTCGTACAACGCCTGGTCGACCACGGCCGGCGGGGGTGCCGGGTTGCGCTCGGCGAACCTCGCGCGCGGGTTCAGGCTCGACGCGGCCAGAAAATACCCCACACACGCCGCCAACAGAACCAAGATCAGATAGTTGACGAGCCTGCGTAACAGAAATCCGCCCATCACACCTCCGCGTCACCGAGGGCCCCGCAGAGTACGCAGCACATGTCCCGTCAGCCACACCGGGCCAGAACCCACACCGGGCCAGACGTGACCCCGATACTGAATTCCTGGGCCGAACCCCGCCAGCCCGCACATCGCCGTCGCCGAGACCACCACCTCGGCCGCTGCGCTCCTGGGCACAGGTCGGGGGTCCCGGCCCAGGAGCGCAGCAAAGATACACGGTCAGGCGGCGCGCTGCCCACCACCCCGACCACCGGGGGGTGGCCCGAGGCCGCCGACGGATCACACTGCCGAGCACGGCCTCGGCAAAGTCGCTCATTCCCTGGTGAGGCACGTCAGGGGGTAGCTGCGGGAGCCGATCGTCGCCTCAGCGTTCGTCTCATCAGCCCCTCCCATCCCAGCGGGAGGGATGTGGATCCGCACACTGCACCAGTCCTTTCCGCGACCTCACAGGCAGTGACAACAGGGACGAGGCACCCGAGACACGGGGCATCGCCACGCGAGGCGATGCCACCGAGTCGGCCTGCTCGCCACTACTCCCGACTTTGCCGCCGCCCTGCGCTGCCGAGACGGTCGGTCGACGCTGACGACCACGACGAAGCGCTTGCGCCACGCTTGCGCGCTGGTGGCTAGCCTTGACGTGACCGTGATCGGACTAATGGGGGGTCTACGTTCGGTGGTCGCCGAGTATCCGCTTGCCGTCGGCTGGTCGCCTTCACAGCGCATCACCCTTTGCCGCTCCGAGGGTTGTCCACGACAGGGGGCAGAGAGGAACCATAGTGAAGACGGATGCACGAGTTTCGGTCAAGCTGGATGAACTGGAGACGCTTGACCTCGCGGAGCCGCGGGTGCACACCGACTATGACCTGTCCGAGGTATGGCGCCACCTCAGGACCGACGAACCGGTGTACTGGCATGCCGAGACTCCCCGGCAGCCCGGTTTCTGGGTGCTGAGCAGGCACGCCGACGTCGCCTCGATCTACCGGGACAACACACGGTTCACCTCGGAGCGGGGAAACGTACTCGAAACCCTGCTTCAAGGGGGTGACTCCGCAGCCGGCCGAATGCTTGCGGTAACCGATGGCTCTCGGCACGCGGAACTACGGAGAATCCTGCTCAAGCCGTTCTCGCCACGCGCCCTCGATGTGATCGTGCAACGTGTCCGCAGCGCCACGTGTCGGCTGCTGGTGGAGGCCGTCAAGAAAGGACGGTCTGACTTCGCCAGGGATGTGGCCGCGCACATCCCGCTCGCAACGATCTGTGACCTGCTGGGAGTGCCCGACGCGGACAGGGACTACATACTGAGCCAGACCTCGTCGGCCTTGAGCTCGGATGAGGCGAAGCCGGAGGCTGTGGATTCGTGGGCGGCGAAGAGTGAGCTCCTGCTGTATTTCGCAGATCTTGTGCGCGCCCGACGTGCCACGCCTCAAGCGGACCTCATCAGCCTGCTGTCGACGAACCGGGTCGACGGAGCGGATATCAGCGATGACGAGATCATGCTCAATTGCTACAGTCTGATCCTGGGGGGTGACGAGACGGCGCGACTGTCGATGATCGGAGCTGTGCTTGCGCTGGCCGAACATCCGGAGCAGTGGCGTGCGCTCAAACAGGGAGAAGTGACGTCTGAGTCGTCGGTCGAAGAAGTTCTGCGCTGGACCACACCCGCGATGCACTCGGGGCGGACGGCCACGGAGGATGTCGTCGTCGACCGCCGGACGATCAAGAAGGGGGATATCGTCACCATATGGAACGTCTCGGCGAACCGAGACGAGAGGGAATTCGACTCTCCGGACCGGTTCAGGCTGCACAGGTCACCGAACAGGCACCTGAGCTTCGCGTACGGTCCGCACTTCTGCCTCGGTGCGTACCTGGCTCGTATGGAGATCAGCGCGATGCTGGACGGGCTGCGGACATTCGTCTCCGACATCAAGGCCGTAGGTCCCACCAAAAGGATCTACTCGAACTTCCTCAGCGGTTTCAGCAGCTTGACGGTGGACTTCGTCCCAGATCAGGCCAACATTGAACGTGGTCTTCTCGCCGGTCCGATGCGGTAAGGCGCTTGCGCCACTCTTGCACGCTGCGACTAGCCTTGACGTGGCGGTGGTTCGGACGGACTGATTGTTTCGCGTGGGGCGTTTCGAGCATGGTGCAGACCGGCATGGTGCAGACCGGCATGGTGTAGGCGGCTGTACTGCGCGCGGGAGCAACTGGGGAGGAAATGTTGTCTGGTAGTGATGGTGCTGCCCTGCCGTTGTCCGCCGCTCAGCGCGAGATCTGGTTTGCTGAGCAACGGTTGAGTACGGGAAACCGGGTCTACAAGCTCGGTGAGTACATCGAGATATACGGGCCGGTTGACCCGGTGTCGTTCGAGACGGCGCTGCGGTGGGTTGTCGGGGAGGTTGACGGCCTGCATGTTCGGTTCGTCGAGGGCGGCGATGGACCGCTGCAGGTCGTCGAACCGTTGTCGGACTGGTCGATGCCGGTGGTTGATGTCAGCGAGCAACCCGACCCGCGTACGGCTGCGGAAGCATGGATGACGGCCGACGTGGCCCGACCGATGGATCTTGCGCATGGTCCGCTGTTCAGGTACGCACTGATCAAGCTGAGGCCTGACCGGTTCCTGTGGTACCAGAGTTACCACCACATCGTGATGGACATGTTCGGCTTCTCCCTCATCGCGAGACGGGTAGCCGATGCTTACACCGCGCTCGCACACGGGTCGGCGTATGACCAGAATGTGTTCGGTTCGTTGCTCCAGCTGCTGGGTAGTGATGCGACCTACCGTGCGTCGGAGCAGTTCATGGGGGATCGTGAGTACTGGGTCAAGCGTTTTGCCGACCGGCCGGGCTCGGCCGGGCTCGCTGGTTGCTCATCGGGGACGCCGGAGAGTTTCGTCCATCGGACCGGCTTGTTGTCGCCGTCCAGTGTGGACAGCGTGCAGGCGGCGGCGCGCCGGGCCGGGGTGCGATGGTCCCGAATAATGATCGCGGCGGCGGCGGTCTATGTGCACCGTCTGACCGGCGCGCGGGACGTGGTCGTCGGCCTGCCGGTCACCGCCCGCCAGGATCCTGTTCTCCGGCGTGTGCCGGGAATGGTGTCGAACGTGTTGCCGCTGCGGTTGTCGGTACGACCCGGCATGGGCCTGTCCGAACTCGTCGGGCACGTGGCGCAGGAGGTCCGTGAGCTAGCCGAGCATCAACGTTACCGGGGTGAGGACCTCGACCGGGACCTTGGTCTACCCGGTAACATCGAGAAATCTTTCACGCCGGCGATCAATATCATGTCCTTCGACTACGATCTGCGTTTTTCCGGATATCGCGCCGTGGCGCATAATATCTCCGTCGGGCTGGTCGGCGACCTGTCGATCATTGTGTGGGACAGAAGGGACGGTTCGGGCTTACGGGTTGGCTGGCAGGCGCACCCGGAAGTCTGCTGCGGAGACGATCTCACTGCCCATCATCGGCGTTTTCTGGGTCTGTTGGACACGGTCGCGACCGCCGATCCGGACTGTCCGATCAGCCGGGTCGAGCTGTTGTCTGTCGAGGAGCGGGCTCGGGTGCTGGTCGGTTACAACGACACCGCTGCGCCGGTTCCGGTGACCGGCCTGGCGGTGTTGGTGGAGGCTCAGGTGCGGGTTACGCCTGATGCGGTGGCGGTGGTGTTCGAGGGTGTCGCGTTGTCCTATGCGCAGCTTAATGCGGCGGCGAACCGGCTCGCTCGTCTGTTGGTCGCTCGGGGGGTGGGTCCGGAGCGGGTCGTGGCGTTGGTGTTGCCTCGTTCGGTGGAGCTGGTGGTGGCGGTCTTGGCGGTGCTCAAGGCTGGGGCCGCGTACCTGTCGGTGGATCCGGAGCAGCTGGTGGCGCGGAGTGGGGTGGTGCTCGCCGATGCCCGACCGGTGTTGTTGCTGACCACTGTCGAGCTGCGGGAGCGGTTGCCTGAGGGTGTTGCGGTTCCTCGGTTGGTGGTGGATGACCCGGGCACCGTCGCGGTGGTGGGTGAGTGTTCCGGTACCGATCTCACCGATGCCGAGCGGGTCACCGGGCTGCGGTCGGAGCATCCGGCGTATGTGATCTATACGTCGGGGTCGACCGGGCGGCCGAAGGGGGTGGTGGTGGCGCAGGGGGCGGTGGTCAACCACATGGTGTGGATGCGGGGGGCGGTGCCGTTGGGTGAGCGGGACACGGTGTTGCATCGGACGTCGTTCACGTTCGACGCCTCGGTGTGGGAGCTGTTCGCGCCGTTGGTGGCGGGGGCGCGGCTGTTGTTGGCGTCTGCTGGGGTCCAGCGTGACCTGGGTGCGTTGGCCCGGTTGGTCGCTGAGCACGACGTCACGGTGCTGCAGGTGGTGCCGTCTTTGTTGGCGTCGTTGTTGGAGCAGCCGGCGGTCGGGGACTGGGGGGCGTTGCGGTGGTTGTTCTGTGGTGGGGAGGTGTTGACGGGTCGGTTGTGGGCGTTGTGTCGGCGGCGTCTGGGGTCGGTGGCGGTCTGCAACCTGTACGGCCCGACGGAGACGTGTATCGATGCCACCTTCCACGTGTGTCGGGAGGGGGAGACCGCCGCCGCGGTGCCGATCGGTGGGCCGGTGGCGAATACGCGGGTGTATGTGCTGGATGCCGGTCTGGGGTTGGTGCCGGTGGGGGTGGTGGGGGAGCTGTATGTGGCGGGGGCGGGGTTGGCGCGGGGGTATCTGGGTCGGGCGGGGGTGACCGCGGAGCGGTTCGTGGCCGATCCGTATCAGCGGGGTGGGCGGATGTACCGGACCGGGGACCTGGTCCGGTGGCGGTCTGGGGGGGAGCTGGAGTTCGTCGGTCGGGTCGATGACCAGGTCAAGGTCCGGGGGTTCCGGGTCGAGCCCGGTGAGGTCGAGGCGGTGCTGGCGGGGCATCCCGACCTCGCGCAGAGCGCGGTGGTCACCCGAGCCGACCGGTCCCAGGACCCACAGCTGGTCGCCTACGTCGTAGCCGCCGAGAACACCGGCCAAGTCCGCGACCACCGGGTGGAGCATGAGCGGGTCGGCGAGTGGGCGCAGTTCTACGACTCGCTTCACGCGGCGTTGGGCTCGACGGCGTTCGGGCAGGACTTCAGCGGTTGGAACAGTAGTTATGACGGCCGACCGATCCCGCCGGCGCACATGCGTGAATGGCGTGAGCAGACGGTGGCACGGATCCTGTCGCTGCGACCTCAACGGGTGCTGGAGATCGGTGTCGGTACCGGGTTGCTGCTGTCCCAGCTCGCGCCCCGGTGTGAGACATACTGGGCGACCGACTTCTCCGCCCCGGCGATCGACACCCTCGCCGGTCATGTCGAGCGGCATCCTGAGCTGGCCGGCCGGGTGGTGCTGCGCGCTCAGCCCGCGCACGACATCGGCGGGCTGCCGGTCGAGCTGTTCGACACCGTGATCCTCAACTCCGTCGTCCAATATTTCCCCACCGGCGAATACCTGCTCGACGTGCTCGCTCGAATGCTGCGGCTGCTCGCCCCTGGCGGGGCGGTGTTCATCGGCGACGTACGCAACCTGCGGCTACTGCGCCCCCTGGCTACCGCCGTGCAGCTGCACCGGGCCGAGGACCCGGCGGACGTGTCGAAGCTGCGCCGGGCGGTCGAGCATGCCTTGCGGAGCGAAAAAGAGCTGCTGGTCGACCCGGAGTTCTTCACCGTCTTGGGCGGCACCGTCAGCGACATCGGCGGGGTGGACATTCAGCTCAAACGCGGCCGGTATCACAACGAGCTGACTCGCTACCGCTACGACGTCGTTTTGCGCAAGCACCCGGTCACGTCGCTACCGCTGGACCGAGCCCCCCGGCTGGGCTGGGGTCAACAGGACGGTGGGATACCGGCACTAGCCGAGTATCTGGCCGTCGCCCGCCCCGCCCGGCTGCGCGTCACCGGTGTGCCTAATAACCGTATCGCTCATGACGTTGCACGCGCGCGAGCGTTACAGGCCGGCAGCCCACTCGCCGACCTGCTCGACCAACCACGTACCCCCCGCGGTATCCACACACGACCTGAACCCGCCGAGTCGGGGGAAGCGCTCGACCCTGAGGCGTTTTACGAGCTCGGGCAGCGGTGCGGCTACTGGGTGGGCGTTACCTGGTCGGCGATCGCCCCCGACGCCGTGGACATCGTATTCGCCGACACGGCCCAGACGCCGTCAGCGGTTCCCGTCGACCTCTACCTGGCCGCTGGCGCTGCTGGGACACCGCTGTCGTCGTTGACGAACAACCCGACGGCTGCTCGTGGCACTAGCGCGTTGATCGACGCGCTGCGCGATTACCTGCGTCAACGGCTGCCCGACTACATGGTGCCGGCCGCGGTCGTGGTGGTGGATGCGTTGCCGTTGACGCCTCATGGAAAACTGGACCGCAGCGCGCTGCCCGCGCCCGAGTTCGGCTTCGCTGGCACCGGTCGGGCGCCGAGGACACCCCAGGAACAGCTCCTCGCCGAGCTGTTCGGCGAGGTGCTGGGTCTGGCCGGGGTAGGTGTCGACGACGACTTCTTCGAGCTGGGCGGACACTCGCTGCTGGCGACTCGTCTGGTCTCCCGGATACGCGCGACGTTCGGTGTGGAGCTGGAGCTGCGCGCCCTGTTCGAGACCCCCACGGTCGCTGGTGTGGCCGCCCGGCTGGCCGACGCCGGCCCGGCCCGGCTGGCGTTGACGCGAGGCGAGCGTCCGGACCCGTTGCCGTTGTCGTTCGCGCAACGCCGGCTGTGGTTCCTGCACCAGATGGAAGGCCCCAGCCCCCGTTACAATTTCTCTTTGGCGTTACGGTTGCGCGGAACGTTGGACCGCCAGGCGTTGCGGACCGCGTTGGGCGACGTGGTGGCCCGTCACGAGAGTCTGCGCACGGTCTTTCCTGAGGTCGACGGCACCCCGTGTCAGCTGGTCCTGGACGCCCCAGCGGCCGGCCCGGCGCTGCCCGTCACCCAGACGACCGCGGCAGCCCTGCCCGGGCTGCTGGCTGCCGCGGCGCGGAACGGGTTCGATCTGGCCGCCGAGCCGCCGGTGCGGGCCGAGTTGTTCGCGCTGGCACCCGATGAGCATGTGCTTTTGGTGATGCTCCACCACATCGTCAGTGACGGTTGGTCGATGGGCCCGCTGTCCGCTGATCTGACCGCCGCTTACGTCGCACGCTGCCATGGCCGGCCGCCGGGGTGGTCGCCGTTGCCCGTGCAGTACGCCGACTACACCTTGTGGCAGCATCGGCTGCTCGGTGACCGCGCCGATCAGGACAGCCTGTTCGCCATCCAGGTGGCGTACTGGGTCCGGGCGCTGGCGGAGCTACCCGACCAGCTGACGCTGCCCGTCGACCGGCCGCGTCCGCCGGTGGCGTCCTACCGCGGCGAGTCTCTGACCTTCCGGTGGGAGCCGGGCGTGCACCAGGGGCTGCGTGAGCTGGCTCGTCAAAGTGGGGCCAGCCTGTTCATGGTGGTGCATGCCGGACTCGCCGCGCTCCTGTCCCGCCTAGGCGCGGGCAGTGACATCCCGTTGGGCAGCCCGATCGCGGGACGCACCGACCAGGCATTGGATGACCTGGTCGGTTTTTTCGTCAACACCCTGGTCGTGCGCACCGACACATCGGGAGATCCCACATTCCGGCAGTTGCTCGCCCGGGTGCGGGAGACCACGCTGGCGGCCTACGCGCACCAGGACGTGCCGTTCGAGTACCTGGTGGAGGTGCTCAACCCGACCCGGTCGTTGGCCCGTCATCCACTGTTCCAGGTCATGGTGGCGGTGCAGAACGCCCCCGAGGCCGACTTCGACCTGCCAGGGCTGGACACCGGTCTCGTGTCGGTGCCGACCGGCGCCGCCAAGTTCGACCTGTCCTTCAGCCTCAGCGAGCGCCGTGGTGTGGACGGTACCCCGCAGGGGATCGACGGGGTGGTGGAGTACGCCTGCGACCTGTTCGACGCGGCGACGGTCGAGCGGATCCTGGAGTACTGGGCGCGGCTATGGGAGACCGCGGTCGCGGAGCCGGACTGTCCGATCAGCCGGGTCGAGCTGTTGTCTGTCGAGGAGCGGGCTCGGGTGCTGGTCGGTTACAACGACACCGCTGCGCCGGTTCCGGTGACCGGCCTGGCGGTGTTGGTGGAGGCTCAGGTGCGGGTTACGCCTGATGCGGTGGCGGTGGTGTTCGAGGGTGTCGCGTTGTCCTATGCGCAGCTTAATGCGGCGGCGAACCGGCTCGCTCGTCTGTTGGTCGCTCGGGGGGTGGGTCCGGAGCGGGTCGTGGCGTTGGTGTTGCCTCGTTCGGTGGAGCTGGTGGTGGCGGTCTTGGCGGTGCTCAAGGCTGGGGCCGCGTACCTGTCGGTGGATCCGGAGCAGCTGGTGGCGCGGAGTGGGGTGGTGCTCGCCGATGCCCGACCGGTGTTGTTGCTGACCACTGTCGAGCTGCGGGAGCGGTTGCCTGAGGGTGTTGCGGTTCCTCGGTTGGTGGTGGATGACCCGGGCACCGTCGCGGTGGTGGGTGAGTGTTCCGGTACCGATCTCACCGATGCCGAGCGGGTCACCGGGCTGCGGTCGGAGCATCCGGCGTATGTGATCTATACGTCGGGGTCGACCGGGCGGCCGAAGGGGGTGGTGGTGGCGCAGGGGGCGGTGGTCAACCACATGGTGTGGATGCGGGGGGCGGTGCCGTTGGGTGAGCGGGACACGGTGTTGCATCGGACGTCGTTCACGTTCGACGCCTCGGTGTGGGAGCTGTTCGCGCCGTTGGTGGCGGGGGCGCGGCTGTTGTTGGCGTCTGCTGGGGTCCAGCGTGACCTGGGTGCGTTGGCCCGGTTGGTCGCTGAGCACGACGTCACGGTGCTGCAGGTGGTGCCGTCTTTGTTGGCGTCGTTGTTGGAGCAGCCGGCGGTCGGGGACTGGGGGGCGTTGCGGTGGTTGTTCTGTGGTGGGGAGGTGTTGACGGGTCGGTTGTGGGCGTTGTGTCGGCGGCGTCTGGGGTCGGTGGCGGTCTGCAACCTGTACGGCCCGACGGAGACGTGTATCGATGCCACCTTCCACGTGTGTCGGGAGGGGGAGACCGCCGCCGCGGTGCCGATCGGTGGGCCGGTGGCGAATACGCGGGTGTATGTGCTGGATGCCGGTCTGGGGTTGGTGCCGGTGGGGGTGGTGGGGGAGCTGTATGTGGCGGGGGCGGGGTTGGCGCGGGGGTATCTGGGTCGGGCGGGGGTGACCGCGGAGCGGTTCGTGGCCGATCCGTATCAGCGGGGTGGGCGGATGTACCGGACCGGGGACCTGGTCCGGTGGCGGTCTGGGGGGGAGCTGGAGTTCGTCGGTCGGGTCGATGACCAGGTCAAGGTCCGGGGGTTCCGGGTCGAGCCCGGTGAGGTCGAGGCGGTGCTGGCGGGGCATCCCGACCTCGCGCAGAGCGCGGTGGTCACCCGAGCCGACCGGTCCCAGGACCCACAGCTGGTCGCCTACGTCGTAGCCGCCGAGAACACCGGCCAAGTCCGCGACCACCGGGTGGAGCATGAGCGGGTCGGCGAGTGGGCGCAGTTCTACGACTCGCTTCACGCGGCGTTGGGCTCGACGGCGTTCGGGCAGGACTTCAGCGGTTGGAACAGTAGTTATGACGGCCGACCGATCCCGCCGGCGCACATGCGTGAATGGCGTGAGCAGACGGTGGCACGGATCCTGTCGCTGCGACCTCAACGGGTGCTGGAGATCGGTGTCGGTACCGGGTTGCTGCTGTCCCAGCTCGCGCCCCGGTGTGAGACATACTGGGCGACCGACTTCTCCGCCCCGGCGATCGACACCCTCGCCGGTCATGTCGAGCGGCATCCTGAGCTGGCCGGCCGGGTGGTGCTGCGCGCTCAGCCCGCGCACGACATCGGCGGGCTGCCGGTCGAGCTGTTCGACACCGTGATCCTCAACTCCGTCGTCCAATATTTCCCCACCGGCGAATACCTGCTCGACGTGCTCGCTCGAATGCTGCGGCTGCTCGCCCCTGGCGGGGCGGTGTTCATCGGCGACGTACGCAACCTGCGGCTACTGCGCCCCCTGGCTACCGCCGTGCAGCTGCACCGGGCCGAGGACCCGGCGGACGTGTCGAAGCTGCGCCGGGCGGTCGAGCATGCCTTGCGGAGCGAAAAAGAGCTGCTGGTCGACCCGGAGTTCTTCACCGTCTTGGGCGGCACCGTCAGCGACATCGGCGGGGTGGACATTCAGCTCAAACGCGGCCGGTATCACAACGAGCTGACTCGCTACCGCTACGACGTCGTTTTGCGCAAGCACCCGGTCACGTCGCTACCGCTGGACCGAGCCCCCCGGCTGGGCTGGGGTCAACAGGACGGTGGGATACCGGCACTAGCCGAGTATCTGGCCGTCGCCCGCCCCGCCCGGCTGCGCGTCACCGGTGTGCCTAATAACCGTATCGCTCATGACGTTGCACGCGCGCGAGCGTTACAGGCCGGCAGCCCACTCGCCGACCTGCTCGACCAACCACGTACCCCCCGCGGTATCCACACACGACCTGAACCCGCCGAGTCGGGGGAAGCGCTCGACCCTGAGGCGTTTTACGAGCTCGGGCAGCGGTGCGGCTACTGGGTGGGCGTTACCTGGTCGGCGATCGCCCCCGACGCCGTGGACATCGTATTCGCCGACACGGCCCAGACGCCGTCAGCGGTTCCCGTCGACCTCTACCTGGCCGCTGGCGCTGCTGGGACACCGCTGTCGTCGTTGACGAACAACCCGACGGCTGCTCGTGGCACTAGCGCGTTGATCGACGCGCTGCGCGATTACCTGCGTCAACGGCTGCCCGACTACATGGTGCCGGCCGCGGTCGTGGTGGTGGATGCGTTGCCGTTGACGCCTCATGGAAAACTGGACCGCAGCGCGCTGCCCGCGCCCGAGTTCGGCTTCGCTGGCACCGGTCGGGCGCCGAGGACACCCCAGGAACAGCTCCTCGCCGAGCTGTTCGGCGAGGTGCTGGGTCTGGCCGGGGTAGGTGTCGACGACGACTTCTTCGAGCTGGGCGGACACTCGCTGCTGGCGACTCGTCTGGTCTCCCGGATACGCGCGACGTTCGGTGTGGAGCTGGAGCTGCGCGCCCTGTTCGAGACCCCCACGGTCGCTGGTGTGGCCGCCCGGCTGGCCGACGCCGGCCCGGCCCGGCTGGCGTTGACGCGAGGCGAGCGTCCGGACCCGTTGCCGTTGTCGTTCGCGCAACGCCGGCTGTGGTTCCTGCACCAGATGGAAGGCCCCAGCCCCACCTACAACATCCCGTTGGCGTTACGGCTGCGCGGAGAACTGGACCGCCCAGCGCTGCACGCCGCGCTCGGGGATGTCCTAGCCCGTCACGAGAGCCTACGCACGGTCTTCCCCGACCTCGAGGGCACGCCGTGCCAGCGGGTCCTGCACGCCCAGGCGGCCCGCCCCGCGCTGCCCGTCACCGAGACGACGGCGGCAGCGCTGCCGGAGCTGCTGGCCGCCGCGGCCGGGTATGGGTTCGATCTCGCGACCGAGATACCGGTGCGGGCCGAGCTGTTCGCGCTCGCTCCTGAGGAGCATGTGCTGTCGGTGCTGGTACACCACATCGCCGCTGACGGCGCCTCGATGGCACCGTTGTCACACGACCTGGCGGCCGCGTACGCGGCACGCTGCCGGGGCCAGGCACCCGGGTGGTCACCGCTGCCGGTGCAGTATGCCGACTACACGGTGTGGCAGCGTCGGCTGCTGGGCGACGAAGCTGACCCGGACAGTCTGTTCGCCGCTCAGCTGGCCTACTGGACCGAGGCGCTGGCCGGGCTGCCGGAGCAGCTGGACCTGCCCACCGACCGGCCGCGTCCACCGGTGGCGTCCTACCGCGGCGGCCTGGTCACGGTGGCCCTGGACGCCGAGCTGCATCGGGGGTTGGCCCGCCTGGCCCGCCGATGCGGAGCCAGCGTCTTCATGGTCCTGCAAGCCGGGCTGGCCGCGCTGCTGAGCCGGTTGGGCGCCGGTGACGATGTCGCGGTGGGCAGCCCCATCGCGGGCCGCACCGACAAAGCGTTGGACGACCTGGTCGGCTTCTTCGTCAACACGCTGGTGTTACGCACCGACACCTCAGGCGATCCCAGCTTCGTACAGCTGTTGGGGCGGGTGCGGGAGACCGCGCTGGCGGCCTACGTGCATCAGGACATGCCGTTCGAGTATCTGGTCGAGGTGCTCAACCCGACCCGGTCGTTGAACCGTCATCCGCTGTTCCAGGTGCTGTTGGCGGTGCAGGGCTCCGCCCAGGCCGGGTTCGAGCTGTCCGGGTTGGACACCGGTCTCGTGCCGGTGCCGACCGGCACCGCCAGGCTCGACCTGTCCTTCATTCTCAGCGAGCACCGTGGTGGGGACGGCACACCGGAGGGGATCGAGGGGGTCGTGGAGTACGCCTGCGACCTGTTCGACCCGGCTACGGTCGAGACGATGGTGGCGCGATGGGTGCGCCTGTTGGAGGCCGCGGTCGCGGAGCCGGACCGGCCGGTCAGCCGTATCGACATCCTGTCCACCCACGAGCGGGTCCGGCTGCTAGCCGACCACGTCGGCACCGCCGCCTCGATCCCTCAGGCCTGTCTGCCCGTGCTGTTCGAAGCTCAGGTGCACGCCGTCCCGCAGGCTGTCGCGGTGGTCTTCGGCGACGCCAGGATGACCTACGCCGAGCTCAACGCGCACGCGAACCGGCTCGCGCACGCGCTGATCGATCGGGGTGTGGGTCCCGAGCAGCTGGTGGCGCTGGCCCTGCCCCGCTCCCTCGAGCTGGTGGTGGCGATCCTGGCGGTGCTCAAGGCCGGGGCGGGCTACCTGCCACTGGATCCGGACTATCCGCCCGCGCGAACCGCCTTCATGCTCCACGACGCGCGACCGGTGCTGCTGCTGGCCGGCGCACAGACGGCGGCGGGCGTCCCCGAGGGCACCGCCACGCCCCAGTTGGTGATCGACGACCCGGACACCGTCGAGGCGTTGGGTGAGTACCCGGACACCGATCCGACTGACGCTGACCGCACCGCTTGTCTGAGCCCCCAGCACCCGGCGTATGTGATCTATACCTCGGGCTCGACCGGCCGACCCAAGGGCGTGCTCATCACGCAGCAGAATGTGGTGCGCTTGTTCGGCGCTACGCGGGATCTGTTCGGTTTCAACGCCGATGACGTGTGGACGCTGTTTCATTCCTACGCGTTCGACTTCTCCGTCTGGGAGATGTGGGGTGCGCTACTGCACGGCGGCCGTGTGCTCGTGGTGCCCTATGAGGTCAGCCGCTCGCCGCGACGGTTTCTCCGGTTGCTGGCTCGCGAGGGTGTGACGGTGCTCAACCAGACTCCGTCCGCGTTCTACCAGCTGATGCGGGCCGATCGGGACGACTCCGCGGTAGGGTGGTCGTCGGCTTTGCGTACCGTGATCTTCGGTGGCGAGGCGCTGGAGCCCGCCCGTCTCGACGACTGGTATCAGCGCCATCCCGATCATGCACCGACGTTGGTCAACATGTACGGGATCACCGAGACGACGGTGCATGTCACTCATATCGCGCTGGACCGACACATCGCGCTGGACCGACACGGTGCGCTGGGCTCACACGGTGCCGCGGGCGCGACCAGTGTGATCGGCACCGGTATCCCCGACCTTCGCACCTACGTGCTGGACGCCGGTGTGCGGTTGGTGCCGCCGGGTGTGGCGGGCGAGTTGTACGTGGCTGGGGCGGGTTTGGCGCGCGGCTACCTGGGCCGGGCGGGGTTGACCGCTCAACGGTTCGTGGCGGACCCGTACGGCCCACCGGGTGGGCGTATGTACCGGACCGGGGACCTGGCCCGGTGGCGGCCGGACGGGAGTCTGGAGTTCGCCGGCCGGGCCGACGACCAGGTGAAGATCCGTGGTTTCCGCATCGAGCCGGGCGAGATCGAGGCGGTGCTGGCGGCGCACCCCGACGTCGCGCAGGCGGCGGTCGCCGCCCGCCAGGACCGTCCCGACGACCAGCGGCTGACCGCCTACGTCGTGCCCGCCGGCGACGACGGTTGCCGAGTGGACCTGCTGCGGGAGTTTCTGCGTCAGCGGCTGCCCGACTACATGGTGCCGGCCGCGGTGGTGGTGCTCGACGCGCTGCCGCTGACACCGAGCGGCAAGCTGGACCGCAAGGCGCTACCCGCACCCGAACCCGGCCGCGCCGGAACCGGCCGGGGACCGAGGACGCCCCAGGAGGAGCTGCTCGCTGAGCTGTTCGCCGAGGTGCTGGGCGTGGCCTGGGTGGGTGTCGACGATGGTTTCTTCGACCTCGGTGGGCATTCGCTGTTGGCGACTCGTCTGGTCGCCCGGATACGCGTCACGTTCGGCGTCGAGCTGGAGCTGCGCGCTCTGTTCGAGACCCCCACGGTCGCAGGTGTGGCCGCACGGCTGCACGACGCCGGACCGGCCAGGCTGGCATTGACGCGCTATGAGCACACCGATGCGGTGCCGTTGTCGTTCGCGCAACGCCGGCTGTGGTTCCTCCACCAGCTGGAGGGCCCCAGCCGCATCCACAACATCCCCTTGGCGCTACGGCTGTCGGGGGAGGTGGACCGTCAGGCGATGCACGCCGCGCTCGGGGATGTCATAGCCCGCCACGAGAGCCTACGCACGGTCTTCCCCGAGGCCGAGGGCGCACCCAGCCAGCTGGTCTTGGACGCCCAGGCGGCGCACCCGGCGCTGCGCCTCACCGAGACGACCGCGGCGGCGCTGCCCGAGGCGCTGGCCGAGGCGGCCCGGCGCGGATTCGATCTTGCTGCCGAGCCACCGGTACGGGCGGAACTGTTCATGCTCGCCTCGGATGAGCATGTGCTGTTGCTGGTGGTGCACCATATCGCGGCTGACGGCGCCTCGATGGGTCCGCTGTCACGAGATCTGGCCACCGCTTATGCGGCGCGGTGCCTGGGCCGGGCGCCGGCGTGGGCACCGCTGCCGGTGCAGTACACCGACTACACCTTGTGGCAGCTCCGACTGCTCGGCGATCCCGCCGACCCGGACAGCCTGTTCGCCGCCCAGGTCGCCTACTGGACCGAGGCGTTGGCCGAGCTGCCTGAGCAGCTCGACGTGCCCACCGACCGGCCCCGCCCGGCGGTGGCGTCCCATCGCGGTGGTCACGTGGCTGTCGCACTGGGCCCGACGCTGCACCAGGGGCTGGTGGGTCTGGCCCGCCGGGGTGGGGCGAGTGTGTTCATGGTCCTGCAGGCCGGGCTGGCCGCGCTGCTGAGCCGGCTGGGCGCCGGTGAGGACATCGCGGTGGGCAGCCCGATCGCGGGGCGTACCGACCAGGCGTTGGACGAGCTGGTCGGGTCTTTCATCAACACCCTGGTGCTGCGCATCGACACTTCAGGTAACCCCGGCTTCGGACAGCTGCTGGCCCGGGTACGCCAGACCGCGCTGGCCGCCTACGCGAACCAGGACGTGCCGTTCGAGTATCTCGTCGAGGTTCTCAACCCGACGCGGTCGTTGGCGCGTCACCCCCTGTTCCAGGTGATGCTGGCGTTGCAGAGCGCTCCCGAGGTCGCTCTCGAGCTGCCCGGGCTGGACGTCACCGGGGTCCCGGTGGACACCGGCGTCGCCAAGTTCGACCTGTCCTTCGGCTTAACGGAGCGGCGTGGCCCAGACGGCAGCCCCGCGGGCATCGACGGGGTCGTGGAGTACGCCGACGACCTGTTCGATGCGGCCACGGTCGAGACGATCGTGGCGCGGTGGGTGCGGTTGCTGGAGGCGGTGGTCGCCGACCCGGACCGGCCGGTCAGCCGCATCGACATCCTCACCCCCGAGGAACGGGCCCGGTTGCTCCTCGAGGACAACGACACGGCCGGTGCGGTGTCCCAGGACTGTCTGCCGGTGTTGTTCGAGGCCCGCGTGCGGGCCACACCACAGGCGGCGGCGGTGGTGTTCGAGGGCACCACACTGACCTACAGCCGGCTCAACTCCCGCGCGAACCGGCTCGCGCGCCGGCTGGTCGCGCTGGGGGTCGGTCCGGAGCGGATCGTGGCGTTGGTCCTGCCTCGCTCGCCTGCGCTGGTGGTGTCGATCCTGGCGGTGCTCAAGGCCGGGGCGGCCTACCTGTCGCTGGATCCGGACTACCCGGCGGAGCGGATCGTCTTCATGCTCGGCGACGCGCGACCGGTGTTGCTGCTGACCACTGAGCACACGAGGGCGGATGTGCCCGATGACCTCGCTATCCCCGTTCTGGTCATCGACGACCCCGGCGGTGCCGACGTGCTGGGCGAGTACCCGGACACCGACCTCACCGACACCGACCGCGTCGCTCGCCTGCTCCCCCGCCACCCCGCATACGTGATCTACACCTCAGGCTCCACCGGAACGCCTAAAGGTGTGGTGGTCTCTCATGCCGGCGTTCCCAGTCTTGCCGCGGCACAGATCGAGCGTTTCGGGGTCGATGCCCGCAGTCGAGTGCTGCAGTTCTCCTCGCCCAGTTTCGACGCCTCGGTCATGGAGCTGCTCATGGCGTTCGCGGCCGGGGCCGCTTTGGTGATGTCGCCCGCGGGTCCGCTCGCGGGCGAGGCTCTTGTCCGAGTTATGGCTGAGCAGGGTGTCAGTCATGCGTTGGTTCCGCCGGCGGCGTTGGCCGGCGCGGCGCCGAGCGGCCTGTCGAGTCTCCAGACGTTGGTCGTGGGGGGTGAGGCGTGCCCGCCCGAGCTGGTGGCGACCTGGTCGCCGAGTCGCCGGATGATCAACGCCTACGGTCCCACCGAGGTCACGGTCTGCGCCACCATGAGCGGGGCGCTGTCCGGGGCGACGCGGACGCCCCCGCCGATCGGCCGGCCGATCCTCAACACCCGGGTGTATGTGCTCGACGTCGGTGTGCAGCCGGCCCCTCCTGGCGTGGCTGGGGAGCTGTACATCGCCGGGGCGGGGTTGGCGCGGGGTTACCTCGGCCGGCCCGGGCTGACCGCGCAGCGGTTCGTGGCCGACCCGTTCGGGCCGCCGGGCGGGCGGATGTACCGGACGGGAGATCTGGTCCGCCGGCGGGTCGAGGGGGAGCTGGAGTTCGCCGGCCGCGCTGACGACCAGGTCAAGATCCGCGGTTTCCGGATCGAGCCGGGCGAGATCGCGACCGCGCTCACCGCGCACCCCGATGTCGCGCAGGCCGCGGTCATCGCCCGCGAGGACCGACCTGCGGACAAGCGGCTGGTCGCCTATGTCGTGGCTGACGATGATGGACTGCGGCCAGAGGCGCGGGGTGGGTTGGCGCGGGGTGGGTCGGAGCTGGGTGAGTTTCTGCGTCAGCGTCTTCCCGAGTACATGGTGCCCTCGGCGTTCGTGGTGCTGGACGCGCTGCCGTTGACGGCTAACGGCAAGCTGGACCGCGCGGCGTTGCCGGCCCCTGACTTCGCGGTGGCCGGATCGGGGCGGGGTCCACGCACTCCTCGAGAACAGATCCTGGGTGACCTGTTCGCCGAGGTGTTGGGCCTTGCCCAGGTCGGGATCGATGACGACTTCTTCGCACTGGGTGGCGACAGCATCGTCTCGATCCGGTTGGTCAGCCGGGCCCGCGCGGCTGGTGTGATCATCACGGTGCGGGATGTGTTCGAACATCGCACCGTCGCGGGTCTGGCGGGGATCGCCGGTGTCCTGGGTGAGGCGGTGGCTGAGGGCGCCGGGGCGGGAGTCGGGGTGGTGGCGCCCACTCCGATCATGTGTTGGCTGCGGGAGCTCAGCGGCCGGTTCGACCGGTTCCACCAGTCGATGCTGCTGCGGGTTCCCGCCGGCCTGGACGCGGAGCAGGTGACCGCCGCGGTGGGCGCGGTCGTGGATCACCATGATGCGTTGCGGTCACGGCTGAGGTATCCCGACGGTCGTGGCGGGGAATGGGTGCTGGAGGTCGCACCGGCGGGGACGGTGGCGGCGGGTGGACTGGTGCGCCGGGTCGATGTGGCCGCGCTGGACTCTGGCGGGCTGCGGGCGGTGATCAGCGAGGAGGTTGCGGCCGCCGAGGGACGGTTGGCCCCCGCGTCGGGGGTGATGGTTCAACTCGTGTGGTTCGACGCCGGGCCGGGCCGGCCGGGCCGGTTACTGTTCATGGTCCATCACCTGGTGGTCGACGGTGTGTCCTGGCGAATCCTGGTGCCGGACCTGGTGGCCGCCTGGGAGGCGGCTGCGGCCGGACGCCGACCGCAGTGGGAACCGGTGGGCACCTCGATGCGCCGGTGGTCACAGCAGCTGTCGGCGCAGGCACAGGACCGGCGGCGGCTGGTGGAGATGCCGCTATGGACGCGGATTCTCAGCGCACCGGATCCCTTGCTGACCGATCGGGCGCTGGACCCCCGTCGGGATCTGGCCGGGGTGGCGCGGCACCTGACGGTGACCCTGCCGCCGCGGGTCACCACCCCGTTGCTCACCAGTGTGCCGGCGGCGTTCCACGGTGGTGTCGACGATGTCTTGTTGACCGCGTTGGCGTTGGCGCTCGCCCAGTGGCGTCGCCGCCACGGGCGTGGTGAGCACAGCGCGGTCCTGGTCGATGTGGAGGGCCACGGCCGCGAGGAGATCATCGAGGGGATGGACCTCTCGCGCACAGTGGGCTGGTTCACCTGCCTGTGCCCGGTTCGTCTCGATCCTGGGGCATTGACATGGGATGAGATCCGCACTGGCGGCCCAGCCCTGGGACAGGCGGTCAGACGCGTCAAAGAACAGTTCCGGGCGCTGCCCGACCACGGGATCGGGTTCGGTCTGCTGCGGTACCTGAACCCCCGGACCGGCCCCGAGCTGGCCGCTCTGGCCGGTCCTCAGATCGCTTTCAACCATCTGGGTCGCTTCCCCGCTCCGGGAACCGCGTGGGCAGGGGGGAACACGGAGTGGGCGGTGGCCCCCGAGTCGGATGCTCTGGGTGGGGGCAGTGACCCGGGGATGCCCATGGCCCATGGCCTGGAGGTCACCACGCTGGTGCGGGACCACAGTGCGGGGCCGTGGCTGGACGCCACCTGGAGCTGGGCCCCGGACATGTGGTCTGAGAAAGACGTGTGGGAGCTGGCTCAGCAATGGTTCCAGGTGATGGAAGCACTGGTGGACCATGGCGCTCGACCCGGCGTCGGTGGTCACACTCCCACCGATTTCCCGTTGGCGGCGCTGAGCCAGAACGAGATCGAACGACTCGAAGCCGAGTGGAGAACGCCGAGATGACGCCGTCGGGCTTGGAGGATGTCCTGCCGCTCTCACCGATGCAGGAAGGATTGCTGTTCCACGCCTTATACGACCAGGCCGGCACCGATGTGTACACGGTGCAGCAGATCTTCGACGTGGACGGCCCGCTGGACGGGCCGGCGTTGCGCGCGGCGGCGCAGGCCCTGGTGAGCCGGCACGCGAACCTCCGTGCCGGTTTTCGGCAGGTGGACTCGGGTCGGCCGGTGCAGGTCATCCCCCGATACGTCGCGGTGCCCTGGGAGGAGATCGACCTGTGCGGGCTGGGTCCGGCGCAGGCCGAGGCCGAGGTGGCGCGGCTGGTGGCCGAAGACCGCGCTCGCCGGTTCGTCCTGTCCTGTCCGCCGCTGCTGCGGTTCACCCTCCTGCGTCGAGGGCCACAGCGCCATCGACTGGTCATGACCATCCATCACGTTCTCTTCGATGGCTGGTCGATGCCGGTGATGCTGCGGGAGCTGGCCGCCCTGTACGCCAACGGGGGTGACATCGACGCCCTGCCTGCGGTGACCCCGTACCGGGAGTACCTCGCCTGGCTGGCCCACCAGGACCAGCCGGCGGCGGAACAGGCCTGGCGGCAGGCGTTGGCCGGGCTGGCACACCCCACCCGTCTCGCGCCGGTCGACCACAGCCGGGCTCCGATCCTCCCGGAGCGGATGATCATCGAGGTACCCCGGGAGCTCGCCACCGCCCTCAACGAGCTCACTCGCCGTCACGGCGTGACCCTGAACACCGTCATGCAGGGCGCCTGGGGTGTCGTCCTGAGCCGGATGAGCGGACACCACGATGTGGTCTTCGGCGCGGTGGTGTCCGGCCGGCCACCACAGATCCCCCGGGTGGAGACCATGGTGGGGCTGTTCATGAACATGGTGCCGGTCCGGGTGCGGGTGAGTCCGGCGCAGGCGCTGATCGCCATGATGACCCGGCTCCAAGGTGAACAGTCCGCACTGACCACGCACCATCATCTGGGGCTGGCTCAGGTTCAGCACGTATCCGGGATGGGCGAGCTGTTCGACACCGCCGTGGTGTTCGAGAACTACCCCTGGGACTCCCCCACCCACGGCGCCTTCCTCGGGCCGGATACCGGGCTGCGGATCACCGCCGTCACCAGCCGCGACGCCACCCACTACCCGCTGACCCTCCTGGTGTCTCCCGGAGAACGACTGTACCTACTGCTGGACTACCGCGGCGACCTGTTCGAGCGGGCCGGTGTGGAGGCGATCGCCGCTCGGCTGAGGCGCGTGCTGGAGGCGGTGGTCACCGACCCGGACCAGCCCATCGGGCGGGTGGACATTCTCGCTCCCGCCGAACGCCACCAGGTGGTGGAAAGCTGGAACGACACCACCCACCCGGTACCGGCCACGACGTTACCGGAGCTGTTCGAGCAGCAGGTGCGGCGGACGCCGCGGGCGACCGCGGTGGTGTTCGAGAACACCGAGCTGTCCTACGCCCAGCTCAACACCCGGGCCAACCGGCTCGCGCACCGGCTGATCAGCCTGGGGGTGGGTCCTGAGTGGATCGTGGCGTTGGCGTTGCCCCGCTCGCCCGCGCTGCTCGTGGCGTTGTTGGCGGTGCTCAAGGCGGGGGCGGGCTATCTGCCGCTGGATCCGGACTATCCGCACGCGCGGATCGCCTCCATGCTCGACGACGCGAGGCCGGGGTTGCTGCTCACCGACAGAGTGCTCCAGGGCGGGCTGCCGGCCAGTCCCGCGATCCCGCGGTTGACGCTCGACGGTTCTGACCCGCTCGAGCCGGGGGGCGAGTACCCGGACACCGATCCCACCGACCGCGACCGCACCGCCGCGCTGATGCCGCAGCATCCGGCGTATGTGATCTACACCTCAGGATCCACCGGAGTGCCCAAAGGCGTGGTGATGCCCTGCGCCGGCCTGGTGAACCTGTTGTGGTGGCATCACCGCGCCCTCGCGGGCCCTCCGGGGACCAGGACCGCGCAGTTCACGGCGATCAGCTTCGACGTGTCGGCGCAGGAGATCCTGTCCACGCTGGCCTTCGGCAAGACGCTGGTGATCCCCACCGAGGAGGTTCGACGCGACGCCGACCGGTTGGTGGGCTGGCTGGATCGGCATCAGGTGCACGAGCTGTTCGCCCCCAACCTGGTCCTCGAGGCGCTTGCGCAGGCCGCCGTCGAGCAGGGGTGCGAGCTCGCGCGGTTACGTGGTATCGCCCAGGCCGGTGAGGCGCTGACGCTGACTCGCCAGGTCCAACAGTTCTACCGGCGCCGGCCGCACCGGCGGCTGCACAACCACTACGGTCCGGCCGAGACCCATGTGGCCACCGCGTACAGCCTGCCCGGCGACGTCGAGGACTGGCCACTGCCCGCGCCGATCGGTCGGCCGATCGCGAACACCCGGGTGTATGTGCTCGACGCCGGCCTGCAGCCGGTGCCCGTTGGGGTGGCGGGTGAGGTGTACATCGCCGGGGCGGGGGTGGCGCGCGGTTACCTGCACCGGGCGGGGTTGACGGCGGAGCGGTTCGTCGCCGACCCGAACACCCCGGGTGGGCGGATGTACCGCACCGGCGATCTGGCCCGCCGGCGCGGTGACGGGAACCTGGAGTTCGCCGGCCGGGTCGATGACCAGGTCAAGATCCGCGGGTTCCGCATCGAGCCGGGCGAGATCGAGTCCGTGCTCGCCGCGCATCCCGATGTCGCGCAGACCGCGGTCATCGCGCGCGAGGACCGGCCCGGGGACAAGCGGCTGGTCGCCTATCTCGTGCCCGCCGGCGACGGCGGTTGCCGACCGGATGCGCTGCGGGAGTATGTGCGTCAGTGGCTGCCCGACTACATGGTGCCCGCCGCGCTGGTCGTGCTCGACGCGCTGCCGTTGACGCCCAACGGCAAACTGGACCGGGGCGCGCTGCCCGCACCGGAGCTCGGTCATGCCGGCGCCGGTCGCGTGCCGCGGACACCGCACGAGCAGCTGGTGTGCGAGCTGTTCGCCGAGGTGCTGGGACTGCCCGGCGTCGGCGTCGAGGACGACTTCTTCGACCTGGGCGGACACTCGCTGCTCGCGACCCGGCTAGCCGCCCGGATCCGGGCTACTCTCGACGTCGAGCTGGAGCTGCGCGCCCTGTTCGAGACCCCCACCATCGCCGGGCTGGCCGCCCGTCTGGACAGCGCCGGGCCGGGCCGGCTGGCGTTGACGCGATATGAGCGCCCCGATGTGGTGCCGTTGTCGTTCGCGCAACGCCGCCTGTGGTTCCTGCACCAGCTCGAAGGCGCCGGTCCCACCTACAACATCCCGTTGGCGCTGCACCTTCGCGGAGAGGTGGACCGCGAGGCGTTGCGCGCCGCGCTGGGCGATGTGGTGGCCCGCCACGAGAGTCTGCGCACGATCTTCCCCGCCGGCGCCGGCGTGCCGTGCCAGCTGGTCTTGGACGTCGAAACGGGGTGCCCACCGTTGACGGTGACCGAGACGGCTGCCACCCGGCTGAGTGAGAGGGTGGCCGCCGCGGCCGGGCACGGGTTCGACATCGCCACCGAGACACCGTTACGGGCGGAGCTGTTCGTGCTCGCTCCCGATGAGCAGGTACTGCTGCTCGTGATCCACCACATCGCCGGTGACGGCTGGTCCATCGGCCTGTTGTCGGCCGATCTGGCCGCCGCCTACGCCGCCCGCCGCGAAGGCCGACCACCGGGGTGGGCACCGTTGCCGGTGCAGTACGCCGACTACACCTTGTGGCAGCACCGGCTGCTCGGCGACCACGCCGACCCGGACAGCCTGTTCGCCGCCCAGGTCGCCTACTGGACCAAGGCGCTGGCCGGGCTGCCCGAACAGCTGACGCTGCCCACCGACCGGCCGCGCCCGCCGGTGGCGTCCTACCGCGGCGGTGTGGTCGAGGTGAGCGTGGACGCCGGACTGCACCACGGGCTCCGGGAGCTGGCCCGCCGCGGCGGGGCGAGTGTGTTCATGGTCCTGCAGGCCGGCCTGGCCGCGCTGCTGAGCCGGCTGGGCGCCGGTGAGGACATCGCGGTGGGCAGCCCGATCGCGGGGCGTACCGACCAGGCGTTGGACGAGCTGGTCGGGTTCTTCGTCAACACCCTGGTGCTGCGCACCGACACCTCGGGAGATCCCAGCTTCGCGCAGCTGCTGGCCCGCGTCCGAGAGACCGCGCTGGCCGCCTACGCGAACCAGGACGTGCCGTTCGAGTATCTCGTCGAAGCCCTCAACCCCAGCCGCTCGTTGGCCCGTCATCCGCTGTGCCAGGTCATGCTGGCGTTGCACAACACCCCCGAGGTCGACTGTGAGCTGCCCGGGCTGGACGTCACTCCCGTGGGGGCGCACACCGGTGTCGCCAAGTTCGACCTCTCCCTCAGCCTGCGGGAGCGGCGCGGTGTGGACGGCGGCTCCGAGGGCATCGACGGGGTCGTGGAGTACGCCGACGACCTGTTCGATGCGGCCACGGTCGAGACGATGGTGGCGCGGTGGGTGCGGTTGCTGGAGGCGGTGGTCGCCGACCCGGGCCGGCCGGTCAGCCGGATCGACATCCTCACCCCGGAGGAACGGGCCCGGTTGCTCCTCGAGTACAACGACACGGCCGGTGTGGTGCCCCCGGACTGTCTGCCGGTGTTGTTCGAGGCCCAGGCGCGGGCCACACCACAGGCGGCGGCGGTGGTGTTCGAGGGCACCACACTGACCTACAGCCGGCTCAACTCCCGCGCGAACCGGCTCGCCCATGCGCTGATCACCCGGGGGCTGGGCCCTGAGCGGACCGTGGCGTTGGCGCTGCCCCGCTCGCCCGCGCTGGTCGTGGCGGTCATGGCGGTGCTCAAGGCCGGGGCGTGCTACCTGCCACTGGACCCGGACTACCCGCCCGAGCGGATCGGGCTCATGCTCGACGACGCCCGACCGGCCCTGCTGCTGACCGACGCCCAGACCGCGGCGAGTGTCCCCGACGACGCCGCCACGCCGCGGCTGCTGATGGACGACCCGGACACCGTCACGGAGCTGGGTGAGCACCCGGACACCGACCCCACCGACGCCGACCGCGCCAGCCGCCTGCTGCCTCAGCATCCGGCGTATGTGATCTACACCTCGGGCTCCACCGGAGCGCCCAAAGGTGTGGTGGTCTGCCACGCCGGTGTCGCCGGTCTCGCCGCGGCGCAGACCGAACGGTTGGGGGTCGGTGCGGGCAGCCGGGTGCTGCAGTTCGCCTCCCTCAGCTTCGACGCCTCGTTCTGGGAGCTGTGCATGAGCCTGCTGTCGGGGGCGGCCCTGGTGGTGGCCCCCGCGCAGCGGCTCCTACCCGGGGCGCCGCTGGCCGCGCTGGCCGCCGACCAGCGGGTGACGCATGTGACGGTGCCGCCCTCGGTACTGGCGGTGCTGGCGCCCGGGGACGGGTTACCGTCGGCGGCGACGGTGGTCGTGGCCGGTGAGGCGTGCCCGCCCGAGCTGGTGGCGACCTGGTCGCCGGGTCGCCGGATGATCAACGCCTACGGTCCCACCGAGACCACGGTCTGCGCCACCATGAGCGGCCCGCTGGCGCCGGAGACCCAGACGCCCCCACCGATCGGCGGGCCGATCACGAACATGCGGGCGTACGTGCTCGACGCCGGCCTGGCGCCGGTGCCCCCAGGGGTAGCCGGCGAGCTGTACATCGCCGGAGCCGGGTTGGCTCGAGGTTATCTGGGCCGGCCCGGGTTGACCGCGCAGCGGTTCGTGGCGGACCCGTTCGGGCCCCCGGGGGGGCGGATGTACCGCACCGGGGACCTGGTCCGCCGGCGGGCTGACGGGAACCTGGAGTTCGCCGGTCGCATCGACGACCAGGTCAAGATCCGCGGGTACCGGATCGAGCCGGGCGAGATCGAGACCGTGCTCACCGCGCACCCCGAGGTCGCGCAGGCCGCGGTCGTCGCCCGCCACGACCGACCCGGAGACCAGCGGTTAGTCGCCTACGTCGTGTCCGCCGGCCCGCGCTGCCGAGGGGAGGTGCTGCGGGCCTACCTGCGCGGGCGGTTGCCCGACTACCTGGTGCCCTCGGCGTTCGTGGTGCTGGACGCGCTGCCACTGACACCCAACGGCAAACTCGACCGCGGCGCGCTACCCGCTCCCGAGCACGGCTGCGCGGGGACCGGACGGGCGCCCAGGACGCCCCAGGAGCAGCTGCTCGCCGAGCTGTTCGCCGAGGTTCTGGGCGTCACCCGGGTCAGCGTCGAGGACGACTTCTTCGACCTGGGCGGCCACTCGCTGCTGGCCACCCGACTGGTCTCCCGGATCCGCGCCACCCTCGGCGTCGAGTTGGGGTTGCGTGCCCTGTTCGAGACCCCGACGGTGGCAGGGGTGGCCCTGCACCTGGATGACGCCGGGCCGGCCAGGCCGGCGTTGACGCGGCAGGAGCGTCCCGACGTGGTGCCGTTGTCCTTCGCGCAACGCCGGCTGTGGTTCCTGCACCAGATGGAGGGCCCCAGCGCCACCTACAACATCCCCCTCGCGCTGCGCCTGTCCGGGGTGGTGGACCGGGCGGCGCTGCAGGCCGCGCTGGGCGACGTGGTGGCCCGCCACGAGAGCCTGCGCACGGTCTTCCCCCCGCTCGGCGGCGTGCCGTACCAGCGGGTGCTGGACGCGCCGAGCGCCTGCCCGACGCTGCACCTCACTGAGACGACCGAGACGGAGCTGCCGCGAGCGTTGGCCGCCGCGGCGAGGTACGGGTTCGATCTCAGGGTCGAGCCGCCGGTGCGGGCCGAGCTGTTCACCCTGGCACCGGGTGAGCATGCGCTGGTGGTGGTGGTCCATCACATCGCTGCTGACGGCTGGTCCATGGGCCCCCTGTCACGGGATCTGGCCGCCGCCTATCAGGCGCGTTCGCGGGGTGAAGCGCCGGGGTGGTCGCCGCTGCCGGTGCAGTACGCCGACTACACGCTGTGGCAGCACCGGCTGCTCGGCGACCAGACCGACCCGGACAGCCTGTTCGCCGCCCAGCTGGCCTACTGGACCCACGCGCTGGCCGGGCTGCCCGAATGCCTCGTGCTGCCCGCCGACCGGCCCCGTCCGGCGGTGGCGTCCTACCGCGGCGACCACGTGCCCGTCCGGCTGGACGCGGCGTTGCACCGAGGGTTGCGTGAGCTCGCCCGCCAAGGCGGGGCCAGCCTGTTCATGGTCCTGCAAGCCGGGTTGGCCGCACTGCTGAGCAGGCTGGGCGCGGGCAGTGACATCGCGGTGGGCAGCCCGATCGCGGGGCGTACCGACCAGGCGCTGGACGAGCTGGTCGGGTTCTTCGTCAACACGCTGGTGCTGCGCACCGACACCTCCGGTGACCCCACCTTCGCGCAGCTGCTCGCCCGGGTGCGGGAGACCGCGCTGGCCGCCTACGCCCACCAGGACGTGCCGTTCGAGTACCTGGTCGAGGTCCTCAACCCGACCCGGTCGCTGGCGCACAACCCGCTGTTCCAGGTGCTGTTGGCGGTGCAGAACGCCCCCACGGACGACTTCGAGCTGCCCGGGCTGGACACCGGTGTCGTGCCGGCGCCGACCGGGACCGCGAAGTTCGACCTGGGACTGAGCCTATGGGAGCAGCACGGCGGGGGCGGAGAGCCCGCGGGGATCGACGGCGCGCTGGAGTACGCCGGCGATCTGTTCGACCCCGCGACGGCCGAGGCGATCGTGGCGCGCTGGGTGCGGTTGCTGGAGGCGGCGGTCGCCGACCCGAACCGCCCACTCAGCCGCGTCGACCTGCTGTCCGCACCGGAGCGCCACCGGTTGCTCCTCGACTACAACGACACCGCGGCCCCGGTGCCCCAGGCCTGTCTACCGGAGTTGTTCCACATCCGGGCGCAGGCGAGCCCGCAGGCCGCGGCGGTGGTCTTCGGTGCTGTCACGCTGACCTACGCCCAGCTCAACGCGCGCGCGAACCGGCTCGCGCAGGCACTGATCGCGCGCGGGGTGGGTCCCGAGCAGATCGTGGCCCTGGCGCTGCCCCGCTCACCGGAGCTGGTGGTGGCGATCCTGGCGGTCCTCAAGGCCGGGGCGGCCTACCTGCCGCTGGACCTGGACCATCCGGCCGCGCGGGTCGCCTTCATGCTCGACGACGCCCGACCGGCGTTGCTGCTGAGCAGCGCGGGACTGCTGGACGAGCTACCGGATCACACGCCGATCCCTCGGTTGGTCGTGGACCACCCTGACCCGGGTGAGTATCCGGACACCGATCCCACCGACGCTGACCGCACCACCCCCCTGCGGGCTGAGCATCCGGCGTATGTGATCTACACCTCGGGTTCCACCGGTCAGCCCAAAGGTGTCCTGGTCAGCCACGCCGGCCTGGCCAACCTGGCCGCGGCGCAGAGTGACCGGTTCGGCATCGATGCGCGCAGCCGGGTGCTGCAGTTCGCCTCACCCAGCTTCGATGCGTCGGTCTCGGAGCTGTGGGTGACCCTGCTGTCCGGCGCGACGCTGGTGCTCGCCCCGCCGGAGCAGCTGCTACCCGGAACGCCGCTGAGCACGCTGGCCGAAGACCAGCGGGTGACGCATGTGACGATGCCGCCCTCGGCGCTGGCGGTCCTGCCGGCCGAGAACGGTCTACCACCAGCGGTGACGGTGGTCGTGGCCGGTGAGGCGTGCCCGGCGGAGCTGGTCGCGGCCTGGTCCCCGGGCCGGCGGATGATCAACGCCTACGGTCCCACCGAGACCACCGTGTGCGCCACCACGAGCGGTCCGCTGTCAGCTGAGACACAACCTGGGACGCGGATGCCGGTGCCGATCGGCCGGCCGATCGCCAACACCCGGGTGTATGTGCTCGACGCCGGCCTGCAGCCGGTACCCGCCGGGGTGGCGGGTGAGCTGTACATCGCCGGGGTGGGGCTGGCGCGCGGCTATCTGCGCCGGGCGGCCCTGACCGCGCAACGGTTCATCGCCGACCCGTTCGGCGCGCCTGGTGGGCGGATGTACCGGAGCGGTGATCTGGTCCGTCGGCGCGGTGACGGGAATCTCGAGTTCGTCGGCCGGGCTGATGACCAGGTCAAGGTCCGCGGTTACCGGATCGAGCCGGGTGAGATCGAGACGGTGCTCGCCGCGCACCCGGGTGTGGCGCGGGCGGCGGTCATCGCCCGGGCGGACCGGGCCGAGGACACCCGGCTGGTGGGGTACGTCGTGGCTGCCGGCGGCCCCGCCCATGCTCGTGACGAACAGAGGGAACGAGACCGGGTCGGCGAGTGGCGAGAGCTGTACGAGTCGCTGCACGCCACCTCGGAGATGACAGCGTTCGGGCAGGACTTCGCCGGGTGGAACAGCAGCTACGACGGTCAACCGATCCCCCTGGTGCAGATGCGCGAGTGGCGGGAGGAGACCGTCACCCGGATCCTGTCCCTGCGGCCCCGGCGGGTGCTGGAGATCGGTGTCGGTACGGGGTTGCTGCTGTCCCAGCTCGCACCCGGGTGTGAGACCTACTGGGCGACCGACTTCTCGGCCCCGGCGATCGAGATCCTGTCGGCCTATCTCGAGCGGTACTCCGACCTGGCGCAGCGGGTGGTGCTCCGCACCCAGGGTGCGCACGACACCCGCGGGCTGCCGGTGGGGTCGTTCGACACCGTGGTTCTCAACTCTGTCGTCCAGTACTTCCCCAGCAGCGACTATCTGCTCGAGGTGCTCGAGGGGGCGTTGCGTCTGGTCGCCCCCGGCGGCAGGGTGTTCATCGGTGATGTGCGCAACCTGCGGCTGCTGCGCCCGCTGGCCACCGCCGTGGCGTTGCACCGGGCCGGGGACTCGACCGACACCGCGACACTGCGCCGCGCGGTCGAACGCGCCATCCGGGCGGAGAAGGAACTGCTGGTCGACCCCGAGCTCTTCACCGCCCTGCACGACCGGCTCGCCGATATCGGCGGGGTGGACATCCGGATCAAACGCGGACGCCACCACAATGAGCTGACCTGCTACCGCTACGACGTCATCCTGCACAAACACCCGGTCACGCCGATATCACTGGGCGGGGCGCCCCGGCTGGGTTGGGGACAGCAGATCAGCGGACTGTCCGCATTGACCGACCACCTGACCGCCGCGCGCCCGGAGATGCTGCGCCTCACCGGTGTGCCCAACCACCGCATCACCCACGATGCCGCCGCCGCGCGAGCACTGCACGCCGGTCACCGGCCCGCCGACCTGCGCAAGGGGCGCCCCGACGGCTCCGCTGCCCTGGACCCCGAGGCGTTGCACGCGCTGGGTGACCGGTGCGGCTACTGGGTGGGCGTCACCTGGTCGACAGGCGTCCCCGACGCCATGGACGTCGTGTTCGCCCACCCAGCCCGGATGGCATCGGGTGTTCCCGTCGACCTGTACATCCCCGAGCGCGCCGCCCAGCCGCCGCTCTCGTCGTTCACGAACACCCCGAGCACCGCGCGGGACACCGGCGCGCTGACCGGCGAGCTACGCGAGTACCTGCGCGAACGTCTGCCCGAGTACATGGTGCCCGCCGCGCTGGTCGTGCTGGATGCGTTGCCGGTGACGCCCAGCGGCAAACTCGACCGGGGCGCGCTGCCCGCACCCGAGCCCGACCGGGTCGGCGCCGGACGGGGACCCGGCACACCGCAGGAGCAGTTCTTGTGCGAGCTGTTCGCCGACGTGCTGGGCCGCTCCAACGTCGGTGTCGACGACGACTTCTTCGACCTCGGCGGGCACTCCCTGCTCGCCACCCGTCTCCTCGCCCGGGTACGCGCCGGCCTCGACGTCGAGCTCGAGCTACGCCACCTGTTCGAGACCCCCACCGTCGCCGGACTGGCCACCCGGCTGCGCGAGGCCGGCCCGGCCCGGCCGGCGCTCACCCGGTGTGAGCGTCCCGATCCGTTGCCGTTGTCGTTCGCGCAACGCCGGCTGTGGTTCCTCCACCAGATGGAGGGCCCCCATGCCACCTATCACATGCCGTTGGCGTTGCGCCTGCGCGGAACGCTGGACCGCGAAGCGTTGCAGGCCGCGCTCGGTGACGTCCTGGCCCGTCATGAGAGCCTGCGTACGGTCTTCCCGCAGCGTGAGGGCGTGCCATACCAGCACGTCCTGGATGCGCAGACGGCCTGCCCGCAGCTGCGCGTCACCCGGACGACCGAGACGGAGCTGCCGGGCAGACTGGCCGCCGCGGCACAGCACGGGTTCGATCTCGCCACCGAGCCACCGGTACGAGCCGAGCTGTTCACTCTAGAACCCCACGAGCATGTGCTGCTGGTGCTGGTGCACCACATCGCCGCTGACGGCTGGTCGATGGGCCCGCTGTCACGCGACCTGGCCGCCGCCTACACCGCCCGCCGCCGAGGCCAGGCGCCGGGGTGGGCGCCGCTGCCGGTGCACTACGCCGACTACACGCTCTGGCAGCACCGGCTGCTCGGTGACCACACCGACCCGAACAGCCTGTTCGCCGCCCAACTGGCCTACTGGACCCAGGCGCTGGCCGGGCTGCCCGAACACCTGCGGCTACCCACCGACCGCCCCCGCCCGGCGGTGGCCTCCTACCGCGGCGACTACCTCACCGTTCGGCTGGCCCCCACGATGCACCATGGGCTGCTGGGCCTGGCGCGCCGAGCCGGAGCCAGCCTGTTCATGGTCCTGCAAGCCGGGCTCGCGGCGCTGCTGTCCCGACTGGGCGCGGGCGAGGACATTCCGCTGGGCAGCCCGATCGCCGGGCGCACCGACCAGGCTTTGGACGAGCTGGTCGGGTTCTTCGTCAACACGCTGGTGCTGCGCACCGACACCTCCGGTGACCCCACCTTCGCGCAGCTGCTCGCCCGGGTGCGGGAGACCGCGCTGGCCGCCTACGCCCATCAGGACGTCCCGTTCGAGTACCTCGTCGAGGTCCTCAACCCCACCCGGTCGCTGGCCCACCACCCGCTGTTCCAGATCATGCTGGCGCTGCAGAACGCTCCTGAAGCGGACTTCGAGCTACCCGGGCTGGATACCGGCTTCGTACCGGCACCGACCGCCACCGCCAGGTTCGACCTGTCCCTCAGCCTGTCCGAACGGCGCGGCCCGGACGGCGGCCCCGAAGGCGTCGACGGGGTCGTCGAGTACGCCACCGACCTGTTCGACCCCGCCACCATCGAGGCACTCCTCGCGCGCTGGACGCGTCTGTTGGAGGCGGCGGTCGCCGACCCGGACCGGCCGATCAGCCGCATCGACATCCTCGCTCCGACAGAACGCACCCGGCTGCTCCTCGACTACAACGACACCGCCCACCCGATCCCCGCTGCCGGCCTGCCGGCGTTGTTCGAGACCCGGGTGCGGGCCACACCCGACGCGGTGGCCGTGGTGTCCGGGAACACCACGCTGACCTACCGCCGGCTCAACGCCAGAGCCAACCGGCTCGCGCATGAGCTGCTCGCCCGGGGGGTGGGCCGGGAGAGCGCGGTGGCGGTGCTGCTGGAACGGTCCGCTGAGCTGGTGGTGGCGACTCTGGCGGTGGTCAAGGCGGGGGGGACCTATGTGCCGTTGGACCCGCGGTACCCACCGGCACGGATGGATCTGGTCATCGCCGAGACCGGAGCGTCGGTTCTGGTCACCGACTCGGGGCCGCGCGGGCGCCGGCTTCCCGACCGCGCGCAGGTCGTCGTCCTCGACGCGCAGGCACGTGGTGCCGAACCGGATCCCGGTGACCCGGGGATCGCCTGCGATCCCCGGCAGCTCGCCTACATCATGTACACCTCGGGCTCGACAGGAGCGCCGAAGGGCGTCGCGATCACCCATCGCGACGTGGCGGAGCTGGCACTGGACCCCTGTTGGCGCGGCGGTGCGCACCAGCGGGTGCTGGTGCACTCCCCCTCGGCGTTCGACGCATCGACGTATGAGCTGTGGGTTCCGCTGCTGAACGGCGGACAGGTCGTGGTGGCCCCCGCAGGCGAGCTGGACATCGCCGTGGTGGAGCGGGTGATCACCGAGAGCCGTGTCACGGGGTTGTGGCTGAGCGCGGGTCTGTTCAGCCTCATGGCCGAGCAGTGCCCCGGCTGCTTCGTCGGGGTGCGTGAGGTGTGGACCGGGGGTGAGGTGGTGTCGGCCACCGCGGTCGCCCGGGTGCTGGACGCGTGCCCCGCGACCAGGGTGGTCAACGGTTACGGACCCACCGAGACCACGACGTTCGTCGCGTGTCATCCGATGCGTGCACCGTATGAGGCCGCACACACCGTGCCGATCGGCCGGCCGATGGCCAACACCCGGCTGTATGTGCTCGACCCCGGCCTGCGTCCACTGTCCCCGGGTGTGTCGGGGGAGCTGTACATCGGCGGGGCCGGGCTGGCGCGAGGCTACCTGCACCAGCCCGGTCTGACCGCGCGGCGGTTCGTGGCCGACCCCTACGGCCCGCCGGGTGGGCGCCTGTACCGCACCGGGGATCTGGCCCGCTGGCGCGACGGCAACCTGGAGTTCGTCGGCCGCGCTGATGAGCAGGTCAAACTTCGCGGGTTCCGCATCGAGCCGGGAGAGATCGAAACGGTGCTCGCCACACACCCCGACGTCGCGCGCACCGCGGTCATCGTCCGCCAGGAGGGGCCCGAGGACAAGCGGCTCGTCGCCTATGTGGTGCCCGCTCCGGACACCGCGCCGCCACCGGAACCGTTACGCGAGTATCTGCGCCGGCGTCTGCCCGACTACATGGTGCCCTCGGCGCTGGTGATGCTCGATGCGCTGCCGTTGACGCCCAACGGCAAACTCGACCGCGACGCGCTGCCCACCCCGGAGCTCGACGCGGCCGGCACCGGCCGGGCACCGAGGACACCGCAAGAACAGCTGCTGTGCGAGCTGTTCGCCGAAGCGCTGGGCCTGACCCAGGTCGATATCGACGACGACTTCTTCGACCTGGGCGGGCACTCGCTGCTCGCCAACCGCCTGGTCGCCCGGGTACGCGCCACCTTCGGCGTCGAGGTGGGACTTCGCGGTCTGTTCGAAGCCCCGACCGTGGCCGGGCTGGCGGCGCGTTTGGACATGGCGGACCCCCGGGGCGCGTTCGACGTGATACTGCCCTTGAGAACCCAGGGCCGGCACTCGCCGCTGTTCTGCATACACCCCGGCGGCGGAGTCAGCTGGTCCTACTGCGGGCTGATGAGACATCTTCGCCCGGACCATCCGATCTATGGGGTGCAGGCGCGTGGCCTCGCTCGGCCAGAGCCGCTCCCGGCCTCTATCGAGCAGATGGCGGCTGACTACGCCGACCGGATACACAAGGTCCAGCCGGCCGGGCCGTACTGTCTTCTCGGCTGGTCCTTCGGGGGCATCGTCGCCCACGCCGTCGCGACCGAGCTCCAACAGCGCGGCGAACAGGTCGCCCTGCTCGGCGTGCTCGACGCTTACCCGGCTTGCGGACTGTACTCGCGCGAGGACACGCCCGCACTCGAGGAGCGGGACATTCTTGCCGCCATGCTCGGTGCTGACGCGGATGATAGGGAGGGTGAACCGTTGACGTTCGCCAGGGCACTGGAGGTCCTCCGCGGTCAGGACAGGACTTTCGCGGATCTCGACGAGCGCTACCTCGAGGCTATCATCAAGGTCTGGATCAATAACTACCATATCGCGGTCGACTTCACTCCCGGCGGGTTCCGCGGGAACCTGCTGTTGTTCAGCTCCACGATCGACCGACCTGAGGACGCGCCCACACCTGACGCGTGGAAGCCATATATCGACGGTGAGATTGAGTCCCACCCTATCGTCAGCACGCACGACCGCATGATGACGGAGCCGGCCTCGACGGCCCAGATCGGGCCGATCCTGGCGGCCAGACTCGAAGAAGTCGCTAACCACACATCTACCAACACATCAAGGAGCGCTGAGCTGTGACTAATCCTTTCGAAGACCCCGATGGCCGGTACCTCGCGCTGGTGAACGACGAGGGCCAGTACTCCCTATGGCCGGTCTTCGTCGACGTGCCGGCCGGCTGGACCATCGCCCATCCCGAAGACACCCGCGAGGCCTGCCTGGACTACATCAACGAGCACTGGACCGACATGCGGCCGCAGAGCCTCATCGACGCCATGAACGACCAGTCCTAGGACCGGGACGGCCATGTCCAGCGGCACTGAGCTGCCCGAAGCCGTCGAGAACAACGACGGTGGCTTCGACGAGGTCATCCTGGCGTTGGCGACGCCGGAGTGTCGTCAGGACCCCTACCGGCTCTATGCGCGGATGCGCCGCGAGGACCCGGTCTATCGCAGCTCACAGGGGATCTGGTACCTGACCCGCTACGCCGACGTCGAGGCCGCCCTGCGCGACCTGCGGCTGTCCAACGACGGGGAACGCATGACACGGGCGTTGGCGGCTCGGCAGGGAGCCCCGCAACGCTTCAGTAGGCTCACGCGACGGCTCGGCCGGGTCATGACGACCACCGACCCGCCCGACCACGCCCGGCTGCGCAGGCTGGTCAGCAAGGCGTTCACCGCTCGACGGGTCCAGGGCCTTCGGCCGCGGCTCCAGGCGATCGTGGATGGGCTCCTCGACGCCGCGGTCGCGGCCGGGTCCACCATGGATCTCATCGCGGCGCTGGCCTCCCCGCTGCCGGGCACTGTGATCTGCGAGCTGTTCGGCATTCCGCGCGGCGACACCGAGCGCGTCCGGGCATGGTTTCACCAGTTGAGGGCGCCGAACACGGTGCAGGGTGTCGAGCGCATCGAGCTGATGGTGGAGCAGTTCGAGGGCTACCTCACCGACCTCATCCGCCGACGGCGGGCCCGACCGGCCGACGATATCCTCAGCGCGCTGGTCACGGTGGCCGAGCGTGATGACCAGCTCACCGATGAGGAGCTGCTGTCGACCTGCCTCATGCTGGTCACCGCCGGGGACCAGGCGACCACCGACCTGATCGGCAACGGCACCCTCGCGCTGCTGCGTCACCCCGACCAGCTGCGCCGACTGCAGCGGGACCCGACGCTGATCCGCTCGGCGGTCGACGAGCTGGTGCGCTACGACAGTCCCTCCCAGATCATCATCCGCGTCGTCGCGGAAGCGGTGGAGATCGGCGGACGGACGCTGGCTGAGGGCGAGCTCGTACATCTCGTGCTGGCCGCCACCAATCGTGACCCAGAGCGTTTCCCGGACCCGGACCAGCTCGACCTGGGCCGCCCCGATAACCGGCATCTGAGCTTCGGCAACGGGCCGCACTTCTGTCTGGGTGCGCCACTGGCCCGCCTCGCGGGTGAGGTCGCGATCGGCACGCTCATACGGCGTCTGCCGGGGCTGCGCCTGAGTACCGAGACCGTGCAATGGAAGCCGAACCCGATGCTGCGCGGCCCCGCCTGCCTGCCCGTCGCCTACTGAACAGGTAAGCGACGTCGGATGACATCGCGAGCAAGGAGTGGTGACACGATGGCTCTGGAGTTCACGATCCGCCGAGAGAACGAGCTGCCGGCCACCCCCGAGCAGGTCTGGGACGCGGTGGCCACCGGCCCCGGCAACCTGGGATGGCTCTATCCGATGGAGATCGAGCCGCGGGAGGGTGGGGTGGTGTCCCGCGGGCCCTCCACGGTGACCGTCTGGGATCCGCCGCGGCGGTTCGCCTGCCGCCATGAGAGTGAGGATTCCTCATCCGACCTGGAGTACCTCATCGAAGCGCGCGAGGACGGTGGCACCGTGCTGCACATCGTGATCCACCGGGTACTCAGCGGCAGCGCCGGTGACGACTGGGCGGCCAAGACCGATGGTGCTGATAAGCATGCGGACTTCTACCACCACACCCTCGGGCAGTACCTGCGATACTTCAGCGGCCGTCCCGCGACGTTCGTGCAGGCCCAGGGGCCGGCAGCGGCCACTGAGGCGAATGCGTTCACGGTGCTCCGCCGAGGGCTCGGGCTCACCGACGACATCGCCGAAGGTGATGCGGTGCGGCTCGCCCCGGTGGGCCTCGACCCTCTGGAGGCGGTGGTGGACTACCTGAACCCCCATTTCATCGGCCTGCGCACCGCCGACGGGCTTTACCGCTTCTTCGGCAGGAACGCCTGGGGGATTCCGGTGGGCTTGAGCCACCACCTCTTCGCCGCCGATGTCGACCAGCAGCAGACCGAGCAGGCGTGGCGTGGGTGGCTGGACAGGGTGTTCGCCTAGGACGCGTTACCGGTACGCGTTACTGGTATCGGAGGGCCTCGATGGGTCGTAGCCGGGCGGCGCGGTAGGCCGGGTAGCCGCCGGCGATGAGTCCGATCGCGAGGCTGACCGCGAAGGAGACGACCACCGACGAGATGCTGATGGTCGGGGCGAACGAGGTGAACAGCGAGCCGAAGGAGGTCACGAGCCTGGCGCTGAGCAGCGCCAGGCCGACCCCGACCACGATGCCGATGAGCCCACCGAGGCCGGCCAGCACAGTGGACTCGATGAGGAACTGTTCGAGAATCGCGTGGCGGGTGGCGCCGATCGCTTTGCGGACGCCGATCTCCCGGGTTCGTTCGGTGACGGAGACCAGCATGATGTTCAGAACTCCGATACTGCCGACGACCAGCGAGATCGCCGCGACGGACGCGGTGAACAGGGTGAGGATACGCAGGAGCTTCTGGAAGGTGTCGAGCTGGCCTCGCAGGGATTGGACCTCGAAGTCCCGCTTCGTGGGGTCCTGGATCCGGTGCCGGTTGTCCAGGATGCGGATCACCTCGTCCACCGCGGCGGGCACGGCCGTCGCCCGGGTGGCTTGCACGATCAACTGGTCGACCTTGTCGCCGCCGCCGTAGACGTAGCGGCGCGCGGTGTTCAGCGGCATGACCGACGCGCTGTCGAGTGGCTCCCCGATGGGCTGCATCACACCGATGATCCTGAAGCTCTGGTGGTTGATCCGGATTGTCCGGCTCAGCGCTGTCAGGGGACCATCGCCGAAGAGGTTGGTCGCGACGCTGGACCCCAGCACCACCACTCGTGCGGCGGAGCGGACCTGGCCCTCGTCGAAGAACGACCCGAGCGCCATATCCTGGCTGTTCACCTCAAGCCACCGTTCGGTGCTGCCGATGACGTTCGTGCGGGACTTGGCGGTCTGCGTCTCGGCCACGGCCTGCCCGGTGGTGGTCGGGGTGACGGTGGCGACATCGGGTGCCTGCTTCTTCAGCACCGTGATGTCGGCGTCGATCAGTTTCTTCGGCTCGCCGCCGCCGGGGACGTTGCCGGACGATCTCACAATGGTGATGAGGTTGGCCAGCGGCTCGACACGCGCACTGACCGAGGACTGCACTCCGTTGCCGATCGCGACCAGCAGGATCACCGCCGCGACCCCGATGACGATGCCGAGCATGGTCAGCGCGGAACGCAGCCGGTTGACCCGTAATGCCCGCAGCGCGATGCGCGCCGCCTCCCACAGGTTCATTGTCTGACCTTCGCCCGGTTCCGCAGTACTCGATCGCCGACAACGCGACCGGCATGCGGCCGCTTGACCCTCTCCCTTTCCCGCGAGCCGGCGGGCGCCGTTAGCCGGACCGGCTGAGGTACCCAATCCTGTTTAATGGCAACCTAGGTATGAGGCGTAAGCAGGACGCAACCGTCACCGTGCGTATTCGTTGATCGGCGAACTTTTGTCGTGTCCACTATTGTGTTCCTACCTTCTGTCGACGCGACAGCGCCCCGCGTGGACATGACCCGATAGCAGAGCGTGCGTCAAGTAGGATCCGGTGCCGCGTTGGGGTGAACTTCCTGGCGCAAGCCGACCGGCCGGTACTAGCGTCAACTAATGGGAGCCGCTTCCTGACGGGTCGAGTTGTGCGTTCGACTTATCGGAGCGCGGCTAGTCGGGGGGACGGCTAGTGGACGGTTACAAGCTGAGACGGTTGGTCACGAAGGACGTCGAGTCCGCGATCGTCACCGGTATTGGTGTGGATTTCAACCTCACGCCGGTGAGGATCCAGCTCACCGGCCGGATAGCGGTGGAGTTCGGTCATACGGTGGTGGATGAGCGGCTGCTTTATGGACGTCAAGCCCGGCTCATCTTCGCGATGCTCGTCGTCGAGCGTGATCGCCCGGTCCACCGCGACGAGCTTGCCGAGGTGCTGTGGCCCTATGGGCTCCCTCGCACCTGGGAGGCCGCCCTACGGGGCATCGTGAGCAAGGTTCGCGCGTTCTTGGGCGCCGCCGGGCTGCCGCAGGGTGCGACGTCCTCCGGAGGCTCCGGCACCTACCGGCTTCAGCTGCCGCCAGACGTGGTGGTCGATGTCGAGTCGGCCGGCTTCGCCGTGGAGACCGCGGAGCAGGCCCTGCACGAGGACGACTCCACCCAGGCGATAGTGCTCGCGGAGTACGCCCGCAAGGTCGTCACACGGCCGTTTCTTCCCGACGCGATGGGGCGATGGGTCGATAATGTCCGCCACGGTCTCAGCCGGATACGTCTGTGGGCACTGTGTGTGCTCAGCGAAGGCTACGCCCAGCGGGGCAGGTACCAACTCGCGGCGCGCGCCGCGGAGGATGCGATCGCGCTTGAACCGTTTCGGGAACGGACGCATCAGTTGCTCATGCGGGTACACGCGGCGGCAGGAAACCCAGCCGAGGCCTTGCGTGCTTACGACCGCTGTCGTCGGTTACTGGCCGAAGAGCTGGGCGTCGCCCCCACAGCCGAGACCTCGGCTCTTCACCTCGCGTTGCTCCGGAATGGGGCTCGGTAGCTCCGGGATGGGGCTCGGTAGCTCCGAATGGGGCTCGGTAGCTCCGGGAGGGGGCTCGGTAGCGCCGGGAGGGGACTCAGTAGCAAGGGGGAATGACGATGAGGGGGTGGTAATAGCCAGGGTCCTGCGGCTCGCCGACCAGTCGGCCGTCGGCTTCCACCCAGGCGTGGGCGACGAAGGGAGAGGTGCGCACACCGGTGCACCAGGTGGGCCACACACCACGGATGCGGCACAGCAGAGTGGTGGCCAAGGACCGTTGCAGACAGTATCGGCCGCCGCAGAGCACGCTGACCGCCAGGACCGCGTCCATGGCGTCTTCGACCTGGCGGTATGTCGCCGGTACGGCGCCGCGGCGCAGCGCGGTGAGCACGGCGCGGATGCGTCGTGGTGGCAGGTGGGCGAGCATGCGGGCGGTACCGACGGCGACCAGGACAGCGGGTCGCCGCCGCAGAGGGAGTCTGCGGCCGCGTGCCACGGTCTGCGGCTGGGTCATGGGCGGCTCCTGGTGTCATCGGTCACCAGCCCAGCGGTGCGCAGGTGCCGCAGGAGGGCGGCGACGTCGGCAGCCGCCCGCTCAGTGCCCACCGTGTGCCTCTCGGCCAGGGCCTGGGCTACCCGGTGGGGGGCGGTGCCCTCGAGCAGCAGCCGGAGGACGAGCGCGCCGGTGGGGTTGAGCTGCCAGTAGCGGCCCGCGCGCTCGTCGAGCAGGACCGCGCCGTCGTCGGTGTCCGCGGTGGACACGTCGGTCCGCAACCGCACGGTCATCGGGCTACTCCCGCCACGGTCATGGCGCTACTCCCGCCGTGTCGCCGAGGGCGGTCGGGGTCTGGGCGCGTAGCCATGCCTCGCAGGCCAGGGTGCGGTCGAGCGCGGGCATCGGCAGGGTGTACGGGTACAAGCCGAGGCAGACCGCGCGGAGGGCATCGGCGTCGACGAGCCCCCTCCGGGCCAGCACCAGGTCCTCGAGCAGACCGGCGAGGTGGGCCCTGGCGCCGCGCAGCCCGGTGTGCCAGTCGGCGCTGAAGTCGCCTTTGGTGGTGCGTTGCAGGACTGCGGCGGGCACCAGATCGCGCATCGCCTCGACGATCAGCGGCTTGAACCGCCACGGGGTGGCCCGCTCGTGCAGCCGCACCGCCAGGCAGGCTTCGACCACCCGGTCATCGAGGAACGGGCAGGCCAGCGGTAGCCCGGCGCGCGCCATGATCCCGGCGAGGTGCCGGGTGAGGTAGCCGACGTTGCGGAGGTCCTCGAGGGTGGCGTGCTGGCCGCGAGTGGAGGCCAGCGGCGCCGCGGTGGCGGCTGCCTTGTGGAGCAGGGCGCGGACGGCGTCGAGGGCTCGCGGGGTGGCCCACGGCGGAACCCGGAACGCGGGCCCCCAGCTGAGATGAGGCATACCGCGATCCGGTGCGGGAGCGGTGAGATCGTGGCCGGTGGCGGTCAGCCATCGCGGGTAGGAGCGGCGATCGGCCAGCTCCCGCAGGGTGGCCGCCAACGGCCAGCCGCTCACGGCGCGCCGAGCGCGCAGGTGCCGGGCCGCGATGCGGGGATGGGTCCAGGCAGTGGTGTGCAGGTAGGCGGGCGGGGCGTGCAGGACCTGGTCACCGCCCATCCCACCGAGATGCAGTCGGCTTCCGCGCGCCACGAGCAGGCGGGCCATCGAGGTGATGCAGGCATGGTCTCGGACGGTGATGTGTGGCTCGTCGGCTCCCGCGCCGGCGTTGCCGACATCCGCATACATCCGGGGCAGCCGGCCGGTATCGAGCACGAGATGCTCGAGGCCGCCCAGCTGCCTGGCGGCGCGCCGTGCCCAGTGGGCGTCGTCGTGGCCCGGGTTGGTCGAGACCTGGGTCACCGCGACCACGTGGCTGGTGCCGCGCGCGGCGAGGAAGCAGATCGAGGTGGAGTCCAGGCCCCCGGACAGGTCGCAGCTGATCGTCCCGCCCGCCCGGGTACGGGCCTGCACCGCGGCCACCAGTGCTTGCGCCACGACGGGTGCCGCCTGCGCCAACGGCATGACCGGCTCCGGTGCTCGCCACCATCGCACCACCCGAGGTGGCCGGTCGGCATCGATGAGGAGGTAACGACCGTTGCCCACGGTCTCTACCCCATGCCATAGACACCCGTCGGTCAGTGGGTGCGGCGGGTGCGGGTAGACCAGCTGGGCCGCCAACCGTTGTTCGTCCACGGTGGCACCGGCCAGAGCGGCCGGCACATCCGCCCGGTCCGCGGCTATCGTCACCTGTCCCACCACGGTATGGAACACCCGCCGCAGACCGGAGACGCTGCCCTGCACCCGGACCTGGCTGTCGATGGCCGCCACCAGGTGGAAGCTGCCGGTCAGCCCGGTCACCAGCCGATCCAGGTCAGCCAGCGTACGCACCCGCTCGGCCAAGGCCGACAATCCGGTGGCGGTGATCGGGCAGCACCCGATCACCGCCACCCGCCCCCCGGGCAGCTGCGCTGTCACCAGCTCGGTCGCGGCCCACCGGCCCATCAGCCAGGGTCGTCCCGAGGCGTGTGGCAGCGCCTGTGGTGCGTGTGGGTCCAAGGCCGCGGCTACGCCGCGGGTGACATCGAGGTCGGGGAGTACCACAAACCACGGCTGGCCGCGGTCAGGTACACGAAGAGATGCGCCCACGCCCGCGTTAGCTCCGGAACCCGAACCGGTCGAGCGTGCTGCCGGCGGCCTCGAAGCGAGTCAGCGCAGTGAACCCACCGATCTCGTCGAGCATCGGCGGCTCGTACACCTCCAGCTCTCCGACGTGGATGTCGGTGCCACGCTCTGTGTGAGTCTCCATGTTGCACCTTGCCCCTCTGAACGCAACGTAGGCGGGGAGCGCAAGTGGGGCGTAAGCGGCGCCTGAGGCGGCAGCGATGACCGCGGCGGTCACCAGATCCTGACGCGTTGGCCGGGGGGGCGGAACAGCTTGTCACCCTGCTTGACGTCGAATGCTGTGTAGTACTCGGGCAGGTTGCTGACGACGCCGTTGGCGCGGAACTCATCCGGGCTGTGGGGATCACTGAGCAGCTGCACGCGCAGGTCCTCGTTCCGCGTCTTGCCGCGCCACACCTGCGCCCACCCCAGGAAGAAGCGCTGCTCGCCGGTGAACCCGTTCATCACGGAGGCTCCTCGGCCGCCGAGCGACAGTCGGTAGGCGCGGAGCGCCACCGTGAGGCCGGACAGGTCGGCTATGTTCTCGCCCAGGGTCAGCTCGCCGTTGACGTGCTCGCCGGGCAAGGGTTCGTAGGCCGAGTACTGCGCGGCCAGGGCGGTGGTCCGGGCGGTGAACCGCTGCACGTCCTGCGGGGTCCACCAGTCGCGGAGGTTGCCGGTCCCGTCGTACTTGCGGCCCTGGTCGTCGAAGGCGTGGCTGATCTCATGACCGATCACCGCGCCGATTCCGCCGTAGTTGACCGCGTCGTCGGCGGTCGGGTCGAAGAACGGCGGCTGCAGGATCGCGGCGGGGAAGGTGATGTCGTTGCGCGTCGGGTTGTAGAAGGCGTTGACCGTCTGCGGGGTGGTGAACCACTCAGCGCGGTCCACCGGCTTGCCGAGCCGGTCGAGATCCCGCTGGTACTCGAGCGCGGACGCGCGCACCTCGTTGCCCACCAGATCGTCGCGGGCGACCCTGAGCTTCGAGTAGTCCTTCCACTCGCTCGGATAGCCGATCTTCACGTCGAGCTTGCCGAGCTTGTCCTCGGCCTGCGCCCTGGTCGCGGCGCTCATCCAGTCCAAGCCGTCGATGGACGAGCGGTAGGCGTCGATCAGCCTGCCGACCAGCGCGTCGACTCGCCGTTTGGCATCCGGCGGGAAGTACCGTTGCACGTATCGCCGGCCGAGCAGATCACCCATCGCGCTGTTGACGGCGGTGACTCCCCTTTTCCAGCGGGGGCTCATCTCCTGCTGCCCGGCCAGGTCGCGGCCGCGGAACTCGAAGCGCGCCGTGACGAAGTCGTTGCTCAGGTAGGGCGCTAGGTCGTCGATGAGCCTGAACTTCAGGTACGAGCGCCAGTCCGCCGGTGGCACGGTGGTCAGCGCGGTGCCCAGGGCGGTGAAGAAACCGGGCTCGGCGACGACGAAGTCGGGGGTGTGCACGCCGGCCGCGTCGAGGTAGGTCTTCCAGTCCAGCCCCGGGGTCCGCGCGGTGGCATCGGCGACGGTGAACTTGTTGTAGGTCGCCGTCGCGTCCCGGTTCTGCACGGCGGTCCACTGGGCCTCGGCGAGGCGGTTCTCCACGGCGAGCACCTGACCGGCCGCGGCATCCGGAGCAGCGACACCGGCCAGACCCAGCATGCGCGCGACGTAGGCCCGGAGCTGGTCGCGGATCGTCACGAACTGCGGGTCGGTCTTCAGGTAGTAGTCCCGGTTGGGCAGGGTGAGCCCGCTTTGCGTGACGTCCGGTAGGTACGCTGAGGCGTTCTTGGCGTCCTGGTCGACGGACAGCGCGATGGGGCTGGAGCTACCGGTTCTGGCGGTCTCGGCGAAGTATCGGAGGAGGTCCGCGGGGCTGGTGAGCGCGTCGATGCGGTCCAGTGACGCCTTCAGCGGAGTGATGCCGAGCGCGTCGAGCCGCGCGGTGTCCATGAAGCTCGCGTAGAAGTCGCCGATCTGCTGGTCCGGCGAGCCGGCCGCGCCGTGGCGGGCCGCGCTGTCCTGGACGATCGTTCGCAGGTTCTGGTCGGCTTGGTCGGCCACCGCCGTGAACGCGCTGTAGCTGGCCCGATCGGCCGGGATGGCGGTGGTGCGCAGCCACTGGCCGTTCGCGAACCGGAACAGGTCGTCCTGCACTCGCACCTTTCGGTCGTACCCGCTCAGCAGCAGCCCCGACCCCAGCTGCGGCGGCGGGGCGCCCGCGCAGGCCGCCACCACCCCCACCAGCGTCATCGCGAGCACACCGACGCGCCACCGAGACCGAGTCACCAGATTCCCCCAGAAGAGACGTCCGTCTGATCAGAGTCGACGATAGCGGTCTGCCTGGCGGTGGGCGGCAAGGACATCACCAAGATAATTGATTGAGGGGTTCGCGCGGGGATGGACCACTGTCGCCGGGTGCGGGCAGGGGGGTCGGTGTTCCTTGGTGGATCGCGCCCGCCGGGGCGGTATCGGGGTGTGATCGCCGGAAGTGGCCGTGTACCAGCGCACGGCCACAGCTCACTTCCGGCGATCAAGGTGGGCGAATCGAGTCTTGGCGCAAGCTCCAAATCACTGATCTTGAAAAGACCGTGCCCGCAGGACAGCCCGCGCCGCAGGATAGCTACTCTCGCCGTCGCAGGCCAGGTCGCATCGACTGTGGATCTTGAGGTCACGCTTCAGCGACGGAACAGGCCGGCGGCGCGAGTCAGGACCACCCGGAGCTCGGAGACCCGCAGGGCGCGCAGCATGGCGAGCAGAACGGCGCCGCCCAGGACAGTGGCGGCGGCGAGCTCGACGGCCGCGCGCAACGGCGGGAGGGCGTGGGGCATGGCGAGGGGACCCAGGCCCAGGGTGGTCCACCCGGCGGCGGCGGCGACGGCGGCGGCCACTGTGATGCGCGCCACCGCGCCCGCCACCGACCGGGTCCGGGGCCGGCCGAGCCGGTGCCACAGCCACACCTGGCCGGTGACGGCGCCGATGACGAAGGAGGCCGAGTTCGCCGCCGCGAGCCCGATGACGACCTGCTGGGGACCCAGCAGGACCGGCGCGGCGAGCGACAGGCCGATCTTTCCGGCGACCATCAACGCCATGATCACCGTCGGGGTGCGGGCATCGCCCAGCGCGTAGAAGACCCGGAGCTGGAGCAGCACCACGGCGTAGGGCAGCAGCCCGAACGCCGACGCGGCCAGGGTATGACCGAGACGGCCGGCCTGGGCGAGGTCGGAATGGCCGTAGGAGAACAGCACGATGGCGATCTGGTCACCGGCCACGGTGAGCAGGGCGGAGATCGGCAGCAGCAGCAGCGCCGACATCCGGGTACCCAGGGACAGGTCGGCGACCACCTCGTCGATCTTCCCGTCGGCGGTGGCCGCGCTGATCCGGGGCATCAGCGCGGTCAGCACGGAGTTGCCCAGGACGCCGTAGGGCACGATCAGCAACGTCCAGGCATACGCGTAGGTCGACACGCCGCCGGCCGCGGTGGCACCGGCGATCCGGTAGGTGATGACCAGCCCGATCTGGCCGGCCAGCACGTAGAGGGCCACCCAGCCGGCCAGCCCACCGAACGACGACAGCCGCTGGTCCCACCCCCACCGCCAGCGCCACCGAAACCCCGACCGGCGCAGCGCCGGCAGCAGCACCGCCGCCTGCACGACGATCCCCAGCGTGGTGCCCACCCCGAGCACCCACAGTTTGGCCTCCCCCATCAGACCGGGGTGCAGGCTGATCCGGCCGGGGGTGATCGTGTACGCTCCGATCACCGCGATGGCCACCAGGTTGTTGGTCACCGGCGCCCACGCCGGCGGGCCGAACACGCCGCGGCTGTTGAGTACCGCTCCCATCAGTGCGGCCAGCCCGTAGAACAGGATCTCCGGCAGCAGCAGGTAGGCGAATGCCGTGGCCAGCGCGGGGCTGGCGTGCGGAGAGCTGGTCACCGACAGCCGGGTCAGCAGCGGTGCTGCGGCCACCGCACCCATCGTGCCCACCACCAGGGCAACCGTGCCCATCGTGAGCAGCCGCTCGGTATAGGCGCGCCCGCCGTCGGGATCGGTGCGCTGGGCGCGGACCAGCACCGGGATCGCCACGCTGGACAGCACCCCGCCCAGCAACAGCTCATAGACCATGTTCGGCAACTCGTTGGCGATGTTGTACGAGTCGTTGAGCACCCCGAACCCCAGCGCCGCGGCCAGCAGCAGTCTGGCCACCAGCCCCGTCACCCGACTGATCACCGTGGCGAGGGCCATCGACCCCGACGCGTGTGCCAATGACTGACCCGGCAGTGCCGCTGCGGCGGCTGACGGCGGGTTCGCCGGGGACGCGGCCGCCAGGGACGCCGACGGCAGCCCCGGCGCTCGCGGCAGGCGGTCCATCGGCGGCACGCCGACCAGCACACCATCCCCCCGTCCGATCACCCACGCCGGGGCGGTTCTCAGGTGTCCTCGTGGAAGTCAGGTGGCGGGATGGTGTGGTTGTGTCGGTGTAGCGCGGTGCGCCGCCCAGGGTTCCCAGTCGAGCAGCTGGCAGCCTGAGCTGGTGATGGTGGCCCGGTGCAGCTCGCCGTGCGCGGTGCTCCACGACAGCGCGCCGGAATCGGCGGTGACGCCGAACGACGTCGCCGTCGGCGAACTCACCCACCGTACGGCCGTACCGCTCCTTCGCCTGGGCCGGCTGATCGCTGCGAACTGCTGGTCGTGGTCGTGACCCACCGCTTGCGCCTGACGAAGCTCTCCGTGTACGGGTCGTCGACCAGTGCGTCGTCTCGATTGCTCTCCATCGCTCACCCGGCGGCGATAATCAGCGCCGTGATTCCCACCCCGGACCCGATGCCCCAGTCGTCGTGCTCGTCCACGTCGTTCTCCCAGATATCCGCTGGGGTTGCGCGGGCGCCGCTCGGAGCTACGCGGCGCGGCTGGCTCCTCTGTCCGGAGTCGCGGCGGCGCGCGGCCGGTCGTCATGGTGGGACTCGGCTGCGCCCTCGGTGATGTCGAGGATCGCGTTGATCAGTCGTTGCGTGCGGGTCTGGGAGCGCAACCACGACGGCAGATCCAGCAGCGCCATGATCTCGTCGGCGAGCACTTCGCCGATCACGTCCGGCCACAGCCGTCTGGCCTTCGCGGCGGCCACCGCGGCCATCCGGTGCGTGGCGTACTGGTCGGCTTCCTGCGCGAGCGCGATGTTCGGGTCAGGCATTGGTGGCCGGCTTGAGTCGGTGGCTGGTGAACGAGGACTCCTCGATCTCCCGCAAGGCCTCGATCTCGGCACGGACCGCCCGCTCCCGCTCACTGATCCGCCAGGCCTCGCGGCCCAGCTCCACCAGCTCGGTCAGCAACATGGACACTGACCGGACCGGCGCGGGGACGGTTATGGCTGGGTCCAGTCGTGAACAGTGTACGGGCACAGCGCACCTCCGATGGTCTGATCGGTCGTTACCCTGGACGGGCTCACCGTGCCGAGCAGGCTCGGTGATCCCGTTGTGTGAAAGAGAGCGGGGCCGAGCCACTGATACGTGTGAGGTTGTGACGGCCGTTACCGGACGCCGGCCATGAGCCGCCGGATCATCGGGCTGAGCCCGACGACGACCAGCCCGACGATGATGGCCGCCGCGCCGAGGATGCCGAAGTAGGGCGCCTCGCGCTGTGGGCTGTAGTGACCGGCGAGCGATCCTGACATCGCCGTGCCCAGGGCGACGGACAGGAAGTACAGCGCCACCGTCTGGCTGCGGAACGTCCTCGGGGAGATCTTGGTGGCCAGCGAGAGCCCGACCGGTGAGATCAGCAGCTCCGCGATCGTGAAGACGAGCAGGATGACGGCGAGGGCGAGCAGCGGAGTGGTCGGTCCGACCCCGCCGGCCCACGGCAGGAACAGCAGGAAAGCCAGGCCCATGATCACGGTGCCGAGCGCGAACTTGATCGGTGTTGACGGCTGGCGGGGCCCGAGTCTGATCCACAGCAGCGCGAACACGGGCGCCAGCAGGATGATGAACACCGGGTTGAACGACGTCACCCATTCCGTGGGCATCTGCCAGCCGGACAGGTTCCGGTCCGTCCGTCCATCGCCGTAGATCTCCACCACCGTGAACTGTTGCTGATACAGCGACCAGAACACCGCGTTGGCGATGAACAAGGGAATGAACGACAACACCCGGCTGCGTTCCGTCGTCGTCACCGTCGGACTGGCCAGGATGACCGCGAAGTACACCACCGCGGCCACCCCGCACACGATGACCACGACGTCGGCCAGGTTGGTGGCCGTGATCACTCCGCTCAGGACCAGCAGGACCACCACGGCCGCGACCGCGACGGTGGCGCCGGCGACCATGGTCCACCGGGAGCGGGGTAGCGGGTTGGGGACGACGCCGGCCTCGGTACCGAGGTTGCGGCGACCGATCATGTACTGGATCAGCCCGGTGGCCATGCCGATGGCGGCCACCCCGAAGGCGTAGTGGAAACCGAGCGTGGTCCGGGTGAGCCCGGTGAGCAGCGGCCCGGTCAGCGCGCCGACGTTGATCCCCATATAGAAGAGTGAGAAACCGGCGTCCCGGCGCTCGTCGCCCTCCGCGTACAGGGTCCCGATGACGGCGCTGGCGTTGCCCTTGACCCCACCGCTGCCCAGGGCGACACACGTCAGGCCGACACCGACGCCCAGGAAGCCCGGCAGCACCGCCAGCGCGAGGTGCCCGATCATCACCAGAACCGCGCTGGAGAACAGCGTCCGTTCGGCGCTGAGCACCCGGTCGGCGACCCAGCACCCGGCGATGGTCGAGACGTAGACCAACCCGCCGTAGGCGCCGATCAGGCTGGTGGCAGTGGTCTTGGGCAGCCCGAGCCCGGCGCTGGCGCCCGCCACCGCGTGGTACAGGTACAGCGTCAGCGAGGCTTGCATCCCGTAGAAGGAGAAGCGTTCCCACATCTCGAGACCGAACAGGTTGGCCAGCCCCCGAGGATGCCCGAAGAACCCTCGCTCCGTACGCAAGCCAGTAACAGTGCCACTCACCCGCGTCACTCTGCCACAAACCGCGTTCAGCGGGCTCAGCGTTCCAAAAAGCGGGTGGATTACCCCGCTGAGCCCGCTGAACGCGCTTGAAACGGGGGTCGGTCGTCAGAAAATTCCGGCCCTTCTGGAACAGGTTGGCCAGGCCTTCCAACCCTGCGCGCGGAGCACCTTCTCGGCGATGGCGATCTGCTGCGACCGGCTGGCGTGGTCGGGGGTGCCCGCGTAGGCCCCTCCGCCGTAGGAACGCCACGTCCGGCCGCTGAACTGCAGCCCGCCATAATACCCATTGCCGGTGTTGGTGTGCCAGTTACCGCCGCTCTCGCACTGTGCCAGTATGTCCCACCGGTCCTGGCGCGCCTGAGCTGGTGTCGTGAATACCAGGGAGACCGTCACGGCGGCTGCGACGATACCGATACGTGCGAGTGACTGGGAAGTCCTCGTCATGTCCATCTCCATGAAACGCGCACACGACTGATGGCCTCGACAACTCGTGGGACTCGGGTCCCGCGTCAACAGATCGCCGGCCTGCGCCCCTGTCCCGATTCGGGGTGCGGTTGCGGTATCCGGTCCTGAGGGACAGGGCTCTGCGCGCCAGGTCCGGATTCCCGCACCAAGGTGGCTCCTTCGTGCAGGACGCTATTGACCGTACGGATCACCATGAGTGGCGCAAGGGGGTCGCCGCCTTGCCAGCCGGGTAGGGGTACGGTGGCCGCACTGTCACTCAACGCAACAGGTTCTGGTGTTTCCCCAGGTCCGACGGTCACAGCTGGTGTTCTTTGCGAACGCGATTTGCCGGGTTTGCGAACCGTCCAGGTAGCAGCCGGACCACCCATTCGTGCGCGGCGCAAAGGCCTCTATTCCGCTTTCGGACCCCCTCGGTTCGCGTTGGTTGTGGGGGATGCGCACTGAGGTGGGTATGGCGGTCTCCAGCATTACGAGCGGATCCACCCGGCATGCCGGGGCGAGGGCGCCATGACGATCGAGGGGCCTCTTCCCGCCGGCGGCAGCGTCGCCGGGCGACTGTGCGGTACTCGGACCGACCAGCGGCTCGCATTGCTACCCGTCCCGCGCGCCGTGCGCGCCTGCTCGAATGACGGTAAACCGGCGGTGTACCGTCAGGGCGTGGCCCAAAGATGATCAAAGTGGACGAGCGGGCACACCCGCAGCCGGCCGAGCATGGCCGATCTCGACGCCCGGTTCACCAGCCGCCGCGCGCAGCGAAGCACCGCGTGACCGCATCTGCGGTTCGCGGCTATCTACTGGACACCACGGTGTTGACGGCGCTCACCACGAGTTGACAGGTCCGTCCTGACCACCACCGCGCCCCTTTCCTCCCGGCGGGAGGCTACGGTTTCAGGAGGATCTTGACGGCTCCGTCGGTCTTCTTCTGGAACATCTCGTACGCTTCCGGCGCCTTGCTCAACGGTAGCGTGTGGGTGGCGAAACCCTCCGCGCCGAGCGGGTCGGCATCGGTGAGCAACGGCAGGATGTCGTCGACCCACCGCTTGACGTTGGCCTGTCCCATCCGCAGCTGAATCTGCTTGTCGAAGATCGTCAACATCGGAAGCGGGTCGGTCATACCGCCGTAGACGCCGATCACCGAGATCGTGCCGCCCCGGCGCACGATGTCGATCGCCAGGTAGAGAGCGTTGAGCCGGTCGACACCGGCCCGCTGCATCAGCGTCGCCGCTAGGGGATCCGGTAGCGCGCCGGCCACCTGCTGGGCGATCTTCGCGCCGGGAGAGCCGTGCGCCTCCATCCCGACGGCGTCGATGACCGCGTCCGGTCCACGGCCGCTGGTCATCCCGCGGATCACCTCGGCGAGGTCGTTCTCGTGCTCGCGCAGGTCTAGTGCCTCGACGCCGTGCAGCCGGGCGCGGGCGAGACGCTCGGGCACCAGGTCGACGCCGATCACCTGCCCGGCACCTCGATGGCGTGCGATCCGCGCGGACATGTCACCGATCGCCCCCAGGCCGAGCACCACGACGCTTCCCTCAGGGGGGATCCCGGCGTACTCGACCGCCTGCCATGCCGTGGGCAGCACGTCGGAGAGATAGACGAACCGCTCGTCAGGCGGACCGTCGGGCACTGTGATCGGCAGCGTGTTGCCGAACGGGACACGTAGGTACTCCGCCTGCCCGCCTGGCACCTGCCCGTAGAGCTTGGTGTAGCCGAACAGCGCAGCCCCCATGCCCTGGTCGCGGACCTGGGTCGTCTCACACTGCGACTGCAGCCCTTGCTCGCACATGAAGCACGTACCGCAGGAGATGTTGAAGGGGATCACCACGCGCTGACCGGGACGGACTGCGGTGACCCCGCGGCCGACCTCCTCGACGATCCCCATCGGCTCGTGGCCCAGAATGTCACCCTCCTCCAGGAACGGGCCGAGCACCTCGTAAAGGTGCAGGTCGGACCCGCAGATCCCGGTCGTCGTGATGCGTACGATCGCATCAGTCGGATACTCGATCTTCGGATCAGGCACCGTGTCGACGCGGACGTCGCGCTTGCCGTGCCATGTCACTGCCTTCATCGTGGCCTCCTGGCGCACCTGGTCGGTGGTGTTGGCGTTCCCTGTGTCGCGGCTCCTCAGGCGTTGAGGGCATACCCCCTGCGGAGCACTGGTATGCCCTCAGTGGGTGGGGGTGAGGCCGCGGTGCTCAGCGGCGATGGCGCGCCGGTGCAGCGGAAGCGCGAACCACAGCACACCGAACACGACAAAGGTCAGCGCGGTGCTCAGTATCGCGGCCCACCCGCCGAGCACCACGTCGGCCAGCAAGAAGACGGTCGCGCTCATCGCGAGGGCCAGACTGCCCAACCCGGCGATCGCCAACCTCGTGCCTACCCGCAGGATCGCCGGGCGCTGTCCCTGCCGGAACAGCAGCCGATGCCACGCCGCTGGGGCGGTTATCAACGCCACCGAGATCACCGCGAACAACACCGCCACCAGGTGCGCGGAGTGCTGCACGCCGGTGGCCCGTCGATAGGCATCGGTGAAGACGATCGAGAGCAGGAAACCGAACAGGATCTGCACGCCGGACAGCGCCACCCGCAGCTCCTGCAGCAGGTCGTTGATGTTCCGCGCCAACCGCTGAGGGTCGTCCTCGAGAGAACCGGACATACGCCACCTCCGAGATCTGTGTGAGGATCACCGAACGACCATTTTGTGTGACATCGAGGCGGGTGACCACCGCTGGCGAATCGTCGAGCCGTCCTGGGGGCGGGTCCGGAGGAGGCACCGACCAGTACGGATTGAACAGCCTGAACACCGGGTACGTGTCGAACTGACGAGTATCGGACGCAAGGAGGTAGGGAATGACGATCCGCGAACAGGGGCAGGCCAGCGGCGCTGACGCCTCCGTCGGGCAGCTGGTGGAGCGGTTGTCCGCCCAGGTGTCCGCGCTGGTGCGGGACGAGATGGCGCTGGCTACCGCCGAGATGAAACGCAAGGGCGCCCAAGCCGGTATCGGGCTCGGGATCGGTGGCGTCGGGGCGGTGGTGGCGGTGCTGGGGCTCGGCGCGCTGGTCGCGGCGGCGGTGCTGGGGCTGGCGACCGTGTTGGCCGGTTGGCTGGCTGCGCTGGTCATCGGTGCGGCCCTGCTGGTGATCGCCGGGGTGATGTCGGCAGCCGGGATCACACAGCTGCGTAACTCGGCACCTCCAGTGCCTGAGCAGGCGGTGCAGAGCACCAAGCGTGACATCGAGACAGTGAAGGAGAGCGTGCGCCGATGAGCAGCAGCGAGCAGCGACGACTCCAGGAGGAGATCGAGGAGCTGCGTCACGACCTCGGCGAGACCGTGGAGGCCTTGGCTCATAAGGCCGATGTGCCAGCCCGGGTCAGGGAGCGTGGCCAGGAGGTGAAAGAGGGGGCTATCGAACGCGGCATCGAGCTGCGCCGGCAGACGATCTCACGTGGCAGTGAGCTGAGCGATCGGGCGGTCGAATGGGGTGCCAAGGCGAGGGCTCAGGTCGTCGGGCGCGGTGGTGAGCTGCGTAACCAGGCCTTTGACGCCGCTGAACGGGTTCGTGAGTGGGTCAGTCAGACGCCGACGCAGCGGTGGGCCAAGTTGGCGGGCGCCGGACTCTCACTGCTCGCCGTGACCGTCATCGTGCGAAGGATGCGCACTGCGTGAACCCTGCTGCGGCACAGCCTCGCCCCGCCCCTCAGTTGGGGGCGGGGCGAGGCCGCATGAAACGCGTCAGGCAGGAGATACCTCAGCTACCCTGGTCGCCCGAGTGCATAGCAGGGCTTCCAGCGTCGACGTTCTCCTCACGAGAAATACCGGTGTCCAGCCGCTCCGAACGGTGCGATGCCTCCGACATCCCGTGCCCCAGTTCTTCTCCTGACGTAGTAGGCGTCTCTCCGACGCCGTGTGGGCCCGAGGGTGCCATGTCGGTGTCGGACACACCTCCGCGCTCAGCTTCCGAGACCTCCCGCGGACCGGCTTGCGAGCCCGCGCCGCCCCGTTCGCTCACCAACTGGTCATGATCTTTGCCAGTCGTCTGACGGTCCTCATATGGAGGCAGTTCGCGGTCGCCACCGGGCTCCTGCTCGCCCCCGGAGTGGACGTTCGGCTCCCGTGGATAGGGCGGCTGCGCAACTCCCTGGCCTTGCTCAGTCATCATTGGCTCCTTCCATCGACACTGGTGGATGTCGAAGCCGCCGGTCGACTTCGCCCTGCCCACTACAGTGGCTCGATCTGGTGGGTAGCAGAGGGTTACCCGACCGGCGCCTGTGGCAAACCTCACCCTACCGGCAGCCGCTCGGCTGTGATAGCTGTGGATCAGCGCTTCACTCTACGAAGCAGATCGTTGGGTGAGCGCGGCCGCCGGGACCAGCTGGTCGTCCAAGGTCAGTCGAACGTCGCCGGCGCCGTCGCTGAGGGGGACCCACACCACGCCGTACCACTCGCCTCGTGAGCCCCGCACCCAGCGCTTCAACATGCCGGGAACGCGGCCGGTGAGAGCGAGACCGTCGGCGACGACCCGCCGACGGTGACCGGTCGGCAGCGGGAACACCACGTCGAGGTCTATCCACACCGCTCGGGCGCGCACCACGTGGCCACCGGTGATGCCCTCACCGCCATGGGCGCCGATCCACCCGAGCGTCACGCCCCTGCTCCCTAGGTCGACTCGTCGGGGCCGAGCGCGGGGGAGCGCGCCTACGTCACTCAGTATGTTCCGCCGAACGCGGTGCGGCAAGCATGCCTACGACGTGCGCCGGGCCAGGTCGGCGGCGCCGACGAGGCCGGCCTCGGCGCCCAGTTCCGCGATCCGTAGCTCGGCCATCGGCCGGTACCTGCGGCCGGTCAAGGATGCGGCGAAGGCAGCCGACGCGGGAGCGCGCAGCACGTCGCCGGCCGCGGACACGCCGCCACCGATGACGAACAGGGCAGGGTCCAGGATCGCGGCCAGCCCGCCCAGCCCCCGCCCCAGCCACACCCCGACCACCTCGAAGCACCGCAACGCCGCCACGTCGCCGGACTGAGCGGCCTGGGTGACCATCTCGCCGGTGATGTTCTCGGGCCGGCCGCCGGCGAGCCGCAACAGTTCCCCGGCCATGCCGGGCGAGATGCGAACCAGCTTGTGGGCCTCCCGCACGAGCGCCCGACCGCTGGCGTACTGCTCCCAGCAGCCCCGTAAACCACATCCGCAGCGCCGCCCGCCCGGGACGACGGTAAGGTGGCCGATCTCTGCGGCCGCGCCGAACTGACCGCGCAGCAGCTGCCCGTTCACCACGATGCCGCCCCCGATGCCGGTTCCCACCGTGACGGCCACCACGTGGTCAGCGCCGCGACCAGCGCCGAAGCGGACCTCCGCCCACGCCGCGGCGTTAGCGTCGTTCTCGACCACCACCGGCAGCCCCAGCCGGTGCTGAAGCGACGCCTGTAGCGGCTCGTCGCGCCAGGCCAGGTTCGGTGCGAACATCACCGTTGACCGCCGCGCGTCGATGAAGCCGGCCGCCCCGATACCGACCGCCTCGACGTCGTACTTGCTGGTGAGCTCGCCGACTGCGGCGGCGACTGCGTTCTCGATCCGCGACACGTCCTCGGCGGGCGTGCCCCGGTGTGTGGTGGCGACGATCGTGCCGCGCTCGTCGACGACACCGGCCGCGACCTTCGTGCCACCGATGTCCACACCGATGGTCAGGGCTCCCCGCGTCACGGTTCCCACTGTCACGGTTCCCCCGGTCGACTCCAGCATGGAGTCCGCCGCACTGGTCCGGCCAGGCGCCGCGCGAACCACTGCCTATCGCGTAGCGCGCGTGGCGGGTCGGCGATGCGCGACCCGGGCACCGTCATGAGTCTCCGCCGGTCCCCCTTGCCCCGGTTCTTCTCGGCCCGGTTCTCCGCGGCCCGGTTCTCCGCGACGCAGTGCGAGGTACCGCCGCCGGGCGGTGTGGAACCCCCGCATCGCGGTGCGGACGGTGGGGATCTGGGTGGCGAGGTGCATCTGGTAGCGCCATGGTGGCTGGGCTCCTTGGCGCGCCGCCATGGAGTAGGCGAAGGCCACCGCGTCCTCCCGGCTGAGGTAGCGGTCAGCGCGCTCGAACCACGCCATGCTGGTGCGTGCTCCGGCCTGGATCGGCCGCAGCGCCGCGCGGCCTCGCCGGTCATAGTCCGCCAGCGCGGTGGCAGTCTCGTCGTGTTGGTAGAGGCTCTGGGCGAGCATGACCGCGTCGATCATCGCTAGCCTGGTGCCGGACCCGAGGGTGAAATGGGTGGTGTGGGCGGCGTCGCCGGCGAGTACCAGGTTGCCGTGGCACCAGGTGTTGTTGGTCACCTGGGTGAAGCGCAGCCACCGCGCTGGCTCGCCGCGGGACTGGCTGATCAGCGAGTGGCCATCGAGGGCATGGTCGAAGATCTTCTCCAGTAGCTGGACGCCGTCCTCGCTGCTGAGGGAGTCGAACCCGAGTGTCTCCCAGGTCTGCTGGGCGCATTCCACGATGCAGGTGCTGGTCCCGGCGGACGAGGGGTAGGCGTGGAACCAGATCCACCCGGCTGAGGTCTGCTCGAAGGCGAAGGTGAAGCTGTCGAAGACCTTGTCGGTGCCCAGCCACAGGTAGGGGTTCCCGCCGACGTCCACCCGGGAGCCGAAGTCCTCGCTGTGGCGGGTCCGCATCCGGCTGTTGGCGCCGTCGCAGATCACCACGAGGTCGGCGTCGGCCAGCGTGGAGAGGTCATCGACCTCGTGGCGGTACTGGATGTCGATCCCGAGCTCGGTGGCTCGCTGACCGAGGATGTCGAGCAGGGTCGCGCGGCCCACGCTGAAGCCGTACCCGGGCAGGTAAGCGGTCTGCTCGCTGCGCAGGATCACCTGTTGTTCCTGCCACAGCACAGATTCCGCGCGTATTGCCCGAGCGCTCTCCGGGTCGTTGCGGAACAAGATGTCGAGTAGGTCGTCCCAATACACCACGCCCCAGCCGTAGGTGGCTCCGGGGGGATCCCGTTCGATGACGGTGATGTCGTGGCCCGCGTCGCGCCGTTTCGCCGAGATGGCGAAGTACAGTCCGGCCGGTCCGCCGCCGATGCACACGATTCTCATGTCACTGCTCCGTTCCCTACGGATGGGGTTGCTGTGCTGGCGCGTGTTGGGGGGTGGTGCAGATGGTAGAGGTGGGCGTACTGGTTGTTGTTGGTGAGGAGCTGGGTGTGGGTGCCGGTTTCGGTGATGCGGCCGTGGTCGAGGTAGATGATGTGGTCGGCGTCGGTGACGGTGAGCAGGTTGTGGGAGATGAGGATGGTGGTGCGTCCGGTGATCAGGCGGCGCAGCGGGGTGAGGATGCGGTCGCTGGTGTGGGCGTCGAGGCTGGTGGTGGGTTCGTCCAGGAGCAGGATGGGGGCATCGCGGATCATGGCGCGGGCGATGGCGATGCGTTGGCGTTGCCCCCCGGACAGCAGTCGGCCGCGTTGGCCGACCCGGGTGTCGTAGCCGTGGGGCAGGGCGGTGATGAACTCATGGGCCTCGGCGGCCTCGGCGGCGGCCACCAGCTCGGCGGTGCCAGCCTGGGGGCGGCCGGCGGTGATGTTCTCGGCGATGGTGCCATCGAGCAGCAGGGTCTCCTGGAGCACGATGGCGATGTTGGCGCGCAGCTGGGCGGGGTCCAGTTCGCGCAGGTCGACGCCATCCAGGGTGATGCGGCCGGTGGTGGGGTCATAGAAGCGCAGCAGCAGCTTGAGCAGGGTGGTCTTGCCGGCGCCGCTGGCGCCGACGATGGCGGTGGTCTGCCCGGGCTCGGCGGTGAGGCTGAGACCGCTGAGGACCTCGGTGGTGGTGTCGGGGTAGGTGAAGCCGACCCCCTCCAGGCGCAGCCGCCCGCGCGCCCGACCCAACGGGCGCGGGTGCGCGGGCGCGCTGACCCGGGGCTGCTCATCGAGCAGCTCCAGGATCCGTTCTGCGGCCGCGACGGCGCCGAACATCGAGGTGGACAGCGCGCCCAGGCCCTGCACCGGCTGGTAGAGCTGGGCCAGGAACACCAGGAAGGCCAGCAGCCCACCCAGGGTGATACGCCCCGCGGTCAGCTCCCAGATCCCCACCCCCAGGATGGTCAGCACCCCCAGCACCTGGATCAGGTCGACCACCGGGGAGAACATCGCCCCCAGCCGGGTGGCGGCCAGCTCGGCGCGCACACTACCCAGGCTCTGCTCCGCGAACCGCTCCACCTCCGCGGCCTGGCGGCCGTAGGCCTGGATGAGGGCGACGTTACCCAGGCTCTCCTCCGCCACCACACTGATCGACCCCGCCCGACGACGGACCTCCCTGGAGGCGACCTTGATCCGACGGGCGAACACCCGCGCCGCGGCGGCGAACACCGGCACCGCCACCAACGACGCCAACGCCAGCCGCCAGTCCAGCACGAACACCACACCGCCGAACACCACGACCTTCACCACGTTGGCGACCAGCCCGACGATCCCGGAGAGCACCACCGTCTCGATCGCGGCCACATCCCCGGTCAACCGGGACAGGATGTCACCCAGCCGACGACGGTCGAAAAAACCCACCGACAACGTATGCAGATGCTCGAACACCCTCGTGCGCAACCGGTGCAGGAAGTTCTCCCCCACCCACGCCCCCAGGTACTGCCCCGCGAAACCCAACCCCCCCACCACCAGAGTGATCCCCACGAACGCCCCCGCCACCGGCACGAACGCCGAGAAGTCCCGCGGCAGCAACACCCGGTCTACCAACACCTTGAACAACAACACCGCCCCGGCATCCACCAGGGGGCTCACCACCACCAACACCAGACTCAGCCACAACCACCGCCACAACGGCCGCGCATCAGGCGAGAACCGGCGAAACACCTCCCGCAGCCCCGCCGCCGGAGCCACTTCCACCAAACCCCCCACATCACCCCCCGGCCCCACACCCCCCGATGACCGCAGCACCCCCCACACAAGGCACCCACTCTCTTATCCAGTCAGCTGGCTCGTCAAGGCTAGCTGTCAGCTGGCTGAAGCTTGACGTGGGCGGTGGCCTCCACCCAGCGAACTGGGTGGAGGCCACCGCCCACAACTATGGGGTGGCTACTCAGCAGCCACCCCATCCACCCCATCCACTCGAGTATCCCCAGCCGCCCCAGTGGTGGCCGCCGCCCCAGCCACCCCAGTGGTGGCCGCCGCCCCAGCCACCCCAGCCGTGGCCGCCGCCCCAGCCACCCCAGCTGCTGTAGCCTTCCTTGTCGCGGTCGTAGCCGCTACGGAAGATTGTCGCGATCTTCATTTCCTCTCCCTCTTCCTTTGTCAGGAACTCCTCTTCTCACGAGGACGTTAGTCGCGGCCCCACCGTCAGCGGTAAGCAGCCGACCAGGAGACCGGTAAGGTGTGCGACTTCGGCTTGCGGTTATCCTACAGTGACGGTCAGCCCCGGCGGTGCCGGGTCGCTCCGCGCCGACGACCCCTTAGTCATGGGAACCCCCTGCCCTCCGATGGCTGGCGACCCGCCTGGCTTCGCCCGACAGGCCCTCGGACGAGAGTTCCCCGGCCGGCCGGTCTGTCGTCATATGCCGCTACTATCGTAACCTTTTTGTTATCTCTTCGTCGACTCCTCGACTAATGAGAGTCTCGGCGCCGCTGCGCTGATACATCATGAACGGAAATCACCCGGTTGGCCGCTGCCGCGTAGCGTCGTGAGCCGCCGGGCCTCATACCGCGCACCGGGTGTGGACGCGGCAGCGGTCGTCATCGCTAGTCTGCCGCCCCAGCCCGTGTTCGGTGAGCCTGTCCCGAAGCTGCCGCAAGGCCCGGGCCCGGGTGGGCCCGATCGCACCGGGCGGGATTCCGGCGGTGCGAGCGACCTCCGCGTAAGGTCGGGGATGGTCGGTGAACAGCACTCGCAGCAGGGTCCGCTGGCGGGGTGACAACTCCTCGACGAGGCTCCACAGCGTCCGCGCGTCGTCAGCCTCGATGGCCCGCTGCTCTGGGCCCATCGACGGGTCGGCGACGGTGTCGGCCACCGTTTCGATGAGGTCCGAGGTGGGCTTCGGGTGGCGCAGGATGCGCAGGCACTCATGGCGAGCGGTGGTGACCAGCCATCCACCCAACCGTTCCGGCCACAGCACGCGGCGGGCGTTCTCGGCCAGCCGCAGCCACGTCGTCTGCACCGCGTCGAACGCGTCGGCGTCCTGTAGCCGAAACGACCGCACCGTCGCCGACACGAGCTTGTCGTACCGGTGCACCACTTCGTCCCAGGCCACCGGGTCACCGTCGCTCGCGCGTGCCAGCAGCTCGGCGACGTTACCCGCCGCGCCGACGCGGGTGTGGGTTTTCTCCGGGTTCGCGATGGTGGCTGTCATTGGCATTGCGGTCCCCCTGCCGGTTGCTTCATCCGGCTACGTCGAGCTGATCGGATGAGCGGAGAGCTCGGACACAGCGAGCCATGCCCGTTGAGGTGACTTTCCCGTTGTTCAACTGTCTCGATTTGCCGTAGGCCGGATTGGTCCATGGTGCCACCGTGATGATGGCGCTGGTGTTACCGGCCTCGCTCCGGTGAATATCAGGGATCACCTTTGTCGTCGTTCGAGGTATGACCCCGCTTGCTGCATCTAAGGATGCCGGACCCTCGGGGGCGGGTCATCACCTTCATGGATCATCTTCCGCATACCCCAGGTCATGCTGTCCCCCTACATCAGATGAGGTAGTCCGGGAGGGTTTCTACATCTCAGTCTGGGTCGACCTCGGCATGCCGAAACCCGCGCCTTGCTTCCTGAATGGCCCTGGTCGGGTGACGGTTCAATGTTTGTGGATGTAAACGGTGACGTTCATGCCGGGCGCGAGGTCGAGGCCTTGGTGGTTCTCGATCCCGATCTTGACCGGGATGACCTGGGTGATCTTCTGGAAGTTGCCCTGGCTGTTGTTCTGCGGAAACAGGGAGAACTGTGAGGCGGCTCCTTGGGTGATCTCACGGACGCGGCCGGTGAGCCGGGCATGCGGATAGGCGTCGACGTACATGTCGACCGCCTGACCGATGTGGACCGATTTGAGGTCGGTTTCGTCGACGTTGGCGGTGACGTAGATCTTGGCCATGTTGTAGGCGACTGCGAGTTGGGTGCCGGCATTGACGAACGCACCCAGCAGACTGTCGTCCTCGGCCACGGTGCCGTCGGCCGGCGCGCGGATGCTCATGAGAGGTTGGGTGAACCCATTTTGAATCTTGATGCGGCCGACGACCTGGTCCTGGTGCAGCACGGCGCCCAGGGTGGCGCTCCAGTCCACGAGGGTGCCGCTGGCGGGTGCATTGATCTTGATCTTGTCACCGTCGACCAGGGCGTTGTCGGTGCTGACGTAGTTGCGGGCGTTGATGAGGTAGCTTGTGGCGAAGCCGCCGGCGGCGACCAGGGCCAGGATCAGAAGCACGATCAGAGCGATGCGGGTGGAGCGTTTGAGCTTCCGCCCTCCAGGTGTAGTGGGCGCGGTGCCGTCGCCCTGGTCAGCTGTTTCGGATGGCGCCGTCATGGGTTCCACGCTCACACCTCCCCGTCGATGTGGTGGAGCCTCAGTCATAGACTACGCGCCGTACCCTAATCTTGGGGAGCCTGGTCGCGCGAGCGGATTACCCGCCGAGAGTCATGCCCGGACCAGGGGGAGGACCACCTCGTCGACGATCTCGATCAACGCTTGGTCGGGGATCGGCGAGCGGTGCACCAGGAAATACTGACGGAGCAGGTCAGGACCCACGCTCGCGATGCGATGCGTGAGCGCGGTGGCGCGGACCTCACCGCGTCCGACGCCTCGCCGCAGGACGTCGAGAAAGATGTCGACGTTGGGGTCGATGAAGCGGCTCCGGATGACCTCCCCGAGGTCGGCGTCTCGGATGGTCTCGGCCATCAGGCCGCGGACCGCCTCCCCGGAGGGGCTGTTCAGCAGGTTGGCGAACCCTCGCAGGCAGCTGAGGATGTCCTCGCGCACGCTCCCGGTGTCGGGCGGCTCGGTGCAGCCGGGAAGGGCGTGGTGGACCGCATCGGCGACCAGCTCGGCGCGGCCGGACCAACGCCGGTACAGGGATCCCTTGCTGGCCCGGGCCCGGTTGGCCACGTGTTCCATCTTCAGCTCGGCGTAGCCCACCGCGGTCAGCTCGTCAAGGGTGGCTTCGAAGATCGCCGCGTAGAGCACGTCACCGCGGCGTCGAGACCCCTTGCGGCGGTCGACCACCGCATTCGCGGGCACGCAAGCCTCGCCGACGCCGCTCAATGTCCGCACCTCTCGTGTTCTAGGGGACACCAGATGTGTTGTGCCGAAGCGGGAGACCAGACTAGGGTACGCGGCGTTTCGATGGCACAGTGGTATATGGCTACAGTGGTGTCATGACTCGCCCCGCGATGCCGGAGCCGGAGGTGAGCCCCAACGGGGCGGCCGCCCGACCGGGCGGTGGCGTGTCCGGTTCCCCAGCGGGCGGTGCGGCGCGGCCCACCGCGGCGGGCTGGGGGTTGCCGCTCGCGGTGCTGATCGCCGGGATGTTCATGTCGGTTCTGGACACCAGCATCGTCAATGTGGCTCTCCCCGCCATTCAGAAGCAGTTCGGCGTGGGCATCGAGGACTCTCAGTGGGTGACCACGGGGTACCTGCTGATGCTGGGCGTGGTGGTGCCGGCCAGCCCGTGGTTGAGTGACCGCTTCGGGCTGACCCGGGTCTACAACCTGGCGCTGCTGGCGTTCGCCGCCGGGTCGGCGCTGTGTGGGCTGGCCTGGGACCTGAACAGCCTGGTGATCTTCCGGATCGTGCAGGCGATCCCGGGCGGCATTCTTCCGGTGATCACACTGTCGATGGTGTTCCGGATCGTGCCGAGGGAGCGGGTCGGTGCCGCCATGGGCCTGTATGGCCTGGGAATCGTGGTCGCCCCCGCGGTGGGGCCGACCCTGGGCGGGTATCTGGTCGAGTACCACTCCTGGCCGCTGATCTTCTTCATCAACGTGCCGATCGGGATCCTGGGGGCGGTGGCCTCGGTGCTGGTGCTGCCGGCATTTCCCGGGCGGACCGGGCGGCGGTTCGACGTGCTGGGTTTCGTCACCGTGGCGGGTGGGTTGTTCACGCTGTTGCTGGCGATGTCCAAGGGCGGCCAGCAGGACTGGGGGTGGCATTCCTACCGGATCCTGGGGCTCTTCACCGTCAGCGCGCTGAGCTTGGCATTGTTCGTGGTGATCGAGCTAGAGGTCGCCGAACCGATCCTGGATCTCCGAGTGTTCCGGCACTGGGCGTTCTCCCGCTCGATGTTGCTGATCACGGTGTTGTCGATCGTCCTGTTCGCGACGCTGCTCTACATCCCGCAGTTCCTGCAGGTGGACCAGGGGTGGGGGGCGTTCGAGGCCGGGCTCGTCCTGCTGCCGCAGGCGTTGGTGATAGCGGTGTTGATGCCCATCACCGGGAGGGTCTACGACCGCATCGGGCCGCGTTGGCCGGCGACCATCGGCTTGGCGATTATGGCCGTCGGTACCTACGAGCTGCACACGCTCACCATCGACACGCCCCGCGAGCGGGTCATGTGGCTGTTGGTGGGGCAGGGCGTCGGCCTGGGGATGTGCATGATGTCGATCTTCACCTCGGGTCTCGCGGTCCTCCCGGTGGACCAGGTCAACACCGGCAGTGCGTTCAACAACATCACGCAGCGGGTCTCGGCCTCATTCGGGATAGCCGTGTTCACCACGTTCACGACCTCCCAGACGGCCCAGCAGATGGCCGGACGCGCCGCGTTGTTGCACGCGAACACCCCGTTCCCCAACCTCGGCCCGACCGCCCCGTCCGGGGCGGGTCTATACGCCGTCTACAAGATGACGATGAACCAGGCGACCATCGGCGCGATGGACGACCAGTTCATGATCGCTGCGGGGCTCTGCGCCCTGGGGGTGCTCATGGCGCTATGGCTGCGGTCCGGGCCCGCTCCCTCGGTGCCGGACGGCTCCGCCCCGCCCCAGCGGCAGGTGACCTCGCCGACATCCGTCGACGGCGGGCCGGTGGCGGACGGCGCCGTCGAGCGTGACCTCATCCCGTCCACCACCGCCGCGGGCGACGACCGCCCGGCTCGACGGACCGACGGGCTCGGTCAGACCCGGTGACGGCGGGAGGAGCGGGTCAGCCGGTCCGGTAGAGCCGAGTGGCGTACTCGGGCCCGTAGTAGCGCCGCAGGTCCTCCAGCGTCTCCTCCGGCCGCTCCAGGCGCTGGACGATCTGCGCGCGGGACGGCGCCGCCTGCGGGTTCCACGTGGCCGGCTGCCACAGGTTCGAGCGCAAAAACGACTTCGCGCAGTGGTAGAAGACCTGCTCGATCTCGACGATGAGCGCTAACAGCGGCCGGTGTCCCTTGACTGTCATCTGATCGAAGAAGGGGGCATCGCGCACCAGACGCGCTCTGCCGTTGATCCGCAAGGTGTCGTCTCGGCCGGGGACGAGGTAGATCAGGCCGACGTGCGGGTTGGTCAGGATGTTCCGGAAGCCGTCGGCGCGGCGGTTGCCTGGTCGCTCAGGGATGGCGATGGTCGTGTCATCGAGCACGAGGGTGAAGCCTGGCGGGTCGCCCTTGGGCGAGACGTCGCAGCTGCCGTCCGCACCCGAGGTGGCCACGAGGCAGAACGGAGAGCCGGCGAGCCACTGCTTGTCGTACTCGTGCAGCACGGGCCGGTCCTTGGCGGCGACCCGGGGGAGCGGCTCGCCGACGAGCTCCCGCAGCTGCGCCTCTGAGGTGATCTCCGTCATGCACCCAGTGTTCTCGTCCTGCGGGACACCCGCCAGGCGATGCGCCGGCTCCCGCATCCGGGGACCGCATCGACGGCGTCCGCACCGGTGCTCCCGCCAAGCCGGGTAAGGACGTCGGCGGATGATTCGACCGAATGCGTCCATGAGATGGAGGCTTATTCAGGGCGGCGCTATCGATCTTGTGAGACACCTGCTGAGCTGCAACGATCAGCCGCCGATCAAGATCGCTGAATAAGCCTCATCTCACCGTGTCACTGAGAGGTGACGCTCGGCGGTGGATCGCGATAAGTGACGACGTTGACAGGTGCCCATTCTACGATCTCTGCGCAACCTGGAATCTCCCTGAAGGTTCCCCGGGAGATCGGCGTATAGCGTAAGAATCGAGACCGGCATCGCGATTCAACGGACATGAAACGTCTGCTGACTCTGGTGATGGCGGTACTACTCTGTGTTGTTGGTGCCGGGTTGGCCTCTGCGGAGGTCGCGCCGACTGTCCACCACTCGAGGGCGGCCCGACGCGCGAGGTCGACCCTGCCGGTCGCGCAGGTTTCGCCGGTCGCGCAGGTTCCGCCGGCTGCGCCGGTTCCGCCGGCCGCGCGGATGACGACGGCCGCTACCCCGGTTCCCTCTCCTGTTACCATTCCAGCCGCCGCCCCGGCTCCCTCCCCTCGGGACCAGCTCATCCCGGCGGCGACGGTGACGCAGGCGATGCAGGCGGTGCTGCCGAGCGCCGGCATCGGTTTCGAGGTCTTCGACCGGCAGACCGACACGGTCCTCACCGACCAGAACGCCGGCCGGCAATTCGCCTCCATGTCGGTGGTCAAGCTGCTGATCGCGTTGGACGCATTGGACAGAGACAACTGGAGCGCCCCGGACGATGCGACACAGCAGGAAATACGCCAGATGCTCACGACAAGCGATGACGAGACCGCGGACAGTCTGTGGACTGCCGACGGGGGACCCGCCATCGTGACCAGAATGGCCGGCCTGCTCGGGCTCACCGGCACCCGGCCGCCTGCCGATCCCGGCGAATGGGGCGACACGCTGATCACACCGCGGGACATGGTGACGGTGTATCGTTACATCACCGATCAGCTACCCGACCCCGACCGGGGCCTCGTGCTCGGTGCGCTCGCCGCTGCCCCGCGGGTCGCCGCGGATGGCACCGACCAGTACTTCGGCATTCCGGACGGACTGCCGCACGCCACCTGGGCGATCAAGCAGGGCTGGGGAACCAGCGGCTCGCAGGCCGTGATGAACAGCACCGGCCTGGTCGGGACGGGCTGGCGCTACGTGGTGGTGCTGCTGGCCTCCGCGCCGGCGGACTCCTACTCCACGCTCCCCGCGGTAGTCACCGCCGGAGCCGCCGCATTGGCGGGCTCGTTCGGCGCGGCTGCGTCATAGACCACGGATACCGCCGGGCCGAGCTGTGACATCCGCTATGGCGTTCACAGCGGGAGCTCTTCGGTGAGCGACCCCAGGACGTGGTCCGCGCCGGCGTCGCGGAGCGCGTCGGTGGTGTACACGCCGCTGGCGACGCCGACCGCGACAGCACCGGCGCCGTGCGCGGCCGCGATGTCCAGTGGGGTGTCGCCGAGGACCCAGACCTGGTGGGGATTCACGGTCATGCCGAGCACCGCGCCGGCTCGCTGGATGCCGCGCCGGGTCAGCTCGGCGCGATCCGGTGAGTCCGAGCCGTACCCGCCGAAGTGAAAGTACTTGTTGAGGTCGCCGCGGGCGAGCTTGATGTGCGCTGCGGACTCGACGAGACCGGTGCTCAGTCCCAGCAGGTAACCCCGGCGCACCAGCGACGGCAGCAGCTCCGCCACACCCGGCAGCACGCGGTAACCGGTGGACTCGGCCACCGCGGCGGGGAGATGCCCCAGCCGCTTGGCCATCAGGGTCACCAGCTCGCGTGGGGTGGGGTCGCGGCCGATCACGGTCGTGAAGGCCAGCCGGCCCACCTCGGGATCGGTCATGCCGGCGTGGGTGATCTCACCGACGTTGACGACGATCTCGTAGAGGTCGGCGAACGCCCGGTTCCAGGCGACTGAGCTGGCACCACCGGTGACGATCAGCGTGCCGTCGATGTCGAACAGGAGCGCCAGGACGGCGTCGCTGTGCCTGGCCGCGCTGGGGGTCATTCGGTCATCGTCCGGTCGGGAGCTGAGGGAGGACGGGGTTGAAGGACTCGGTGCCTAGCGCCAGCGAGACGGCGCCCAGACCGCCGTGGGCGTTGAGGTAGCTCAGCTCGCGGGACAGGTCGCCGACGCCGTTGCTGCCGGCCAGTGGCGCCACTGCCAAGCTGGCCAGCACACCCAGTGCCTTGCCGTCCCTGGTCAGCACGGCGCTGCCGGAGTCACCGGGGACGCCGGGTGTGGCGGTGTAGCAGATGTGCGACCAGCCGTCGCCCTCGTCGCCGAGGCTGATCCCCTCCTTCGGGGACAGCTCCGCGACGCCGGCTCGCAACGGCGAGTTGCCGTAGGTCAGTACTCCGTCACCCAGGGCGGTCGGGCTCGTGGAGATACCGGTCGGTCCGCCGAAGAAAGGCACACTCGGGTTGACCTTGCCCAGGTCGGCGGGATCGATCTTGACCAGCGCGAGGTCGTTGAAGTCGCAGGTGTTGGCATCCTTCTCGCCGCGCTGCGCCATGGTGATCCACGAGCTGTACACCAGCGTGCCCGGCTTGCCGGCCCCGGCGATGGTGACCGGCGTGCCCAGCGGCCTGGTGCCGGCGGTGCAGCCGCTGGTCTCGGTCGGGGCTCCGGTGCCGGCGCAGTGCGCGGCCTGCCCGATGAACACGTCAGTGGCGTTGAAGAAGATGAAGTTCGCGGTGCACTCGCCGCCCTGGGTGATGGTCATCACCCCGGGGTGGACGGTGGCCACTGCCGCGGGTGCCCAGGCCGGACCCGCGGCCGCCGCGGTGCCGGGCACCAGCACGGCGGTCAACGCCACAGCGGCGGCCGAGGCCATGGTGGCTCCCGTCACGACAGCGCGGACCGCCCGGCGGGGACCCCTCACGATGCGGTGGTGCATTCGAGTCTTCCTCCCATAGTGACGCCGACTCCAGCTCTGACACCCCTCTAGGTCTGGCACCCGCTGCCCCCCGCCGGCCGGCGCGTCGTCCGTACGCGAGTCGCGAGAGAGGGGGCGAGGGTACACAATGGGCGCGCTCGCCCTGTCTGGCGACCCGCCCCGTCCCCTGGTTCCGGTACGGATTGACTCTCCGATACGGGTGAGCTTCGAGCGGTGATGTATCTGGGGGATCCTGCTTGCCCTCTACCTTGGCAATGAGCCGTCGTCGGGGAGGCTGAAATGATCGTTCGTCTGTCGTCACCGGTCGAAGACCTCAAGGATCATTACGAGGTGGTGGTGGTCGGCTCCGGCTACGGCGGGGCGATCACCGCTTCCCGGCTGGCTCGCGCCGGCAGGCGGGTGTGCCTGCTGGAGCGGGGCAAGGAGCTACGGCCGGGTGAGTACCCGGACACCGGCCCGGAAGCCCTGACGGAGATCCAGGTCGACTTCCCGGAAGGGCACCTGGGGTCGCGCACCGGCCTGTACGACATGCGGGTCGACGAGGATCTCAATGTCGTCCTGGGATGTGGGTTGGGGGGCACGTCGCTGATCAACGCCAACGTCAGCCTGCGGGCCGACCAGCGGGTCTTCGACGACCCGCGCTGGCCTGAGGCGCTGCGGTCCGATCTGGGAACGCTCATGGAGGACGGCTACCAGCGTGCTGAGGAGATGCTCAAACCCACGCCGCTGCCGGACGGCAAGGCGGGTTTGAAGAAACTCCAGGCCCTTGCCGACTCCTCCGTGGCGCTGCCGGGGCGGTTCTACCGGCCGCCGATCAACGTGACGTTCACCGACCACGTCAACCACGTGGGGGTCGAGCAGAAGGCGTGCACGCTGTGCGGGGACTGCGTGTCCGGCTGTAACTACGGCGCCAAGAACACCGTGTTGATGAACTACCTGCCCGACGCGCGCAACCACGGCGCCGAGATCTTCACCCAGGTCGCGGTCCGTTTCGTGCAACGGAGGAACGACCGCTGGCTGGTGCACTACCAGGTTCTGGGCACCGGCGAGGAGCTCTTCGACGCTCCGCCGTCGTTCGTGAGCGCCGATGTCGTGGTGCTCGCCGCGGGTACCCTCGGTTCCACCGAGATCCTGCTTCGCTCCGCCGAGAACGGTCTGCCGCTGTCCGGTCATGTCGGAGAACGGCTGACCGGCAACGGCGACGTGATCGCGTGGAGCTACAACACCGACCACGAGGTGAACGGCGTCGGGTGGGGTCACCGCGCGGGTAGCGAGGTCGGGCCGTGTATCACCGGCATCATCGACGACCGGGAGCAGCCCGACCTGGAACAGGGGACGGTGATCGAGGAGGGCTCCATTCCCGGTGCGCTGGCGCGTCAGCTGCCACTGGCCTTCGATGCCGTGGCCCTAGCCAGTGGTATCGACACCGACCGGAGCCTGCAGCACCGCGTTCAGGAGCTTGCGCGGGAGCAGGAGAGCCTGGTACTCGGACCTCGCCGGGGAGCGGTCCGCAACACCCAGACCTACCTCGTCATGTCGCACGACGACGGGAACGGCCACGCCGTGCTGGAGCAGGACCGGCTGCGCATCCGCTGGCCCCAGGTGGGTGACCAACCGGTCTTCGAGCGGGTCAGTGAGATGCTGCAGCGCGCCACCGTGGCATTGGATGGCACCTACCTGGCCTCGCCGATCTGGAACACGCTGCTGGGCGACCGGCTGGTCACCGTCCATCCGCTGGGTGGTTGCGTGATGGCCGAGGACGCCGAGCGAGGCGTGGTGAACCACCGGGGCCAGGCCTTCGCGGGGCCGGCGGGCAGCGCCGTCCACGAGGGCCTCTATGTGTCCGACGGCTCTGTGATACCCCGCCCGCTCGGGGTGAACCCGCTGCTCACGATCTCGGCTCTGGCCGAGCGCTGCTGCGCGCTGCTCGCCCAGGACCGAGACTGGACCATCGACTACACACTGCCCTCGGTACCGCTCGCGCCGCCGCCACCGCGAACGCTGGGCATCCAGTTCACCGAGACCATGACGGGCTACATCTCCGCCCAGGGCAGCGGCGACTACCAGGCGGCCGCCGCCCTCGGCGAAGCCGACGGCTCGCCCTTCTCCTTCACCCTCACCGTCGTCAGTGAGGACCTCGAGGGCATGCTGACCGACCCGGACCACCCGGCGCGCATGATCGGCACCGTGCGGGCCCCGGCGCTCTCACCCGATCCGATCACCGTGACCGAGGGAGTGTTCAACCTGTTCGTCAAGGATCCCGATCGGATCAACGGGCGTCAGATGCGCTACCGCATGAGGCTGACCACCGAGGAAGGCCGGCATTACCACTTCGTCGGGGTCAAGATCATCAATGATGATCGAGGCCTGGACATCTGGTCCGACAACACGACTCTCTACGTCACGGTGTACGAGGGCGACACCGAGGCCGGGCGGGTGGTGGCCACGGGAACCCTGACGATCAGCCCCGAGGACCTCATGAGACAGCTCACCACGATCAGGGTGCGGGGCGCCACCAGCGTGCGGCAGCGACTAGTGGAGACGGCCCGTTTCGGGGAGTTCTTCGCCGGCACCCTGTTCGACGTCTACGGCGGCGTGGTCCGCCCGCTCGAGCGGTTCAACGCGGTCGCTCCGGCCCGGAAGAAGCGGCCGCTGAGGGTCTGCGCACCGGTGATCCATCCGTTCACCACCGACGACGGCGTGGCGCTGCGGCTGACCCGCTACCAGGGCGGCTCGAAGGGCCCGGTCATTCTCGCCCATGGTCTGGGTGTCTCCAGCCGGATCTTCTCCATCGACACGATCGAGACCAACCTGCTCGAGTTCCTCTACGCCCACGGCTACGACGTCTGGCTGCTCGACTTCCGGGCCAGCGTCGAGCTGACCGCCTCCGCGCAACGGTTCACCGCCGACGACGTCGCGCAATACGACTACCCAGCTGCGGTCGCCGCAGTGCGCGCGGTCACGGCCAGCCCTTCGGTGCAGATGGTGGCGCACTGCTACGGGTCGACGACCTTCTTCATGGCGATGCTGGCCGGTCTGGACGGGGTGCGGTCGGTCGTCTCCTCGCAGGTCGCCACCCATATCGTGTGCCCTCCCATGACCCGGCTCAAGACAGGCCTGCACCTGCCCGCGTTGCTCGAAAAACTCGGCGTCATATCTCTCACCGCATACGCCGACACCAACGCCGACTGGTCCAGCCGGCTATACGATCGGTTCCTCGAGGTCTTCCCCGGCGACAATGAAGGTGACTGCACCAGCGCGGTCTGCCATCGGATCAGCTTCATGTACTCTCAGCTCTACGAGCACGGCCAACTGAACAGCCTCACCCACGACGTCCTGCACGAGATGTTCGGGGTAGCCAACCTCCACGAGCTGGAGCACCTGGCGGTCATGGTCCGCGCCGGCGCGCTGCGGTCCGCCGACGGGCAGGACATCTACCTTCCCCACCTGGAGCGCCTCTCCATCCCGACCACCTTCATCCACGGCGCCGAGAACTCCTGTTTCCTCCCTCAGAGCACGGAGAAGACGATGGAGCTGTTGGCGCAGCGCAACGGTTCGCACCTGTACCGGCGCCACGTCGTCCCCGGCTACGGCCATATCGACTGCATCTTCGGCAAGCGCGCCGCTCTCGACGTGTACCCACTCATACTCCAGCACCTCGAAATGACCCCGTAGCGGCACCTCGCCGTTTCAGTAGCCGTCTCCCCGTAGGCGAGCCCTCCCCCGGGGTCAGCTCTGACTGCGGGGATCAGCCGATTCGAGGTGCGCGAGGCGCTGGTGGGCGTCCTCGAGCCGGCGTTCCAGGCTGACGATGCGGATGGCGGCGACCAGCGGCATGTTCAGGTCGAGCAGTGCGCGCACCCGTAGCGCCAGGGTGAGCTCGGCGCGCGAGTACCGGCGTTGCCCGCCCGCCGAACGATTCGGGGTGAGCAGCCCGGCCGCGTCGAGGCTGCGCAGGAAGGCAGGCTGAACGCCGAGCAGGTCTGCGGCCCGTCCTATGGTGTAGGCCGGGTAGTCATCGTCGTCGAGCCTGCTCGGTCCACTCCGTGGTCGCGTCACCTGGCCTCCGTGTGCAGAACAGACTAATCTTACAGTGGTCGGCCAGTGTTTTCTATCTCCTGGTTCTCCGGCGTCGTCACTGCTCGGGGCAGGCGGTGCCAGGGCACCGGAAGCCGGTGAGTCACCTCCACCTGGTGTGGTCCTCGTGGCCAGAGCACCGGCCGAGTTCTTGAGCGTCTTACTGTCAAGAAGGCTGCCATGAGGGGAACACTTTCACCGCTGCTCACGTTGTCAGGAGTGTCACTGCACTGCTACAGCTAGGAGAAAGAGACCACGATGCTGATGCGTACTGACCCGTTCCGGGAGCTGGACCGGCTGACCCAGGCCCTGTTCGGTATCGACGGCACCACGGCCCACCCAGCGATCATGCCCATGGATGCCTACCGCCAGGAGGGGCAGTTCGTCGTGCACTTCGACCTGCCCGGGGTGGACCCGTCCTCGATCGACCTCAACGTCGAGCGCAACGTGCTCACCGTCAGGGCCGAGCGCAAGCCGACCTACGGCGAGGACGTCGAGCTGCAGGCCGCCGAGCGGCCTCGGGGGGTGTTCAGCCGGCAGCTGTTCCTCGGCGACACCCTCGACGCCGACCGCGTCGAGGCGAGCTATGACGGTGGAGTGCTGACTCTGCGTATCCCCGTCGCCGAGAGGGCCAAGCCCCGCAAGATTGAGATCACCGGGGCCGGCGCGCCCCAGGAGCTCACCGTCTGACCTCCCCAGCGCCACGGTCCGCGGCTGCGGACCGGTTCTCTACCCGCCGAGGGGCGCCCCATGGACACCAGGGGGGCGCCCCTCGACCTGCTTCGCGGGGTTTGAGGGCTGCTCATGAGGGTACCCGCGAGCGTGACGTCGCGGGATCGGATTGCCGAGCCGTGGGGGGCGCGTACCCCGTACGGACCGGGTGGGACCTGGCCGACGCGGGTCGACACCTACCTGGCCGCCGGGGTGAGCGCCGAGCAGGTCGACCGATGGGTGCAGTCCGCGTCGATCCTGCACTCCAACGGGGATGGGCTGGACATCGCGGTGTCCGGCGGTCGAGTCGGGTCGGAGTCCGTGGTCGGGAGGTCGACCGGGTCAACCACGGTCGCCTCGGCCCCAAGGACCTGTTCGGCTGGCAGGCGAATGCTGCGGCAGACCGACTGACCACCCCCCTGGTCCGGGAGGGCGGCAGGCTGGTGGAGACCGGCTGGGATACCGCGATGGACCGGGTTGTGCGGCACAGCGTGGAGCTGCTCAGTGAGCAGGGACCGAGTGCGTTGGGTTTCTACACCACCGGGCAGCTGTTCCTGGAGGAGTACTACACCCTGGCGATGATCGCGCACGGCGCGATCGGCACCAACCACGTCGACGGCAACACCCGGCTGTGCACGGCGACCGCCGCCGCGGCGTTGAAGGAGTCCTTCGGCTGCGACGGCCAACCCGGCTCCTACAGCGACGTCGACCACGCCGACGTGATCGCGCTTTACGGCCATAACGTGGCCGAGACGCAGACCGTGTTGTGGATGCGCATGCTGGATCGGCTGGCTGGACCGAACCCACCGAAGCTGATCTGCGTCGACCCGAGGGAGACACCGGCGGCCCGCGTGGCGACGGTACACCTCGCGCCGCTGCCGGGCACCAACGTCGCACTGATGAACGGGATCCTGCACGAGATCATCCGCAATGACCGGGTGGACCACGACTACGTCGCCGCTCATACGGTCGGCTACGAAGAGCTGGCCAAGCAGGTCGAGGACTACCCACCGGACCGGGTCGCGGAGATCTGCCAGGTGCCGGCGGAACAGATCCGCGACGCCGCCCGCATCCTCGGCGCCGCGCGGCGGCTGCTGTCCACGGTGCTGCAGGGCTTCTACCAGTCCCATCAGGCCACCGCGGCGGCCGTCCAGGTCAACAACGTCCACCTCATCCGCGGCATGCTCGGCAAGCCGGGCGCGGGCATCCTGCAGATGAACGGGCAGCCCACCGCGCAGAACACCCGCGAGTGCGGCGCCGACGGCGACATGGCCGGCTTCCGGAACTGGGCCAACGACTCCCACGTCGCCGAGCTGGCCCGGCTCTGGAACGTCGAGCAGACGCAGATCCCGCATTACTCGCCGCCCACGCACCTGATGCAGATCATGCGGTACGTGGAGCAGGGGACGATCCGGTTCCTGTGGGTGAGTGGCACCAACCCGGCGGTGTCACTGCCGGAGCTGCACCGGATCCGCTCGATCCTGTCCCAGCGGCGACTGTTCCTGGTGGTGCAGGACCTCTTCCTGACCGAGACGGCCGAGCTTGCCGACGTGGTGTTGCCTGCGGCCACCTGGGCGGAGAAGACGGGCACCTTCACCAATGCCGACCGCACCGTGCACCTGTCGGAGAAGGCCGTCGAACCACCCGGCCAGGCCCGGCCCGATCTCGACATCTTCCTCGACTACGCGCGGCGGATGGACTTCCGTGACAAGGACGGTCAGCCGCTGCCGCCGTGGCACGACGCCGAGTCGGCGTTCGAGGCGTGGAAGCGGTGCAGCGCCGGTCGTCCGTGCGACTACACCGGGCTCAGCTACGCGAAGCTGCGCGGTGGCAGCGGCATCCAGTGGCCCTGCACCGCCGAGCACCCTGAGGGGACCGAACGGCTCTACGTCGAGGGTCGGTTCTGGAGCGCACCGGAGTACTGCGAGAGCTACGGCAAGGATCTGGTCACCGGGGCTCCGCTGGAGCCCACCGAGTACCGGGCTCTGAACCCCGCCGGCAAAGCGGTGATCAAAGCGGCCGAGTACCTGCCGCCGCACGAGCCGTCCAGCGAGGAGTTCCCCCTGCACCTCATCACCGGCCGCACGCTGTTCCACTTCCACACCCGAACCAAGACCGGGCGAGCACCGCAGCTGCAGGCGGCGGCGCCTGAGGTGTGGGTGGAGATGTCGGTCAAAGACGCGGACAACCAGGGCATCGGTGAGGGCGATGTGGTCGAGATCAGCTCCGCCCGCGGCGCGATCCGGGCTCAGGTACGGGTCAGCGGTATCCGAGAGGGGGTCGTGTTCGTGCCGTTTCACTATGGCTACTGGGACGCCTCCGACGCCGAGCACCAGCGCGCCGCGAACGAGCTCACCATCACCGACTGGGATCCGGTGTCCAAGCAGCCGATCTTCAAGACGGCTGCGGTATGCGTCAGCCGGGTGGGCGTCGGGGACGGCAACGCCGCGCCGGCCCCGACGAACACCGCATCGCGGCCCGTGACCGCGGACGCCCCGGCCACCTGCGGCGGTCCCGCCGCCACCGCGGACGAACAGCCGGCCCCTGCCGGAGGCGTGCGGTGAAGCTCGACCTCGTGCTGCGGGAGCTGCACGCTGCGGAGAGCTCCCTGGCGGACGAGCTGGTGAAGGTGGCCGACCGGCACAAGGTAGATCATGAGATCTATCACGTCGCCCGCGACCTGGCCCGCTGGTCCCAACAGCACGTGCATGAGCTCACCGAGGTCGGCCGGCACTATGGCCTGAGCCTGAAAGACGAGGCGCAGCCGGACGCCGGTCTGCTGTCCAGTGTGCGCAACAAAGCCAGCGAGCTGGCCGGTCGTCGCCCGGAGCCGGGTCTGCTGCTGCTGCGCGACCTGCGCCGGCTGCACCGCATCGCCGCTGGCGTCTCGCTGGACTGGGAGCTGCTCGCCCAAGGCGCGCAGGCCACCCGGGACTCCGCGCTCCTCGCGCTGGCCAAGCGGTGCCACCCGCAGTCGCTACGCCAGATGAGATGGGCCAACGCGATGCTCAAGACGATCTCACCTCAGATTCTGGCGAGCTGAGGTCTGTGTCCCTCGGTGTCGAGTGCTCCTCAGACGGGTACCCCGGGCTGAGCGGCTTATCGTTCACGGGAGGTGAGGCCGGTGCCGGCCGAGGACGAACTACCCAGCACGCTGCGGCGCTCCCCGGACAAGGCGCAGCGGACGTGGTCCAAGGCGCACGACTCCGCCGTCGAGACCTACGGCGAGGGCGAACGGGCGCACCGCACCGCGTTCGCGGCGCTGAAGCACACCCACCAGAAGGTCGGCGACCACTGGGAGCCGAAGGACACCGCCGGCCCCTCTGACGAGCGCGCGGCCGGCGGTGTCGACCCCGATACCGGGCGCGGACCCAGCGGCAGGACCGCCGGGGGTGTCAACGCGAACGCGAGCAAGCGGGAGCTCCTGGACCAGGCGCGCAGGCTCGGCGTGCGCGGCCGTTCCTCGATGACCAAGGACGAGCTGGTGGACGCACTGCGCAAGGCCAGCGACCGGCTGACCCGCCAGGCCCGCGAACGCGGTTGACCCTCTCCGGCCAGAACGGCTCTGCCCAGGACGGCTCCGGCTATGACGGCTCCGGCTAGGACGGTGGGGATGCGGATTGGCGGGCCGCGGCGGCTTGTTGTTCGTAGTCATCATGCAGGCGATGGGCTTGGTCGGCGGTGCGGGTGACGCCGGCCGAGCGTAGGTGCCAGGGGATGTCGATGGTGACCACGTCGGGCAGGAACAGCAGACGTGCTCGCAGCCGTAGTGCGCTCTGGTTGTGCAGCAGCTGTTCCCACCAGTGCCCGACGACGTACTCGGGGATGACCACCGTCATGATGTCGCGGGGTCCGGTGCGGGGGTAGTCCCGGACGTATTTCAGGATCGGTCGGGTGATCTCGCGGTAGGGCGACTCGAGGATCTTCAAGGGGAAGTCGAGGCCCGCCTCGTCCCAGTCCCGGCGCAGCTGGGCGGACTCCTCGTCATCGACGGCGACGGTGATGGCCTCCAGGGTGTGGGGGCGCAGGGACCGCGCGTAGGCCAGCGCCCGCAGGGTGGGACCGCTGACCTTGGACACCAGCACCAGGACGTGGTTGCGGGACGGGCGGACGGGGCGGACGTCCTCCACCGCGATCTCCTGGGCCACCGTGGCGTAATGCCGGTTGATGCCGCGCATCAGAGCGAACAGCACCGGGATGGCGATCACGACAAGGTAGGCGCCCTCGAGGAACTTCGTCACCAGCACGATCACGAACACCACCCCGGTGGCCACCGCCCCCAGGCCGTTGATCAGCTGGGAGCGGCGGATCCGGCGTCGGTCGCCGGTCGGCGGGTCGGCGGCCAGTGCGGTGTGCCAGTGTTTGACCATACCGATCTGGGACAGGGTGAAGGCGGTGAACACCCCGATCACGTAAAGCTGGATCAGGGCGTTGGTGTTGGCGTTGAACGCATAGATCAAGCCGGCGGCGAACACCGCGAGCAGCACGATGCCGTTGCTGAAGACCAGCCGGTCCCCACGGGTGTGGAACTGGCGGGGGAAGTACCGGTCCCGGGCCAGGATCGAGGCCAGCGTCGGGAAACCGTTGAACGAGGTGTTCGCCGCCAGGATCAGGATCGCTGCGGTGAACACCTGAATGGCGTAGAACCCCACCGAACCGGGGCCGAACACCGCGACGGCGACCTGGGCCAGCACCGTCTTGGGCGTGGCGTCAGCGGGCAGGGCCAGCTGGGTGGGGTCCAGCGCGGCGTGCACGTCCGAGATGCTGGCCAGCAGGGTGATCCCGATCCCCATCGTGACCGCCAGCACCGCGAGGTAGCCCAACACGGTGGCGGCGTTGTGCGCCTTCGGCTTCCGGAAGACCTGCACCCCGTTGCTGATCGCCTCCACCCCGGTCAGCGCGGTGCAGCCCTGCGCGAACGCCCGCAGGACCAAGAAGGCGGCGAGGAGGCCGGTGGCCTGCTCGGTGGCGTGAATCGGGTAGCCCGCGCTCTCCGCGACCAGGTGCTGCCCGGTGCCCAGCTTCACCCCCGCCCAGATGAACATGACGAAGATGCCCACCACGAACCCGTAGGTCGGGATCGCGAAGGTCTTGCCGGTCTCCCGCACCCCCCGCAGGTTGACCACCATCAGCACAGCGACGAACCCCACCGACATCGCCACCGCGTGCGGGGCGGTCGAGGGCAGCGCCGAGGTGATCGCCGACACCCCGGCCACCACCGACACCGCCACCGTCATCACGTAGTCCACCAACAACGCCGAGGCGGCCACCAACCCGGCAGACCGGCCCAGGTTCTCGTGACTGACGATGTACGAGCCGCCACCACTCGGGTAGGCGTAACAGGTCTGCCGGTAAGAGGCGGCCACAATCACGAACAACACCGCCACCGCCACCGCCAGATACGGCGCCACGTGGTAGAATGCCAGCCCCCCCACCGACAACGCCACCAGGATCGCCTCAGTGGCGTAAGCCACCGAGGACAACGCGTCACTGCAGAAGATCGGCAATGCCAGTACCTTCGGCAACAACGTGTCACCCAGCTGCCGACTCGCCAACGGCCGGCCCAGCAACAACCGCTTCGGCAAGCTCGTCCACACGACCCCCAAGCCTACGGGGTCAGCCCCATCCCAGTAGCCTCATCCTGAACTCGTCGATCAAGGAGTACAACGGCGTGGTCAAGCTGACCTGCAAGACCGAGCCGGATGCGCACGACTATCCCGCCGCGACCTCCTACCTGTCGTTGGTCGTGTCCAGTGCCCGGGCCGGCGAGCTGGTCGAGCAGCTCAAGACGGCCCCTCTCGAGCACTACAAGGCCAAGGACATGCTGCGCGCCTCGGGGCTCCCCCTGCTAGGCCCAGACAACCCGCACGTGGCAGCCGACCTGGCCAAGGTGAAGGACAAGAAGGCGCTGTCCCCGGTCCTGCTCATCCGCGGCGACCTGGTCCAGGGAACCGCCCTGCAGATCGCGGACGGCTACCACCGGGTGTGCGCCAGCTATCACCTCGACGAGAACACCGACATCCCCTGCCGCATCGCCGACCACCCCGGATGACCGCGCGGCCGGCGGCCACCGGTCGTGGCGTTGAGCTGGGGTTGCTGGTATTCGCGGCCGGGCTGGTCACGCTGGCGTTGGTACTGGTGCAGGCCGATCAGAGACAGCAGCTACCACGGTCGATGCTGTATCTGGGTCTGGCCTATCTGGCCATGTTCGGGGTAGCGCACGCGGCGGTGCGCTGGCTGGCCCCGCACGCCGATCCGCTGATCCTGCCGTGTGTCGCCCTGCTCAACGGTCTGGGCCTGGTGCTGATCCACCGGCTGGACCTGGCCGCCGCGATGCAGGCCGTCGACGCGGGGCAACCCGTTCCGACCGCGGATGCCTCCCGCCAGGTGGTGTGGACCGCGGTGGCCCTGGTGTTGTTCGTGGCGGTGCTGTGGCGGGTGCGGGACCACCGGACCTTGGCCTCCTATGGCTACACCTGTGGCCTGGTGGGACTGGGGTTGCTGGCGCTGCCCGGGGTGCTCCCGGCGAGCATCTCCCAGGTCAACGGGGCCAAGCTGTGGCTGCGGCTTGGCCCGCTGTCGCTTCAGCCCGGCGAGTTCGCCAAGATCCTGATCATCGTGTTCGTCGCGGTGTTCCTCGTCACCAACCGGGAGCTGTTCACCTCTGCGGGCCGTCACATACTCGGGATGACCTTCCCCCGGGCACGCGACCTGGCGCCGCTGCTGGTCGCTTGGGGGCTCTCGATCGGCGTGCTGGCGCTGGAGAAGGAGCTCGGAGCCTCACTGCTGATCTTCGGTGTCGTGCTGGCGATGCTCTACACGGCCACCGAACGGATGTCCTGGGTGATCCTAGGGCTGGTGTTCTTCGGGGCCGGCAGCGTGCTCGCCTACCACCTCTTCGCCCACGTCCGGGTCCGCGTGCAGGTGTGGACCGATCCCTTCGCCCACTACTACGAGTCGGGCTACCAGGTCGCCCAGTCACTGTTCGGGCTGGCCACCGGTGGCGTGGGCGGCACCGGCCTGGGCGGCGGCCGACCCGACCTGGTCCCGGTGGCCAACGCCGACTTCATCATGGCCGGCGTCGGGGAGGAGCTCGGTCTGATCGGGCTCACCGCGGTCCTGGTGATCTACCTACTGCTGGTCACCCGCGGTATGCGGGCGGCCCTGTCAGTCCGCGACACCTTCGGCAAGCTCCTCGCCGCCGGCCTGTCGATCACCATCGCGCTCCAGGTGTTCATCGTCACCGGCGGCGTCACCAACCTCATTCCCGAGACCGGGCTCACCACTCCCTTCCTGTCCTACGGCGGCTCATCCCTGCTCGCCAACTACATGCTGGTCGCCCTGCTCATCCGCATCTCCCACGCCGCCAGGCAACCCTCACCCACCGCCCCCCCCCCCCCCCCCCCGGTCCCGCTGGCATCCGCGGCCACCGAGCTCGTCAGTCGCCCCCGCACCTAGCGCCTCCCGGGTGGGCAGCCGGACCAAGCCCGGGATAGGGTCGGGTGGATACGTAAGACCAGATGCATCCTCTTACGCATCGCGGTACCTTCCTGCGTATGAACCAGCGTGAGCGCTTAACGATCTCTCTGGACCAGCCCGTGGCCGCCAGGGTCCGCCAGTGCGGCGCTCGTACGCGCGGGGGCGCGTCGGGCTACCTCGAGCGCCTCGTTCGAGCTGACGCCCTACGCGAAGCAGCCGACAGTATGGCGCGCTGGTACGCGGCCAATCCCACCTATGCCGAAGACTCGCTGGCTGAGACTGCCGCCGCACTTGACGAGGCCGGCTGAGTGTCCTTTCGTCGAGGGGCCGTCCACCCCTACAAACCGGTCCTTCAACGGCCTGGTCAGTCGCTACAGCGCTTGATCGTCTCCGCGGACCCGCTCAACGAGTCATCCTTACCTGTGGTGCTCGGGCTGCAGGTTGTCGGTCGCAACCCTGACTCCCTGCTGTCCGTAAGACTTGACGGTCACGGCTGGGCGGTCATCACGACTATCGAACAAGTGATCAAATCGCGTCTCGACGAACCAGCCGGCGTCATCAGCCCAGGCGAACAGCAGGCCGTCGACAACGCTCTCCGCGCGGCTCTTGATCTGTAGAACCAGCGCGGGAGAGCGGGCCGTGCCCGCTCGCGCGTGATGACGCCGATGACGGACCGGGGTCGTCAGGCGTTGAGCTCGCCGGTTTGCGGGTGGAGGTGACCTGCCCTGACACGGTCAGCAGGTCACCTGCGGCGTGGGCGATACTGCCGCGCTCGTCCTCACTCATTGCCGGCGTGCCAAGCTGATACCAGTAGACGAGCGCGGATGAGCGAGGCGGGCGCGGTCAGGTACGCCAAGACGCCATCCCGACGGGCCACAAGGGCGGCCAAGTCACACGCGTCGGCGTCGGTGAGGCGACTGCCCCCATGATGCAACGCTAGTTGAGGCCGGTGGTGCACTCACCACTTGACACCGCCCGGTATGTTGCACACTTAGTCCATGGCCCGACCGTGCCAACTGCCCGCTGATGTGCGGGATCACGGTCTCCGGCGGGCGGGAACTGAGCTGGCGGCGCTCGCCACGGCCCTGAATCGGCGGCGCACCAGGTGGGACGCGCATGCGCTCTGCATACCAGAGCTGTGCATCGACCCGAACGAGATGGCGACCGTTGAGGCGATCTTGCGTTTCTACGAGCCGGACCCCGGTCGGCTGCGGACGGCGGGATCGCGGCATGCGGCCTGACTGGACGGCCACATTCCCGCTGCGTCCGGAAGTGGTGATGTTCAACCATGCCTCCTTTGGACTGGCCACTAACGAGTTGCTTGCTCGCGGAGAAGAGATCCGCCGCCACCTGGAATCTGACCCGGCCTTCGAACTCGGCGAGGCACTGCAGGAAGGACTTGCCCGCGCCCAGGTCGAAATATGCGGCGAGCTGGGGCTGGACCCCCGTCTGTGCGCCTTGACGGCGAGCGCGACCTCCGCAGCCGCGGCCGTTCAGCGGTCTCTCCCCCTGGCTGCGGGCCAGATTGTGGTCTCGCTGAGCAATTGAGTACTCCTCGTTTCTGCGTGGCTGGCAGCGTCGTTGCGAGGAGATCGGCGCCGAGCTCCGGGTCGTCGACGTCGACATGCCCCTGTCCGACGAGCAGGCACTGATTGCGGCCATGGACGCAGCCGTCCCGGAGCAGGTCGCGGTCGTACAGGTCAGCGCCGTGAGCTCCTCGGCGGCCCTGCGCCTGCCGGTCTTGCGAGTAGCGGAGTGGGGGCACGAGCGGGGCGCCGTCGTAGTGGTGGACGCGGCCCACGGCCCCGGCCACATCCCGGTGGCCGAGTGGGACGGGGTCGACATCGCGTTCGGGACGCTCCACAAGTGGTTCCCGGTGCCCCGTGCGGTAGGGATCCTGTGGGCCGCACCGGCCCTAGTCGATGTGATCCGGCCGGCGGAAGTGTCCCTCTCCTGGGACTGTGAGACACTCGCGGCCCGCTTCGCGTGGCCGGGCACCTTCGATCCCACGGCGAGGTTGTGCATACCCGATGCCCTGGAATGCCGCAGGCAGTGGGCGGCGATGGGCGAGATCACCCGCTGTGAGCAACTGGCCGAGTACGCGAGCGCGGAGCTGTCACATGTTGGTGCTGATCTCACCGGCGGCACAGACCTGCTGTCACCACGGCTTCGTGCGTTCCTGCTCCGAAGCGTACCCGTGGACGTCCTACGCGCACGGCTCCTTGACGCCGGCATCCGGGCCTGGACCGGAGAGTACGGTGAGACGGCGAGTCTGCTCCGGTTGGCCACACACGTGTACAACGACGAGGATGACGTCGAGCTGGTCGTCCGGCAGCTCGCCCCCCTGCTACGTCACCGGCCAGTGCGCCGATGAGCGCGGTTCCCGATGAGCACGAGCACGGTCAGCCTTCACAGCGGACGCCTGAAGCTGGGGACCCCTGTGGCTTGCGCGTAGCGACGGTCGCGTGGCGGCTGGACCATTCCGAGCGGGGGCGGGGGTGGGCGCTCGCCTCGGCGCGGGCCGAAGGGTCTCGATCCGCGCCGGGGCCGCAGCGGTCGGGTTATCGCCGTCGCGGGTGCACCAGCTCGTGGCCGCTGCCTATCTGGACGCGCTTGATGCGCAGCGGGCGCCGGGTTGGCCAGCCCCGGGGGACCTGACTCTGCGGTCGATGCCGAACTGGCCTGTCGAGACCAGATCCCCGATCGGCTGTCTGATGAGGTGGGGTGGCTGCGGCGGTGCGCGGACTGGCTTGCCCAGCTCGCCCGGGCCCGGCGGGTGGCAGACCTGGCCACCGCAGCCACGCTGCCCGACCGATACGGGGAGCGCCGCCGCCGACTGGCCGAACCGGATCTCGGCTTGTGGGAGTTCTGCACTCGTACTGCACCATGCTGCCCGCATTCCTCGACGCCCCAGATCGAACGCGCCTGGGATGCCTGGCAGGCCGGACGACACCGACGCGGCGAAGTCGACCAGCGCCCTGCCTACACCGGCAATCCCTTCCCCGGATGGGGGCTGCTCGGACGGCTTGAACAGACCATAGCCAGCGGCGAAGGCGTGACTGTGGCGGTGCACGGCGAGGCCGGCATCGGCAAGACGCAGCTGCTCACACATCTATCCGAGGTTGCCGCAGCCCGGCATGCCGAGGCAGGGCTGCTCATCGGCTACGGCCAGGCGATGATGAACTCCCTTGGCTCCGACTCGTTCCAGGCCGTTCGCGACTGCCTGAGAACCCTCGCCCTCTCCGCCGAGCGCTCCGGATCCCGCGAGCGGCTGAACAGGCTTGCCGAGTCGTTCCTCCTGCACGCCCCCGACTGGGTCCAGTCCGTGCCGTTGATCGGCTGTTTGCTCGCCGCAGGCATCAAGACCGGCCGGAGCGCGATCGCCGCTCAGGACCGCCATGCCGAGATGAACAGCCAACTCGACCAGCTCGTCCGCTTCATCGAGGATCTGCTCGAACGCGGTCCCCTGTTCCTGATCCTCGATGACTTGCAGTGGGCTGACACCGCCACGGTCGACCTAGTCATGGCCTTGGCGCTCAAGGTCTGCGGGCCCCTCATGCTCGTGATCGCCTACCGTCCCGGTGACTTGTTTGCGGGGAAGAACGAGGTTCACCCCATGAGACGCGCGATGTTTCGGCTCTTCCGCTACCGGGACGACTCAGTGGAGCTGGAGCTCAGAGCCCTGTCGACCGAGGAGACCGGGCGGCTGGTTCGCCGCATCACCGGCTCTACGCACGTGTCGGAACGGACCGTGGACCGTATCATTGGTCTTAGCGCCGGCAGTCCGCTGTTTGCAGAAACTCTCTCCCGGTTGGGGGGAAGCCTCGTGGCCATGGACCGGCGAGTAAGCACGCCCTGATCCGTCCGGCCAACCCCCGGGGGACTCTCAGCCGGTACAGCATTCATCACCCCTTGCTCGCCGAGGTACTGCGGCAGCGGGCGGCTTCGAACCGGCCCCGCTGGCGGCGGCTCAACCAACGGCTGCTGGAGATTATCGGAGCGCCGGAGGACTGGGACGACGAGTTGCTGGTGCGGGCCGTCGAGATCGCGGTCGAGGCGGGCGATGACCCGAAGGCCTGCGACCTGGCCATCTGTGCCTCTGCGCGCCAGCTTGAGCTCGAGGCATTCAGCAAGGCCAAGCAGCTGGCGCAGGTCGCGATCGAGCACTCGCGGGACACCGCCCCCGTGATCGAGGCCTACAGGGTGTTGGCCAAATGCCTGTACTCCGAGGGCAACCACGCGGGTGCCGTCGACGCCTGTGCCCAGCTCACGCGCTGGGCGCAGGTCTACCCGATGGACCCGCACGAGGAGCTGTCCGTCGAGCTGACCTGGGCGCGGGGCCTGCGTATGGTCAACGCTTGGGACGAGTGCTCGGGGATGCTGCACCAGATTGTGACGGTCGGGACCGCGCTGGGCGCCTCGGAGAGCGTCGCCCAGGCCAGGATGCTCGAGTGTGAGATCGCGCCATGCGGTCCCGAACAGGACATCCCGGCCTGCATTGACCTGGCGCGGTCGGTCTACGAGGCCACAACGGGGCGCGTGCCCAAGCGCACCGGGGCCTGGCCGAGATGGCGAGGTACGACGCCGACGTCGCCGAGCTGTGGCTCGGCCGAGCGATTGAGACGGCACGCGGCCAGGGCAGGCATGTGGAGTATCAGACTCTCCACTGGCTCAGCAAAAAGGCCATCGCCTGCCTCGAACTGGAGCGTGCGCTCGGGCTCATCCAGCAGATCACGCGGATCTCCGAGAGCACCGGGGCGGTCAGCAAGAGCGTGGTGCACCTACGCGATCTGAGCCGCACACTCGGGCTTTTGGGAAACTTCGCGGAGTCCGCGAGCACCTTCCAGCGGTTCTTCGACTTCACCACTCCCACCACCATCGACCGGGCCACCACGACCCTCGCCTGCCAAGTCGGCGAGCTTGAGCACCTTCATGGCAGGGACACCGCCGACCGATTCCTCGCCCGACCAGGGACTGTCTGCCTCGGCAGCCAGGTCGGCTGGAACAGCCCGGCCGTTCTCCGTCACCAGGTCCAGGAGCTGGGCACCCGGGGTCCCAGCTGGGACCCCGTCGCGTTCGCCGTCGACGCCCTAGGCACTGACCGGGCCGAGGCCGAGGCCGCTGAAGCGATCTTCCGGTTCGACATCCCTGACCTCCAGCTGCTCCGCTCCCGGCTCGCCGTCGGCGAGTGACACTCATGCCTCCTGGCGCCGTCGGAGGCGGGTTCTCCGACTACGATCTTCACGTCGGGCGCGCGCTGATGTCGGCTTTATCAGACGGAATTAACCTGACTCTCGTCACAAAGGCCCCGGCCGGTCCAGCCGCCACACAGAGACCGAGCAAAACAGTGGTTGCGACCTCGTATCGCACGCCGGTGCCGACCTCACGGTAACCGGTGGCCCTCGCGGTCGAGCACCCCCGTGTCCCCTTCCGCTCCTGGCGGCCAGCCGGTTCCACGCCACCACCGAGACGCCCGACCGAGACTGGGCGAGCCGCGCCGTCGACGGGGGTGCGCGAGTGGAAGGTTAACGTTTGGGTCGTCGCTTGACACTCATCCGGGTTAGGGCTCACTCTTTTGTGCGGCGCCTAGTGCTGCGTGGACCTGGTGGCGGCACCCGCGTGTGCCCCGGCGGCGAGGAGGTGGGTAATGGGTATCGACGGCAGTCATAGACCGGTGCCTTGTGTCCACTGTGCGCGCGCCGATCATGGCTGACCTCAGCGTGTGAGCCGTTGGCGGGCGCTCGTCTGACGGGATGATCTGATGACCGCCGACACCACCGGAGCCAGCAGGGGCGTCGCCCCGCCGGGCAGCAGCGCGGTCCTGGACGAGGCGCACCTGGGTGACATCCAGGGCGCTATGGGCACGATCCGCCACGGTGACGAGGGCGCCCGTACCGGTCTGTCGGTTCGGTTGAAGACGTTGCTGGCGATCGTGGGTCCGGGGCTGATCGTGATGGTCGGTGACAATGACGCCGGCGCGTTCGGCACCTACACCCAGGCCGGGCAGAACTACGGCACCCGGCTGCTGTGGACGTTGTTGCTGCTGGTCCCGGTGCTGTATGTCAACCAGGAGATGGTGCTGCGGCTGGGCGCGGTGACCGGGGTCGGGCACGCCCGGCTGATCCTGGAGCGGTTCGGTCGGTTCTGGGGCGCGTTCAGCGTGATCGACCTGTTCCTGCTCAACGCGCTGACCATCGTCACCGAGTTCATCGGCATCAGCCTCGGGCTGTCCTACCTCGGGCTGCCCCGGGTGCCCGGCGTGCTGATCGCCGCCGTGGTGGTCATCGCGGCCGCCTCCACAGGTAGTTTCCGGCGCTTCGAGCGGGTCTGCCTGGTGCTCGTCGTGGGCAGTCTGCTGCTGGTGCCGATCCTGGTCATGGCCCACCCCCCGCTGAGCGGCGTCGTGCATGACTTCGTGGTGCCCGGGATGCCCGCCGGGGCGGAGCTGTCCACGGTGATGCTGCTGATCATCGCGATCGTCGGCACCACCGTCGCGCCCTGGCAGCTGTTCTTCCAACAGTCCTATGTCATCGACAAGCGGATCACCCCGAGGTTCATCGGCTACGAGAAGGCCGACCTGTGGCTCGGCATCGTCATCGTGGTCCTGGGCGCGGGGGCGATGATGGCGTTCTGTACCAGCGCGTTCGCCGGGCATCCGGAGTTCGGGGGGTTCACCGATGCCGGCGGGGTCGCCGTCGGCATCGGTACCTACGTCAACCGGGCCGCGGGGGTGCTGTTCGCGCTCGCGTTGATCGACGCCAGCATCATCGGAGCGGCCGCCGTCTCCCTCGCGACGGCCTACGCGATCGGTGACGTGCTGGGGTTGCGGCACTCCCTGCACCGCAGCCCGAAAGAGGCCAAGGGCTTCTACGTGGTCTTCGCCGGGTTGCTGGTCTGCGCGGCGGTGATCGTGATCATCCCGGGTAGCCCGCTGGGGCTGCTCACCGAGGGCGTGCAGACCCTGGCCGGGGTGTTGCTGCCCTCGGCGACGGTGTTCCTGCTGCTGCTGTGCAACGACCGCCAGGTGCTGGGCCCCTGGGTCAACGGCCGGGCGCTGAACGTGTTCACCTCAGCAGTGATCGCCATACTGGTGATGCTCTCCGTCGTGCTCACCGCCGCCGTGATCTTCCCGGGCATCACCAGCATCGCCATCCTGACCATCCTCACCGTCGGCGTCGTCCTGGCCGTGCTCACCGGCATCGCGCTGCTCGTCGGGCGCCGGGTGCGCTCCACGCCGGAGGGCACCGATCCGCCTCCGCTGGACCGCGGCATGCGCGCCACCTGGCGGATGCCGCCACTGGCCCTGCTCACCCGGCCGACGCTGAGCACCGGCCGCCGGCTTGGGCTCACCGTGCTGCGCGGCTACCTGGTCGTCGCCGCGGGCATGGTCATCGTCCGCGTCGTCCAGCTCGCCCTCGCCGGCCATTAACCCACCGATTCGAGACAGCCTCTACACGTGACGGGCTTCCCGCGCCAGTATCAGACGCATCGTGGTGCCCCCACGATGTCAACCCACGATGACCACAGAAGGAAGCCCGGTCATGAGCATGACCCCGCCGCCGAGCAACACCCCGCACCAGAGTTCTGACACTCACCACCCTGACTCTCAGACCGCCACATCCGGGCGGACCCTGTCGTTGTCGCGGCTGCTCAGTCGGGCTGTGGTCGGGGCTCGCGGGCAGCGACTGGGCCAGCTGTCCGACGTGATCGTCCGGCTGCGCGGCGCCGACTACCCGCTGGTCACCGGACTTGTCGCGGACATCGGTGGGCGCCCGGTGTTCGTGCCCGCCGAGACCGTGACCGACTGGGACACCGAGCGGGTGCTGCTGGCCAGTACCCGGGTCGACCTGCGGGAGTTCGAGCGCCGCAGCGGCGAGGTGCTGCTGCGCGCCGACATCCTGGGCCACCGGCTCATCGACATCCCCCGGGCACGGCTGGTGCGGGCCTATGACCTGGAGCTTCTCGACACCAGCGACGGTTGGGTGCTGGCCGGGGTGGACACCCGCAAGACCAGCTGGTGGCGCCGGCTCCTGGGGCTGAACCGGTCCGCCCAGGACCAGCCCGGCGAGGGTGAGCCCGTCGATCGCGGGTGCCGGGACTGGAAGGCGTTCGAGGCGTTGATCGGACACGAGCCCTCGGTGCTGCTGCGTACCCCGACTGGCCGGCTGCGCCGGCTCAAGCCCGCGCAGATCGCCGACCTGCTCGAACAGGCCTCTCGCCAGGAGCAGACCGAGCTGCTCGATCAGGTCCACGCCGACCCCGAGCTGGAGGCCGACGTGTTCGAGGAGCTCGACGACGACCGCCAGTCCCGGCTGCTGCGCGACCGCACCGACCCCGAGATCGCCGCCGTGCTGGCCCGGATGCGCGCCGACGACGCCGCCGACGCCATCGCCGACCTGCCCCAGCCTCGCCGCCAACCCGTCCTCGAGCTGCTTCCCGCGGGCCAGCGCACGAAGGTGACGGCGCTCCTGGGCTACAACCCGACCAGCGCCGGCGGGCTGATGAGCCTGGACTTCCTCGCTCTCCCGCGCGACACCCCGGTCGCCGCCGTGCTGGAGCGGGTGCGCACCGCCCGCACCATGCAACCCGAGGCCCTGACCACTGTGTACAGCCTCAATCACCGGGGGAAGCTGCGCGGCGCGGCCGGCCTGGTCGCCTTGGTCCAAGCCGACCCCGACGCCCTCCTGCGTACCGTCGCGGACTCCGACCCCATCCGCGTCCACCCGGACGCCGACCTGGTCGACATCACCCTGCTGATGACCGACTACAACCTGCTCAACCTGCCCGTGGTCGACGACGACCAGCAGATCATCGGTGTCATCACCGTCGACGACGTGCTCGAGTCCTCCCTGCCGCGCAACTGGCGCCGCCGCGAACCCGCAACCCACCCCGAGCCCACCGAGGAGGACAACGAGCATCAGCCCACCGCCGACGCTCACCCGCGCCGAGGCACCCCCACCAAGCAGTCACCCAACGACGCCGCGCCCGAGCCCCCCCCGACCCTGATGAAGGACGTGCGTCGCCCCCCTCCGCGCTGTCCGCGACCCAGACGTCCTCACTGTCCTCGACCCCCCGCCCCCGCGGGTCTCATGGATGCTTGTGCACCTTCCAGCCCGCCCGCGTGGGGTCTCATGGATCTTGTGCACCTTTCAGCGCGGCGCGGGCGGCGCTGCGGATACGTCGTGTCGAGGCGCGCTGCGAATCTCGGCGAGCTCGTCGTCCATGGTGCACAGCTCGGGACGCGGCAGCACGAGTCGGGGGCGGGTCTCCATCGCCGGACCCGGCTCCGGGATTGGCGAGATCGAGTTGCTCCGCAGCCGTTACCGTCTGATCACCGGCTGTGGCGATGTTCAGGTCGCCTCGGGGTCGATGGGTGGTCGTTCGCCGACAGCGAGCGGCAGTGGTGGGATGGCTGGTTGCTGGTTCGGCGTCGGTTCCCAGTTGACCAGTTCTTCCCAGCTACCCGGTGGGGGTGGGTAGCGGTAGGGGGTGATGGGGTCGTCACGCAGATGACGAAGCAGCGCCGAGCGGGGGTCGCGCCAGCTCCGCATGCTCCCCAGATTGCTACGAAGATCGTTCAGTGGCTCGCGGATCTCGTCGAACTCCGGGCCCAGCTGGTCACGAATCTTCTGGTTCGCCTCGTTGGTGTAATTCTTGATCTGCCGGATGGTTCGGGCCAGCCAGGTCGCAGCGGTGGGCAGTCGCTCCGGGCCCAGTACGAACAGCGCCACCACTGCCAGTATGAACAGCTTTTCGATACTCAGGTCGAACATGAGGCCCCTGCTCGCGGTGCGGTGGCTACAAGGTGGGCGGCTGGGTCGTGCCGGGGGTGGGTTGGTGTGTCGGCGTTGCGCGGTCTGGGGTCAGGTGGTCTGGGGCGACGGGGTGGGGGTGCTCTTCGATGGCGGGTGAGGCCGCCGGTGCTTGCTGCGGGCTTCGGGGGTGCTCCTCGGCCGCCGCACCCTTCATCTCGCCTTTGAAGATCCGTGCGGACTGACCCACCGCGCGGGCCATGTCGGGCAGCCGTTTGGCGCCGAACAACAGCACGAACACGGCGAGGATGATCAGCAGATGCCAGCCGGTCAAGCCGCCCATGACACTACCTTTCCTCGTGTCGGGTGAGGAGTCTTATGTGTGAGGGTACCTGCACGGAGCGTTGAGCGCCGAGGCTGGCGGCTTCTGGGTCGCACCTCTTCTGACGCCTTGGGGAAAGACCAGGCTGGGTGATGGCGCGGTGCGGGCGCTCGAGGGCGAGCAGCCCCAGTGGGTCGATCTCGACGAGGATGCTGACCAGGGTTTGAGGGGCGGGCCGCAGCCCGTATTCGATGAACCCGAAGATGCCGATGGTGCGGGAGAGGACGAACCCCACCCCGGTAGATAGGGGGCGGGGTCACGAGCCGCTGCTGGACCCCGGTTGCGGCAGCTGTGCACCCCGCGCCCCTGGGGTCGCCCGGCCGCGCCTGCGGTGGCCCCGACCACGCTTGGGGCGGGGCGCCGGTGCGGCGTGATGGAGCTCCTTCGCATGGTCGTCGGCTTGCCGGCGGACGAGCGCGGTAGAATCCGTTCTCGTGGTGGAAGCTCCCGGGACGTCTCGCCGCCAGGGGGCATGACATGCGCTACCGCCAGTTGGGTGAGTCCGGTCTCACGGTGTCGGTGATCGGCCTCGGAGGGAACAACTTCGGCGGTCGTCTCGGTCTGGAGGAGACGCGCGGCGTGGTCGACGCCGCCATCGACTGCGGTGTGACGCTCGTCGACACCGCCGATATCTACGGGAACCGGGGCGGGTCAGAGGAGCTTCTGGGCCAGGTACTGGCGGGCCGGCGTGAGCACGTCGTGCTAGCGACGAAGTTCGGCATGGACATGGGCGACGGGACAGTCGCGCGCGGGTCGCGCAGGTACATACGACGCGCGGTGGAGGCCAGTCTGCGCCGTTTGCGGACCGACTACATCGACCTTTACCAGTACCATCAGCCTGATGGTGTCACTCCGCTCGAGGAGACCCTGGCGACGCTCGATGACCTCGTCACGGAGGGCAGAGTGTGCTACATCGGGTCGTCCAACTTCGCCGGATGGCAGATTGCCGATGCCGACTGGATCGCCAGGACCCGACATCGGGCTCGGTTCGTCTCGGCGCAGAACTACTACAACCTGCTGCGACGGGACGCAGAACGGGAAATCATACCGTCATGTGTGAACCGCGGTGTCAGTGTGTTGCCATATTTCCCTCTGGCGAACGGGCTGCTCACCGGAAAATACCGTCGCGGACAGGCTCCGCCTCGCGGGACGCGCCTGGCCGGGCGTGAGCCGGAGCTGACCGGCGAGGTGTTCGACAAGCTCGAAGCATTGGAGCGGTTCGGCGAGAAGCATGGACGCTCGCTACTGGATGTGGCCGTCGCCGGCTTGGCGGCCATGCCGGCGGTTGCTTCGGTCATCGCCGGGGCGACTAAGCCCGAACAGGTACGAGCCAATGCCACAGCCGGTGAGTGGGAACTGTCGTCGGACGAGCTCGCCGAGCTTCGGTCGACATTCATCTGAGTTCGGACCCGGTTCCGCGCTGCTCGCGGCGTCGGGTCAGAGGAGGACGACGTGCCAGGTGTGCCCCCTGAGAATCTTGTGGAGACAGACCTGCTCCGCGAGCTGGAGCATCTCCACACGACCCGCCACAGCACTTTTCTCCACGGCGCACCTGATGCGCTGCGGGAACACAGCGACCGCACCGCGCAGCTCGAGGACGAGTACCTCCGGCGTCATCCCGAACGGGAAGTCGACCCGGCCCGGACCCGCTCCGGTGCCCGGGGTGAGGACACCGGCGGTTAGTCGAAATGCGCCCGGTGAGGCTCGGCTAATGCATCGGTCAAGCGTTGACGCATGGCTGGGTGCATGGCCAGCCGCTCCGCCTGCTCGGCGTCGAACCACGCTGCGGCGCTCGTCTCGTCTCGATCGGGCCGGATGTCGCTGTGTGGGGTGAAGGCGTGGAAACACACCGCGAACTGCTGGTAAATCCCGCCCCCACACGGATAGACCAGCACGTGGCCAGGATCGCTGTACACCCCGGCCAGCCCGGTGACCCTGATAGTGACGCCGGTCTCTTCGGCGACTTCACGTATCGCCGCCGCCGAGGCGGACTCCCCGACTTCGACCCGGCCTCCGGGCAGCTCCCAATACCCGTCATCGGCGCGGCGCACCAGAAGGACCCGACCCGAGCCACTGCGTACGATCGCGAATGCGGCGGGCAGCAGTTCGCGAGCCTGAGGTGCGGCCACATCGTGGTAGTACTCTATCCGCGCCATGCGTTCGATGTTGGTCGCGCAGACATCACCGGGCAAGGACCGAACGGCTAACCGCTGATAAACACAAGGTGAACGGCCGCGGTGGCCGATTCCCACGGCGCGAACCGTCGTCTGGGCGGGCCGGGTCGGTGACACCGACCAGCGCTGCGCCGGCGAGGCGATGGGTCCGCTGCGCGGCCCAGGTGCTGAGGTCGGTCAGCACCGGCGCCCGTCGACGACCGCGCCACTGCCGCGAGCGGCCCCCAGACCAACCCTGACCGGCCTGCCCACGCCCACGCACGTTCATACGACATGAGAGCGCGTCTCCGCCACAGGTGTCGGATCCGCCAGCCCGCTCGGCCCTAGTTGAAGAACCGTCCCCAACCGAGGAAGCAGCCGTGCGCGAAATCGATATCGGAGGTCCCGCACGATGGCGCTGAGGAGTCGTCACCACCAACCGGACGTCGCTGATCAGCGGCAGCCACGCCGGCACCCGGGAAAACAATCCCCCCCAGCACAGCAGCGACCGCCAGGAAACGAACAATGACTCCTCGCACGGTGTCCCCCCCACGTTCAGTTGCGGGCCGAACCGTTGCCCGCGAGCACCACCTACCACGGCAGCGCACGCGCTAGGTGTCCCAGGCCGCTTGACCGAGCGGTCCGACCCCTATCGCGGCAACGGTCTACCCGGTGTATCGGATGCGGGCGTGAACTGTTACCGGCAGCCCTCCGGCGCCCTACCGGGAGACTCCGGGGTGGCGATCCACATGCTCACACGTCGAACGACCGGCAGGTGCCGACGTTGCTCATGCGCCGTGATGTGTCGCTCGGGTGATCCTCGCCGGTCGCTCACCGAGCTTGACGGGGTGCGGTCGTACGCTGGATGCATGGCGACTCTCGATGACCCTGCCGTGAAGGCACTGGTGGACGCGCCCAACCATGCCGTGATCTCGACCGTCAACCCGGACGGATCCATCCACAGCACCGTCGTGTGGCAAGAGGTCGTCGACGGTGCTCTCCACGTCAACAGCGCCGTCGGGCGGCGCTGGCCGAGTAATCTCGATGCCGACCCGCGGGTCACTGTCGTCGTTCTGGCGCGGGACAACCCCTACGACTACGTCGAGGTTCGCGGCACCGCGACCCGCACCGACGGCGCGGATGAGCAGATCGACCGGCTAGCCAAGAAGTACATCGGCCAGGATCGGTATCCGTTCCGCCGCGAAGGCGAGCAGCGGGTGCGTTACGTGGTCACGGCTGACCGCGTGCGCCATGAGAAACAAGGCTGACATGACGTGACGCGGCGCGGATCTCCCAGCAGGTGGCGCCGCTCGCGTGGCCGCCATGGGGTACACGCGCAGCAGGGCCATGATGACGACGGTCAGTGGCAGAGCTATGAGGCGGGCGCTCAGCGCGGCGAGCATCACCGGTAGCGGGACGTGTGGCCACGGGCCGGCTGGGCTCATTCGGGTCCTGAGCAGACCCTGACGCCGCGACTCACTGGGTAGCTGTCCGTCGTGGGGCTAGTCGCCATCCCCTGGTCGACTCCTGGACCTCCAGGTGGGCCGTATTCTCACCCGGGCGCCCTATACCGTCATCGAGTTTCCCGTGCCGACTGCGGTAACGCCGCACGGCAGGCAACCGCCATCGTAGCCGGGGGTGAGGATCCCGTACGGGTCGAGTTCTTCTCTGCGCGCCCTCACCTCCCGGTGCGCGCAAGCCGCACTACCGCCAGCACAGCCTGCTTGGCGGCGTTGTGACACCTCGCCTCGGCAGCCACCGTGGGAAGTGTCTCGAAGTAGTAGGCGCGCACCGGAACCTCCCGCGCTCCGAAAGTGCTTTTGAACCTCTTCAGCTCCTCGGTCTGGTATAGGCCGAAGTCGTAGCTCTGTCGTTCATCGGCGCATGCGGCCTCGATCGCGTGACGGTGGAGAAGCTCGTTCGCGCCGGTGCCACGCGCCAGTTCCTTGTTCATCGCCCCCCGCCAGTAGGTGGCCCGCGGACCTCTCGTGAGGACGAAGATGCCGGCGAGAGGTTCACCTCCCCGCCACGCTATCCACACGGTGCAACGCTCGCCCATCCTCCGTGCCACTGTCGCGAACTTGCTCTGCGGGTCGCGGCGCTGCGCACGCCAGCGCATCAATGACAACGGATGACCCCGCTCCTGAGCCCATCTGTCGACGGAGCTCCGGTACAGCCCGTCGAAGACAGGGACGAGCCGTCCGGTACTGTCCGACTCCACGACGACGCCTCGCCGTTCTGCTTTCCGGGCATTGGATCGTACCTTGCTCGTGAACCGTTCTGACCACACCGTGGAAAAGCCACCCCGGAGATCGAGCACCTGCGCGGTCAGGGCGGTGGAATATATTGTGCCCGGAGCCGCTGATGCCCATGCCGCGGCGTCGTCCCCACCCACCATGACGCGGGTGCGCAGGCCGGGACGACGTCTGATCTCCTGGATCAGCGCCCAGGTCTGGCTGGGCGACGCCGGCCCTCCTTCGCTGAGGAGACCACTCGCATCAGCGCCGAGACCCCATCCCTGCGGCGGTGACTCGAACAGTCCCAGAAGGGGAGGGGTTCCGGTTCTCCGCAGGCGAGGCAGGATCAGGTGTCGTCCGTCGTCCCCCCGGAACAGCAGAGTCGCGTCTGAGAAGCGACTGGAACTGCATATGCAGTCAGCCCACTCGGGCGTCTTCGAGAGCGCGATGCTCTCGTCATGGGCCACTAGGTTCTCCCAGGCGGGGCGGGCGTCCACACCTTCCGCCTCAACGGACATGTGATAAGCGCGAGAAAGCACCATCCGGCCGACCTCTCTCGATGATTCAAACCTAGGAAAGCGTCCGTCGCGCCATGGCGGCCCGTAACACCAGTGCATAGACCCCGATCGCCGCAACCCCGCCTAGGGTGAGAACCGCGAGGTTGCTGAGCTGGCCGCCGCTGTGGACATGCTGGATCCACCACACCGCGGCGGTCACCGGCACCATCGCGACCGTGGCCACGAGCGCGCCGGCGAGGGCTCGGAGCTCGATGAACCGCTCGGGTCGGATCACCCGGCGCAGCCGAGTCAGCACCATCCCGGCGGCGGCGAGCTCACCGGCCAGGATGGCCACCACCAGCCAGATGAGGCGCGAGCCACCGGCCGGCACGAGCAGAGTCGCGGCGGCGACCACCACTGTCACGGCGAAAGCGACCTCACTGGCCCGTCGCGGAATGCGGTCGTCCAGCCGCGCGTACAGCGCCTGGCAACCGAGGTCGGACACCCCGCCGACCAGCTGGGCTACCGCCACCACCGCCAGGCAGCCGGCGAGTGGACCGATCAGGGCCGCATGACGCAGCTCGCCATTGGCGAGGATGTCCGCGGTGGGTCCGGAGAACACCGCGAGCAACACCAGCAGCGGCAAGCTGGCGATCACGGCGTAGGACAGCCCTTGGCGCCATGCCGAGCCGAAGGTGACGGCGTCCTCTCGATGGGCGGCGTGCGCCAGCCCCGGCAGCGCGGCCATCGACACCGCACGGGCACTGACATAGGACAACGAGAACAACACGGCGTAGGACAGTTGCACGACGAACACGCCACCGGGCACCGACCCGGCCAGCGCGAGCAACACGTACATCGCCGCTGCCGGGCAGGCCGCCACGCCGACCGAGCGCGCCAACCGGCGGGTCACCGCGACGGCCTCGGGGTCCTGCCGCCAGCGCGTCGACGGGCGAGTCAGCAGACCCACCCGCGCCGCACCGAACAACTGCACCGCTGCGTGCAGCGCGACAGCCGACGTACTGCCCACCCCGAGTACGACCACCAGGCCGACCGGCACCTGATCGATGCCAAGGCCCGTCCCGTAATACCAGCTGGCCAGCACCACCGTCAGGATCAGGACGAGGTTCTCCACGGCCGGTGCGGCTGACGCGAGCGCGAAGCGCCCACGCGCCCGTTGGGCGGTCATGCCGAGGTAAGCCAGGCAGTTCAGCGAGACCTGCGGTGCGACGAGCAGGACCAGCAGCGTGGTCAGCCACAGGCCCCGAGACCGTTGTACGGGATCCGGAATCCCGAGGCTCAGCGTCCAGGCCAGCACCGGGGCGGTGATCATCAACAGCGCGACGACCGCGGACGAGACCGCAAGCAGCCACCCGGCCACCCGGCCGAGCACCTCGCGGGCCCGGGGCGGACCCCCGGCCCCGAGAGCGCGGACCACGCTGGGGACCAGCACCATCGACAGTATCGGCCCGGCGATCAACGTGAACACTATGTTCGGCACGACGTAGCCGGCCTGGAAGCAGTTGGCGAAATAAGTGGGACCCAGCACCGCGCCGATCACGACCAGCCGGAGCAACCCGGTGGCCCTGCTGACCAGCGTCCAGCCGGCGACGGTGGCCGAGTTCCGCGCCGTGGTGGCGGGTGTCTCACCCTCAAGCACCGTCACCGAACCCCCAACCCGAAACGGTGGCCCGGATTCCCTCACCGAGGTCCGAGAACTGGCGCGGTATCATCGGCTTACCTGCCCGTGTGCGCAAGCCGCATTGCAGCCCGGACAGCCTGCTTGGCCGCATCGTAACACCTGGCTTCGGTCGCTGCCGTGGGAAGTCTCTCGAAGTAGTAGATGCGCACGGGGACCTCGCCTGCTCCGAAAGTGCCCTTGAACCTCTTGAGGTCAGCGGTCTGAGACAGGCCGAAGTCGTAGCTCTGCCGTTCATCGGCGCATGCGACCTCGATCGCGTGACGATGGAGAAGCTCGTTCGCGCCGGTGCTGCGCGAACGTTCCTTGTCCATCGCGCCCCGCCAGTAGGTGACTCGCGGACCCCTCGTCAGGTTGATTATGCCGGCGATGGGCTCGCCCTGTCGCCACGCTATCCACACGGTGCAACACTCACCCAGGCTGCGGGCCACCGTCGCGAACTTGTTCTGCGGGTGCTGACGCTGCGCGAGCCAGCGCATCAACGTCAACGGGTAACGTCTCTCCTGAGCCCATCTGTCGACGGAGCTCCGGTACAGCACGTCGAAGACGGGAATCAGCCGTCCGGTGCTGTCCGACTCCACGACGACGCCCCGTCGTTCCGCTTTCCGGGAGTTGGATCGCGCCTTGCTCGTGAACCGTTTCGACCAGACCGCGGAGAAACCGCCGCTGAGATCGAGCACCTGCGCGGTCCGGGCGATGGAGTAGACCGTGCCGGGAACCGCTGATGCCCATGCCCGGACATCGTCCGCACCCACCACGATACGGGTGCGAAGACCGGGATGACGTCGGATCTCCCGGATCAGCGCACTGGCCTCCCTGGGCGACGCCGGCCTTCCTTCGCTGACGAAACCGCTCGCGTCAGCGCCCAGGTTCCAATGACGCGGAGGCGATGCGAACAGTCCCGGGAAGGATGGGTTCCGTAGGCGAGGCAGGATCAGTCGACGTCCGTCTTCTCCTCGAAACAGCAACGTCGCGTCTGAGAAGTGATCGGAGCTGCATATACAGTCGACCCACTGTGGCGTCTTCGAGAGCGCGATGCTCTGGTCCTGGTCGACGAGGTCCTGCCAGGCCGGACGGGCATCTATACCCTCTGCTTCAATAGACACGCGATAGGCTTGCAGAATCACGATGTGGCCAGCCTCTCTCGATGCATCGATCTAGAGGATCCAGCCCTCCGGGACAGGGCGGGACTCCTGGCGGGGCCGCCAGGGCGAAGCCGGACACCGCCTAGACGCCACGCTCGGCCGGCAGGTCCGATAGTGGAGCGGTACACCCATCGCCGGCAGACGTCGCTGGTGACCGCCACGTCACTCACCGCAAGGTTGCCGGGCATGCTCTGTCATCGCAGCGGTGGCAGACAACGTTACGGAACGTGGCCATGACACCCAGGATGTCCATCCGACTGGATGACCACCGTGACCGAGGGTGCGTGGGTTCACCGATGAAGGGCTCGGGCAGGGGTGGACGCCGGCTCGGGAAGGTCAGGCAGGCCTGTTGTCGTCCACGTGAGACCCCTGCTGGGATGAGTCGTCGACCTCCACGGTGGGGCGACCCCCGGTGGTGACGTTGTCGACCACCGTGCAGTCCGTCGAGCCCTCGGCGATCAACACCGCCCGCGTCAGGTTCGGGCCGGAGAACGTGTTCTGACGCACCACGACATCGGGCCAGCGCCGCACGTTGACCGCTTGGGCGCCGTTGTTCGCGCACATGTTCCCCACGAACGTGATCGAGGGCGCCCCCGACGGGGCGCCGCTGTTGCCGTCCTGGTCACCGGTGGCGATCAGACACTGCGCATCCACGTTACGGCAGGTGTTACCCGAGATCACCACATCGAAAGTGGGCGGCTTGTCGTTGTCGAGGGTCTGGAAGCAGTCCGGGTGCGGCGGACTGTCATAACCGCTCGCGGAGATGTCGAAGATGGTGTTGCCGGTGATCCGATGCCCATTGCCGTAAAACCGCATACCGTCAGCGTCACCCCCGTGGACCCCCACCGCCGTGTCACTGATGGTGTTGGCGTGCACGGTGATCCGCTGCCCGGTGATGTCGATACCGTTGGTGGCGACATGGGTCATGGTGTTGAACTCGATAGTCGAGTCGGTGCAGGGATGGCAGGTGATCCCACCCTGTCGAGTGTCGTGGACGGTATTGTTCCGCGCGATGATCCCGGCCCCCTCCAGCAACACCCCACCGCCGCCCGTGACCGTGAAACCCTCCAGGATGACGTGATCGGCCTTGATCTGCACCTCGCGGACGGTGCTCCCGTCAGCCGCGAGCGTGATCGGCGCCTCAGCGGTACCCGATCTGGTCATCGTCACGTCGGTGTCAGCGAGGTCACCACCGGAGAAACACACCGTGCTCCCGGGGGCTGCGGCGTCCAGGGCCGCCGACACGTCGTCAGCCCTGGTGACAGTGTGTGCGCAGCCCGACGGCAGGCTCTGGTGGCCCTGCACGCCCGAAGGCCCCTGGCCGGAGGGGGAGGTGGTACACCCGGCGACGAGGAGCAGCAGGCCCAGCAGCGGGACAGACCAGCCCCACACCGCCCGGACCACGCATGACACGGCGGCGGCGACGACGGCGGAGCGCCACGGGACGTCCTTGCCCCGGGAGCTGGACGCGGGTGTGAGCCGAGGGGGCACGGACCAACACTACGGACACCGTGGTGACCGCCCGCCTGAGGGCGGTCACAGGGATCAGCGAAGATACGCCGGCGGACAGGGCAGTCGTTGCGGTGCTCGTGCTGGTGTAGGAACCGCCGTGGTCACCAGCGGCGTGGTGTCCGCGCCGCTCTTACCGCATCACTGGTGTGTCATTCCGCTGACACGCCGCAACCCACGACTGTGGCGGAGCCTTGTCAGCTTAGGTGACCGGAAGGGACTGTTGAGATGCCCAGAGTTTATGTCAGTCTGATCCAGTCCGACTTCGGACGGAGCCCCCACGGTAATTTCGAGGCGGTCATCGTCCAGGGCGAGCAGCTGTGGCATTGGTCCCGCGACAACAGTGACGTCCATCTGCCGTGGATCCGCGGCCGACGGGTCACGGGTGAGCGGGACGACGTGGTCGGGCCCGGCTGCATCATCCAGTCCGCGCCCAGCGCGGGACGGCATGGCAACTTCGAAGTCGTCGTCCCTCTGCGGCTGGCCACCGGCGCTGTTGAGCTGCGTCATTTCTACCGCGACAACAGTGACGTCCATCTGCCGTGGATCCGCGGCCGACGGGTCACGGGTGAGCGGGACGACGTGGTCGGGCCCGGCTGCATCATCCAGTCCGCGCCCAGCGCGGGACGGCGCGGCAACTTCGAAGTCGTCGTCCCTCTGCGGCTGGCCACCGGCGCTGTTGAGCTGCGTCATTTCTACCGCGACAACAGCTACGATCACCTACCCTCGGAGCTGCGTCAAAGGTTGACGATGAGTGTGTACGTACCCTGGATGCGCGGGCAACGGGTCACGGGTGAGCGGGACGACGTGGTCGGGCCCGGCTGCATCATCCAGTCCGCGCTCAGCACGGGACAGCACGGCGGGTTCGACGTCGTGGTGCCCCTCCGTCTTCAGGACGGTTCTATAGAGCTGCGCCATTTCTTCCAAGATAACAGCGATGCCCCCGGTCCGTGGACCAGGGCGCAGTTCATCACCCAGTCCTGCGCGGGGCTCGGTGGCATCATCCAGTCCAGTTTCGGCTCAGCGGGTCATGGCAACTTCGAGGTCCTCGTCGATGAGTGCCGTGGCTCGGTCGTTCATTACTGGCATCCGCACGCCCGCGTCGAGGAGGTTTGGATTCGGACTGATCGCTTCACCATCCTCGAGCCGTACCCTCGGTTTACCCACCGCGCTCAAAAGATCGTTCAGCTGACCGGTGAGTTTGACCGCGAAGGCTGGAATGGAACGGGAACGCCAAGATTCGCCTTCAATCGGACCCGGAGCAGGTTCGGTATCATCGGCACCGACCTCGGTGCGTCCTTTGCTCATCGGGACCGCCTCTACTTTGCGTTCGGCGACACCTGGCGGGTGGGTCACGGTACGCCGAATGACGATCTTGACGCTATCGCTTTCTGTACGGATATGAATGCCGATGATGGCCTCAGGCTGACGTTCCTTCCCCAGCCGCCGCTGGTCCCCGGTATTGCCCAGGGTGCCTTTGAGGTGCCGCTCGACGGGGTCAGCTGGAACGGTGGCATGTACGTTTTCTTCAGCACCGACCACCGGCGTGCGGGAATATACACACTGATGGGCAGGTCGATACTGGCCCGGTCGGAGAACAACGGTCTCGACTTCGCGCTCCTTTACGAGGTGTCACGTTACAAGTTCATCAACGTGTCTACGATGATCGTTGACGCGCACGAACACGGGCTCCCGGGGGACGGGCCACAGCTCGTCGTCTTCGGCAGTGGCCGCTACCGTTCCAGCGATGTGTACCTTGCGGTCAAGCCGGTGGCGAAGCTTGCGGAACCGGGTGGTTTCTCGTTTTATGCCGGTGGACTCAGCCAACCGTACTGGAGCCGTGACGAGGAAGACGCGGTCCCACTTTTCGGCGATGGCTGTGTCGGCGAGCTGTCGGTCCGCTGGAACCCGCTACTCGGAGCCTGGATGTGTCTTTATAACGCGGACTGGCCGGCGGACAGGTCATCCGTCGGCGGGATCGTGATGCGCTGGGCGAAGCGCCCTTACGGACCCTGGTCCAAGGGCGACCTCGTCTTCTCGGTGAACGACGGGCTCGGGAAGTTCATGCATCTGCCGAACGCTGATCATACACAGGAGGGTCTCGGTTCCGACCGCAGCGCCGACCTGGGAGGGATGTACGGCCCCTACCAGATTCCGCAGTATGCCCATTATTCGGACGATGGAGTGCGAGTCTACTTCACCATGTCCACCGCGAACCCGTACCAGGTGATGCTGATGACCGTCGTCATACCGACATCACTCCGGTGAAGCCGGCGGTCGCTGCGGCTCACCGAGTTGGTGACTCGGGTGTGCGCCACCCGGCGACGCGGTCGTTTCAAGATCATTGATTCGGAGCTCGCGCCAGGACTCGATTCGCCCACCTCGATCACACCCCGATACCGCCCCGGCGGGCGCGAAACGGCCGTGCCCGCGGCAGTGGGCGCGCCTCCGGGCAGCTGGTCCGTATAACGTGCGGCGTTCGCGGGATACACCGGGAACCCGCTGTCGGCGTAACCAGGACAGGTGGGTCGGCGTTATAGCGGTGCGGGCGGCAAGCTCCGCATCGGACTGGCTCGACAGAAAGCAGACATGCCATTCACGACAAGTCGACGCACCGCCCTGGCGCTGCTGATGACTCCGGGCCTGGCGTTGTTCTACGGCGGCATGACCCGCGTTTCCGCAAAAAATGCCATCTCGCCCGCGCCCTCAGGAGACCCCGTCAGAGATCCGGCATGGGCACGTCTGGGACGGTGGGGTCCGGTCTTCGAACTGCCGAACGTAGCGATCCATACACACGTGTTGCCGAACGGAAAGGTGCTGTTCTGGGGACGGCGGGACCGCCCTGCCGGCTCGATGCATGAGCACGAGTGCACGCCATACATCTGGGACCCCGGAACCGGGACGGTGAACCCGACACCCCAGCCCCGGCGCGCCGACAGCGCGAAGGTCAACCTGTTCTGCTCGGGGCATGCCTTTCTCCACGACGGTCGACTGCTGGTCGTGGGCGGGCACGACACCGACGGCGACGGGCTCGACCAGGCGTCCGTCTACGACTACCGCACCAACACCTGGACAGCTCTTCCCGTGATGAACGAGCGCCGGTGGTACCCCACCGCCACCGCGCTCTCGGACGGGACCGTGCTGGTGTCGTCAGGCAGCTACAAGGACGACGGAAGGGTCGTCATCAACGACGTCCCGCAGATCTGGGATGGGTACCGGTGGACACCGGCGGCCCGCTTCACCGGCCTCCCGCCCTATCCGCGCATACACGTCGCTCCGAACGGGCGGCTGTTCGCATCCGGGTCGAATACCAGGACGTGCACGCTCGACAGCGATGGACAGGGTGACTGGACCGCGCTGCCCTCGCCACGGGACGTACGACACGATGACGTACGACACGATGACGTACAACACAGTGACGTACGACATGATGACGTACAACATAAGGGGGAGCGGCAGCACGGCCCTTCGGCGATGTATGACATCGGGAAAGTCATCTACATCGGCGGCGGCAGTGACGGAACCACCGATGTCCCTACCGCTGCGGCGGAGGTCGTCGATCTCTGCGCCAGTCCACCGACCTGGCATAAGATCGCAGGTATGAGCTTCCCGCGCCGCCGACATAACGTGACGGTTCTCGCGGACGGGAGTGTCCTGGTGACAGGAGGGACCAGAGGTCCCGGCTTCAACGACCTATCGCCAGGCGAACCTGTCCACGTCGCCGAACAGTGGAACCCGATGACGGCAGAATGGAAAGAGCTCGCCGCCGAGGATGTCGATCGCTGTTACCACGGGACGGCTGTGCTGCTGCCGGACGCGACCGTGCTCAGCGCGGGCGGCGGCGAGTTCGCCGTCGGCGACGAACCGAACGACCCTCGAGACAGCCACCGTAACGCGCAGATCTTCCATCCACCCTATCTGTTCCAGGGTCCCCGCCCGCGGATCTCCTCAGCGCCCGAGGAGATCACTTACGGCGAGACGTTCCCGCTCGAAGTCTCAGAGCCTGACATCGGAAAAGTCACCTGGATACGGCTTCCCTCGGTGACCCACGCCGCCGACCCGAACCAGCGCATCAACGTTCTCAGGTTCCGCTGCGACGACGGCGGTGTGACCGTTACCGCGCCCGAACGACCGGAGACCTGCCCTCCGGGGCACTACATGCTCTTCGTCCTCAGCAAGGCCGGGGTCCCCTCGCACGCGCGGATCATGCGGATCGCCCGCGCCAGTCGTGGTGGTCGCTAGCCTCGGCGACCCATCGACGCCACCAGCTCCGGGGTGATCTCGTCGAGCGAGCCCACGACGACGTCGGCGAGCGCAAGCGCGTCCTCGGATGGTGGAAAGGCCGTATTGGGCACGGCGAGCACAACCAGTCCGGCGGTAGCAGCCGACCGCAGCCCGTTGCTGGAGTCCTCGATCGCGATCGCCCGCACGGGGTCCACGCCGAGCCGCTGTAGCACGGTCCGATACACCGCAGGCGAGGGCTTTCCAGCCCCCACCTCCTCAGTGGAGACGCTGACCTGAAACCACTGCGCCAACCCGGCTGACTCCAACACGGTGTCGATCAGCCGCCGCGGTGAGGACGACGCGAGCCCCAGCGGCCAGCGGCGTCCCAGCCGCTCGACCACCTCGACCGCACCCGGGAGCAGAGGTAGCCGCACGTCGTACTGAGCGGCCATCCGGTCCAGGACGGTGGCCGCCACCTCATCCGGCTCAGCGGGTACGCCCACCGCGTCAGTCAGGTACGTCGACCACTCCGCCGTACTCATGCCCTGCATGGCTCGGGTCGCCTGCGCGGGCCAGGGCCGGCCGGCTTCGGCGGCGACACCGCGGCGAACGGCGTCCCACAGCTCCTCCGAGTCCACGAGCACGCCGTCGAGGTCGAAGACCACCGCGTGCACCACGTCCCTGGCCATCATGCCTCCACGAGGGTCGGGAAGGCGGGTGCCTTCCGCTGGTCGGTGAGGTCAGAGCTTGACCGGGTAGACCGGTTCGGGGATCTCCGGTTTGATCCGGTGCTCAACGAAGATGCCGTGCCACAGCATGAACACCAACAGGGCCCACAGCTGGCGGCTGCGGTCCATCCTGCCCTCCCGGTGCTCGTCGAGCAGGGCCAGCACGGCGTGCTTGTCGAGCAGCTCCTCGGTCCCGGAGTCCGAGACGATGCCGCGCGCCCAGTCGTACATCTCATTGCGCAGCCACAGTCGGATCGGCACCGGGAAGCCGAGCTTGGGCCGGTTCAGCACGTGCGCCGGGATGATCTTGACCAGAGCCTTCCGCAGCGCGTACTTCGTCGTGTCGCCGGCGAGCTTCTGGTCCAGCGGGACACTCGCGGCGACCTCGAACACCTCGGGGTCCAGGAACGGCACGCGAAGCTCCAGGGAGTTCGCCATGGTCATCTTGTCCGCCTTGACCAGGATGTCACCGCGCAGCCAGGTGTAGAGGTCCACGTGCTGCATCCGGGCGACCGGGTCCCAGCCACGCGAGACCTCGTACCAGGGCGCGGTGACGTCCATGAAGCCGACTCCCTCGGAGTAGGTCTTCAGCACCGCGCGCAGCTGCTCGTCGCGGAAGTTACGGGCGTTACCGTAGTAGCGCTCCTCCAGCGGCAGCGCGCCACGCCGCAGCAGGTCCTTGCCGCGGGTGCCCTCGGGGATCTTCGTGGCGATCTTCCCGATCACCTTCCGCACGCTGCCGGGGACCCTCTCGAACGACGCCAGCGAGATCGGCTCGTGGTAGATCGTGTAGCCGCCGAACAGCTCGTCCGCGCCCTCACCGGACAGCACGGCCTTGACGTGCCTGCGCGACTCCCGAGCGATGAACCACAGCGGCACCAGTGCCGGGTCGGCCACCGGGTCGTCCAGGTACCAGACGATGAGCGGCAGCGCCTCCATCATCTCCGCCGCGGACACGGTGCGCACCACGTGCCTGACCCCGATCGCCGCCGCCGTCTTGGCCGCGACGTCCACCTCGGAGTAGCCCTCGCGCTGGAACCCGGTGGTGAACGCGATGAGGTTCGGGTTGAACTCCTTCGCCAGCGTCGCGGTCGCCGTCGAGTCGATGCCCCCGGAGAGGAACGCGCCGACCGTGACGTCCGGGTCGGAGATCATGTGCTTGCCCACCGAGTCGCGCATCACGTCGGCGATGCGCTGGTACAGCGCCTCCGCCTCGGCCTGGCCGGTGACCGGCTTCGCGGTGAACCTCGGGTGGAAGTACCGGGTGAACTCCACCCGCCTACCGGGCACCATCCGGAACGACGTGCCGGACTCGACCCGGCGGATCCCGCGGTGCAGCGACTCGGGCTCCGGCACGTACTGCAGCACCAGGTAATGCTGCAGTGCCTTGTGGTCCAGCTCCTCGCGGACGCCGAGCACGCCGGACAGCTCCAGCAGGCTCTTCTTCTCACTCGAGAAGGCGACACCGCCCGGACCGGCCGAGTAGAACAGTGGCTTGATGCCGAAGGGGTCACGCGCGCCGAAGACGACCTTCTCCCGGGAGTCCCAGATCATGAAGGCGAACATGCCGCGCAGCTTCTTGACCGCGTCGGGACCGAGGTGGTGGTACGCGGCGACGACCGCCTCGGCGTCACCTCGGGTGATGAACCTCGCGCCGAACTCCGCGGCGAGCGCGGCCCGCAGTTCGAGGTAGTTGTAGACCTCGCCGTTGAGGTTGATCGTGTAGCGCGTCGGATCCTCCGAGGGCCCCCAGACCAGCGGCTGGTGGGAGTGCTCCAGGTCGATGAACCCGAGCCGGTTGAAGCCGTAGACGACCTCGGCGTCGGCCCAGATGCCGGTCTCGTCGGGCCCGCGGTGGCGTTGGCAGCGCAGTGCCGCCGCGACGGCGTCCCGCGCGGCCACCGCGTCGGTCTCGGTGGCGCAGACGAGGCCAAGGACTCCGCACATGTGCACTTACACCTCAGGGTCGTCACCGGCTGGGAGGCCGCCAGTATGCCGTGCCCGCCTTCGGCCCGGTGCCCGGGAGCGCTCGTCGCCGAGCGCTCCCGGGTGCGGATCATCCGGCAGGGACGACGCCCCCGGAGGACTGCGGCGGACCGGATGCCAGGCTGTCCAGGTACACCGCTTCACCGTGCACGGGGCGGGACTACTACTGCGGGGAGCAGTGGTGACAAGTTGGTCTCCGACGGTTCTGGTCGGTTTCGTACCGGTGGCCGTAGACCTGGTATGGGTGAAGTAGGCTCGCAGTATGGCTAAGACGGTGAAAGTCACGGTGAGTATGCCGGTCGACGACGTTGAACGGCTCAAAGCCCTCGATGCCGCTGGTACGATCGAGTCGGTCTCGGGCTATGTGGCTCAAGCCGTCCATGACCGGCTCGACCGCCAGGCCTGGCTGCAGCGCTGGCGGGCCCGGGTCGGTGATCCTCATCCCGAGGCCGGTGCCTGGGCCGATGAGGTGATCGACCGCCACTTCGGGGCGGCGGCCCGCAGGGCCTCGTGAGCATCGAGGACACCCTCGGCGGGTTTGTCCTGGACGCCTCCGCGCTGGCCGCTCTCGGTGGCGGGGAGAACATCTACGCCACCACGTGGGCCGATCGGGCCGCGGTGCGCGGGATCGTGCTGCTCGTCCCCGCGGCCGCGTTGTCCGAGGCCTGGCAGCAGATCCGGCGCCACGACCCCGATGATGTCGAGCAGATGCGGGACCTGCTGGCCTCGCCCATGGTGCTCATCGAGGCGCTCGATGACATTGAGGCCGCTCGTGCCGGGGAGCTGGTCGGCGGTCGCGACCTGGAGCCGGATGTGGCGGCCGCGCAGGTGGCGACCTGCGCGCGGGCCAGGGACTGGCCGGTGCTGGCGGCTGCTCCGGCTCGCCTGCTGGTCATCGACCCGGAGCTGACGGTGGAAACCATGCCAGGCACGTCCTGACCGGATCGCCGCTAAGAAATAACCCGTGAGTTCGCGGGAGTCGTGGTGTGCATCCGGACGGCCGTCACGGCCCTGGCCAGGATGTTTCCCAGCGTTGCGGGCGCTCGAGCCATTGATGAGAAGACTTCGTGATTTCTGAACAGTTCAGGAGAATGAGTACTCACTGAAACAGACCGAACAGGTTCACGCTGACTCCCGGGACACGTACGGTTCGCCGCGTGTCCACGCCGAACCGACACTCAAGATCATCCTACTGTGGCTTCTGGGCTCACTTGGGCTGGACCCCTGCACGGGCGGGACTACGGCTGCGAGGAGCAGTGGTAAAAAGTCGATCTCCCACGGTTTCGGTCGGTCTCCCACCGCACCAGTTCACCGTGTCGGTACCGCCGCCGGCGTGCAGAGTTCGACCTGCTGGCCGTTCGGGGCGATGGTGAATCGCCATGCGTCGACGGTCGGCTCACCGACGTCGACCCACCATCGGTAGGCGGTGTCCACCTCGTCCCAGAGCTTGCGCTGCCCGCTTTGGCGTACCTCGTAGGGCGCCTCGGTGGTGATCTGCAGGGTGCCCCAGGATCGGCTCCACTGATCCACCAGGTACAGGGTGCCGGTGTCCGAGCTGTCGGGATGGTAGAGCTTCTCGCACCTGGGCACGCGGAGCCCGATGGCGGTGGCCGCGTTGACATCGCCGGCTACATACCACGGGTGCAGGTCGGTGGTGGATACGGTCACCGTGTCGTCGCGTCGCACGATCCGGTCCGTGATGTAGCGGGGGATGCGCTGGGTGCGCAGCCACATGAACGACGCCGGGCCGATGATCCGTCCTGTCGCGGTGGCGTCGCCGCGCACGGTGAGCGCTAGCAGACCACCGGGGTGGTAGGGACTGCCCCACGGGGTGAGCACCAGCCCCTCGGGGCGAGTCTGCGCCACCCACGCATGGGGCACCTCGGCAACGGCCACGGTGGAGATCACCCGGTCATAGGGCGCAAGCGGCAGGTAGCCCTGCGCGCCGTCCCCGGTCACTACGGTCACGGCGCTGAGTCCCGTGGCGGCCAAGGCCTGGCGGGCGTGCTCGGCCACGACCGGATCCACCTCCACACTCACGACGTTGCCGGCGCCGAGCCGGTGGGCCAACAGCGCCGCGTTGTACCCGGTGCCGGTACCGATCTCCAGCACTCGCATTCCCGGCTCGGCCTCGAGCGCGGCGAGCATCTCCGCCACAACGCCCGGCATCGACGCCGAGGAGGTGACCTCGAACCCGCACCCTCCCTCACCGGCCGGGTGGCCATCGTCCACCTGGGTATTGACCGGTGCGTCGGCGTAGGCCCGCTCCAGCCAGTCCTGCTCATCGTCGCAGCGGCGCAGCGGCACCAGATCGCAGTGGCTGTCCGCCTCGCGGTCGTGGCGCCACACCAGCTCCGGGATGAACTCGTGCCGGGGCACCTCGGTGAACGCGGCCCGCCACCGCTGGTCCAGCTCACCCCGCCGAGCGAGGCCCTCCACCATGCACTGGCGCAGCGCGTCGGCATCGGCCACCACTACTTGCCGTCCTTGCGGGGAGGCGGGTCTGGTTTGCTGTGCTTGCCGGGGTCCGGCGGTGAGGGCGGCGGCTGCCCGGGCGGGGGTCGGCCGTCGCTCGACGGGTCCGGCTGCGGGGGCGGCATGTCATGAGTGCCCATGTCACGCACCGTGCCGCCCGACAACGCTTCGCGCAACGATGCGCCGGACATTCCGCTCCAGATCACTCGGCCTCGTGCTTCCCATCGGCGGGGGTCACTTTCACGAGACATCAACGGAGGTTCACTCGCGTTCGCCCATCACCCCAGCGACCTCACCGCCGCCAGGACCGGGGAGCAAGCTCCCCGCCGATCTTCTCCTCGCCTGTAGCCCCCGGATGGAACGAGGACCCTCGGGCTTGTTCCCCGAGCTTCGCACCCCGCGGTCACCCGCGACGCACGTCGAGGCGGAGACAGGCCATCGCGCACTGGCCCGGGTACTACACCCTCGATATCAGCCGAACCTCCAACCGGTGCCTCCCACTGGACTCATGCACCCTCATGCCGCACGTAGTCCGAGGTGGCCTCCAGCACCACCCGACCCACCCCCGGACACCGCAGACGATCGGCCATCTCCAGCGGCGAGAGATGTCGTGCCCGCCGTGGTGTGGAGACGTGGCCGTTAGATCGGGGTTGTGGCGATCTTTCGGGCGGTCCGAGCGAGTTCCCGGGCGTCGGTGCCGGGTCGGGTTTCCAGCGCGGTG